>Ga0187890_10003390_pt1 | contig 11016 bp, 9 predicted proteins | sample June2016WEW_21_1_FD_133005 | JGI IMG/M metagenome (GOLD analysis project Ga0187890, IMG submission 133005) | Peatland microbial communities from SPRUCE experiment site at the Marcell Experimental Forest, Minnesota, USA - June2016WEW_21_10 | ecosystem: Environmental > Terrestrial > Soil >...
CCTCTTGCCGCAGAATATGATTTCATGCAGCCCGGGCAGCTTATCTATACTTATTTCCACTTCGCGGCCGATGAGAAGCTCACCCGAGCTTGTCTGGAAAAAAAGATAGTGGCCCTCGCCTATGAGACGGTGCAAAAACCTGACGGCTCGTTGCCTCTGCTCAAACCGATGAGCGAAGTCGCCGGAAGAATGGCCCCCCTTATGGGAGCTTTTTACATCAGCAAGATGTTTGGAGGCCGGGGGCTGTTGCCGACCGGGGTCCCGGGAGTTGCGCCCGCCTGCGTGCTGATAATCGGGGGCGGCACAGTTGGAAGCAACGCAGCCAAAGTTGCTGCGGGACTTGGCGCCAGGGTGACTCTGCTCGACATAAACCTGGATACCCTCGAGCATCTGGGCAATGTCATGCCGTCAAACGTTTCTCCAATTTACGCGGACGCCTACACACTCGAAAGGGGCCTCAGAGATGCGGACATCGTGATCGGGGCCGTTCTGGTAACCGGCGCGAAAGCCCCTAAAATAATAAAGCGCGGCCACTTGGGCATGATGAAGCCAGGATCGGTTATCGTCGACGTCGCAATAGACCAGGGAGGCTGCGCGGAAACCTCCCGACCGACAACCCACAGCGATCCTATATATACGGTGGACGGCGTAATTCACTATTGCGTCGCGAACATGCCGGGCGCTTACGCCCGGACCTCGACTTTTGCCCTTAACAACCGTACGGGAAAATACGGCCTCCGGCTGGCTAACCGGGGACTGGCAACCGCCTGCCTGAACGAATCGGCCTTAATGAACGGACTGAATATGTACAAAGGCTATATTACCTTCAAGCCGGTGGCGGAGGCCCTGGGCCTGGAACAGTTTTATAAACCGGCCCCGGAAGCCCTTGCCCACTCTGCTCAAAAAGATGAAAGATAAACTTCCTATCCTGCACTTCTGGGCCGACCCGGGGGACGCCGAGAAACTTATTCGCGGACTTGCCTCGACAGGGGTCAATTTCGAGGCGAAGCTCGTGAAGACACACGCGGAATATGTATCAGCCCTTATTAAGGCAAAATTCGCTCTTATCATAGCCGATGAACGGGCCGTGACCGAAGGGTCGGGTGGTGAGGACCTTTCTCTTTTTCAAATAGCCGAGCAGATTTCACCAGGGACCCCGTTTTTGCTCCTTTACGACCCAATGGACCCTGCGCCTGAAACCGGTGATAAAGCAGTAAATTTCTGGACTTTATCGCGACAGGACTTACACCTGCTTCATAGTGTCATTCACCGCGCAATCAACTCCGGATAGACAAAAAATCAGAATCGGGTCCGGGGCAGGCTCACGCGAGGTGTCGAATTCTAATCCGGTGTTTCGACGGTTTCAGCGGCTTCACTGCAACGCCGAGCGCCAGACCGATTTAGGACTTGCCCCGCATTTCCGATTACTATATGATGATACTGGAAAATGTACGTTTAATTCCCCGTTCCGTGGAGGTGTATTTTTTAGTTTGGACGCAAAATCATCGCGGTTCCTTTTCTGCTAATATGAAGGGGAGAACCCGAGAATGTTTATGTCCGACCGTATAAACCGGATAAATGCCACAATCGACAACCACATCCACGTCTGGTCCTCTATTGCATCTTTGGCCCCGCTTGCCGAGATTCTCCAAAATGACCGGGAGATACTCCTAGAAAAGCTTCTGAGCCTGACTGCTCGAGGGGTCCCAAAAGGTCAGGATGGGCGTGATGCAGTGCGCCTGTTCCTGCTCGGCTACGCGCTCGAGCATATTACCGGCCGAATCACTTCGGAGCATTTCACGATTTTCCGGGATGGGGAAACCGTCCAGGTTATTCTGGAAGACTCATTTGGGGTGATATCTGAGGCCGACTGGGATGAAGTCCTCATACCTCATCAAAATGAGGCGTTAAAAATCATTATACGATGCCTCTTTCGCAGGGAAAAACCGGCAGACCAAAAGGACTTGTTATGTTTTCTCCACCTTTTCTCCCGTGAAAAGGAAAACTTGCCCGCAGACCAGGACAGGACGATGCGTGTGCGGTCAATGATCTGGTTCGTTTACCTGGCGATCGACATTGTGAAAACAGATCGGATCGTCTGTCTGAAAGGTTTGGAATACTTCAGGAACAAATTCAGAGATTTGCTTGATCGTACGATCGAGGGGACCATAATAAACGAAGACTCCAGACTCCCCGGGTACGAGGGCGGAAAATGGGAGAGCACTCTATTTGGCTGGCTCCAGGGCGAAGACCGAAGGCAATTCGTTGAAAAACTCAAACGCCAGTTCAACATGGAGAACAGGATCGAGCATGCCAACAGGTGCCTTCTTGCCGAGCACAGGAAATGTATACTCGAGCAGGTGTTGGCCTTTTTTTGCAAATAGCGCCGGCGCAGCCCGGAATGCAAAACTTTGCAATCCTTCAGCTTGAGGACATGGCAAGCGTTTTGCACCTTTACAAGTTCAGTGTAATTCGAATCGTTTTTTAAGCCCGTTGCATTGACAGGTAGTTCTCCCTGCGATAAAAGCGAGTTCAAAGTCGTCGTCGAGCCGGAAACTACAGGGCCGGATCACCGGAATTGCACTAATGAGGAATTAACTGATGGAGTATTACACTCGTAAGGATATTGTTCACACTCCTTTCAATCTGACGCCTACTGAGGTTGGGTACGCTTTTTCGGAGAGCAAAATGAATCCCGAAGCACTGTTCGAAAGGTTTCCAGAGCTTCTCATTTCGAGCTTCAGAAACCAGTTGCTCCTGGGCAAGATCCCGGCGGAGACGGTGCAGCGAGTTCTCGAACCGCTCCTCTCCAATTTCTACGAACTTATGCTTCAGCTCCCAGCACACCTGCAGACCGACTTTGAGAATATTCTAAGGATCTATCCGGACGTTGCCGAGCGCTTCGGGGTGTGGATCAAACCGCCTATCGCAGAGTCTTTGCGGTGTTTCGCCCAATACCGGCTCAGGCTTCGTTCCCATGATACTCCGAACAACCTGGAATTCGATATTGCGGCGGAACCTCAGCAGAAACTGGAAGGCCCAAAGATGTCATTCGTGAAAGAGGGGCAGGGATTTTTCACGACTGATAAGGGCAGCCCTGTTCACCTCGAATTTTTTTACTCCGAAGGGGACGATTGCGCTTCATTTGAGTATAAACCACCCAAATTCGAAATAGAAATTCACATCTGCGGAATTTACACCGTAACTCTCAGCCCACGCAGACCCAAGCAGAAGATCCCGGTCGATAACCTTTTTGAAATTCTTATCAAGTGCGTGCGGGGGGTGGACATCAAAGTCATCGAACAAGCCGTGAACTGAGATTTGGCAGGCTGCATTAATTCCTCGAAAAAATGCAAAAAGATCACTCGATTTATTGGCGGCTGGCCTCGGTTTTTGGGCTCGGCAAAGCGCCGGTGGCTCCCGGCACTGCGGCGACGTTGATTGCCGGAATTCCCTGTTTTATAGCTGCCGGGCGCTTTCCCTGGCAAATTCAGTTGATTTTTGCCGGCGCCGTCTTCTGGATCGGATGGGTTGTTTCCGAGAAGACGGAACGCGAGCTGGGCAGGACAGATCCCGGAGAAGTCGTAATCGACGAACTATGCGGGTATCTGGTGGCCATGACAGGCCACGCGGTAAGCTTTCCGTCAATTCTGACCGGTTTTTTGCTCTTCCGCCTGTTTGATATCTGGAAGCCGTGGCCGATCCGCTCGGTTGAAACCAAACTGACCGGCGGGGCCGCGATAATGATCGATGATGTCCTGGCGGGAATTTGCGCAAATGTTCTGGGGCTTATTATTTTGAAGTTTGTGAGTTAAAATACAGTATAAGTTTTGTTTGCTCGGGGAAAAACGGATGGACAACAAAGTTCTGGACTTCTGGCGAAAGCACTCCGTCAATTTCCTTTCGATGGCGTTTGAGACCGGCAGGCACGAAAGGATTCAGCATCCCGACGGATATGGAAAGTGCAGCCGCGAGTGCGGCGATACCCTGGAAATATACTTGATGTCGCGTAGCGGCCGGATAGGTTCGGCATCTTTTTACACCGAAGGCTGCATATACACGATCGCCTGTGCCAATGCCCTGGTCCGCATGATCGAGGGCAAATCAATCGAGCAAGCCTGGGGGATTACACCTCGGCAAATTGCCGACTTCCTCGAGTCCTTGCCAAAGGCGGAAATGCATTGCGCTGAACTGGCCGTCCGGACGCTGCACGCCGCTCTTCTCGACCTCAGGGAAACCGAGCGTCAGCCCTGGATCAAATTTTACAGAAAACCGGGGAACTTATAGACAAGGATGCTCATTCCGTCCCGTACCGAATGCATGGGGTTGCTCCGGCAATTCGATATGCCTCAACATATACGCAGGCACAGCCTTATCGTTGCCGAAGTGGCGCTCCTTCTTGCAGTCCAGTTGAACCGAAACAGCTCCAGGCTCGATCTGCGTCTCATAGAAGCAGCGGCCCTCTTGCACGATATAGGGAAAGTGACCAGCCTCAAGACGGGTGAGGACCATGCTGTCCTTGGAGCTCAAATGCTGGAGGGGGTCGTTGCACCGGCCGTTGCCCGTATTGTAATGGAACACATATCTCTCGATTCTTCGCAAGTTGCCGGTCCTGTTACTGAATCGCTGATCGTCAACTACTCTGACAAAAGAGTGAAACACGACCAGGTCGTCTCGCTCGAGGATCGCTATCACGACCTGATAGAGCGCTATGCAAAAGCGCCCCCGCAAGTTCAGTTCCTGCGTCATAAACTCGATCTCTGCTCAGCGCTTGAACGGACAATCTTTTCTCACCTGACCATAGCGCCTCATGGCTCGGAGATTATGGGGATCACAATTGACCGCATCAAGGCATCCCGCACACGCCCAACGCGCACGATAGACCCTTCAGGGGATGCCTTCCGCGCTCCGCGAAGTGCGTCCTCACAAAAGATCGGACGCTGAACTTGCAGCGTATATACACGCTTCAAATTGCTCAACGCGAACCCGACCGGAGTGAGGGTTCATAGCAAAGTGTTAAATGCATTATAAAGGGTTGTATATAAGTCTACCATACGAGGAGCGTGACCCGGCATCATGGAAACGAAAAAGCTGACACTGGCCTTGCTGGCGGGAGGGAAATCGGCTGAACGCGAGGTTTCTCTGAAGAGCGGTGAACAAGTTTTTCGCGCGCTGGATAAATCGCGCTACGAGGTTATGAGGTACGATCCCGCAACCGACCTGCCATTGCTTGCTCGTGAGGCCAAAGCGATAGACGTTGCTCTCATCATTCTTCACGGGCGAATGGGCGAAGATGGGACCATCCAGGGATTGCTCGATTCTTTGGAAATACCCTACCAGGGCAGTGGCGTGCTCGGGAGCGCCATTGCCATGAATAAGATCCTGAGCAAGCAGCTTTATGTTCAGGCAGGACTGCCCACCCCCCCCTACATGGTGGCTGACAGGTCAAATCCGCCTAAAGCCCCGGCCGTTATCGACAAACTGGGGCTGCCGGTTGTCATCAAGCCGGAACACGAGGGGTCCAGCATAGGTTTGACAATCGTCAGAGAGCAAAAAGACCTCCGGAGCGCATTCAAAAAAGCATGGAGCTTCGACAGGCGTTGTGTGGTTGAAAAATACATAAGCGGAATCGAGATCACCGCCGGAGTTTTGGGAAACGATGACCTGACGGCCCTCCCTCTGATTGAAATCTGTCCGGATGAGAGGTACGAATTCTTCGATTACGAGGCCAAATACACGCCCGGGGCCACAAACGAGATTTGCCCCGCCCGGATCACCCCGGAGTTGACCGAAAAAGCCCAGCAATACGCCAAGCGCGCCCACAACGCCCTTCACTGCAGAGGCTACAGCCGGACCGACATGATCCTTTCCGGGGACGATCTCTACATACTCGAGACAAACACCATTCCTGGAATGACCGCCACAAGCCTTTTCCCGCAGGCAGCAGCAAAAGCGGGCATAGAATTTCCCCAGCTTTTGGACAGGTTAATCGAGCTTGCCTTGGAGAAACATTAAGAGTTTTTAGTTTTGAGTTTTTAGTTTTTAGTTCTTAGTTCTTATACCAAGTTGCGTTCAAGTTGATGTAGCATAGGGCCTTGTGCCCGTCCGCACTTCCAAGCGCCCACAAGGGGCTATACTACTTTCGTATCCTCGCTTCCAGCACGTTCTTGAACGCAACTTGGTATTAGCTGGCTCGCGAATTGTACGAGTGGCGCAGGAAGCGGCCGCCATTTTGCCGGAGCCTGATTAAAGAATTGACACGCCGCGAGGGAGCGGCGCGGCCTTGGTTGCGCCGTGAAGGCGAGCAACCGTAACGCACGCAAAGCGCGCTTGTGCCGCTTAAAGCGGCACAATTGCCGGCAAGCCAAAAAAGCTAGAGAAAACAGCAGACGAAACTGGACAGTGTTGTATTCTGTCCAGTAAGTGAAAGAGACCATATTGAATAATTCTTGTTTAATGCATGGGAAGGAGGGACTATGAGTGAAGTGCATCAAGGATTTGATTTTGCAAAACTACGGTATTACTCTGGATGGTGTGCGATCGTTGCCTTGACATTGGCTCATGTCTTTGCGCAATTTGCCTTGGAAAATAACAACCTTGCATCAGTCTCACGGACGTCTCACTTGCATGTTTGATTGGGGAATCGTATATTTTTGCGGTCTATCGGGTTGTCAAGGGAGTTTTTTCGGGCGCAATCCTACTCGAAATTCGGTTCGGCGTCAGCGAAGTTCATAGTTCCTGCATTATTCCCGATCAAGGAGTGGAGAATGACCGAGGATTGCAAGCCCCAGATCTTGAGAGAACAAATCCGCCTGGGGATTGAACAGCTTCCGGCGGTCCAAGGGGCGTCTTTAGTAGCTGCTCTCGTTCTTTGTTATGCGGTGCGTGATTCCGTCCCTCATGCGAACCTTTTTGTATGGGCTGCTCTGGTTCTATTGATGAGCATCGGCAGGATGGTGTTTTGCTTTAGATTCAGCAAAGTTCGGGCGGATTCATTTGCAGGGGAACCCTGGAGAAGAGCTTACCTGATCCTGAGCGTGATTTCGGGGGTAATTTGGGGACTCTCTGCTTTTATCATTTTCCCTGCCGGCGATCCCATACTTATATCCTTCTATATTCTTGTACTGGGCGGTGTTGTCGCCGGGACAGCCATGGCGCATTCGTCCATCAAGTTCGCTTCCGCGGCAGGGTCCATGCCGGCAGCGGTGTGTTACTGGATCCGCCTGGTTATGGAAGGCGGAGAATTAGGGTTTACCGTAGGCCTCCTGATGATCCTTTACATGTTAAGCATCCTGGGCCACGCAATTAAACACAACAGGTTCATCGCCTCCGCCATCGCTTTAAGGTTCGAAAACGTCGAGCTTCTCGATCAAGTGCGAAGGGCAAATGACAGCCTTAGACAGGAGATTGCAGAGCACAGGATTGCGCAGGAAACACTGAGAGATAGTGAGGAAAAGTTCCGGCTGGCTTTTCAAACCGCTCCCGACTCGATAAATCTCAATCGAGTTTCCGACGGTATGTATCTCGATATAAATGAAGGTTTCACCAAGAACTTGGGGTTCACATGTGACGAAGTCGTTGGAAAAACCTCCCTTGAACTTGATATCTGGCATGATCCCAAGGACAGGGAACACATGGTCGCCAGCCTTAGGGACACCGGGTTTGTGGAAAACTTCGAAGGCAAATTCCGCCGGAAGGATGGAAAGACCATTATCGGCTTGGTGTCTGCCCGGATATTACACATCAACCAGGAAGACGTAATTCTCAGCATCACTCGGGACATCACGGAGAGCAAGCGGGCTGAAAAAGAGCGCAAAAGGCTGGAGGAGCATCTGCAGCGTGCAGAGAAAATGGAGGCGCTGGGCACTTTGGCCGGTGGAGTGGCTCATGATCTCAACAATGTTCTGGGCATCGTCGTCGGTTACTCTGAGCTGCTTTTTCATACTCCGGAGATGCCAAGTTCGATAGGATCCAAGGCTGATAACATTCTGAAGGCCAGCCAGAAGGCAGCTGCGATAGTTCAGGATCTCCTTACGCTGGCGAGGAGGGGAACCCAGGACAGGAAACCATTGAATCTGAATAGCGTCCTTATGGAAAGCCAGGGGTCGCCTGAATTCACCAAGCTGCTTTCCTATCATCCCAACGTAATAGTCAAGGCCGATCTTGAAATGAATTTACGGAACATCTCCTGCTCTTCCGTTCATTTGGAGAAATCCTTCATGAACCTCGTTGCCAATGCAATGGAGGCGATGCCGGACGGTGGCACCCTGACGGTAAGAACCGGTAACCGGTACCTCGATAAACCCGTTTCAGGATACGACACGGTAATGGAGGGAGACTATGTTGTTCTCTCCGTCTCCGATACGGGTGAAGGCATACCAGCCGGTGATCAGAAACGTATTTTCGAACCTTTCTATACCAGAAAAGTCATGGGAAGAAGCGGGACGGGGCTGGGATTAGCCGTGGTTTGGGGTACGGTCAAGGATCATCACGGCTACATTAACGTAGAGAGCGGGGAAGGACAAGGAACCACCATCACCATCTATTTCCCGGTCACTCGAGAAGGCATAACCCTGGAGCAGGTTTCCGTACCCGCGGCCGGATACATGGGGAAAGGTGAATCCATCCTGATTGTGGACGACATGAAGGAGCAGCGGGAGCTTGCAGCGGAGATGCTGAGAAAACTAAACTACAAGCCAACTACCGTCACCAGTGGTGAGGAAGGGGTGGAATATCTAAGTAAGCATACTATCGATCTTGTAATATTGGACATGCTCATGGACCCGGGCATGGATGGATTGGACACCTATTCGAAAATACTCGAGATCCACCCCGAGCAGAAAGCTATCATCGTCAGTGGTTTTTCCGAGTCGGAACGGGTCGGTAAAGCTCAGGCATTGGGCGCGGGCGCCTACCTGAGGAAACCCTATGTGCTCTTGAAACTGGGGCTGGCTGTCAGGAATGAGCTTGACCGGCGAGATAACAGAGACGGCTCTTGATCAACACGACTCCTTTTCTCTTCCGGGAAGCCACCGTTCCATTAATTCGGAAAGCCCCTTTAAGCTAAACGGCTTACAGAGGTAATCATCCATCCCGGCGGCAAGGCAAAGTTCGCGATCGCCTTCCATTGCATGAGCGGTAATGGCGATTATCGGAATGTGCGGCTTATTCGCTGTATTGGGGTCTCCGGCAAAAGATGGCCCAATTTATAACCCAAACTATAATCCAAACACAACTTTCTATATCGACGAACAACACCTGAACGATCTGATAGACCTCTTTGCTGAAGCCAGGCAGAGGAGATGACAAGTCATCCGATTGAACGTAATTCCGGTCATGAGAAACATAACTTCTTCTAAGAAACTCCTTGCACGGATTCGACTGGAACCAGCTTGAAACCGAGGGCCTTAGCCTGGAATTTAAGCCTCGCCTTTAGGCGGTCCGTGTGTTTTTTGTCCTGCTCTGCGAAAACTGTCCCGTCGAAGGATTTTCGGTTTTAAAGGTACAACTGGACAATAGAGCGTCCATATTTTGACAGTACCCTCCAGGACCGGCGCGGATTTGCGCCCTGTAAAAAACCTCGAGAACTGGACAAAACGACAGAAGCGTGTAAAATAAAAATCATGGAAACCGAACAAACAACCCAACCGGACGATTTTGTGACCCTCTACCGCCGCGCCTTCAAGGAATACGGGGCGTCCGCATTGTGGAGCAGCCGCCCCGCGCCTGATCCGACGTGTGAGGATGCTTTGGCCATCACCCGAAGTTTGCGCGTCGAGGGCGATTTGAACGCCCGGCGTTTGGCCGAGCGAATCGAGAAGGCATGCCGTGCCGCTGTCTAAACTCCAATCGCAAATTCTGCGCCTGCTCGCGGCACACCGCGACCCGGAAAGCTACGTTGGGGGCAGCACGCCCTTGAACCGGAACGCGCCCCGCTATTCCAGCGACATCGACGTTTTCCACGACCGGGAGGAACGGGTTACGCAGGCCGCCGAACAGGACACCGCCATCCTGCAAGAGCATGGTTTTACCCTGCAATGGCTGCGGCGCGAGTTTACCTTTTATTCTGTTCTTGTCCGCAGTAATGTATCTTCAGATGCAAAAAGCGGCGAGGCAACCAAACTCGAATGGGTGGTTGATAGCGATTTCCGGTTTTTCCCGGCCGTCAAGGATGAGCTTTTCGGTTACATGCTGCATCCCATCGACCTTGCCACCAACAAAGTCATGGCGGCGGCAGGACGGCGCGAGCCGCGCGACGTTGTTGACCTGGTGATGATCCACGAGCAGGTTTTGCCTTTAGGCGCCGTTGTCTGGGCGGCTGTCGGCAAGTCCTTGGGCTTTACGCCCGAAGGGCTTATCAACGAAATCCGTCGCCTCGCCCGCTACACGGAAGCCGATTTTCGCCGCGTAGCGAGTGACCCGCCCGTTGATCCCCCCGCGACCATGGCACGCTTGAGGCAGGTATTGAACGAGGCCGAAGACTTTGTGATGCGGATGCCAACGGATAAAATCGGCTTGTTGTTTCTGAAAGACGGCAAGGCGGTACAGCCCGACCCTGACCGGCTGGACGCCTATGCTACCCATGACGGGCAACGCCGCGGCCACTGGCCGAGCAGCCGTGAAATTACCGCCGCCATGTTTGAGCGCTACAAGAAGCCGCCAACCCCCTGATTAACGGGGTAAACCTCCGGCTCTGCCGGGGGACTCGCAGAGTTTGACATTTCCGGGAATGCACGAAGGCTTGCCTTATGAGCGGCTCAAAGCTCCACGCAAGGTCAGGCTCTGATGTCGTCATTCCGGCGGTGCTTTTGAGCCGGAATCCAGGTGCTTTTCCGGACTACATAGAATCAAAGAACTGGACCCCGGCTTATACCAAGTTGCGTTCAAGAACGTGCTAGAAGCGAGCATACGAAAGTAGTATAGCCCCTATGATTGTGCAATCTGGCGTGTCCAGGTAGAGTGAGACGAAACAATCTGGCCCCTGGGGGTTCGCAACCTGGAAGGAGCCCGTAGGGC
>Ga0187890_10003396_pt1 | contig 11006 bp, 13 predicted proteins | sample June2016WEW_21_1_FD_133005 | JGI IMG/M metagenome (GOLD analysis project Ga0187890, IMG submission 133005) | Peatland microbial communities from SPRUCE experiment site at the Marcell Experimental Forest, Minnesota, USA - June2016WEW_21_10 | ecosystem: Environmental > Terrestrial > Soil >...
AGCATCCTCTACAAAGATTTTGCTGCGCTAAAGGCGGCCATACCGGCGTTGGATGCAATTGATTTCGACGATGAGAACAGCTTCGACACGTCTTCCACCGTCGCGTTCGGCATCATGTTGGGCCTGAAGGTCGTGCCGGACGCGTTCGACAACAACACCTATTGGGAGAACGCCGTCTCGCAAATAAACATTACCGCCCCTGGCACGGCCGACGGGGTTCACCTGCAAGCCTATGCGGGCGGCGCGGGAAACAATCCGTGCGAGGGGTGGAAAGCTGGGCGGCGACGAACCTCTTCGGACCGAACAATTCCGGCGCGGTGATTAACGCCAGCCCAAATATTAAGGCTGCGGTCGATAACCTGGTGTCCTTAAGCCATCCCGGGACCACGGCGAGACTCGATAATACGGTGTCCTCCATAGGAGGCACGACGGGTACGGACCTGTCGGGAGTCACCGCCGGGCTTCAGGCGGGCAACCCGGCAATCCTGGCTGTCTGTTTCCCCGGTACCGATTGCAGCTCAGGCTCAGACCACCAGGTGCTCGCGGTCGGCATCGCCAAGATCGGCAATGCGATCTACTATGTGATCACCAATTCCGGTCATTCGATCTACGATCCGCTTCCTGCGCTTCAAGCGGGCGGCCAAATCACCCTCCCCACACTGTACAACTGCACGGCATCGAGCCAGCGCACGGATCATCCCTATGCCTCAATCTACCGGTACCGAGTGCTGGGTGGCTTGCAGTCGGTAACCAACTTCCAGTTGAAGTCGGTCTTCCAATAGCGTCGCCTGAAGGGTGCACAGGCTGGGCCGAGCGTTCGCGGCCAGCGTGAACGTCTCTCTGCTTCTTGGCGCGGTTCACGCTCTACAATAAACGCTGCAGTTGGCGCAGACGGGCAAAGAATGGATTTTCGGACTATACGGGATTCCCCTGTTAAGGATCCGTCGTCAAAACTTGACTCCGGCTCGTTGATTCATCGACTGGTGGTCCGTCGCGCAGCAGCACGAGGTCCTTCGATAGCCGCCCGTCATCCAACCGGAATGCGATGGCCGTCTCTGGATCGTCACCCGGGACAATGTAAGTACCCACCGGCCCGAAGACCTGGCGCAATTCGCCCGGCAAGCAGGTGGGCAGATAGGCGCGCAGCACCCGCGGATCGTAGTACCGGAACATCAGTTTCCGGCCCTTCTCGTCCCGCACGGTCAGCAGGCCGCGAAAGTGCCGTCGCACGTTCTGCATGCCCGTGTCCGAGCGAAAGAAAATTCCCCAGTGCTGGTCCCAGCCATGACGTAGCAGGTGGCGAGTAAGCTCTTCTTCCGGATCGAGTTCCACCAAGTAGGACCCGTCATCAGCAGTTGCCAGGGCAGATCTTGTCCGCCCCAGCGCCGTTCGACGCTGTAGAGGCAGCATCGATCCTGCCGCGAGGCGTCCACTGCGCCGTAGAGGCGCTTGTCCTGCGCGCCGTCGGCAATTGCAAATACCTTCGTATAACCGGGCAAACCTTCCGGCCAGAGAGTTCGATAGATGCCCTGCAAGGTAGGTCCCGAAAGCATCGCCATCGTCCCTAGTTGCTTCCCGCGGCCGCCCGGGCCGCCGCTTCCTCCGCTCATTGCAAGCAGAACGGCGCGCCCTGCTGCGCCGCCTGTTGGTTCGCGGCCGCCTGGGCCGCGGGGTTGACATTAGCTGGAAATACCTTGGAGTCCACGGGCGGAGGGGCAGACGAGCTTTGCGAAGCGGGCCGCGGGGCGGGCGGCGGTAGGGCGGCGCTCTGGGCCGTCTTCGCGGGCGCCGGTGCGCCCGTGCGACCGGCGGCGCGCTCGCCAGTCCGCACCAGGATCAATTCCCCCGACGCGATGAGGTCCGCGACGACTTCCAGAATTTGGTCGTCGTCCAACCTGGTCAGCGTGGTGGGGGCCGATCGATTCGACACCAGGCTGCGCAGCGAGGCTTGCACCCAGACGTCGGATTTCGACCGGCGCAGGAGACCCAACGCTTGTGTTCGATCCATCCGGCCCATCTCGTGCCAGAAACACACCACAAATCCGCTGTCGCCGAGGGGAATCATGATCCGGCCTTTCGCGACCAGGATAGCACGGCTGCCCGCGCAATCGGGTGTATATTACATAGTTGGGCGCAAGCCGCGATGCTGACGATTCGGCGGGCACAATTCGCAGTATTCTCGCAACTGGAGGTGCAGAAGTTCGAGGAATGGATGCTGGCTCACCTGAGGCGATTCTTTCCGAGCCAGTGCCTGGCTGCCGGCGACCAGCTACTCCGGGAGACGATTCAGTATGGAGTCCGGCGCGCGGCGGGGTACGGAATTACCGCCAAGCGCGACGTCTGCAAGTACATCGATCTGATGGTCGTCTTCGGACGCGATTTCGATACGGACAGGCGAGCCCTGTGGGCGGGAGAGATCCTCGCCAAACGCAGAAATGCGGGCGCCAAGATGCAGATGCTACTGCAGGCCGCGAAGGTGCGCCTGAAAGGGCGATAGGCTACCTCTATGTCTCCCGACCCGACTCCGGCCCCGGCTTCCCAGTCGCAGGCTTTGGACGCCGCGGCAAACGACGCCGACGCCAACGCCGGGTCGGGGAATGTTGGCGATCCAGTCTCTTCATGCGGTGGTGCGCCAACCCCTACGCCGGAGCCAACGCCTGCTCCTACGCCTGCTCCGACCCCAATACCGACGCCCACTCCCGCCCCAACGCCGACTCCCACGCCGACGCCAAGGCCGACGCCGACCCCAACGCCGACGCCCACCCCAACGCCGACGCCCACCCCCACGCCCACTCCGACCCCCACCCCCACGCCCACGCCGACCCCCACGCCCACGCCGGCGGACATCTGGGTGCGCTTGGCATTGGCGCCTGCCGATGCGCCGACCGAGCCTGGAAGCCTGCGGCTCGTCCACGCCGGGGGCGGATACGATGTCACGCTCGCTATCGCCACGAATTTCGTCGCTAACGGGGACGAGGTGGACATGCTCTTCAAAACCGTCCCCCAAACCGATCACTACTCCCTCACGTACATTGGGGGCGATGGTGAGGAATGGACGATGTTCCAGGACGTTCCGTTCAGCACTCTCAACGGCTACTCACCGCCCGAACCGCAGCCCGGCGCTCCGCCGCCGAAGGGCAACTGAGGTGCGACAATACAGAACGGCGCGGGATCGATAGGAACAACCTGAAGGGGAGGAACAGCAATCGGCAACTTCCCTGGGTAGCGCCGGGGCTCCCAGTGCATGGGCAAGGTAGGAGGCGGCTCCCCAAACCGAGCTCGTGTCCTCCTTTCATTCCCTTGGGGGGGCTAACGGACCACTGGTTCGTGGAAACGGACTTCGCGGCCGCTCATGTTCGCCGTCCTAGGGCCCGTCGGTCAATCCGGAGCGACGCACGGCCAGACGCCCTCGATGTCGGGATTCAGAAGCGCCGCTGCCGGTGCGGGCCGGCCTCCTGACCACAGGGACAGTGCCGGCGGGACCCGCGATGGAGGGGCGGCGTCCCCGCGGTGTCCCGGGAGCGCGGGAGCGCTGGGAGACTTGACACCTGGAGGGGCAGGTGCAAAACTGGACATCTGGTACGCAGGGTGCCCGCCCTGCCCGAGGTTGGGAGGAGAAACAGATGGCCGGGAGCTGGGTACGGGCGGATCTGCGGGGCTTGCAGCCGATCCGTCAAGCGACGAGCGCGCTTTGCTGGCTGGCTTGCTTCCGGATGCTGTACACTTGGAAGGGACTCGACCCGAGCACCATCGAAGGCAAACTGCGGGGCGCCGGACTCGATTACGATGCGGCCTGCAGAACAGGTCTGCAGCCCGACGACTTCAGCAAGGCTGCGAAGGCGCTGGGGCTCACCTGGTCGGCATTCGGACAATCGATTAGCGCCTCGGACCTGCAGCAACGCCTGGCGAACGGCCCACTGTGGGCGGCGGGCGAATGGTTCAAGTTTGGCTTACACGCCCGGCTGGTGATCGGGGCCAGCGACGATCTTGTTGAGTTTTTCGATCCGTGGTGGGGCCCAGGCTACGGCGGCTATGACTTGGATGACTTGAAGCACCAGGACCTGATCGAAAATTTCGTTCACGGCGATAAGAAGAGTGCGACGGGGACGGACAAGCTGATTGGAAGGGTGCAGTTGATTTATTGGAAAGCACCACCCAAGGTGACGAAGGTGGGGGTGGACAAGTCCGGTGGTAGCGGCGGCGGCAGCGGCGCTGGCACCGGCAGCGGTGGTAGCGGCAGCGGCAGCGGTGCTGGCACCGGCAGCGGTGGTAGCGGCAGCGGTGGTAGCGGCAGCGGCAGCGGTGCTGGCACCGGCAGCGGCGGCAGTACCCCCCCTACCGCCAATGGATAGCCACGACGTTTCCCTCCCCCCAGATATCAATCATCGTTCCGGTCTACAACGAGGGCGCGCGGCTGCTCCAAACCCTCGCGGCCATCCGGGACACAACCAGCCTCAGCTACGAAGTCATCGTCGTGAATGACGCCTCCACCGACGCCTGTTGCGATCCCCTGCGCGCGGACCCGTCGCCATTCGAGAACCTCGTGCTGGTGGACCTGCCGAAGCGCCATGGCGTAGCTCAAGCTCGAAACCTCGGCGCTGAGCGGGCTAGTGCGCCTGTCCTGCTCGCCACGGATGCCCACTGCATCCCTCGCCCCAGATGGCTGGAGAAGCTCCTGGAGGAACTTCACAAGCCTGGCGTCGGCCGCGTAGCCTGCCGATCGCGCAGGAGATACAACACCCGGTTTTGATCGATCCTGTCGAGTTCGTGCCAGAAAAACAGCGGGAATCCAGTGTGCCCAAGGGGTATCATGATCCGGTCTCTCGCGATCACGATAGCACGGCTGCCCGCGCGATGCCGGTGGGTGTATAGTTACATAGTTGGGCGCAGACGGCGATGCTGACCATCCGGCAGGCACAAATCGCAATCTTCTTGCGGCTGGAGGTGCAGAAGTTCGAGGAATGGATGCTGGTGCACCCCGAAGAAATTCTTTCCGCGGCGGTGCGCGGCCGCTGGCGACCAGCGGCTCCGGGAGATGGTTCAGCACGGAATCCAGCGCGCGGCGGGGTACGGAATCACTGCCAAGCGCGACGTCTGCAAGTACGTCGATCTGATGATCGCCTTCGGACGAGATTTCGATACGGATAGGCGATCCCGATGGGCGGGAGAGATCCTCGCCAAACGCAGAAATCCGGGCGTAAAGATGCAGATTCTGCTCCAAGCCGCGAAGGTGCGCGTGAAAGGGCGATAGTCTGCCTTTATGTCTCCCGACCCAACTCCGGCCCCGGCTTCCCAGTCGCAGGCTTTGGACGCCGCGGCAAACGACGCCGACGCTAACGCCGGGCCGGGGAATGTAGGCGATCCAGTCTCTTCATGCGGTACTGCGCCAGCCCCTACACCTGGGCCGACGCCCACTCCGACCCCCGCCCCGACTCCGAGTCCGACTCCCACGCCGACTCCCACCCCGGCGCCAACGCCGACGCCCACCCCGACCCCAACGCCCACTCCCACACCGAGTCCAACACCCACTCCGGCACCCACTTCCCCGCTCTGGGTCCGCATCAATTTAACTCCCGCGGCTGCTCAAAACGAGCCGGGAAGCCTGCGGCTCCGCGGTTCGTCAGGACGGTTCGATCAAACGACCGCCATCGCCAGTAGCTTCGTTCCCAATCCCGATTGCGACACAGTAGATGTGCATTTTGAAAACGTCCCCACGCAAGACACCTATTCACTGTCGTACATTGCAGGCGACGGAGCCGAAACGAAGATCATCCAGAACGCTCCGTTCAACGGCCTGCAGGACAATTCATCGCATAACACTTGAGGAGGAACCATGAATGGAAGCAATCCGCAGTTAGCTCAACTATCCCCGAAACCCCTATCCGGTCAGTCCCATGGAACCGCGCCGGTGGTGTCTGTAAACCTAAGGGGCAGGGTCACCAAAATCGATACCATCACAGGTCCATCGCAGAGCGCTCTTACCGTTTTCCCTTTGCCTTTTTGTCCAGGAACAGCGCCCCAACCGACTCCCAACCTTAACGTTCCAGGCCCTCAGAACGACACGAAGACGGGAGCCTGTTTCAATATCTTCCAAATTCATTTTCACTTGGCCGGCATTGATTCAAGGAACGTCAACCTGATTCGAATTGTCGACCGGACAACCGTTATAGGAGGCCAAACGAACCACACCGAAAAGAGTGACGGCCCAAGCGGCGGCGATAGCAGCAGTCGCCCACTAGCAGGTTGCGATACGGTGGCCACGCCAAGCGATTCCTTGATCGCCGTTGTTGACTCTCCTGGCGCGCAATCCTCAGGGCACCCAAATCCGGCGGCGTTTCCGCTCAGTTATCACGCCCATTTCATACTCTCGGCTCATGATTCCATGTTCGGCAACGCTGTGTTGGCCAAGATTAGCTATGACGTCATCATAGATAAGCAAGCTATCGACGACCCAAATCCGACCAATACATTCAGCGTGACAGACCAGCAGATATTCTGAAAGAGGTGGACCACAAGGCTCGACCATGTCGCGCCGACGATCGGCGGAGTCCTGCGGGTCGCAGGCCCGAAGTATCCATCATCCTGCCCGTCTACAACGAAGGCCCGCGACTGTGCCAAACCCTCGCGGCCATCCGCGATACGGCGAACGTCAGCTACGAAATGATCGTGGTGAACGACGCCTCCACCGGCGCCTGCTGCGATGTTCTGCGCGCCGATCCGCCGCCGTTCGACAACCTCGTGCTCGTGGACCTCCCGCAACGCCAGGGCGTGGCTCAAGCTCGAAACCTCGGCGCCGGGCGGGCCCCGGGCGTTGCCATGGACGCGCACTGCATCCCCCGCGCCGGATGGCTGGAGAAGCTTCTGGACGAACTTCACAAACCTGGTGTCGGCATCGTCGCCCCGCAGATCGGCAGCATCGAATGTCCCGCGGCCACCACATTCGGTCTGACCATCCGCGATCGGGAATTGGGCGTCGGATGGCTACACCGGCAAGCCGATCAGCCGTACCCGGTCCCGCTAGCGGGTTGCGCGTGCTTGGTCATGACCAGGGAGTTCTTCGACGCGGTTGGCCGTTTCGACACCATGCGCACCTATGGAATGGAGGACGTGGAACTGTGTATCCGCTGCTGGCTTCTAGGGTATTCTGTCATCATGGTCCCCGACGCGAAAGTGGCGCATTGGTTCAAGAAACAGCCGTTCCCGGTCGGGTGGCACGATTACCTGTACAATCGCCTGCGAACCGCCGTGCTGCACTTTGACGGGGAACCGCTGGCACGAATCCTGGCGGCCCTGCGCACCAAGCCAGCCTTTTCCGACGCCGTATCCAGCCTGCTTGCCAGTGACGTTTGGACGCGCTACAGCATGGTGCGCAACCACCGAAAGTACGATGCCGCGTGGTTCTGCCGGAAATTCGAAATCTCCCTATGACCAGCCTGAGTGCCGTCGTCATCAGCCTGAATGAGGGCGAGTCCCTGCGCCGCACCGTTGATAATCTCAGAGACACTCTTCCCCCCCAAAGCGAAATCATCGTGGTGGACGATGGCTCCACCGACGGCAGCGTGGACTTCCTGGGCGACGGGTATCCCGGCGTCATGCTGCTGCGTCCGGCTGAGCGGCTGGGCGTCGCCGGCGCGCGCAATCTCGGTGCCCGGCACGCCACCGGCGACGTCCTGGTGTTCAGCGACGCACACGTGCGCGTGCCCGAGGGTTGGTCCGGCTCGCTCCTGGAGTTGCTGGATCGTCCGAACGTCGGCGCAGTCGCGCCCGCCATCGGTATGATGCAGCCGGCGGCTGCCGCGAGCACGGGGTACGGCCAAAAATGGTCCGACGCCAGTCTGGCTGTCGGATGGCTCGGACAGCAGAGCAGCACACCCTACCCGGTACCGCTACTCTGCGGCTGTTTCCTTTCTCTGCGACGCGATGTTTTTCATGAAATCGGCGGCTTCGATTCCGGTATGGTCCTGTGGGGCGCGGAGGATTCCGAACTGAGCATCCGCCTCTGGACCCTCGGATATGAGTGTTGGGTGGCGCCGGAAGTGGACGTGCAGCACGCCTTCCGTGCCCGGTTCCCTTACGAGGTCAAGTGGGAGCCGGTGCTCCACAACAGGCTGCGGCTGGCGACAATGCACTTTGGACCGCGCCGCCTGCAGCGCGTCGTGGAACGGCTGAAGAAGTACGATGAGTTTGCCGCCGCCAGCGTTCGCCTGCTTACAGGAGATCTGGCGGCGCGCCGTTCCACGCTGCGCTCGCACCGCCGGTACGACGACGACTGGTTCTTCGGCAACTTCCCCAACGAACTCAGGTCCGAACTCTCGGAACTTGGTTCCACGAGACCGGTAAGCGTGAGCGCGGCGCCGGCCGCCTCCGTCAGCGCCTGCCTGGTGTCATGGAAACGCCCACAAAACCTGCCCATCATCGTGGAGACGTTGCGCCGCGTCGAGTGCATCGACGAGATTCTGATTTGGAACAATAACCCCGCCATCAAGCTGGAGTTTTCCGACCGCAATACGCGCGTGATCCAGTCCGGCGAGAACCTGAACTGCTACGGGAGGTTTGTCTGTGCAGCGCAGGCGCGTAACCCTGTGGTCTATGTGCAGGACGACGATGCGCTCAATCACGACATCCCCGGATTGTACGATCAGTTTCTGCGCGACCCCACGCGCATCTCGCATGTCTTGGCGTCGACGCACTGGGGCCAGCGCAACCGGCGGGTCTACGGCGAGGCGCACGCCGCGCTCATCGGCTGGGGCGCGTTCTTTCGCAGGGAGTGGCTGTCGGTTTTGGACGAACTGCCCCAGCCCATGCGCCAGGATCCGCTATTCCGGCGCGAAGCCGACGCGTTTTTCAGCCTGTTACTGGGGCGGAAGCACAACGCCGTGCCCGGACAGATTGCGCACCTGGACGGGCATTCCACGCCGGGCCTTGCTTTGTGGTGCGACCCGGGCTACAAGAGCTTGACCAGCCTGGCTATCCGCCAGGCGCTGCGGTGGCTGCGCCTAAGGAGAAACCCCGCGCTTCCGGCGCCCTGGAACGTCGTCATTCCCTGTCACAACTACGGGCGCTATCTGCGAGAGACCGTGGAATCCGTGCTCGCCAGCGATGCCGATTACGAGATCCACATCGTCGATGACGCCTCCAGCGACGAGACGCCCGGTATTGCCGCCAGCCTCGCGCGCAAGTATCCGCACATTCAATACCTGCACAACGAGGAGAAGCGCGGCCCGGGTTATTCGCGCAATCGCGGAATCGCCGCAATGGAAAGCGAGTTTGTCGTGCTGCTCGATGCGGACGACCGCATCGGTCCGGACTACCTCTACAGGGCCGGCCAACAGCTCGCCCGCGGCGTCGACGTAGTCAATCCGGACGCGGTCCTGTTTGGTGCGACTCAAGACCGCTGGGTGGTTCCCGAAGTGACGACCCTCAAGATGTTATTACAGAGGAATTCGGTCCACTGCTGCTCGGCATTTCGCCGGCAGCTCTGGTCGCGGATGGGCGGAATCGACGAGCAAATGCCGTGTTGGATGGACTACGAATTCTGGATCCGGCTGGCCGCCGCGGGCGCGCGCATCCAGGGACTCCATGGCGACCACTTCTTCCACCGCCGGCATGGAGACTCTCTCTCGAGCTACGCCGCGACCATTCAGCACGAACTCCGCCAATATCTCCGTCAAAAGCACACCCACTTGTTTGAGAGTTGCAGTGCATGAGTGATCCGGCAGGGGCGTCTGGGCCGGCGCATCGTGATGATGACACCGCACCGGAATGGCTGGCGATAATGCGGCTTAAGGCCCGGAGCGCCCGTTCCCTTCTTTCGTATCCGATGAATGCGCCACAGAACTCAGGTAACTGCTCAACGGAGCAGTCGCTCTTGCATTTGTTCGTGCGCAGCGAGCAAATCCGGAAAAAACAGGTGCTTCAGTATCCAGACCCACATGATCTAGCGTTGGAAGCAGCCGAATCGTCTCGGCTTGAGTTCGATACTCCGGCTTGGCCCACTTTGATGCTTTAATTTGGCCCACCCGGATTTGATATTCTACGTCATTTTAAGCCGGAGTCCAAAATCTCCAACCATCCAAGCTTCAGTTAACTAAAACCATCCAGCAAAACCGACTATCCAAAACAGCCGTCCAAACCAACCAAACCAAAACCAACCACTGGCCGTACTGACGCCGCAGGCGGAGGGATGCCGGCACGGGGTTTGGGGCGGAGCCCCATTTTAAAAACTGTTCCACTTCCTTTGTGCTCTTTCCGTGCCCCATAGACTCCGCGTGTGAGTAGAGCGCCTGCAGGATCACGTATGAGAATGTCTGCAAGGTCAGCGCTTCTTCCTCCTTTCCATGGTGCGGCGGAAACGGAATGACTCTATCCCCGTCTCGATGATGTGTGCCCGATCCGTGATCCGATCCAACAGCGCCTTACACAGTCGAGGATTGGGAAACACCGTGGTCCATTCGGAGAACGGCAGGTTGGTCGTTACGATAATCGCCGCCCGCTCGGCCCGCTCCGAGATCACCTGAAACAAAAACTCGGCACCGATGTCCGCCAGCGGCACATACCCCACTTCATCTAACGCAATCAGCTCATACCTCTGCCAACGAATCATCAGCCGCCGGACTTGATTGTTCTGCTTCGCTTCCACCAATTCATTCACCAGAGCCGCCGCCGTGGTGAAGCGTACCCGCCGCTTTTGCCGGCACGCGGCCAGGCACAGTCCCGTCGCCAGATGGCTCTTGCCCGTGCCGCATTCGCCGATGAACACCACCGGTTCGCTCCGCGCGATGTAGCCGCCTTCGGCCAACTCCCGAATCCGGGCCGCCGGAATCTGTGGCGCTTGCGTGAAATCAAATTCCTCCAAGGCTTTCATCCGGGGTAGTTGCGCATCGCGAATTCGGTTGCTGATGGCGTGCCGGTCCCGCACCGAACGTACATAGGGCAGATCGAGCGCGGCGAGAAGAACATTAGTTTTGACAACCTCTCGAAGGTGGCTGGAGTGCTCGACGTGACCT
>Ga0187890_10003398_pt1 | contig 11001 bp, 8 predicted proteins | sample June2016WEW_21_1_FD_133005 | JGI IMG/M metagenome (GOLD analysis project Ga0187890, IMG submission 133005) | Peatland microbial communities from SPRUCE experiment site at the Marcell Experimental Forest, Minnesota, USA - June2016WEW_21_10 | ecosystem: Environmental > Terrestrial > Soil >...
GCCAAGCCCAGGGGGGCGAGGTAGGACCGCATGGCCAGCACCGGGGTGCCGGGGCCGGCGGCGCCGGCGGCTACCACCGCCTCGGCGTGCGCGGGCGAAGCCCCCTGGGCGGGTGCGGGCATGGGCTCGACCTCGGCCAGGAGTCGCCTCCAGGCGGGATCGGCCAGCAAGGCCACGGCACGCTGGGCCACCACCCGGCGCTCGGGCGCCGACAGGACCACCGTCGGGACCTCGACCGGACGGGGGCACGAGGGCAGGCGACCCGACACCGGGACCACGACCACCGAGACGTCCCAGGCGTCCGCCGCGCTCTCCACGAAGCTGGCAACCCGCATGGCCAGGCCGTTCCCCGTGCCACAGGGCTCGATGGGGGCGAGGACGAGGAGAGGTGGTGTCATAGGGATCCGGCCCCTGTCGGCGTTTCGTCACGGAGAGTCACTGATGATTGCAGACGGCGCGAAAGCACTTTAAGCTGCCCCTCGTCGAGCCACGCATCCAGACTCACGGACCGGGAGGCCACAGTGGACGGTGACGAGCACGTCGAGCAGTCCGACTTCACAGGAGACCGCCGGGCATTTCTCAAGCGTATGGCCGTCTTCGCCTTCGCAGCGCCGGTGATCAGCTCGTTCGCCCTGGACTCGGCGGCCTTCGCCGGGACCGACCACCACGACCACAAGCCCAACCAGTACGGCTACAACAACACCAACAATCCGCCGCCCGGCCAGATCTTGAACCCGTACCCTCCGCCCAACCAGTACGGGTACAACAACACCTACCCCCAGAAGCCGCCGCCCAACCAGTACGGGTACAACAACACCTACCCCCAGAAGCCGCCGCCCAACCAGTACGGGTACAACAACACCTACCCCGAGAATCCGCCGCCCAAGGAACCGTGTGGGCCTGACGGGAAGAACAAGAACCAAAAGAACGACCACCGACGGTAGGAGCCGGGCCGCTGCGGCCACCTCTGCTGTCCGCCGTCCTCATCGTCCGGGATGAGGCGAAATTTCTGGGCGGGTGTCTGGCATCGCTGTCCGGGATCGTCGACGAGGTCGTGGTGGTCGACACGGGATCGGTCGACGAGACCCCCGAAATCGCCCGTCAATTCGGAGTCGAGGTAATTCACCATCCGTGGCGGGAGGACTTCTCCGAAGCCCGCAACGTTTCCCTCGACCAAGCCCGTGGTGAGTGGATCCTCTACATCGACGCCGACGAGCGGCTCGTCGACGCCCGACGAGCGTATGTCGAGGAGCTTCTTCTCGACGCCGAAGAGGTCGCCTTTCGCCTCTTCCTGCGGCCCCGGGTGAACGCCACGCCTTACCGGGAGCACCGGCTGTGGCGCAACGACCCCCGCATCCGGTTCGAAGGCGTCATCCACGAGAGGGTCGTCCCGGCCATCGAGCGGGTTGCCCGGGAGGACGGGCGCGCCATCGGCAAGGCCGATCTCATGCTCCAGCACCTCGGCTACGAGGGCGACCAGACGAAGAAGCATCAGCGCAATCTGCCCCTCCTGCGCCGGCAGTCGCAGATCGATCCCGAGAATCTGTTCGTGTGGAACCATCTGGGGCGGATCCTCGAAGCCCTGGGCCAGACCGAGGAAGCCGAAGCGGCGCTGACCCGTGCCATCGAGACCGCTCGTCCGATCGACCCGCTCCATCCGATGGACCGCCTGGTATGTCTGTCGTTCGGCGATCTGATCCGACTCCGCAATGCACGCGGGGCGGACACCACCGAGCTGTTGGCCGAGGCGTTGGCCCTCTTCCCCGACAACTGCCTGCTCTTGCTGTTCGAGGCGCGGCGATTGATCGACGACGAGGACTACGTCGCCGCCATCAAGGTGCTCGACCAGATCCTCAGCTTCGACTGGGCCACCGACACAGGCGAGCCGATGGCCTATGACGCTCAGATCGTGGGGGAGTTTCCCTGGAGCGAGAAAGCGCTGTGCCTGTTCCGGATGGGCGAATACGCGGAGGCGGCCGAGGCCTACGCGGCTGCGGCGCGGCGCGCGCCCGACGACCCCTCGTACCCGGTAAAGGGCAGGCTGGCGCTGGCGCGGGCCCGGCGACTCGACACATAGGCCACGTCCAGTTTCGGCGTGTCGAAGTAAGGTCGAGGCCATGGAAACCTCAAGGTTGACAGTCGAAGATCGGATCGACATCGACGATCTCCTGACGCGCTACGCCTCGGCGATCGACGGTCGCGACTTCGCACTCCTCGACACGGTGTTCCGCCACGATGCCCATCTCGACTACCGCTCGGCCGGTGGCGTGGCCGGCGACTATCCCGAGGTACGCCGGTGGCTCGAAGAGGTATTGACCGTGTTCGACGTGATGCAACATCACGTCCTCAATCGCGTCGTTCGCCACAACGGCAGCGAGGTGCGCGCCACCTCGAACTTCTTGAACGTCAATGTCCTGGAGATCGCCGGGACTCCGTGGATCTTCAAGGTCGGCGGCCGATACCACGACAGGCTGGTCATCGAGGGCGGAACGTGGCGGATCGCGGCGCGGATCGAGGACACCCTGTGGTGGGAGAATCCGATGCCGGGGCTGCCCATAACCCCGGTTCCGGTTCCCGGCCTGCTCGACTCGGTGCCACCGTGGGTGCTGGCGACAGGCGCAACGGCACCGACGATCTGACCGGTACGCCGCTCGCGTCTTGGGACTTTCGGCCCTAGCGGTCCCAGCCCGTGCGTGACAGCCTCGACCGGTGGGAGCACACCAGTAGCTCCCTACAGGCGTTCGGGCGACGTCGCACCGCATGCGGTGTGGAAGTACTCACCTGGACACCCGGTGCCCCCCAACGGCGCTGTATCACCATCACGGCAGTGAACCCCCCGACGAACAACAGAGGTGTGCGCCCCATGGCCAGGAGACTCAAAACCGTAGACAACGCCGACGCTCGCGAAAACCGCCGACGCACCCGCGGTCCCCGGCATGTGGTCTCCGCAGTGGGCCGGCTCACGTTGATGGCTGCGTTGGTGATCAGCACCGTCGGCCTCGTTGCCGCCGTTGCTGCGAGTGCTCCCGTCGCCGACGCCGCCTCAGCCCCGAGTGTCCCGACGGCCTACGTGGTCAACAACGGCAATAGCACGGTCACCCCCGTCGCCATCGCCACCAATGCTCTCGGCACCCCGATCCCGCTGACCACCGGGGCGGCACCGGCGGCAATCGCCATCACCCCCAACGGCCAGACCGCCTATGTCGCCAACAACGCCAACAGCACGGTCACGCCCGTCGCCACCGCCACCAATACAGCGGGAACCCCGATCGCGCTCGCCAGTGGCGCGGGGCCGGCGGCCATCGCCATCACCCCCAACGGCAAGACCGCCTACGTGGCCAATGCTGGCAATAGCACCGTGACTCCCATCACCATCGCCACCAATACGGCGGGAACCCCGATCACACTCGCCGCGGGCAACCTCTTCGCCATCGCCATCACCCCCAACGGTCAGACGGCCTTCGTGACCAACACCAACACCGGGACGGTGACTCCCATCACCATCGCCACCAATACGGCGGGAACCCCGATCACGGTCGGGGGTGGAGCCGATCCGGCCGGTATCGCCATCACGCCGAACGGTCTGACCGCCTACGTGGCAAGTGCTGTCGTCGGCACGTTGACCCCCATCACCCTCGCCACGGGAGTCGTCGGGACGCCGATCACGATTCCGGGCGGGGTCAACCCCGTGGGCGTCGCCATCACCCCGAACGGCAAGACCGCCTACGTCACCGACACGACCTCGAACACGGTGACCCCCGTCACCCTCGCCACCAGTGCCGCCGGCACCCCGATCTCTCTCGGGAGCGTGACCACTCCGTATGCGATCGCCATCACGCCGGACGGCAGCACCGCCTACGTCACTGACTTCGGCTCCAACGCCATCTCGGTCATCGCCACGGCCACCAACACTGCGGGTGCTCCCATCGCACTCGCCACCGGGGCGCAGCCCATCGCCGTCGCCATCACCCCCGCCGTGACGAAGGGCTACCGCATGGTGGGCTCCGACGGCGGGGTCTTCACCTTCGGGGGCAGCCCCTATGAAGGGTCGCTGCCCGCGCTCGGTGTCCACGTGACCGACATCGTGCGTGAGATCCCGTCCCCTTCCGGCAACGGCTATCTCCTCATCGGTTCCGACGGGGGCGTGTTCGCCTTCGGTGATGCCGCCTACAAGGGATCTGTGCCGGCGCTCGGTGTCCACGTGACCGACATCGTGGCGGCGATGTCGTCACCCGACGGCAACGGCTATCTCCTCATCGGTTCCGACGGGGGCGTGTTCGCCTTCGGTGATGCCGTCTACGAGGGCTCTCTGCCCGCCCTGGGCGTCCATGTGCACGACATCGTCGGTGCGGTGCGGTCCTCTGACGGCGGTGGCTATCTCCTGGTGGGTGCCGACGGCGGGATCTTCTCCTTCGGTGACGCCAGCTACCAGGGTTCGCTTCCCGCCCTCGGTGTGCACGTGACTGACATTGTCGGCGTGGTGCGCTCGGCCGCCGCCGGGAGCTATCTCCTGGTGGGTGCCGACGGCGGGATCTTCTCCTTCGGCGGTGCCGGCTACCAGGGTTCGCTCCCCGCCCTCGGTGTGCACGTGAACGACATCGTTGCCGCGGTGCGGTCCTCTGACGGCGGGGGATATCTCCTCGTGGGTGCCGACGGTGGTGCCTTCGCCTTCGGCGACGCCCTTTACAGCGGGTCGCTTCCCGCCCTCGGTGTCAACGTGCACAACATCGTGAACGCCGGCGGGTAAGCCTCCGGCATCTGACCCCGGCTGGCCGGCCTCGGTGCCGAGCTCAGCCGAGGTCGCGTAGCGCTGAGACGGGCGAGAGTCGCGCCGCCCGCCATGCCCCGGCGAGGCCGGCCACCATGCCACCGAGAATGGCGATGAGGGCCGCGCCGATCACCGTGAGCGCCGAGATCGACGTGTGCAGTTTCACGACCTGCCCGGCGGCCGAGGCTGCGGCTGTGGTGGCGTGGAGGAGGCCGCTGGCCGACGAGGAGCCGACCGCCACCCCGGTGGTGGTGTAGGTGAGGGTCGGGCCGAAGGTGTTGACCGCGGCGCACACCCCCACACCGACCAGCACGCCGAGGGCGGCGCCCACGATCCCGATGCCCGTCATCTCGGCCAAGATCTGCGCCACGACGCGGCCACGGGACCATCCCACGGCCCGGAGGGTCCCGATCTCGCGCACCCGCTTCGAGATGTTGGCCATCGTCAGCAAGGCGGCGATCAGCAAGGCCGCGGCGAGGATGATGATCCCGAGGGCAACCCCCAGGTCCGATGCCAGCTTCTTGGCGTTCGACAGGCTGCCTGTCACCTGGCCGGCGAGCTGCTTGGAAGTGAGCACGGTCGCCCCGGGGAGCTCCTTCTTGATCGCGGCGGCCACGGTGTTCACGTCGGTCGACTTGGCCACCTTCACGAGGACCTCGTTGATCCGGCTGGACTGCGAGGCGCTTGCCTGCAGAGTGTTGAGGTCGAAGTAGATGTCCGAGACGTCACCGGTGAGCGTGGGATTCACGAGACCGACGACCTTGTACGCGGTCTTGTCGATGGTGAGCTCCTGACCCACTTTGATGTCGTTGGTGCTGGCGTAGGCCGTGCTCACCAGGATCTCGTGGCTCGGGGTCGAGGTGAACCAGGTGCCCTTGACGAGTTGTGCCTTGGTGATGAGCCCCGAGCTCGAATTGGACGGGTTCACCCCGGCCACGGTGTAGCTCTTGGTGGTGGTGTTGGTCGAAGGCGGGTTCAGTACTTTGGTGATGGTCTGCTCGGGTACGACCACCTTGGTGAGGTACTGCTGGTACTGCGGGGGAAGGCAGGCCAAGAAGGCGCTCCCGAACCGGCTGTTCAAGATGGAGACGGCGATCCCGATCTCCCCGCCCACACCGCCGCCGCCACCACCGCCACCCGCAACACCGGGGCCTCCGCTTCCGGGGCCTGCTCCGGAGTTCCCGGCGGGGCCCGTTCCCGGGGCGCCACCGCCCGAGGCCGGTGCCGTCGTGGCCGTGGTCGAGCCGCTGTCAAAAGCGCCACTGTTCTCGAAGTAGGTCCGGATCGAGGCGATCTGGGCGGCCGTGGGGGGAGACGGCGTCACCGTCTTGGTGATGGTCTGCCCACCGGTGGTCACGGTGTCGGTGATCGTCGGCACCGTCCCTGTCTCGTGCAGTGCCTGGAGCGAAAGCGCCGGCACGGCCCCTTGGACTCCTTTGATCTTGGCCACGTCGGACACCGCCGCCTGGGGGAAGGTGATGAGGGTGCCGGGCACGAAGAAGTCGTAGGTGAACTGCGTCCCCGGCGGCCCGAGCTTGGCGAGGTCGGTGATGACCGAAGAGTTGTTGTCCGTCAGGGCCGTCTCGTCGGAGGTGTTGAGCCCCCCGTTGCCCGAATTCGCCCTGAAGAAGCCACCACCACCACCACCGCCGCCACCAGGACCGGTGACCCCGGGAGCGGTTGTGGTCGTCGTCGTGGCGGACGCCGACGTGCTGGCGACGCCCACCGTCCGCTCGACGACGATGTCTGTCCCCACCGTGGACAGGGGGGACAGGACCCTGTTCTGGGCGTCGGAGAGCCCGTTGGACACCCCGACGATTCCCATCACGAGGCCCACGCCTGCAGCCAGCCCCAAGGCGGTGACCAGGGTCCGGCTCCAGCGACGCAACAGCTCATGCCGGACGTAAGCCAACGAGACCATCGACTGTCTCCTGCGCTTGTCTACCCGCGTCACTGCGAAGACACCGGGTGCCCCGGATCATGGTCCCCGATCCTGTGAGAAGGTTGAGAGAGCGCCCTCGGCCCGACCGGCTACCTTCGGGTGGGCGCCGACGACTGTCGGAGCGGTCGACCACAGGCCCTGATCCTCGTGGGGTGTGCTCCATGATCGAGGCTTCGGCTCCTGTCCGGATCTGTGACAACGGGGGCTGGACCGATACGTGGTTCGGTGGGCCGGGGCGGGTCCTGAATATCGCCGTGACCCCGGGGGTCGAGGTCTCGATCCGCGCCACGGAGGGTCCGGATCGGGTGGTGCTCGACGTGGCGAGCTTCGGTGACCGGTACCCGATCGTGCCCGGCGCCTCCCGCACCGCTCGTCACCCGCTGCTCGAGGCCGCCGTCGACGCCTTCGCACCCCCGCCAGGCCTGGCCGTCGAAGCGAGGGTGCGTTCCTCGGTCCCGGCTGGTTGCGGCACGGGGACGTCGGCGGCGGTCGCCGTCGCCCTGGTGGGGGCGTTGGCGGCGGTGCGGGCCGAGCCCTTGTCACCCCGGGACGTGGCCTATGCGGCCCATCGGCTCGAGGTCGACGTCCTCGGCGCCCAAAGCGGGATCCAGGACCAGTTGAGCGCGGCGTTGGGCGGGATCAACTACCTCGAGATCGATCGGTACCCCGAGGCCGTCGTGCACCCCCTGCCGGCCTGGGACGAGCTCGGGAGCTGTCTCTCCCTCGTCTTTCTCGGTCGTCCCCATCGCTCGTCGGACCTGCACCGCCGGGTCATCGATGACCTGGCCTCTCGCGGCTCGGAGGTGTTCTCCCGGCTCCGGGATGCGGCGACTGAGGCTCGCGATGCCGTGCTGGCCCGGGATCTTCACGCCTTCGGTCGGGCCCTGATCGCCAACACCGAGGCGCAGAAGGCGCTTCATCCTGCGTTGGTGGGCGCCGACGCCAGAACCATGATCGACATGGCGGCGGCCCACGGGGCCCTCGGGTGGAAGATCAACGGCGCCGGGGGCGATGGCGGCTCGATCACGATTCTGAGCGCCACGCCGCAGGCCAAGGAGATGTTCGACCATCGGGTGCCCGAGTTCGACAGCCGCTATCGGGTGCTCCCCGTCCGACCCAGCGCGTTCGGGCTCCAGGTCAGCGGCGTGCTCTAGAACATCACCCTCGGCCACCGCCGGTGATCATCTGCTCGGTGACGACGATGACGCCCCGGGCGCCGTCGTCGGCGTCGACGGCAGGCCGGCCGCGGGGATCATCGGACAGGCGAACGTGGTGTCATCAGGTCCAGCGCCGACAGGGGGCGACGACGCGCTCGAACCGGTGACGACGCTCGTGGTGGTGGTCGGGCCGGCTTGTCCTGCGCTCGACGAACCCGAACCGGCCCCCGCCCCCGAACCGTTGACGACCGGACCGGGCGACGGGACCGGCACGGGCAGCACCGGCACTTGCTGCTGGGGAAGGGGGAGGGTGCTCAGAACAGCGCCCGACCCGTCGAACAGCTCGACCGAGCCCGTGACGCTGTCGGGGTCCGATGTCGCGCCCACCGAGACGTGATCGGCGAGCACCACGACGCCGTCCACCGGCGCCATCTCGTCGGTCGAACCGTCGGCGAACGTCACCTCGGCCTTTGCGACCTCGGGACCGACCTGGATCGCCACCCACCACACCGGGTCGCCTTCCGCCACTCCAAATGCTCCCGCCGAGGTGCTCTGCAGCTGCGTTGAAGGCGACGAGCCGGTCGAGGATGGAGAGGCAACAGACCACCCCAGGTCACCCAGGCCGACGGCGGTGGCGTCGGACATCTCGATCGACACCTGCTGGCTGGAGACGCACGACGGCGCCGGCGAGACAGGGCCGCCGGAGACGGGTACCGGACCACAGCCGATGTCGGTGGCGGCGAGGCGGTAGACGCGGATGGTCACACCGTCTCCGGAGGTCCGGGTGAAGAGATGCGTGGCGGTTCCGCCGACCGACGGGTTCCCGGTGGTCTCGCCCACGTCGGGGCAGGCCGCCATGATCGACGGGTCTGCGTTCACCGTGTGGGCCGGGCCGCTGGCACTCGCCGGCGACCGTGGCGAGGGTGCCCGGGCCGGGATCGCCGCCGAGGGCTTGGTTCCTCCATCAGATCCTCCGACCCCCCCAGCCAAGGCGACCCCGCCCCCGGCCAACACCACCACAGCCGAGATGACCACAACTGCCCTTGCTCTGGACACGGCACGCCCCCCTCTTCTGTACGCGGGGTTTGACGACCGGGGGCGGCGTTTGGTTCCGGTGGCCCTGGGGGCGGACCGGCAAGAGCTCGGACGGCCGGGCACGCCGGGGGAGAGGTTCTGAGGCGATGCGGCTCGGGGCACCGAAGTGCCCGGCGACGCATCCCGGGATCGTCTTCGTCAGCCTCGTCGTCGGCACGAGACCACCAATCGCGAGGCGGGATACGGTACCGCCGTGCGTCCGACATCCAGACCCGGGTCGGCGGTGACGGCCATGGTGAGCGCGGTCGTGATGACGGCGATCTGGTGGGCGCCGACGGTAGGAGCAGCCGCCCTCCCCGCCAGCCCCTCCTCGGCCACGAGCCCCTTCGTCCACGGGCTGCTGTCAAGCCCCCAGGGTGGCTTCCTCTACGACCAGTACGGCCGAGTGGTCATCCTTCACGGCGTCAACGCCGTCTACAAGCGCCCGCCCTACGAGCTCTACGTCGATCCGGGAAAGGCGTGGAACTTCACGAGCAAAGACGCCGCTTCCATCGCCGGCCTCGGGTTCAACGTCGTTCGCCTGGGCATCATCTGGGCGGGGATCGAGCCGGGCACCCTCAAGACGAACAATCCCGCCATCTGCTCGCCCGGCGTCCCCCACGATCCGCATCAATGGAACCAGTCCATCGCCGACAGCTACCTGTCGAGGGTGCAACAGACGGTCAACCTCCTGGCCCACGATCACGTCTACACGCTCCTGGACATGCACCAGGACGTCTACAGCACCGGTTTTCGGGGTGAAGGGGCTCCCCAATGGGCTGTCTGTACGAACGGGTTGCCGATCAAGACGTTGCCCGGACGTTGGTCCAACAGCTACGCGTCCCCCTCTCTCAATGCCGCTGTCCGGAATTTCTGGAACAACAGCGTGGAAGGGGACATCCAAGGCGAGTACGACCGAGCCTGGGCCGCCGTCGCCTCGACCTTCAAGAGCGATCCATGGGTCGTCGGCTATGACCCCATCAACGAGCCCTTCACGACCACCCTCGACAATTTGAGCCCAGAACAGTTGGACGTCCGGCTCGAATGCTTCTACACCGGCTCCGCATCCCCAGGGCACCTCCTCTACAGCACAAAGACGATCGCCTGCTCCCCCGATGTCCCGGCTCAGGGTCTCATTCCGACGATTCGCTCGGTGGACCCGAACCATCTGATCTTCCGGGAGCCGACGATCTTCGCCAGCGGCGGGGCCCCGAACTACGTGGGTGCCATGAATTACCCCAACCTCGTTCTCAATTTCCACGACTACTGCAGCTTCCGCAGTGGGGTCACCGGCAATCCGACCAACCTTTCTGCCTGTGTCGCCCAGGAGGAGTCGACCTTCGTCAGGCGCTCCACCGAAGGCCCTCTGGTGGCCACGCCGTCCGAACCGCTCGGATTGCCTCTGTTCATGTCCGAGTTCGGTGCGACACAGAGCTCGGCGTTGCTTCAGAACCTGACCAGGGTGGCGGACCAATCTCTGGTCGGGTGGACCTACTGGTCATGGAAGTACTACGACGATCCCACCGGGAGCTCCGCGGAGGCACTGGCCAGCCCCTCGGGTCAGCTTCATCCCATCGCCAAGGCGCTGTCCCAGCCCTACCCTCAGGCGGTGGCGGGCTCCCTGACCTTGATCGACTACGACGCCGGATCGGGGGCCTTCTACTTGAATTTCCTCTCCAACCCCAAGGTCCGGGCACCGACGTTGATCACGGTTCCTGCCCAGGGGTATCCCAGGGGGTACTGCGCCCGGACCTCGGCGGGCTCCCTCCAGAAGCTCAAGGGAGCGGTGGAGGTCACCAATCCGAAGACGATCGAGACGGTCGAGGTCACGGTGACTCCCGGTCCGTGTCCCTGATCGACACGGCGTTCGTGCGCGTGCGCGACACACCGAGATGGACGTGCGGCGCGCCGTGACGAGAGGGTTGGCGTCCGGTCGCTGACTGTTGGCCGGGCGTGGTCGACCCGAGCCCGACGCCTTGCCATCTTTCTGAGTTTCAGCTGTGTGCTGCGGGAACCGACGTCACCGAGGCGCCCGCGATCGCCGCGCATTCTCCCTCTCC
>Ga0187890_10003400_pt1 | contig 10997 bp, 7 predicted proteins | sample June2016WEW_21_1_FD_133005 | JGI IMG/M metagenome (GOLD analysis project Ga0187890, IMG submission 133005) | Peatland microbial communities from SPRUCE experiment site at the Marcell Experimental Forest, Minnesota, USA - June2016WEW_21_10 | ecosystem: Environmental > Terrestrial > Soil >...
CTGGCCATGTTGCTCACCGACCTGAAGGGCGAGCCGGGCGCCGCGCAGGCGCTGGCCCCGGCGCTGCAGGTGCAGGACGACAAGACGCCGGTCGCCATGATGTTCCTCGTGCAGGCTTACGTCAACCTGGGCGATCGGGCGAGCGCGCGAAAATACCTCGAACAGGCCCACGAGTATGTGGTGCGCAACGGCCCAGCCAATCTGCTGCCGCAGATCGAAAGCAATCTGCGAACCCTGGGACCCGGCTGATCCTTAGTGGGGCGGCCATTCCAGGCTGCGGACTCGCTTTCCAGCGATTCCATCCGGCCGAAGCCGGACAAGTTCATTTCGATCACAAACCTCAAAATGAACCGTCGCGGTTGTCTAAATCCCCTAAACCCAGAGTCTTACACCGCCTTCCCGCCCCCGCGAGCCCCCGATCCACCCGTGCTTTCTCGCCTCGCCATGCTAGTGTACGGTCGGGAATTGAGTGGACAAAATGAATCGTACACGCGACGCCAGTCGCGTTCGTTATTCGCTGATCGCCGCAACGTGCCGGAAGTCCACGAAGCGCTTCCAACTCGTGACCCCTATAAAAAAATGCGCCAGCTGAAGCACCTTCGCGAACTCGAAAACCCCGCGCCGCACCGCAACCGGCTGAATCGACAGCTCCCACTCCCCAAAATGGCTTCGTTTATTCAGACGCCCCGATCGCTGCCGTCCGCACTTACTACCAGTATCCGTATGGCTGAGGTTCTGTTTTTCACAGATTCGGTTCTGTCGGGAGTTTTCGGTCGAGCCGAAACCCCCAAATCCGCGCTCAGGTACCACGAAACATCTACAGAGCGTCAAAAGAGCGTCAAATTTTGATCTAGACATTGTGGTAATCAGGGTTCGGAAGGGTACCGATCTAGTAGATTTCAGTTAAGTTTCAGGGCCCAGGCACCCTATCGAAAAAACTTTTCCGTCCCATCGACAACCCCAATGTCTTGTTATATGATGCCAAAGCTTCAGTACATAAGTTATGGGTCAGGACCCAGCAAGGGGATTTCGAATTTTGAATATTGGGGAGGTTACAATGCGGTTGAGATTCGCGGCCATCATGTTACTTTGCGCCGCAGGAGCGTTCGCGCAGGGCGATCGCGGCACCATCACGGGAACCATTCTGGACCGGAGCGGCGCTGTCGTCCCGAACGCAACCATCGAATTTACAAACCAGGAGACGCAGGCTAAGAGCGATTTAGGAGCCAGCAGCACCGGCAACTACACCTTGGCCAACGTCGCCGTCGGTACTTACGAATTTTCCGTCACGGCCATGGGCTTCAAGAAATACGTCCGCCCGGGCATCATCGTTCAGGTCGGCGAAACCATCCGCGTTGACGCGACCCTTGAGGTTGGTGCTACATCGGATACGGTAACCATCACCGCCGAGGCTCCGCTGCTCAAGACGGAAAGCGGCGAAGTGAGCCACCAGGTCGACTATGCGGAGGCCGACCAACTGCCCCTGTTCACCACTAACGGTACGGGCGGCTCCACTGGCACAGGTAATATTCGCGACCCTCTGAGCGTCCTGAACCTCCTGCCCGGCGCACAGCAGGCTACAGACAATACTCTGGTCATTAACGGGCTGCCCAACGCCTCTCAGACGATCATGGTCGAAGGCATGGACGCCACGAACGGCATGTGGCGTGAGCAGAACCAGTCGACCCAGCAGGGCGTCGACGCCATCCAGGAAGTTTCGGTGCAGACCAGTAACTTCGCCGCTGAGTATGGCGGTGCGGGCGGCGGCTATCTGAACTTCACCATGAAGTCGGGCACCAATCAGTATCACGGTACGGCGTACGATTACTTTGTTAATGAATTTCTGAACGCCGGCCTGCCCTTCAGCGCCAATTGCGAAACCGCTAACAACTGCGCCACGAACACTAACTCGGGCCACATCAAGAACGATGTACGCCGAAACGACTATGGCTTCACGCTCGGCGGCCCGGTTCGCATTCCGAAAATCTACAACGGCAAAGACAAGACGTTCTTCTTTTTCAACTTTGAGCAGTTCCGTCAGTCCACGGTCACCAACAACGGCATCGCGACCATGCCGACCACCGGTCCGAACGGCTACACGAACGGTAACTTCGCCGCAGCCTTATCCCCGGTTTTTGGACAAGGGTTCTTTAATCCGCTTTCCGTGCCGAACTCGATTTACGATCCGGCCACCCGTGTGACATCGAGCACGGGTGTTATCTCGGAGACCGTGTTTCCCGGCAACGTCATACCGCCGAGCCGGCTGGATCCGGCCGCACTGTACCTGCAAAGCTTCTTCCCGGCGCCGAACATCGCCGGCGCGGGCGTGCTGAACAATTACGCCATCCCTGCTTACTCGAATTTCCAGCACACCACCATCCCGTCGATCAAGATCGACCAGTCCCTCAGCTCGAAGATGAAGTTGTCCGGTTACTTCTCGTTGACGGAAGAGAATAGCCCGAGCGCCAATGGTTTCTCGGAACTGCTGGCTCCGGTGGCGCCGAATCGCGACCGGTCCTATACCTACCGCATCAACTTCGACGACACGATTACTCCGACGCTCCTTTTCCACGCCGGCATCGGTCTGCTTTACTACAATCACCCCGTGTTCACGCCGACCTCGAACTTCGACGCGGCTGAGGCGACCGCCACCGGCGGCACCTTTAAGGCGTTCCCGGCAAACACGTACATGCCGTCTTTCGCGGCCCTTGAAGACGGGATCATCGGCGGTGGTCTCGCTCTCGGATCGGGCTTCTTCGCCCCGTCTCCCGGCCCCGCCGGCTTCGACGAATCCGACCTGCATGACGTCAAACCAACCGGCAACACGAGTCTCACCTGGGTTCGCGGGAATCACACTTACAAAGCCGGCGTTTCGCTGGTTCTCGAAGGATTCCCGCAGATCAGCAGCATCCGTGCCTATGGCGAATACGGCTTCAGCGCTAACCAGACGGCCAACCCGGCTGAGTACGGCGCGAGCGGGATCATCTTCCCCTCAGGTTTCGCATATGCCAGCTACCTGCTCGGTCAAACAAGTTATGTGGAAACCTCGGGGATCAACGACACGCGCCTGGGCAACCACAACGCGGGCGCATTTGTCCAGGATAGCTGGAAAGTAAACCGCAAGCTGACCCTTGAGCTCGGTCTGCGCTGGGACTATGCGTCTCTGCTGGAGGAAGAGCATGGCGCCATGTCCGATGCCTGCTTCACCTGCGTCAACCCGACGTTGACTACCCCGCAATACCCCAACGGTCTTGTCGGAGCTATCCAATATGGCGCAACCAACAAAGGTCCCTTGACACATCCGTATAAGTTATCTTTCGGACCCCATATCGGCGTCGCTTATCAGATCGGACCCAAGACGGTGTTTCGGGCTGGCGGATCCATCGCCTATTCCTCCGCGGCGGACAACGCGTTCCTGTCCTACAGCGTGGCGGACTTCTTCACCGTCGCGTCGCCTGGTCAATATCTCCCGGCCTCTATCCTGAGGAACGGCGACACACTCGCGGGAAGCAAGTTGGAGACCTTCCCGTTCTACGCGCAATATCCATTCAATGAGGCTCCCGCCGGTGCCGCCGCCTTCACTCCGCCGCAGGAGCCCTTCATTACCATCCCCAGAACCACCAGATTGCCGCGCGTGTTCCAGTGGAGCATCGGGATACAGCACGAAGTCCTGCCGAACCTGCTGCTTGAAGCGGCGTACGTGGGCAACCGTGGAGCATGGTTCACCTGCCCGGTCTGCTACGCGGCTCAGGAGACGTTTAACGGTCTGACTTCGACGAGGATTGGCAGCCTGACAACTGCGGGTCCCGGCGGAACGCCTCTGTACGGCGCAACGCAAAATCTGAGCTTCACCAACCCGGCGAATTACGCTCTGCTGAACGATCAGATCAACAACCCGGCCGTGATCGCGGCGTTTCCGGGTCTGTCTAACCCGAACAACGTGTATCCGGGCTTCCCGGCCACGGAGACTCTGGCGCAGGCCCTTCGGCCCCAACCGCAGTGGTTCGGCGTTCCGTCGTTCCTCGGACCGCCGGACGGCCGCACTTGGTATGATTCGCTCCAGGTGAAGGTGACAAAGCGCTTCTCCCACGGCCTCAGCGCCCAGGGCAACTATGTTTGGTCGAAGGCGGAGAATAACGGCGCCAGCTCCAACTCGTCGTACCTGGTTCCGTTCGATCCGGTGCTCAACGATTTGTACAATCCGAACGACTACAAGCAGCTTTCCGGATTCAATCGGCCGCAGGCCATGACGATTTCGTTCAGCTACACCACGCCGAAGATCAACAGCTTTGGCGGTAATAACTTCGGCGGGCAAGCCATCCGCTACCTCGCACGCGACTGGACGCTCAGCGGCGTACTGCGCTATCAGAGCGGTCAGATGCTTGCGAGCCCGGCTTCCAACCTCACACTCTGGAACACAATGGGTATCGGCGGCACTCCGCTGAACGGCGTGACGAACTTCGGCGGATCCGAGCCGCTGGAGAATGTCGTTGCCGGCCAGTCGTGCCTGGCCATCAACCCGAACAGCCACTTCGACCCGACTAAGACACTGGCTCTGAATCCGAACGCGTATTCTGACCAGACCACAGAGACGTACGGCTCGGCAGCGCCCTACTATGAGAACTGCCGGTGGCAGCGTCAGCCGGCTGAATCTATCAGCCTGGGTCGTGTCTTCCGCGTTAAAGAGAAGTATCAGCTGCTGATTCAGGCGCAGTTCTTTAACGTGTTCAACCGCGTGTTCTACCCGAATCCGACCGTTGAAACGACCACCACCGCTGCCACCACCGCCAATGCGTTCCCGGGTTACACCGGGACTGGCGCTCTGAACGGCGGGTACGGCTTCGTGAACACTCTGAACGGAGCGGGCACGAATCCACGCTCCGGTCAGCTTGTGGCGCGTTTCACGTTCTAGGAACGGCCCGCATCAAAGAAACCACGGGCCTCGCCGGGAAACCGGTAGAGGCCCTTTTTGATTTTCAGGAGCGGCGGCGCCACGGGCCTGCACGGTCGGCCGTCAGCGTCCGGCCCGTCGCGCGCTGATAGTATTCCGCGATCGTGGGTCTGTCATTTTCATCGCAGCGGTTCAGAAACGCTGTCTCGAAAGCGTACTCCAGGTCGCCGAACGACCGGTAGTTCTCAGCCCAGCAGATCACGGTTCGCGGCGACATCAGCGTCGAAATGTCCCCTGCCTGAAATCCGATCCGCGTCTGTTCGGCCGTGCGGACCATCTGCAGGACCAGCTTCCTGCCCTCCTCATCGTTCATCCACGGAGCCCGCGCGTGCACAACAGCGGCTTCCTCCGCCTCGGGCTGATAGTCCAGGCGCGCCACGATATTCCAGCGGTCGAGCTGCGCCTGGTTCAGCTGCTGCGTGCCGTGATAGAGGCCGGTAGCATCGCCCAGCCCGATCGTGTTAGCCGTCGCAAAGAGCCGGAACGAGGGATGCGGAGAGAGCACACGGTTCTGATCCAGAATCGTCAGCCGCCCGTCGGCTTCGAGCACCCGCTGGATGACGAACATCACGTCTGCCCGCCCGGCATCGTACTCATCGAAGACCAGCGCAATCGGACGCTGATAGGCCCACGGCAGAATGCCCTCGCGGTACTCGGTAACCTGTTTGCCCTCGCGCAGCACGATCGCGTCTTTGCCGATCAGATCGATGCGGCTGATATGGCTGTCGAGATTGATCCGCACGCACGGCCAGTTCAGGCGGGCCGCGACCTGTTCGATGTGCGTGGACTTCCCGGTGCCGTGCCGGCCCTGGATAATCAGCTTTCTGTTTTCGGCGAACCCGGTGAGGATCGCCATCGTCGTCGCCGGATCGAAACGGTAGCAGGGGTCGACCGCGGGCACGTGCGCGGTGCGGTGCGAGAATGCCCGCGCCACAGCCTCGGTGTCGATGCCGAAGACGTGGCGAACCGGGACTTCGGTATCCGGCAGCGCCGGCAGATCGTCGATTTCAAAATGTTTCACTGGCTTATCACGATCATGCCATCTTCGACATGCACAGGAACCGGATCGAGCCAGCAGCCTTCGCCCGCCCCGGCCACGCCGAAGCCGTCTTCGATCCGGTACTCCGCGAAGTGCATGGTACAGCGGATGTGCGTACGGTCTTCGCTCAGGAACTCGCCGGCGCGGCAGTTCAGCGGCGAGGAATAATGCGGACAGATGTTGAGATAGCCGAAGACGTTCTCTGCCCGCCGCACCACGAACATGGAGAAGACCGTGGTGCCGCGGCCGAAGACGAACTCCCTCGCGTCGCCGTCGGCGATATCGTTAAGCGGTGCGAGCGGCGTTCCAGGCATGGGTGCGCGGGGTCTGGTGCGCCACAACGTGGGATCCGGCTTACTGAGGGCGTCCGCCATCGTACGCTGCTCGCAATAATTCCAGCACGCCCTCGCGTGTCACGGGGCGCGGATTGTAGTAAGGGTTCTTCACGGCGAGATCTGCCGCGTGTTCGAGATCGGCTTCCGAAAGCCCGAACTCCCGCAGACTCTTCTTCGGCGCGACCTTCAGCATCAGATCGTAGAGACCACTCACCGATGCGCGGTTGTAGGCCGCGGTATAAGGAAGCATCACCGCGTGAATGCCTGCATGATCCAGGTTGAACGTCCCGCCCAGCGTGTGACAGAGTTTGTGATGCAGCGCCATCCCCACCGACCCGAGACAAATCCCCGCCAGCCACGCGCCGTACAGAGCCTCGGTCCACGCCTCCATCGAAGGAAGCTGCGGAAGGGCGCTTTTTAGCGCCCGGATGGATTCCTGCGCCATAAGCGATATGACTGGATTTGCGTCCTTCGCATACAGGGCCTCCACCGAATGGGCAATTGCGTTCATCCCCGAAGTCCCGGCCAACGCAGGCGGCATCGACAGGACGAGATCGGGATCGTACACGACGGTCTCCGGCAGCACCTTCATCGAACGTAACGTGGTTTTCACGCCGCCCTCAGTCTGACCCAGAATCGGCGTCATCTCTGATCCGGCGAAGGTCGTGGGCACGGCGAGCTGCGGCAGATCGGTGCGATACGCGATTGCCTTTCCCAGCCCGGTCGTCGACCCGCCGCCTGCCGACAGGATGCCGTCGGCATTCACGGAGCGCACGGCTTCCATCGCAGCTTCGGTCACTTCGACCGGAGTGTGCATGGCCGCGCCCGGATACACGATTGCCGCGCGGTGCCCGATCGCGCGCGCGAACTCACCCGCCAGCGCGGCCTGGGGCGGCGTTGACAGCACGATTGCGCGAGTGATTCCGAGGCGGTCGAGTTCTTCAGCAACCTTCGTGCGTGCGCCGCGGCCGAAGATCACCCGCGCGGGACTGGCTTCGTAAACGAACTCCACTATCTTCTACTCGCGCACAACGAACCTCCGGTCTGTGCGCTTAGAACGTTACGGCCTGGCTCGGTGCCTTGCCCTCACGGATCAGATCCGGCACCTTCGGCGAGCCGTTCTCCCAGACCAGCAGCATGGAACGCTTGGCCGAAAATCCCTGATGACGGATATCCGCGGGCATACAGGCCACGTCGCCCGCTTTCTGGCGCACGACAGCCTTGGGGCGGCCGGTCGCGCCGTCTTTGATGTTCCAGACGATTTCGTCCGAAAGCGTGATGAACCATTCACAGCGGTCGTTGCCATGTTCGACCGGCAGGATGTACTCTTCGGACGTCGGGCAGAACAGGCTGTCTTTCACCACTGAGCAAACCGAAGGATTCCACGTCACGTCGGAACGCGAAAGATATCCGAAGAGGTTGTACGCGGAAACTTCGTCCTCGAAGCCAGGCTCGGGATAGACTTCCGGCTGATCCTGCTTCACGTCGTCGAACATGCGGTTTATGGGGTAGCCGCCGGCGTCGGTACGGACCGGCGTATCGCCGCGCAGCCCGACCATGCGCCGCGCCGTCACGCGCTGCCGCTGGACAGCCTTGTCGTTGTCTCCGTGCTTCACGCCCCACGGGGTTCCGGTTTCCATCGGGGCCGCGAAGGGATCGTAGCCTTCGTTGGTCCAGTCCGAGATCATCTGTTTGAAGATGCTCATCAGTTCGTTCGACTTGAAACGCTCCACGAAATCGCGGCCCGCGGCGACATAGGCTTCATTCGTGGCGCCGAGGAACATGTCGACTTCGCCGTAATAGTTTGTCGTGCCGAACACGGGGTCGAAATTGACCGTGCCGTAGAAGAAGCCCCACGCGACATCGCGCATCAGGGCGCGCAGAAATGCATCGGCGGGGGCAGTGTGCGAACCCGTCGGGCAGCTGATGTCGACGAAATACTCGCTCCGTTTGAACGTGAACGAGCCCGCGGTGAAGCTCTTATAGCCGGTCACGTTGTCGGCGGGGTCAACGCGGTAGTTCGTGCTGATCGAAAGGCCGCGAGGATTCGCGATTTGCGTCTGAACCGGTTTCTCACTCAATGCCATTGCCATAATTGTTCCTCCTAGTGCTGGCAGATTTCCGCCCAGCGATGAATCGTCTCGGGACCGTCGATGGTCTGAATCATCAGCGTGCAGGCCCGCTCCGCGCTGAAGCGATAGGCAGCGCCCACCGGCAGCATCGCCATGTGACCCTGCCGAAGCACAATGCGGCCCATCTTGCGGCCGTCCGGATCACTGGTGAGTTTGTGCGCGCCTTCGCTCTCGGGATCGACGACGGCGTCCGGGTTCGCCAGTTTTACCAGATGCACCTCGGCCTCGCCGTCCATCAGCAGCACGAATTCATCGTGGGCGGCGGCGTACCAGGGCGACGTCCCCTCGGCGCGCGCGATCTCGACCACGTATTCAAAATTCTTGCCGACGCACACGCGCTCGTAAGGCTTCGACTTGGCGGCGACTTCGAAAATGTTCGAGAATGCGTAGCGCTTCGGGTCCTCATCGATTACCGTCACGCCGCCTTTGGAGTAGTGATCGATCGAACCGAAATCCGTAACATACCGTGCCATACTCAATGCACTCTATCAAACTTCGCGGAGATGGTTGAGAAGGTCCGCAGTACGATTCAGAAACGGGATGCCAAAGGCGTCATCCGGCATGGCGCCGAGTGGCTTGCGATCTGGTCCGATCCGGAAAGCCTTCGGAGCGAAGCGGAGAAGCGGGCGACGCGCGAAACGCAGCGGTGTCTTGCAGCCGCGGCGCGCTCGATTTCCGGTGATCCCACCTTTCAGGTGGCGATCGAGGCGGGGGCGCGGCGTGGCGATATCGACTCACGGGCGCTGGTGCGACGATTCCATTCGGCCGAACACCACGTACCGCCTGCCGACGCGGCCGAACGGCGGTTGTTTGATCTGTGCGAGCAGGTGCGGTGCGAAGCGGCGGGTGCGCGGCTGTATCCGGGCGTGGCGGAAAACCTGGAAGCACAGCAGCTGGAACGAGTGGAGCCCGACGTACATCTCGCCTCGCTCGTTCCGCTGTCGGAAGCGCTGCGAATGGTGTTGCGCGATGCCTTGATCGAAAGAGCGGAGCCGTCGATCCCGTCAGTTGGGTTTCGCATGTGGGACCAGTGGATCAGATCGCGTTTTGGCGACATGCTGGAATCGCTGCGACTCGCCGTGTACGACCAGGCTGCATTCGCGGCGCTGTCGCTGGAGCTGATTCGCAGCCTGCCTAAAGAGGGACATGCGCGCCGGTTCACGCCCAGCGATGAAGGCGGGACTGAGATCGCGACGGAACGCCGACGCGAAGATCCATCGGGCGACATTTTCGAGCCGGGCGGCGATCTGATACACGAGGCATCGTTGGCCGCTGTGGAGCATGCTCCGATGACACCATACGTGGTGTTCACCACTGCGCACGACCGCGTCGTGCGGGCGGCTGATCTGCCGCATGCTTCGCGTCCCGCTCTCAGCCAGAGGCGCGATCTTGCCCGCCTGGTCATGCGGCTCCAGAGGCGGCTGCTGGCGCGCCAGGTTCGCGACTGGAACTTCGATCTGGAAGAAGGCCTGATCGATGCCGCGCGCCTGGATCGGGTCATCGTGAATCCCGGCTTCGCGGCCGCGTACAAACAAGAGCGCCAATCGGAGTTCCGCGACAGCGCGGTCACGATCCTTATCGACAACTCCGGCTCGATGCGCGGCAAGCCGATTGAGATCGCCTGCCTCGCTTCCGACCTCATTTCCGCCGCTCTCGAGCGGTGCCACGTGACATGCGAGATTCTCGGATTTACTACATCCGCCTGGAAGGGCGGGGAATCGTTCAGAGACTGGGTGCGTGCGGGGCGACCCGCCAATCCGGGCCGTCTGAACGATCTGCTGCACATCATCTACAAGTCGGCTGACGAGCCGGTACGGCGGTCGCACGTCAACCTCTGCGCCATGCTCCAGCCGGAACTGCTTAAGGAGAACATCGACGGCGAAGCGTTGCTGTGGGCCGCGCGCCGTCTGCTGGCCCGGCCCGAGCAGCGCCGAGTGCTCATCGTGATTTCCGACGGCGCGCCCGTGGATCAGGCCACGCTTGAAAACAATGCCGACCGCGAGATGCTCGACCGGCATCTGCGCGAGGTGATCGCGGAGGTCGAAGGCTCGGGCGGCATCGAACTCGCGGCGATCGGCGTGAAGCACGACGTGGACCGCTATTACCGCAACAGCGTGCGGATCGCTGAGGTCGACAATCTCGGTGAGTCGCTGGTCGCGGTGATTGATACACTACTGCGATGAGTTCACGTTTGCTCACCGCACTCGCGATGGTTCTGATAACCACTGTCGCGGCTTCTCTGGGTCATGCCGAAGTCATCGAGAAGACCAGGAACATCGCGGGCACGACGGTGCACTACAAAGTCGTGCTGCCGAATAACTACGACGCTTCGAAAACATATCCGGCGATCCTCGGTTTCGGCGGCGGACCGCAGACCATGAACACGGTCGACAGTGTCATCACCCGGAATTTCCGCGATGAAGCGGAGAAGCGCGGCTACATCGTGGTGGTGCCCGCTGCGCCCGACGGGCAGCTTTTCTTCGAAGGCGGCGAGCGGATATTCCCTGAGTTTCTGAAGCAGATTCTGGCTGACTATAAGA
>Ga0187890_10003407_pt1 | contig 10982 bp, 8 predicted proteins | sample June2016WEW_21_1_FD_133005 | JGI IMG/M metagenome (GOLD analysis project Ga0187890, IMG submission 133005) | Peatland microbial communities from SPRUCE experiment site at the Marcell Experimental Forest, Minnesota, USA - June2016WEW_21_10 | ecosystem: Environmental > Terrestrial > Soil >...
AGGCGCGCTGGTCGCGCTGGATGAGATCCGGCCCTCGGCGGCTTCGCAGGCTTGGGCTCGACGCTACGGGCTCGACGCGCGCGTCAGTGAATTGGCGATGCGAGAAAGCCGTCGAGTCGTGCGGCGAAAGCGCGGTGTGCTGATCACCGAAACCCGGCACGGGTTCGTTTGCGCGAACAGCGGCGTGGATGTATCGAACGTGGATGGTGGGCGGCACGCGGTGTTGCTGCCGGTGAATCCGGATCGATCCGCGGCGAAGTTGCGACGGGAGTTGAAGAAGCAGCTTGGGATCGAGATCGCGGTCATCGTCAGCGATAGTTTCGGGCGCCCATGGCGCGAAGGCTTGACGGAAGTGGCGATTGGCATCGCCGGAATGCGGCCTGTGGTCGACTACCGCGGACGTCGCGACCCGCATGGCTACTCGCTGCACGCGACGGTGGACGCGGTGGCGGACGAACTGGCTTGTGCGGCGGGACTGGTTTGCGGCAAGCTGGCAGGCACTCCCGCATGCATCATTCGAGGCTATGCCTATCACCGCGAAGGCCACCGGAGAGGCAGCGGGGCGCGGGCACTGATCCGGCCCGCGAAGAACGATCTTTTTCGGTAGGAGTTTTTCGATAGGAGAATGTTATGGCCTGGCAGGCTTCAGAACTCGAGCAATTCCCCGAGCTAACCTGGGACGAGATCCCACCGCGAGCTTCCGCGTCGATTCGCAGCGCCTTGGAGCGAGTGCTGGAAACGCAAGACGGAGCGTGTCTGCGGGACGAGGAGCGCTACGCCTTGGCGAACTGCGACGACGCGGACTTACTCGCACTGCTGGTAGCCGCGGATACCCTTCGACGCGACCTGGTCGGCAACATCGTCAGCTACGTGGTGAACCGCAATATCAATTTCACGAACATCTGTTTCGTGGGCTGCAAGTTTTGCGCGTTCAGCCGCGGGCCGCGCGAGGCCGACTCCTATTTTCATTCGCTCGAAGACATGGGGCGCAAAGCGAAAGAAGCGTGGGACGTGGGAGCGACCGAAGTCTGCATCCAAGGCGGCCTGCCGCACGGTCTGCCGCCGTTTTATTATCGCGACATTCTGCGCGCCGTGAAGAATGCGGTGCCGGGCATGCACATCCACGCGTTCTCTCCAATGGAAATTGTGTACGGCGTGGAACTGACCGGCATGTCGCTGCGCGATTATCTTACGATGCTGCGCGATAACGGACTGGACACGCTGCCGGGTACAGCGGCTGAGATTCTGGATGACGAAGTGCGCCATGTCCTCTCGCGCAACAAACTTTCGTCGGCGCAATGGCAAGAGGTGATCCGCACCGCGCACGCCTGCGGAATTCCGAGCACTTCGACGCTGATGTATGGGCACAGGGAAACCCCTGGCCACTGGGTACGGCAGCTGTCTTTGTTCCGGCAAATTCAGACGGAGACTGGCGGCTTCACCGAGTTCGTGCCGCTGGGCTTTGTGCACCAGAACACGCTCTTATTCCAGCAGGGTCTGGCGCGCACGGGGCCGACGCTCGCCGAACATCTCAAGATTCATGCCCTGGCCAGAGTCCTGCTCGCCGGCTCGATTCATAACATCCAGGTCTCGTGGGTGAAGCTCAACCGTAAACTTTCGCAACTTTGCCTGCACGCGGGCGCCAACGACTACGGCGGAACGCTGATGGAAGAAAACATCTCGCGCGAGGCCGGAGCGACCGCGGGCCAGTACACGAGTCCTGAAGACTTTCAGGCGTTGATTCTGGAGATCGGACGCATTCCGGCAGAGCGCAACACAAAATACTCGCGCATGAAGATCAAGCTGCCGGTCGTGGAGGGACGGGCGTCCTCGCCCGTCCAAGCCGAGACCCGTTCGGCCGACGCCGGCGGCCACAACAGCTCCGGAGCCACTATAGAACGCGCGCACATGGCGGAGTTCGCATGAGCCGCGCCATCGCAGTCATCGGGGGCACCGGCCCGGCCGGTACGGGCCTTGCCCTCCGCTGGGCACGCGCGGGAGAAAACGTCATCATCGGCTCGCGCGATGCCGCTCGCGCACAGCAGACAGCAGAGACAATCCGCAAGCGGGCGGGCGCAAATGCTCAAGTTTCCGGGATGGAAAATTCGGCAGCCTGTGCGGCCAGCGATCTGCTGGTGCTGACCGTGCCTTTCGAAGGGCAGGCGGCGCTGTTGAAGCAGTTGAAGCCTGCGATTCGTCCGGGCAGCATCCTGATTGATGCCACCGTTCCGCTGGCTGCGAGCGTGGGCGGACGCGCCAGCCGCACCCTTGGCGTGTGGCAAGGCTCGGCGGCGCAACAGACGGCGGAACTCGTCCCGAAGGGCGTTTCCGTCGCCGCGGCATTTCAGAACATTTCGGCGGACGTGCTCAATAGCGACGCAGACGAAGAAGTGGATTGCGACGTCGTCGTGTGCAGCGACGATCCCCATGCCACGCAGGTCGCGATGGAACTCGCCGCGAAGATCGTGCGAGTGCGAGCGATCGATGGCGGCAAGCTTGAGAACGCGCGCATTGTCGAGCAGATCACCGCGCTGCTGATCGGCCTCAACATCCGGCACAAAGGCCACGGTGGAATACGGATCACGGGGTTGCCCGACGCCGCGTACAAGCTGGGGCCGGTCACGCGATAGCGCGAGCCGGCCGGATTGTGTTTAACTTTTCAGTCGTGCACGCAATTCATTTCAAGACGAGGTACGTCATGCACAGGAAACTGTTCTCGTTCTTATTCTGCTTTCTGTTGGTGGCTATTTCCAGCGCTTTCGCCAAACGCGCCTTCACCATCGAAGACTTTTACCGCATTCGCGGAATAGAAGACTTGCACGTATCTCCCGACGGCAAGACCGTCCTGTTCACTCTGCACATCAACGATCTGCCAAAGGCAAAGAGCGTCAGCCATGTCTGGCTGATGGACGCCGACGGCAAGAACGCGCGCCAGTTTACGTTTGGCGAAAAGGGAGAATCGTCGCCCATCTTCTCACCCGACGGCAAGTGGATCGCCTTCATCAGTTCGCGCGATGGCAATAGCAATGACAACGCCAACGCCAACGCCAATCTTTACGTCATCTCCGTTGTCGGTGGCGAAGCCCGGCAACTCACCAACATTTCCACCGGAGTTTCCGACCCGCTCTGGTCGCCGGATGGAAAAACGATCGCGTTTTCGAGCGACGTATATCCGGAATGCAGCGCCGACGATGCTTGCAACAAGAAGATCGAACAGCGCTGGAGCAAGGGCCCGCTCCACGCCCACATGGCCGATGCGCTGCTCTATCGCCATTGGACCGAATGGAAAGACGGCAAGCGTACACACGTCCTGCTGGCCGACGTTTCCACCGGCGCCGTGAGCGACCTGACGCCGGGTAACTTCGATTCGCCTCCCTTCCAGCTCGGTGGATCCTTGCAATATGATTTTTCGCCCGACGGCACGGAACTCGCCTTCGATTCCAATCATGACCGCGACCTCGCGTCGTCCACCAATAGTGACGTGTGGATCGTCTCGCTCTCCGGCAATAAGCCGCCGCGCAACATCACCGCTTCGAATCCAGCCTTCGACGGCCATCCGAAATACTCGCCCGACGGAAAGTACATCGCCTATCAAATGCAAAAGCAGCCCGGCTATGAATCCGACCTCTTTCGCCTGGCCATTTACGATCGCTCCACCGGAGCATCGCGCGTGCTCACCGAGTCCTTCCGCAACTGGGTCGACGCCTTTCAATGGGCCTCAGACTCGAAATCTCTCTACTTCGGCGCACCGCTCGAAGGCGATAATCCCATCTTCCGCGTGACCCTCGACTCCAGCTCCATTCAACAAGTGTTGGTGGACCGGACCATCGACTCCTTCCAACTCTCCCCTGACAACCGCCGCATCATCTACACCCGTCGTGCCGTCAGCGACCCGGTCGAAATTTTTGCCGTGGATTTGGCTGACGGCAAGTCCTCGACGCCGCAGCGCCTTTCTCAATTCAACGACGCAGTCGCCAATGAAGTGGACCTGCGTCCGGCCGAGCGCATCTGGGTGAAAGGAGCCGACGACGCGAAGATCGAAGTCTTTATCGTCAAGCCCCACAACTTCGATCCGTCGAAACAATATCCGATCATCCTCAACGTGCACGGGGGACCGCAGTTTCAGTGGCAGGATTCGTTTCGCGGCGACTGGCAGGTTTATCCGGGCGCCGGCTATGTTGTCGCTTTCGCCAATCCACATGGGTCGACCGGCTATGGCCAGGATTTCACCGCTGAAATTTCAGGAGACCATGGGGGCAAGGTTTTTGAAGACTTGATGAAGGTCACTGACGAACTGATCAAACTTCCTTACGTCGATCGCGACCGCACGGGCGCCATGGGCTGGTCCTACGGCGGCTACATGATGGATTGGTTCGAGGGCCACACCACTCGCTTCAAGGCTATCGCGTCGATGATGGGTGTCTTCGATCTCCGGTCGATGTATGGCGCGACCGAGGAACTTTGGTTTCCAACGTGGGACTACAAAGGTCAGCCGTGGAATTCCGACCAGTACGAAAAGTTCTCCCCGTCCTATTTTGTGAAAAATTTCAAGACGCCCTGCCTCGTGATCTCCGGCGAGCGCGACTATCGCGTCCCCTACACGCAGTCACTGCAGATGTTCACCTCGCTGCAAGAAATGAATGTTCCTTCCCGGCTGATCATCTATTCGAACGCCGGCCACTGGCCCAGTTGGTATGAAATGGCTCTCTACTACACCGCGCACCTGGAGTGGTTCCATAAGTATCTCGGAGGAGATGCGCCACCCTGGACCTCAGAACAATTCCTGCGCAATGCCGTGTTTGACAGGGAGACGGGGCAGCGGATCAAGTGATTAAAGTTCTCAGTTTTCAGTTCTCAGTTTTCAGTAAGGGCGGATTTCTTGAGAAGCGCCTTGTTTGATTCCTTGCTCGTTACTATTAAGGTATTAATCCGTGTTTACTACCACCCCCCTACCCCCTCCCTAGTGGAATGATGGGGTTAGGGGGAATCTCCGCGCCAAAATCTGGAGCAGAAAGGACTTATTTTCAAAATATTCCGGAATAAGGACTTAGCTCGATTTTGGGTGCAAATTCCTGTTTTGGGGCACCGTTTTGGGAAAATGGCGCCCGTCGCGTCGCAGGGAATTTAGTTATCAAAGAGCCACTAGCGAACGGGGCCGCGGGTTCCTGAGCCGTCTCTGGAGACGGGCGCAGCTCGGACCTGCCCTAAGCAAAGGGATTTTCGCACGGAGTGGTTGGGAAGTCTGTGATGGCGGTACAGATTGTTTGTGATGAAAAAAAAGTCAAAGGACCCGCCCGCCACCCCCTTCATTGGTTCTGACGGCATGGCTGAAGCCAGGCCCTTCCCGTTGGTGGAGGAGGTTAGGTCTTTCCGCAGCGCTGAAGCGCCGCGCCGCCCAAAGGCAGGTGCCTCGCTCCGCTTGGTCGGGCGGGGACGCCCGTCGCTCCACTTTATCTAGTCTTCCACCGGCTGCGCGTTTAGTTCTTGAGCGGGTTCGCCTCCGGCCATGCCTTGGGCGATGATTAGGCGGCGGGCCTCGATGCGCAGGTCGGGCAGGGCGCGTCCGAACCAGATCGCGCCGAAGACGCAGGCCACTCCTCCCATGGCAACCGTGATGGGCGCGCCGATGCGGTGCGCCAAGGCTCCGCCAAAGAAAGCTCCGAAGGGAGCCATCCCCATGAACATCATCGAATAAACGGACATGACGCGGCCGCGCAGCTGGTCGGGCACCATGGTCTGGATCAGCGTGTTCGAGCAGGCCATCTGCAGCATCATCGAGTAACCGGCGGGCAGCAGGAGCGCGGCTGACAACCAGAATGAAGTCGAGAACGAAAAACAGAACAGGCTGATCCCGAGGCTCGCGCAACTGAATGCCACCCAACGCCCGAGCCCTTTGATGCCGGTTTTAGCGGCTAGCGTCAGGGCACCGAACAGGGCGCCTACGCCAGTGGCGCCCATCAGGATGCCGAGGCCGCGCGCGCCGCCGTGCAGAATTCTGTCCGCGAAGACCGGCATCAGCACGGTGTAGGGCATGCCGACCAGGCTCACCAGGCCGATCAGCAAGAGCAGCGCGCGGATAATCTTCGTCTGGTTGACCCAGCGAAAGCCTTCGATGATGTCTTCAATCGGCGAACGCTGGCTGATACGCGGGGCGCAGTGCACGTGCATCAGCAGCAGGCCGGTGATGACGGCGATGTAGCTGATTGAATTGGCGGCAAAGCACCAGCCTTCGCCGATTTTCGCCACCAGAATTCCGGCGATGGCCGGGCCGATGACGCGCGCGCCGTTGAACATCGAGGAATTCAACGCGATGGCGTTCATCAGATCCTCCTTGCCGACCATGTCGACGAGGAAGGACTGCCGGCCGGGAATATCGAAGGCGTTCACTACTCCGAGCATGGCCGCCAGCACGAAGATGTGCCACACATGAACGCGCCCGCTCAAACAGAGCCAGGCTAGAATCCCGGCGAGGATCATGGCGGCGGTTTGAGTGGCGATCACCAGTCTCTGGCGATTCACGCGGTCGGCAGTGATGCCTCCGAAAGGCGCAACGAGAAAGACAGGAATCTGGCTGGCAAAGCCGACACTGCCCAGCAACAGGGCGGATTTCGTCATACGATAGACGAGCCACGCCTGGGCCACGGTCTGCATCCAGGTGCCGATCAGCGAGATAAGTTGTCCGCCGAAGAAGAGCTGAAAATTGCGGTGGCGCAAGGCACGGAGGGTCATGGCCCATTTCGGCAGGCGCGCCCTTTGCGCAGCGGCTTCTTCGGCCGTGGCGGAATTTTGCTCGTCAGTCACTAGTCACTCTCTTAGAACTTTTTCACATCTTTCGGATGAGGGCAACTTGAGACATTGAATCATTGAGACATTGATTCATCGTCTAAGTGATTCAATGTCTCAATGCTTCAATGATCCTCTGGATTTCCACAGCCCTGGGATGTGACCCACTTGGAACTTCCCTGCCAGTTCGATCCGCGATAGAGTTAAGGTCCACCGCTCCGAGAGGACTGGATCCGGAAGAACTGGATCGGGAAGGATGGCGGATGAGCACAGACCCGCATTGTCTTGAACATTGTGTAGAACGGCGGGGCGCGCAGCGTTTCGAAGTGCATTTGCCGTTGACGATTCACTTTGAGGGACGGACTGTGCCGGGTTTTACGCAGGCGCTGAGTGGCCGCGGAGTTTCCTTTTACGCCGAGATGACGCTCCCCGAAGGGGCGGTCGTGGAATTGACTTTTACCATGCCATCGGAGATCACGTTGGCGGAAAGCATGCCGGTGCGGTGTCGTGGGCGGGTGTTGCGCGCCTCGGTTCCCCAGACCGGCCAACGGAATGGGATCGCCGTGCAGTTCGATGCCTACGAGTACTTGCCCTCCAATGAGCCCATTGCTCACTTCGTGCGAGTCTCGGCCTCCAGTGCCGCTGGAGCGAGTCCCGGCCCGGTTTTGCCCTGAGACCTTGCGTGTCTTTTCAAGCGCTGGACTTTGTCTTACAATCAAGTAAAGTAGCCGCTGGGCGGGACGTCCTCCTCCGAATTGAAGACCCGCTGGCGACCTGCCGCTTCGTCTGAGGCCCCTCGGTTACGAAAGTCACTTGGCCTCGGCGCTGGAAGTTCGTAGCATGGCATTGAACACTGAGAATCGAGTCATGCCCGGGATCGCCGTCGCCCTCCTTACCGAGGACCGCGAAAAATCCGTCGTACTGCATAGCCGGGTGGAGAGCACCAATCTGGCCCGCACGGTATTGAGCCATGTCGGATTCCCTCCCGGACCGGGCGACGCCGTTTTGCGTCAATTGCAGGATCAGCGCGCCGAAGTTGTCCTGGTGGATATCGATCCCCAGAATCCGCAGCGCGCCATCCGCGCCATCGAACTGATCCACGCCAGCATTCCCGAAGTCACGATTTTTGCCGTGGGCGAAATGAACCAGCCCACGAACATTGTTTCCGCCATGCGCGCCGGAGCGCGTGAGTTTCTGGATCATGCCGCCAGCCGCGAGGCCTTGATCGAAGCCTTCACTCGCTTCTCGGCCACATTGAGCCGTGCGCAGCGCAGTTCCAGCAAGGCCCGAGTCTTTACTTTTCTGAACGCCAAGGGCGGAGCCGGCGCCACCACCACCGCGGTGAATACCGCCGTCGCCTTGCAAGAGGCCCACGGGCGCGTGGCGCTGGTGGATTTCGCGCCTATCGGCCACACTGCCCTGCAACTGAATCTGCGGCCTCAATTCACGCTGATCGACGCGCTGCAGAACCTGCACCGCATGGACGGTTCGCTTCTCGATGGCCTGATGACGCCCTACCGCAATGGCCTTCATCTGCTGGCGGGCGCTCAGCAACCGCACAACAGTATCCCGACCGCTTCGGAACTGGCTCGCCTCTTCGACCTGCTGGTGAACCAGTATCACTTCGTCGTGGTTGATGGCTCGGGCCGGATGGATAGCACGATGCAGATGATCTGCGACCTCTCGAACGCGGTGCTGCTGGTCGCACAAACTGACGTCGTTTCCCTCTGGAGCGCTGGCCGGATTCATGCCTTCCTGCAGGAAGGAGCGGGCCGCGATCGTCTGCGGATCGTGCTCAACCGTTACAAGAAGATTCCCGGCTTCACCGACGATGATGTCGAGAAAGCCACTAATTGTGAGGTGCTCTGGAAGGTACCCAACAACTACCAGGTCATCGGACCCGCGATTGACAAGGGCAGCCCAGTAGCGGCACAGGGCACTCACGAAATCGGCCGCTCCTATCAGGGACTAGCCGCGGAACTCGCCGGCGCGACCACATCCGCCGACGGTGCCCTCTCGCTGCTCTACCAGCACGACAAGGGCGACAGCAAGAAACGAGCCGGTGGCCACCTGCTGGTCTCGCCGATGCGCGCCGGACAATAGAAGACAATAGAAATAGAACAGACCAGCTGCGAGCTGCGAGCCATGAGCTCCGAACAAGCCCCTCCGTAACCTCTCCCACCTCGCTTCGACGTTCTCCTGTGTATTCATAGCTTGTAGCTTTTGGCTCGCAGCTCGCAGCTACTTTGTTAGAATCAGGGATTCACCAATGACGCGGCAAACCGCTGTTCAAATCTTTTATCAGATGATCGCGTTCCTGTTTGCAATCAGCGTGCACGAGTCCGCCCATGCCTGGACCGCGTCACGCTGTGGAGATCCCACAGCTCGCATGTTGGGACGGGTATCGCTGAATCCGATTCGCCACATCGATCTGTTTGGCACGATCATACTGCCGCTCGTCGCCGCCATCAGCCACATACCGTTGCTCGGCTGGGCCAAGCCGACGCCGGTCGACCCCCGGAATTTTCGCCATCCCATGCTGGACGATATTCTGACTTCGGTGGCGGGTCCCGTCAGCAACTTCATCGTCGCTACTGGGGCACTTCTGCTGCTCGGTGGCATCTCGCTCTCATCTGCCTCGGGACAGACTCTTGTCTCGGGATTGACGGCTGGAGGTGACGGCGCTGCTTCCGATTCGGTATTGGTACCGGTTGCTATGCTGTTGTTTGAACTGATGATCATCAACATCGTTCTGGCGGTTTTTAACCTGATTCCTGTCCCGCCACTCGATGGCAGCCACGTGCTGCGCCACTTCCTGCCGGCTTCAGCGCGAATGCTGTACGACCGCATCGGCTTCTTCGCACTGCTGGCGCTGGTGTATCTAGCCCCAGGTCTGATCAGCGGCTTGATCGGCCCATTTGTTCGCTTCTATCTCTTGATACTGGGCAAATTCTGAATGACAACTCCTTCGACCAAGAAACGCGTGCTGAGCGGAATGCGCTCGACCGGCAAGCTGCACCTGGGAAACTACGTGGGCGCGCTTGAAAACTGGGTCCGCATGCAGGAGCAGTACGACTGCTTTTTCTTTATCGCCGACTGGCACGCGCTGACCACAGATTATGCGGACACGTCGCATCTGAAAGAAAACTCGGTCGACGTGCTGCTGGACTGGCTGGCGGCGGGGCTTGATCCCGCGAAGTGCCTCATGTTCATCCAGTCCCATGTGCCGGCGCACGCGGAATTGCACCTGCTGCTTTCTATGATCACTCCTCTGGGCTGGCTGGAGCGCGTCCCGACCTACAAAGAGCAGAAGGAAAACATCAAGGGAAAAGACCTGGACACCTACGGGTTTCTCGGTTATCCCGTGCTGCAATCGGCGGATATTTTGATCTACAAGGCGGACTTCGTCCCCGTCGGCGAAGACCAGGTGGCGCACGTGGAACTGACGCGCGAGATCGCGCGGCGGTTCAACGGCTTCTACGCCGGCAAACGCGAATATATTTTTCCCGAGCCGGCGGCGCTGCTAACCCCGGCCCCACGCTTGCCTGGGACTGACGGCCGCAAGATGTCGAAGTCCTACGGCAATGCGGTGATGCTGACCGATCCTGAGCCGGTGGTGCGGCAAAAACTCAAGACGATGGTAACCGATCCTGCCCGCGTGCGGCGCACCGATCGCGGCAATCCCGATGTGTGTCCCGTGGGCGATCTGCACAAAATATTCAGCAGCAAAGAAACGATGGCGAAGGTGTACGAAGGCTGCCGGTCGGCGGGAATCGGCTGCATCGAATGCAAGAGCTGGGCCGCCGATGCCCTGGTAAAGATCCTCAACCCCATGCAGGAGCGGCGAAAAAAATACGAGGACAATCCGCGCCTCGCCTGGGATATTCTGGAAGCTGGCTCGGCCCGCGCTCGTGATATCGCAGGGGCAACGATGGACGAAGTCCGCAAGTCGATGGGCTTGGACTATAGTTCGAAAGACAGTTCGAAAGATGGGCCGGCGAAGGATTCCACGAAGTGACGGATTTGTCTCAACCCACATCAGAACGGGCGCCGGGCGAGGTTTCTGGGGGCGTTCACGCTCATGAGCCAGCAGCAAAGCGTTCGGGAAAAGATGATGCCAGCGATTTCCCGTTCGCCATCGCCCTCGGCGAAATTTACGAAGGACCACTCGATCTGTTGCTCGATCTGATTCGCAAGCA
>Ga0187890_10003408_pt1 | contig 10980 bp, 14 predicted proteins | sample June2016WEW_21_1_FD_133005 | JGI IMG/M metagenome (GOLD analysis project Ga0187890, IMG submission 133005) | Peatland microbial communities from SPRUCE experiment site at the Marcell Experimental Forest, Minnesota, USA - June2016WEW_21_10 | ecosystem: Environmental > Terrestrial > Soil >...
ATGAAAGGCTGGCGCGGCGATATTACCTTTGGGCGGCGGGCGAGGGCGTGATCGAAGCCATGGTCGCGGCCGCCGAGATGCTACTGAATGGACGCGGCGGGCGGGCTGACCCGGATGTCGCCCGGTCGTTGTTTCAGTATGCCGCGGGCCACGATCATGCCGGGGCGACTTATGCGCTCGGGGTGATGGCGGGGAATGACCCAGATCGCGCGATGGTGCATTTCCGGCGGGCGGCGGCGTTGGGGCACGCGAAGGCGAAGTTGCTGGTGGGCGGAGAGCCAGTGACAGGATGATCCCCGACCCGCCTACCGTGCGGCACACAAGTAGGAAGATAGCGCGGTGCCGACGATCGCAATCGTGGACGGCGTGAAAATCCAGATGTTTTCCAACGATCACACGCCACCCCATTTTCACGCCATAATGGGTGGCGACGAACTGCTGATGGCTATTGACAATCTTGACGTGCCTCGTGGGTCGCTACCACCCGCCAGGCTCCGTCGCGTGCTGGCCTGGGCGGCGGAACATCGGGACGAACTGGCGGCGAACTGGAGACGTTGTCAGAACGGTCAGATACCAGAGAGGATTTGAGAATGCCGAGCGTGTTGGACAACGTCATCACTGCGGCCGTTGCCGACCCAGAGACTTACACCGTAACGGTGACCTGGGCGACCGGCGATACGACCGTCAATCGGTTCAATCACCTGATCGGCAACGGTATTTTTGCCAGACTCGCAGATCCCACAGTGTTCATGCAGGTTGGTATCGGCGAGCATGGCCGTAGCCTCGAGTGGCCGGGAGAGATCGACTTTTGCGCCGATGCTCTCTGGTTCGAGACCCACCCAGCCGAAGCGCCACACCCCCCGCAGCACGCTGCGTCCTAATTCAGCAGGAGGCGGCAAACCGCTCGGCCACCCCTTGCGCCGCCCGCGCGTTACGGATGAACGCCTGGATCAAACTCGGGCCCTTGACCCCTGTGACGCTCTCCACGCCGGACGAAACATCCACCGCCCCTGCCCCCGAAAGCCGGACCGCCTCAGCGACATTGCCGGGGTCCAGCCCTCCGGCCAACAGCCACGGCCCAGGGGCATGCCAGTTTCGGGTCAGGGTCCAATCGAAGTGGACCGCATTGCCGCCAGGACGGGTCGCGTCGGCCGGTTGCTTGGCCTCCACTAACAGCGCGTCAGCGCCTTCCAGTCCCGAAGGCAAATCCCCCGCGGTTGCCACCCCGACCGAACGCCAGACCGGACGTCCGAACCGGGCGCGCAGTGCGGGCAAGGCGTCCCCGGCGCCGTAGAGCTGCAGGATGTCCAGCGGAACCTGCTCCAGCACCTCGGCGATCATCGCCTCCGTCGGATTGACGAACAGCCCGACCCGAGACGGTCCGTCCTTGTGCCGCGCCGCCAGTTCCTTGGCGCGCGCCGGCGTCACGTAGCGCGGGGACGGCGGGAAGAAATTGAAACCGGTCCAGTCGGCACCGCCTTCGACTGCGGCATCGATCGCCGCCTCGTCGTTGATCCCGCAGATCTTTACCCGCACCATGTCACGCGCGCGACGTCGCGCCAGCATGCGTCAACGCGGGACCGGACGTCTTGGCTTTCAGTTCCTGGAGCCTGGCCTCAAGCAAACGCATTGCTTCCTCGGCTCGGCGAGCCGCCCGGCGATGATGCAAAGCGGTAAACCACAGGCGCAAACCGCCGAGAAAAAAGCCCAGTCCCATGGCGGCCAGCACAACAACCGACAGCGGCACCTCGAACGGCAGGCGACCCAACGGGAACAGCCCGAGCGTCACCGGTTTACTGTTTGACAGCGCGAACACGACCATCAGCAGCAACAACGGAACGCCGACGATCCAGCGCGACAATGCGCGGAGCTTCACGATGCCGGCCGCGCCGCTGCCGCAGGCCGGTCAGGCTTCGCGGCGTTGACGCGCTCGCGCAGTTCCTTCCCCGCCTTGAAGAACGGCACCGATTTTTCATCGACCGGCACTGCCTCGCCGGTTCTGGGATTGCGTCCGGTCCGGGCCTCGCGGCGCTTGACGGTGAACGCGCCGAACCCGCGCAGCTCGACCCGCGACCCGCGCGACAACGCGGCGGTGATTTCATCGAAGATCGTGCTGACGATGGTTTCCACGTCGGCACCCCGCAAATGCGGATTATGCGCCGCGAGTCCGGCAATCAGCTCTGACTTGGTCACGCGCCTGGAACTCCGGTCAGGAGGCAGTGAACGCCTCAGTCCTGCGATCCCTTAACGATGCCAGAGCGCCATCGGCTGGTCAAGCATAACACTTTGGGAAACCAAGGTTTTCCATAAGGAGACAAGGACGGGAGAGAACTCGCCGGTCAGCATGCGGTCGGTCCAGCTGACGGTCGAAATGTCTTGCACCGGCAAATGTTTGGGCAAGCCCTTAGCGGTCTCGAGCCAGACCCTGGCATCCTGCTCGTCCCCGATGGCGTCGATCAGGCCAAGCTTCAGTGCCTGCCGGCCGGTATAGGCACGGCCATCCGCCAGCGCCCGCACCGCATCGGGGTCCATATGCCGGCTGGTGGCCACCATGCCGACGAACTGGTCATACATATCCATGACGAGGCCCTGCAACACATCACGTCCCGCCGGCGACAGCGGCTTGGTATAACTGGGCTGGTCCTTCAGTGGCCCAGACACCAGTGCATCCGTTGTGATGCCAAGCTTGCTCAACAACCCTGAAACCTCACCGGTTTCCAACAGAACGCCGATCGAGCCGGTGATCGTACTCTCACTGGCGAAAATCCGGTTGGCCGGCAACGAAACCATGTAGCCGGCAGACGCCGCGAGCCCATGCATCACGGCGACGACCGGCTTCTTTGCGGCAACGCCCGAGATCGTCCGATACAGCGCCTCGCCTCCGGCAACGCTGCCTCCAGGACTGTCGATTGAGACGATCAGCGCCTTAACGCTGTTGTCGGTCCCGGCCCGACGCACCGCCTGGAGTTCCTTGCGGTCTTCGGTGATGATGCCGTTGACGGTCAGCCGTTCGATATGCTCGGCCTTACCGCCCAAACCGAGACCCGCTCCGTGCAGCGCCGTGAGTACCACGATGACGCCGGCGATCACCGCCAGGGTGCGCCAGACAATCAGGCGCCGCTTGAGCCGGCGGCGATCCAACAGAAGGTCGACATCAAGCGCCATGCGCCCGTCCGGGTGATTGTCGGGGTTGGTCAGGATCCGCGCTGCTCACCGGTATCGCATCAGAGACGCCGGTGAGCAGCGCGGTCAGGATCAATTGCCGTCCTGCTGCGCGTTACGGCGACGGATCGCCGCACCGAGGATATCGCCCAAAGAGGCGCCCGAATCAGACGAGCCGAACTCGGCCATGGCCTGCTTCTCTTCCTCGACTTCCTTGCCCTTGATGGTCAGGGTCAACTTGCGCGCGGCGCGATCGACCGAGACGATTTTGGCATCGACCTTTTCGCCGATGGCGAACCGGTCGGGCCGTTGATCGCCCTTGTCGCGCGCCAACTCCGCCCGCCGGATGAACCCGGTGAGGACATCGTTGACCTTGACCTCGATGCCGTTGGTCTGGATCGCGCTGACCACGCAGGTGACGACGTCGCCCTTGTGCACCAGGCCAAGTACCGCGGCCGCCGGATCATCGCGCAGCTGCTTGATGCCGAGCGAGATGCGCTCTTTCTCGACGTCGACGTCGAGCACCTTGGCTTTTACGACCTGGCCTTTTTCGTACTTGGCCATCGCCAGTTCGCCGGGCTCGTCCCAGGACAGGTCGGACATGTGGATCATGCCGTCGATATCCGCCGAGAGACCGATGAACAGACCGAACTCGGTGATGTTGCGGATTTCGCCTTCGACCTCGGAGCCGATCGGATGCTCGTCGACGAATTGCTCCCACGGATTGCGCTGCACCTGCTTGAGGCCAAGCGAGATCCGGCGTTTGCCGCTGTCGACGTCCAGCACCATGACGTCGACTTCCTGGCTGGTCGAAACGATCTTGCCGGGATGGACGTTTTTCTTGGTCCAGGACATTTCCGAAACGTGGACGAGGCCCTCGACCCCCGGCTCCAGCTCCACGAAAGCTCCGTAGTCGGTGATGTTGGTAACCCGGCCGGAATAACGGGCGCCCGGTGGATATTTGGCGGCGACGCCTTCCCAGGGATCGGCCTCCAGCTGCTTCATGCCGAGGCTGATGCGCTGGGTGTCGGAGTTGAAACGAATGACCTGGACCTTGACGGGTTGGCCGATGACCAGAGCTTCGCTAGGGTGGTTGATGCGGCGCCAGGCAATGTCGGTGACGTGCAGCAGGCCGTCCACACCGCCCAGATCGACGAAGGCGCCATAGTCGGTGATGTTCTTCACCACGCCGTCGAGGATCATGCCTTCCTTCAGGCCCTGGATCAGTTCGCTGCGCTGCTCGGCGCGGGTTTCTTCCAGCACGGCGCGGCGCGAGACGACGATGTTGCCGCGGGCACGGTCCATTTTGAGGATCTGGAACGGCTGCGGGCTGCCCATCAGCGGGGCCACGTCGCGGACCGGCCGTATGTCGACCTGACTGCCGGGCAGGAACGCCACGGCGCCGCCAAGATCGACAGTGAAGCCGCCCTTGACCCGGCCATAGATCGTGCCGTTGACCCGCTGCTGGCCCTCGAAGGCCTTTTCGAGGTTGGTCCACGCCTCTTCGCGGCGGGCTTTCTCACGCGACAGGACGATCGAGCCGTCCTTGTCTTCGTAGCGCTCCACGTAGAGTTCGACATGATCGCCGGGCTTGATGTCGGGCTTCACGCCGGGCGGCGCGAATTCCTTCAAGAGCACGCGGCCTTCGGACTTGAGGCCGACATCGACGATGGCGAATTCATCGGTGAGCCGGACGATCCGGCCGGTGACGACCGACCCATCGAAGCCGGTATCCCGGCCGAGGGTCTCGTCGAGGAGAGAGGCGAAATCTTCGCCCATGAAATGGTCTTGCGCGGGCTCTGCGGCCCGAGCGGTGGCGGATAGTGCCATGTGTTAGGTTGGTTCCGTTACGGATGACCGGGCTTTGGCCCGGAAGGTTGCCGTGGTTGGCGCATTTCCGACGCTGGAAATACGACTTGCCCGCGGGGGTCCGCGGGCCGGGTGGACAGATGAGGCTGAACGCGCTCCCATTGCGCATTACGGCGCAATATGCGCGTCAGGGTTGAATTGTCAAGGTGGGGCCAGTCCGCCTGACAGGCGAATCGGGTGACCATTTCACGCAGTGAGGAGGCTTGCGAGAAACTCATCGTCCCACCCTGCGACCCTTCGTCTGAGGCGGAATGAGTCCGCCTGCAGGCGAATCGCAGTTGTCTGCAGGACGGCTGTTGAAGGGAAACCGGAAATGCTCGTGCCGCGGCGACGTTCCATTTAACCTCGGAGTCAACGGAGGCAGGAGAGGACGCGGAGAAGAACCGGATCTGCCCCAATTTTCGTTGCCGCACAGAAAACCCCGTGTCCTCCGCTATCCCCGCGAACTCCGCTTTTTCAGAAACCACCACGCGGGGAACGCATTCGGGCCGAGGCGCTTCGCAAATGCAATTACTCTGCCCTCGGATCCCAGGTTCAGGACGGCACGACACAAGACTCTTGGCGCGCTCGACTGATGGCGTGCTGTTAGAATTGCGGCGAGCGAACCGCCGATAACCGGTCGTCGGCCACATCCCGGACCGCCGCAAAAGCGGCGTCCCGGTCTAGCGACGTCGTATCGATCACCACAGCATCGTTCGCCGGCCGCAGCGGAGCGATCGTTCGGGCAGCATCCTGCTGATCACGGGCGCGGATGTCGCGCTCGACCTCAGCCGGGTCGGCGTTGATGCCGCGGTCGCGCAGTTCCAGCCAGCGGCGATGTGCCCGCGCCTCCGGGGTGGCGATCACGAACAGTTTCAGATCGGCGTTCGGGAACACCACCGTGCCGACGTCGCGCCCATCCAGCACGGCGCCTCGATCGGCGCCGAAGTTGCGTTGGAAAGCCAGCAACGCAGCACGCACTCCGGCGACCGAGGCGACGGCTGCGGCAGCCGCGTCGGCTTCAGGCCCGCGTAGGTCGGATCGTTCCAGGTCCTCGGGCTGCAAAGCACGCGCCGCCTGCTCCGCTGCCGCCGCGTCGGATGGGCTCCGGCCTTGATCGAGCACGCGACGTCCGACAGCGCGATACAGCAGGCCGGTGTCCAGGTAAGGCAGACCAAGATGCGTCGCCAGCCGGCGCGCCAGGGTGCCTTTGCCGGCCGCCGCCGGTCCGTCGATTGCGATGATCCAGCGCGCCACGATCGTCAAACGTCCGAGATCGTCGCGCCAAGCTGCCCCATCAATGCGGCGAAGCCAGGAAAGCTGGTGTCGATAAAACTGGCATCATCAACTCGCACCGGCTGTTCGGTGATCTGGCCCAGTACCAAAGCGGCCATCGCCATGCGGTGATCCATATGGGTTGCGACCAGACCGCCACCCTTTGGCGGGCCACCATTGCCATGCACGATCAGGTCGTCGCCTTCGATCTCGACGCGGATCCCATTCTCCGCGAGCAGCGCAGCGGTCGCGGCCAGCCGGTCGCTCTCCTTGACCCGCAATTCCTTCAGGCCGCGCATCCGAGTGGTACCGACCGCGCCAGCGGCGGCAACAGCCAGGATCGGATACTCGTCGATCATCGTCGGTGCGCGCCCAGGGGGTACATCGACGCCGCGCAATGCGCCGCCGGTCACGACCAGATCGCCCACGGGTTCGCCGCCCTCGACACGGCGGTTCGCCACCGTCACGGCAGCTCCCATCTCCAGTAGCGAAGTGAACAGACCGCCGCGCAGCGGGTTCAACCCGACGGAGGAGATTGTCACCGACGAGCCGGGCACCAACAGCGCCGCCACCAGCGGGAACGCGGCAGACGACGGATCGCCCGGCACGACGACATCGGCCGCGCGCAACTCCGGTTGACCCGCCAAGGTAATGATCCGTCCTGATCCGGCCGGTTCGACGTGTACGGTCGCGCCGAAGTGCCGCAGCATGTTTTCGCTATGATCGCGGGTCGCCTCGGGTTCCTCCACCCGTGTCGTCCCCCGTGCATTCAATCCCGCCAGCAATACCGCCGACTTTACCTGAGCCGACGGCACGGGGACACGGTACTCCAGCGGCAATGCTTCACGGGCGCCCTCAATTGCCAGCGGCAACAGCCCGCCGGGACGGGAGGCGAACCGGGCGCCGGTCGCGGTTAACGGATCGATGACCCGCCGCATCGGGCGGCGGCGCAGGCTGGCGTCGCCGGTCATGATGGAAAAGATCGGATGGCTGGCGAGAATGCCGCACAGCAACCGCGCCGCGGTGCCCGAATTGCCCATGTCCAGCACATCCGCCGGCTCGGTCAGCCCACCCACACCGCGTCCCGCCACACGCCAGGTGCCGTCGGGGTCCTGGGTGACCTCGGCGCCCAGGGCGCGCATCGCATCGGCGGTGCGGAGCACGTCTTCACCGGTGAGCAGGCCGGAGATTCGCGTCTCGCCGATCGCCAAAGCGCCGAACATCAACGCACGATGGCTGATTGATTTGTCGCCCGGCACCGCAATTCGGCCTGACAACGGTGCGACGGCGCGATGGCTGGCCATCGGGCGGCGAGTTTCGGTGTCCATGCGCGGCGTTCCTCAATGACGTGGTAGGATCGACCCGGGCGGCGAAGTCCGGAGGATCGGCGGCCGCGCAATGCGCGAACCCGGGACGCAGGTATACATGTCGGAATCCTGTTTGACAGCCGCCCGTCGCGGTGGCATGGCCGCGGCCTCCAACTTTGATCATACCGCGAACAAAGGGCCTTCCTCGATGGCGAAGCCAGAACTTGGCTCCAAGCGGGTCTGCGTCTCCTGCCAGACCCGGTTCTACGATCTTGCCCGGGTCCCCGCACAATGCCCGAAATGCGGCACCGAACAGCCGTTGGAGCAGCCGCGGCCTCGGCGCCTGTCCGGCAATGTGGCCGAAGAGCGCCGCATCAAGAAACCGGTGCCGGAGCCGGGAATCGAGGAGGTGGAAGTCGAGGGGGTGGAGGATGTCGAGGACGAGGACGTCCTGGAGGATGCCACCGATCTGGAAGACGATGCCGACGCCATCAGCACGGACATCGAGGTCGATACGGATGTCGAGGATCCGGAGCGGTAGCACCTTCGCATCGACGCTTGCGCCCTGCACAACACGCTGCCGGTTCAGCCAGCTTCGATAACCCCGCGTCTGCGGCGGAAGCGCCCACCCAACGTGGCGAAACGGTGTTCTTAGCTCTCCACCAACTTCTGGATCAGCGCCACGGTTGCCGCCGAGGACCAGTCCGCCGCACCCTCCAGCCGCGCCCGCTCCTTGCCGTCCCGGGCGATAATGTGCGTCGTCGGAATCCCCTTCCCACCCCAGGCGCCGCCCAGAGCGCCATGCGGATCGAGCAAAACCGGCAAACCGGTGACGCCGTGCTGCGTGAACCACGCGGAAACCACGCTCGCCCCACCGCCATCGGAGGACAACGGCAACACCGCAATGTCGTGCGGCGCCAGAGCGCGCGCCAGCACGGCAAGTGAGGGAATTTCGGCAATGCAAGGCTGGCACCAGGTGGCCCAGAAATTGATCACCATGCCGTGCCCGAGGAACGACGCAAGCGTGTGCTCGCCACCCTCGGCATCCACAAAGACCCCGTCGGGCGGGGTTTGCGGAGGATTGACCGGCACCAGGACCTCGGCCAGATCGGGCAACTCAGCGGCGAACGGTTTGCGTGCAGCGATGCCCGCGGCTAGGGTCCCGCCAACCGCCAGAACCGCCCGGCGCGTCATCAAAGCCATTCCGGAACCCTCCCGTTGAACGACACCTCAGATCGCCGCAACGCGCCCGCCAACCCGCCCCCCGCGAACGAGCAATGGGGCGGCAGGTTCGCCGCCGGACCGGCAGCGATCATGGAGGAGATCAATGCCTCCATCGGCTTCGACAAGAAATTGTGGCGCCAGGACATCCGCGCCTCCCTCGCGCATGCCGCGATGCTTGGCAAGGCCGGGGTGATCAGCCCCGACGATGTGGCAGCGATCAGCCATGGCCTGCAGGGCATTGCGGCAGACATCGAGGCCGGCACGTTGGCGTTCACGACCGCGCTGGAAGACATCCACATGAACATCGAGGCGCGGCTGACCGAACGCATCGGCGAGGCCGGCAAGCGCCTGCACACCGCGCGCAGCCGCAACGACCAGGTGGCAACCGATTTCCGGCTCTGGGTGCGCGACGCAATCGACGGAATCTCGGACCAAATCACCGTGCTGATGCGCGCACTGGCCGAGCGCGCCGCTGCCCATGCCTGCGATCCGATGCCCGGCTTCACCCATTTGCAAACCGCCCAGCCGGTGACGTTTGGGCATCACTTGCTGGCTTATGTCGAAATGCTGGAGCGCGACCGCGGCCGCCTCGCCGATGCGCGCCGCCGGTTGAACGTCTCGCCGCTCGGTGCCGCGGCGTTGGCCGGCACGTCGTTCCCGATCGATCGCGAGATGACGGCCGCGGTACTGGGCTTTGACCGACCGGCGGCGAATTCGCTCGACGCAGTGTCGGACCGGGATTTCGCGTTGGAATTCCTGTCGGCCACCGCGATCAGCGCAATGCATTTGTCGCGCTTCGCCGAGGAAATCGTCATCTGGTGCAGCGCGCCGTACCGGTTCATCCGATTGTCCGACGCGTTCACCACCGGCAGTTCAATCATGCCGCAAAAGCGCAACCCGGATGCGGCAGAACTGGTGCGAGCCAAGACCGGTCGGGTGAACGGCGCGCTGATCGCTCTGCTGACCGTTATGAAGGGCCTGCCGCTGGCCTATGCCAAGGACATGCAGGAAGACAAGGAACCGGTGTTCGACGCCGCGGAAGCATGGGCTCTGTCGCTCGCCGCGACCACCGGAATGGTGCGCGACATGATTCCGGATATGGCGCGCATGCGGGAATTCGCCGGGTCCGGTTTTGCCACGGCGACCGACCTGGCCGATTGGCTCGTGCGGGTGCTGAAACGACCGTTCCGCAGCGCCCATCACATCACCGGCACTCTGGTCGGGATCGCCGAGCAAAAGGGCGTCGCACTGGCCGAGCTGACGCTGGACGAGATGCGCACGGTCGAACCGGGCATCACCGCAGAGGTATTCTCGGTCCTGACGGTCGATGCATCCGTCGCCTCGCGCACCAGCTTCGGCGGCACGGCGCCGGCAAACGTCGCCCGAGAGGCGGCACGCTGGCTGGCGGCGCTGGCATGAGGCCGGTGAAGTGTCGGGGCTTCGCCCCGAGATCCCACCAGGGGCGCTACCCCTGGACCCCGCCAAGGGCAGTGGCCCTTGGAACCATTCAATTTGGTTGGTTCTGGGAGAGGGCCGACCGAGACCTCGCAAGATCCGTTTCGGCCCTCTCCCAGGACCAACCAATGGACAGATTGCAAAGGGCCCCGCCCTTTGCCAGGGGTCCAGGGGACAGCGTACCCTGGCGGGTTCCAGGGCGGAGCCGTGGCACCTTCGTCCTGCTCCTGGCCGCGACTCTCGCCCTCGCCGCCTGCGGCAAGGTCGGGCCGCCGCAGCCGGTTGGGCCGGCGGACAAGGTGATCTGGCCGCACAGTTATCCAACACCCCACCCTGCGCCCTGATTTGGAGACACGGAGACCGACATGAAACCGGTCGAAGACCTGACGGAAGCAGCAGCCAGTGCCGAACTGGAACGTCTTGCCGCCGAGATTGCACACCACGACCGCGCCTATCACGAACGCGACGCACCGGAAATTTCCGACGCCGAGTACGACGCGCTACGCCGGCGCAACACCGCGATCGAGGCGCGGTTTCCGTCGCTGATCCGCGCCGATTCGCCGTCGCATCGGGTTGGCGCTGCGCCGGAGAGCGGTTTCGCCAAACTGCGCCACCGGGTGCCGATGCTGTCGCTCGACAACGCCTTCGATACTGCGGATTTTGCCGACTTTATGGCGCGTGCGCATCGCTTTCTGGGCTCGGCCGCGGC
>Ga0187890_10003416_pt1 | contig 10971 bp, 8 predicted proteins | sample June2016WEW_21_1_FD_133005 | JGI IMG/M metagenome (GOLD analysis project Ga0187890, IMG submission 133005) | Peatland microbial communities from SPRUCE experiment site at the Marcell Experimental Forest, Minnesota, USA - June2016WEW_21_10 | ecosystem: Environmental > Terrestrial > Soil >...
GAGGTTTCGCGCGCCCGGCTAAACGCCCGTCACGGGGGTCGCAATGCGGACTGTGCTTGCCAGCTTGTTGGCGGTCTTTCTGGCGATCGGGCTTGCTTCGGGCGCGCGGGCCGACGAGCGCATCGCCCTGTTCGTCGCCGACGGCGACCCTAAGGGCGCGCCGCTCGCGTCCGTCGTGACGGGCCCGTGCGGGGGCGTCGCGACGCTGGCGGCGCTGTCGAGGCGATCCGCGCAGCCGCTTTCGCGCAACGAGGAATGCGCCCTGAAAAGCGGCGCCGAATTCCGCGAATGCGCGGAATGCCCGGCGATGAGGGTCATCCCCGAGGGCTCTTTCACCATGGGCTCGCCGTCCGCAGAACCGGGCCGTCATGACGACGAGGCGCCGCGACATGGCGCGACGATTTCCAAACCGTTCGCCGCGTCCAAGTTCGATGTGACCTTCGCCGAGTGGGGCGCCTGCGCCGCGGCTGGGGACTGTCCCAAGGCCAGCGATTCCCGCTGGGGGCGAGGCGCGCTGCCGATCATCAGCGTTGGTTGGGACGACGCGCAGATCTATGTGGCGTGGTAGGCCAAAACGATCGGCACGCCTTACCGCCTGCTCAGCGAGGCCGAATGGGAATATGCGGCGCGCGCCGGGACGAATTCCGTCTATTACTGGGGCGGCGCGATCGGCGAGGGGAACGCCGATTGCAACGGTTGTGGCGGCGAATGGGACGGCAAGGGGCCCTCGCCGGTCGGATCGTTCGGGCCCAATGCGTTCGGCCTTTACGACATGGCCGGCAATGTGTGGCAATGGACGCAGGACTGTTTTTACGGGAATTATGACGGGGCTCCCTCGGACGGCTCGGCGGTTACGACCGGAGATTGTGGTCGCCGCGCAATGCGCGGCGGTTCCTGGAACGACGTTCCACGGAACATCCGCGCGGCCGTCCGCGACGGGGATTCCATCGGCGAGCGGGACGAAGAAGTCGGCTTCCGGGTCGGGCGGACGCTTATTCCTTAGAATCCGCTTTGAAAATCATCGATAGGCGTTTCCGTGGATGAGATTGCCGCCCAAGGCGACGAGGATGATGGCGTGGGCTACGTCGATGCGTTTTTCGCAAGTCGCGCGCGAAGCGCCGCCAGCGGGTCGTCCAGGCGAAGGTTGGCTCCACCACCCTGCGCCATCTCGGGCCGCTCCTCGTCCGCGGGATCAGACGGGTAGCGCCTGTTCTTCCCGGCGATCTCGGCCATCCGATCACGGCTCTGTCCACATCCAGAGCTTGATTCACAACCAAGCCTGACGGGCCTCGCTTCGCCGATTTTCAAAACGGGCTCCAACGGCCGCCCTCGCCCTGCGCGGCCCGATTTTCTTCAAGCCCTTCCGTCGCCTCCAGCCCGATTTCGCCAGGCGTGAGGATGATTTCCAACTTCGCCGCGCCTGTTCCGCAGGGAACAGCGAAAAGCGCGCTTCTCCGAAATTGTGAGCTTGCCCGAAGGATCATCCACGGGCGCCCTGGATGGAGAGCGGTCATGGTGAAGGCGATACATTCCGCAGCAATGGACGGACTCACTTTGTGGGACGTCAGCTTTCGAGTAGGTCCTGGTTCGCAGGGCGACGATGTCAGGCTCGTGCAATATTTGATGGCCAGATTTGTTCAATATGACCCGGTGAAGCCGCCCAGCACTCCCGGCCTTACTCTGGCCGACGTTGATGGCGTATGGGGCCCAAGAACCACCGCCGCGATGCAATGGCTTGAGAAAAACGGAGGCGTTGTCGCAGACGGCGTGGTTGATCCTTGCCCTCTCGACACCTTGGACGTTGGAGGACCTTATTCGTCGACTATGTATAAAATTGCCATGCTACAGTGGTATTATATTCCGGAGGTAGCAAAGCGCATCGTGTTCGACGGGCCGGGCAAGTCCGCTATTCTGATGGACATGGCGAATGATGGGCAGTGCCCGGCAGACCTCGCTTGGGCGCTGGAGTCGGCAAAAGCAACCTTAAATATTGAGGACCAAGTAAAGAAGGAATTTCCATGAACGGACCGGCCCAAGCCGAATGAAGGTTTCCCCGGTTCCGGGGAAATTGTCGCCACCGCCGCGTCAGCAAGACACGCAAGGCGCTCGACCATAGCGAGGCGCTGAAACGCAGCGTGGCGGCCGCCCAGGAGCGTCGCTCCCTGGAACAGCCGCAGCTGCGATTGATGCCTGTTGAAATATCGGAACGTTTCCCACCGTCGCGGATAGCGCGCGATATCGGTTTCAGCGGCCGCGCCCATCGCGTCCGCCGGAGCGCTGATGCGACGCGAAGCGGCCGTTCTGAACAATCCCGCCCGAAAAGTCCGCGACTTCGCAGGATCGCGCTCTCGCGCCCCGTCGCCGGGCGCTCACTTGACCAGTTTGAAGAACTCGACATCGAGCGACGCGGAAGCGTCGGGCAATTGGCCGCGCCTGCCGCATCGGGCCCCGACGCTATAAACTCGCCGACGCCTCGCTAAAGATGTACGCTACGCGGCTGGAGACCGATCCGGATGAACTCCCGGCGCTAACCCCGTCAAACGCCGCCGGCGTCAAATTGCAAGGCGTGATAGAAAAGTTCCGCCGTCATCTCTTCGTCTTCATAACCAACCGCGCCATTCCACCAACCAACAACGGATCGGAACGCGCTCCTCGTCCCGGCATCACAGTCCGAAAAATCACCAATGGCTTTCGCTCCCAATAAGGCGCCCATCTCTACGCCGCAATATCCGCTCCGCCATCGAAACCGCGCGTCGCCGCTCCATCGCACCGCTTCAAGCCATCCAATTAACTCTCGAAGCCAAGAGCCTACCAATCGCCCTCTAAGCGAAAGGGGGGGTGAGCAACTACAAAATTTGGATTCGTCGTTTTTTGGTTTCGGGACGCCCCTTATGGTTATGGCTCGCCGGATTGGCGAGTATCGAAAAGACAGCTTAGCCAGAATCCAACTTTTCCGAAACAAATCGTCGCTGCCGAAATTTCGGCGTTACCCTAACCGTGCGTTATTGTGCCGCTGTGCGCACGCCCCTGGCGCGACTCTGGGGGTTCTCCCGCGATTTGCGGATAGAGCGCTGTAGCATGCTCGAGATTGGAAACCGCGCGAGCCGATGGCCCGCGCCGGGCCGCCTTATCCGACCGATCCGCCGACCCGCCCCATGAATGGAAAGACCGCCTCGCGGCGGTCTCTCGAAAGTTCGATCGCAGTTGTCAATCAGGCGGCAGCGACAGCCGGCGCGTTCTTCCTTGCCTGACGATAGCCGGCGAAACCCAGGCCAGCGAAGCCAAGCAGCATCATCGCCCAGGTGGCGGGTTCCGGAGCTGCCGCCGAGATAGCCCCCGTCTGGTAGTAGAACCTGCTTGAACCTGGAATCTGCCCAGCTAGAAAGGCTTGGTAGTTATCGCCATAGCCGGGACTGCCATTGTTCCAGATCGCGAATCCGAGGCCGTGTCCCCAAGACGGGATGCTAGGTCCGATCGCGAACAGCAAACCGCCTGATTGATCGATCGGAACAGCGTCGTCGAGACCGTAAAGGTCGGTGCCGCCGCTGAACCTGTAACCGACCGTCCCGCCATAGTTTGCATCGGGCGTCGCCAGCGTGATCAAGTTGAGATCTTGAACCCCCGGAATGCCCGCGCCGCTGATCGCGCCTCCGCCGCTGACCGCGTAGCCGCCGACCACGTCCAGGACCATCTGGCCGGAGAACGCGCCGAACCCGTCGTTCCCGGAAATATCAAAATATTCGGTGCTGGCGCTGGCGACCGCAGGCGCCGCCACCACCGCGATAGCCAGCGCGGCCCCAGCCAAATGCGAACGGATATCCACGGTTGACTCCCATTACGAACAACCTAGCGTCCGGCCTCGACCCGCATAACCGCAACAGCGACATACGCTCGCATCTTGTTAAGATCTTGTTCACTTATGCGATAGCTTGTCAAGCATGCTGGCCGTCGTATTCATTCATCATTCAATTCGGCCTTATCATCAAGCCCCGATTTGTTGGCGCGGCGCCTAGACTCGATGCGCGAGTCCGGCGTTTTCCGCGCGGCGACTCGCCAGCCGCGGGCGCGGTAAAATCCTCCTGATGTCTCTGATCCGTAAAGCGAATTTGCCTTCGTCACATGCCTTATCTCTGCTACGTGCCGAACGGCGGCTTTGGTTCGATGCCGTTGAAATAATTTTCTCGTCAGGATGATCGGGGAATTACGGAAACTACAGAATTTCGGTGAATTATGATGATGCCGAAATAGCTAAGGCAGCGCCGCGTGTAGTATTGTAACGAGGAAATGACGCCCCGAATAAGCGCCCTAGCTTCAATTTTTTGACTTTTTGCGCTATGATTCTGTCCGAAAAAGTTCGCGACTTCACAGGATCGCGCTCCCAGGGCTGCGCCGCGCGCTCACTTGACCAGTTTGAAGAACTCCACGTCGAGCGACGCCGAAGCGTCGGGCAATTGGCTGCGCAGGCGCGGCAGGACTTCCGCCGCCGCGCCCGCTTTGAAGCCTTCGAGCGCCGGCGACGACTTGGGCGAGGCGACCGCCAGCAACAATTGCAGCGCATCGACCGAGGCGGCGTCGGGGGTCATCGGCGCATTGAACGTCGCGGTTTCCCCGTCCGGTTGAACGCGCGCGTCCAACCGATAGACCTGGCCGTCATTGCTGACGAGCAGCAGGTCGAGATGCCGCCCTCCCAGATTGACCACCGTCCCCGCCAGCGGCTTGCCGCGTCCGACGTCATAGCCGTCGAGGTCGATCTTCGGCGCGCCGGAGCGGTCGCCGCCGCCCGCGCGGATCAGGTCGACCGCCGGACATTCGGCGGCGCCGATGAGGCGGACGGTCAAAGCGGGCTCGACGCCGATCTCCTTGATGAAGTTGACGTAGAAGCGCTCGAACGTCGCCTTGTCGGAGCCGATCCCCTGGATCGCGATCGAATCGGAGGCGGCGCCGAGCGGGCGCGCGAGAAAGCACGATCCGCCATCGAAATCACGCATGAACGACAGCGCCTTGTCGGTCGGCGGGATCGCCGCGACCTCCTGTTTTGGCGGCGCCGGCGCCGGAGCCGGCGCGACGGGCGAAGGCGCGGCGGGCGCGACGGCGATCCGCGTGGTCATATGGGCCGTGGCGCCGGCCTGGTTCCGGGCGACGATTTCGAAGGAATACTGGCCCGCCTTGCTCGGCTTTCCCGAAATCTGGCCAAAGCCCGAACCGAGGTCGGCGAACGTCAGCCCCTCGGGAGGATTGGGTTCCGCGTGCAGCACGAGATCCTTGCCGCCGCCCGAGGCGCTGAAAGGCGGCAGATCGGCGATGTAATCCCTGCCGACCGCCGCGTCGGCGATCGCCAGGACGCTCTGCGGCGCGCGCGGCGGCGGGGCGACCGGCGCGGACGGGGCGATCGCCGCGGTTTGCGCCGGCTCGCTCTTCTTCGGCGCGACATCGGGAGCCGTCGCCTTGGCCGGCGACGACGGCTCGGCGCCCGACTGAGCGGAAGCGACGACGTCGGGCTTTTGCTGTTTCATCTGGTTCAGCGACTGGACGATCTCGTCGGCGCTGGGAACATGGGGCGCCGGCTGAGGCGAAGGCGCCGCGACGTCGCTTCCCGACGCCGGCGGCGGCTGGTCCGGCGCCGCGACGTCCGGCGTCGCCGCCGGCGGATTGGCGGGAAGATCGGGCAGAGGCGGCAGCTTGTGGGTCGGCGCGGGCTCGGGAGCCGGTTGCGGCGCGGGAGGCGGACTTGGCGTGACGCTGGCGGTCGGACCCGGCGCCGGGCCGGCCGGAACGCTCGCGCCGGTGCTCCACGGCATCGCGTCGCGAAACACGTAAAGCGTGCCGCCGACGCTGATGACGAGGATGACCGCGCCAAGGATCGCCGCGAGGCGTCCGGCCGCCGAGCCGCCCTCCGGTCTCGCGCCGGCGTCCCGCGCATCGCCGCCGCGCGCCTGCGGCGCGCGCCCGGAATCGGATGCCCCGCTTTCGCCCCAGGCGGCGACCGCCGCCATGCTGGCGGGCCGGTCGGCGGGAAGCGGCTGCAGCATGGCCTGCAGCAGCGGGCGCATCGAGGGATCGATGTCGGAAAGATCCGGCACTTTGCGGCGTTTTTCGATGATCTCGACCTGCGTCCCGTTCATGTCGATCGGGCGCCCGCGCAAAGCCTCGGCGAGCACCAGGCCGAAACTATAGATGTCGGACTTGGCCGTGACTTCGCCGCCCGCCAGGCCGAGCTGCTCGGGCGACACGTAATTGTATTTGCCGGCGAAGCCGCCGCCGATCAGCGTGCCTTCGCCCGGACGCTGCGAACGGGCGATGCCGAAATCGATGATCTTGGCGCGTCGGGGATCGTTGCCGGGAAGAATGACGTTGTCCGACGAAATGTCGCGATGGATCACGCCGAAGCGATGCGCCGCCTCCAGCGCCCCGCCGATTCGCTTGCGCAGGATCGTCACCTCGGCGAGCGTGAGCTTGCCTTGGGCGAGCCGCTTGGTCAGCGACGGGCCGTCGACGAACTCCATCGCGAGATAGGCGCGCTGCAGATCGGGATCGACCGAAAAGACGAAATAGCGGACGATCGCCTCGTGCTGAAGATTGTGCAGGGTGGAGGCCTCCCGCCGAAACAGCGCGAAAGCGTCGGGATTGTTGGCCAGTTCCGGCAGGATCATCTTGATCGCGACGGGGTCGTTGGTCTGAATGTTGAAGCCCTTGTAGACTTCGCCCATGCCGCCCTGGGCGATCAGGGTCTCGATTTCGTACATGCCGTTGAGGCGGACGCCGCGTCGCACGCTGCCGGGCGAGCCGAGCTGGATGATGGTCTTGTCTTCCACGGTCCCGATGCTCCGAACCAATCGCCGTCGAGAGGCTAGTCCGAGTTAGGAAAAAGGGGAACAGGCTTTCCCGTCTCGACGGGAACCGGTCACAATGAAAATACGGTCTGTCCGGCGAAGTTTGGATGCCTGTCGGGGCCCCGGCGGGCCAAGCGGATATCCCTTGCCGCGCGGGTCAGACCGTAAAGCGCAGCATTCGAATTCGCCGGTTCGCATCGGGCCCGCGGTCGCCTGGACCGCCCCGCGAGCGACGAAAACATCAGGGAGCCGCATCCATGACCAGCGTTCTCAACCGCCAACCGCGATCCGCCTCGCGCGGCGCCGCCAATGGGCCGTCCATTGTTGACGGGCCATCGGGCCAACGTCATAATTGTCCTTCTTGCGCGCCAAAGCGCGAATCTTTCATTGGGAGGCTTCAAATGCGCTCGCCTTTGCTCGCCGCCTTCGCCGTCGCGGCCAGCCTGTCCTTCGTCCCCGCCCTCGCCATCGCGCCGGCCCATGCCGATCCCGCCTACAAGGCCGACGCGGTCGCCGACTTCTTCGCGAAGGCCGCCGTGGGCAAGTCCCGGTCGATCTGCTTTGGCACGGCGGCGGACTGCCCGGCGCCGCCGCCTTCGGGAGCCGCCGCGAAATTCGATCTTCTCGTCAATTTCGAATTCAATTCCGACAAGCTGACGCAGGCGGCCAGGGAGAACCTCGACCAGTTCGCCAAGGCGCTGCAGGACCCCCGCCTGAAAGGCCAGAAGTTCGAAATCGACGGCCATACCGACGCCACCGGCGCCGAATTGTACAATCTCGGCCTGTCGGAGCGGCGGGCGTCCTCCGTCGTCGCCTATCTCGCCTCGCAGGGCCTCGACCCTGCCTTTCTCGTCGCCAAGGGTTTTGGCAAGACCAAGCCGCGCGTCGCCGACCCGTATAGCGCCGAGAACCGCCGCGTCGAAACCCGCCTGCTCGACCAATAGCCGATCCCACAGGTACGACGCCTTTGCGGCCGGCCGGCACATGGCCGGCCCCCGTCACGTCGGACAAGCCGTCCGTTCGATCATGTCTTCTGCGGCGGCCCCAGCAGGCGCCATTGCTTGAGGGCGGAAGCCAGCCCCGCGCCGCCCTTGCCGTCCACGGCGCCGCCGTAATAGCCGGCGCTCTTGAGGCGGGCCTGCACCGCCTTGATCGTGTCGGGCGCCCATGACGACGATTTGGCGGTCAGCTGGGTGAAGGCCGAACCGTCGTCGCCGGCGACGGCGCGCAACAATTGCTCAGCGGCTCCGGCCGGGTCCTTGGGCACGCCGCGCCCTTCATCGAGCAGGATGGCGGCGGCCAGAAACCCACGCGGATCGCCAAGACCGGACGATCGCTGAAAGAAGTCGAGCGCTTGCGCGGGCTCGCCCGCGGCGCCCTGCTGGGCAAGAACGCCAAGATCGTAGGTGGCGATCGCCGATCCGCCCTGCGAGGCGGTCCTCAACAGCGCCACCGCGCGCGTCACATTCTTCTCGACCCCTTTCCCGTTCATCAGGGCGACTGCGAGATTGATCGCGCCGTCGGCGCTGCCGCGCGCCGCCGCCTTCTCGTAAAGCGCGTTGGCGGCGCCGATGTCCTTAGGGACCCCGTCGCCGGCCTCAAGAATAAGTCCGAGGCTGACCATCGCGCGCGCGTCGCCGGCGTCCGCCGCCTTTCTGTAGAGGCCGATCGCCTCGTCGTGGCGCCCGCCGGCGGCGGTGGCGCGCGCCAGCAGCGCGAGGTAATGCGGGACGTTCGGATGCTCGGCGACCGCCTCGCGGCAGGCGTCCATCGCCGGCTCGGCGTTCTGCGCGAGCACATCGAGATCGACGCCCGGCGTGTTGGCGGTGGCGTCGCGCGGATGGGTCGCCAGTCTCTCGCACACCACCCCCGGCGGCGCCTCGGAACCCTGCGTCTGTTGCAGGCTGGCGAGCAGGTCGTTCGCCTCCTGGGCATGGGCGCCGCCGGGATAGCGCGCCATATACAGTTCGACCAGCGGGCGCTGGCGCCCGCTTCTGGCCAGTTTCCACAAGAGCTCTTCGACATTCTCCTTTGGCGCCGGGGGCGGCGCGCCCGTCCGCTTGTCCGTCTTGGCGACCTCTTCCAGCAGCGCGCGCACGTCGGCGACATGCGAGCCGTCGGGATAGCGTTCGAGATAGAAATGCAGAAGATTGACGTCCCTCTGTCCGCCGGCGAGCTGCCACAGCTGGGTCTCCGGCGAGCCGCTCGGCGGCTCGCCCGGCGCGAAATAGAACTGCCGGGTGAGCGACGAATTCTCCCAGGGGATTTGCGAGCCGCCCGTCGTCGCAATGACGTCCTTGCGCACCTCGATCATCATGCTGGATATGTCCTGGCCGACGGTCGCCAGATGCCCGAGCAGAGACTGGGCGAAGGGGCTGTTGCGGCCGGCGCCGTCGAAGGCGACATTGTCGGGCTGCGTCGCAAAAGCGATGAGAAAGCCCGCCGCGTTGCCGACGCGCGCCAGGCCCTCCGTATGCGCCGAGGCCGGCGCGTCCTTCAACGGATTGGTGCGGCAGGCGTCCAGAAAGATCAGATGGACGCCCTTGCCCTGCTCCTGCGCCTTGAGGACGTCGTCGAACGGCACGGTATGCCGGTAGATGTCCTCTTCGTTGTGCAATTCGGCGTCGACCGGAATGAGGTAGTTATGGGCGGCGACCTGCAGACCATGGCCGCCGTAGTAGAACAGCGAAACGTCGGCGGAAGCGGCGGCCTTTGAGAAATCGGCGATCTTGCGCTCCATGCTCGCCTGGTCGAGGTCGGCGCCGAGCGTGACCTTGAAGCCCAGCGCGCTGAGTTCCGCGGCGACGTCCTTGGCGTCGTTCGGCGGATTGGCGAGCGCCGCGACTTCGCGATAGGCGCCGTTGCCGATGACCAAGGCGACGCGCGTCTCCGCGCCGGCCGTCGGGGCCCGCGCCGCCAGAAAGCCCAGCGCCAATGCGAGGCGGGCAAGGCTGATCCAATATTTTCGCCGCATCGCGGCCGGCGCGCACGATTCGTTCGGAATGACTTGCGACAAAGGCTCACTCTCTGTGCATTCGCGACGCCGGGCGCCGTCCCTACGAGCCGGGCGCGCAGGCGCGTTTCACCCCTGAGCGTAATCGGGCCGTCGGCCGCGAGCAAGGCGACGCCGCCCTGGTCCGCGGCGAAGGCGGTCTCGGCCCGCCGCGACATGGGCTCGCCGACGGACGCGCCAGAGAGGGCGCGGAAAACCGCGCCGAGCGAGTCCTATAGACCGACGGCCTTTTCGAGTTTGTCGCTGGCGACCTGCAGCGTTTCGACGACCAAGGTTCCCTCGCGCGTTCCGACCTGGCGCGTCTGCGCGTCGTCCGCCCTCAACAGCGCGATACTCTTGTGCACCTCGGCGATGGCGATTCTGACTGCCTGCACGGCCTCCGCCTTGGTCTTGGCGGCGCGCACCTTCTTGGCCGCGGTCGCGACGATGGTCGGCAGCGTGCGCAATTGGGGCGGCAGGTAGGGCGCGAGTTTCCGCAACGCCTCTGCGTAAGCGTCGAGGGCGTCGGCGATGCATGGCGGCGTGTCGGCCTGGCACCCGTCAACCAACTGCTGCGTGTGGTCCGAAGCCTGCTGGACCTCGGATACGACATCGACCGAGGTCGCCAAGGCGGTCGGGATCGTGGTGTTCGCCGGCGGCGCAGGCGGCGCAGGCGCGGGCCCGACCGTGGTGGACATCCCGAACGTCGTCACAGGCGCGAGCGTCCTCGTCTCGCTCGTCGAAGTTTCCACGCTGGTCGTGGTGTCCGCGACAGCCTTCAACTCGAAATAGCAACGGCACGTTCTGATCTCGCCGCCGGTGGCTGGAACGACGGTCGTCGTGGTGGTTGTGCTCGTGGTCGTCGTTGTCGTCGTCGTCACGCCGCCGGATTCAGATGTGGTCGTCGTGACGACGGGAGGGCTCGTCACGACGGTCGGATACCCCGCCGGCGGGGTATAGCCCGCCGGGGTCTTCGTCGTCGTGATCTTCGGCGGGAGGGACTTGGTCCTGCTCGTGGTTTTGGTGACCGTGGTGTGTGTTACGGTAACCGTCTTGCTGGCGGCCGTCTGCGATCCGTTCGCATTGGTGGTGTATGTCGTCGTGGTGGTCGTCGTCGGCGTCCTCGTCGTGGTCGTCGTCGTCGTCACC
>Ga0187890_10003417_pt1 | contig 10971 bp, 9 predicted proteins | sample June2016WEW_21_1_FD_133005 | JGI IMG/M metagenome (GOLD analysis project Ga0187890, IMG submission 133005) | Peatland microbial communities from SPRUCE experiment site at the Marcell Experimental Forest, Minnesota, USA - June2016WEW_21_10 | ecosystem: Environmental > Terrestrial > Soil >...
CATGGTGACGCAGATTCTTAACTTTGGATTGCCGGCGCAGATCGACGTCCGGACGGTGGGCAGCGACCACAACAACCTTGCAGTTGCAAAGGAACTCCGTCAGCGGCTTGCCATGATTCCCGGCATCGCCGACGCACATCTGCAACAGGAAGTCGACGGTCCGGCGTTCTATGCCGAGATTGACCGGACCCGAGCCGCCCAGCTTGGCCTCAATGCCAGCACGGTGGCCACCAACATCAACGTTAGCCTGAGTTCGTCGGTGCAGGTGTCGCCCAATTTCTGGACCGATCTGAGTTCGGGGATTCCGTATTATCTGGCCGTGCAAACGCCGGAACGCCAGGTCAATTCGCTGAACGCGCTTCGAAACACGCCGGTTTCCACTTCGCTTGCGCAGAGCGGCCAAGTCGTCCCCGGCATGCTCAGCAATGTCGCGACGTTCAAGCGGGACACGGTGCCCACCAATTCCAACCAGTCCAACGTTCAGGAGGTCTATGACGTCTACGCCAGCGTGCAGGGCCGCGATCTCGGCGGCGTCGCAGCCGACATCAGCAAGGTCACGAGTGACATGCAGAAGAAACTGAAACCCGGCAATACAATCCAGGTCGTCGGCCAGATCCAGAGCATGAACGACTCGTTCAAGAATCTTGGCATCGGGCTGCTGTTCGCCGCGGTCTTCGTCTATCTGCTGATGGTCGTGAACTATCAGACCTTTGGCGACCCGTTCGTGGTGATCCTGGCTCTGCCGGCAACGCTCTGCGGTATCGTCACGATGCTGTTCATTACCGGCACCACGCTGAACGTCCCATCGCTGATGGGAGCGATTATGGCGGTCGGCGTCGCTTCGGCGAACTCGATTTTGCTCGTGACGTTTGCGCGCGAGCAGCAATTGAAAGGGCACTCCGCCTTCGCGGCTGCGCTCAGTGCCGGCCACACCAGGATCCGGCCGGTGCTGATGACGGCGGCCGCAATGATCGTCGGCATGATCCCGATGGCAATTGGTGGCGCCGGCGAAGAACAGAACGCCGCGCTTGCGCGCGCCGTTATCGGCGGCTTGCTTTTCGCCACGCCGACTACGTTGCTGATCGTGCCTTACCTGTTCGCCATGCTGCGCAAGGGCAACGACGGAAAGCCTCACCATGGCGTATTCGAGGAAATCTAGCGATGAGCGAGACCAGTTTGCGACCGAAAAGAGAAGTAGTTCAGGATCGGGTCGATCCCGACACCGATCGGGTGGTTGCGCTACCGAACGCAGCGCCTCCCAAGCGGCGACGTCGTTACGGAGGCGCGTTGATCGGCGCAACTGCTCTGTCCTTGCTCGCGGGCAGCCTAGGAATAGGCGGCTGGCGCCATTACCAAGCCGAACTCGCCGTCGCGGCTACCATGCAAAGGAGCCGGACCGCTGTTCCCGAGGTTCGCGTGGCGGCGGTCCGCGCCAGCGACAGCAAGATCACCGTCAGCTTGCCCGCTACGACGACGGCGTTCGAGGCGGCTAATATTTTTGCGCGCACCAACGGCTATATCGAAAAGCGTTACGTCGATATCGGCGATCGGGTCAAGACGGGGGCGCTGTTGGTGGATATCACAGCCCCCGAACTCGACCACCAGATTACGCAAGCCAAGGCAACGCTGGCCCAGACCCAGGCGACATTGGAGCAGACCCAGGCAAGTCGGGATCTCGCCGATGTCACCAATGGGCGCGACAGCAAACTGGTCAAGCAGGGATGGCTCACGCTTCAGCAGGGCGACAACGATCGCCTGACCTTGAAGGCGCAGCAAGCAGCAGTGGAGGTCGCTCAGTCTAATATTGCCGCTCAGGAGGCTCAGATCCGGGTTCTTGAGCAGGAGAAATCCTACCAGCGTGTGGTTGCGCCATTCGATGGCGTGATCACCCAGCGCAATATCGACAACGGCAGTCTGGTGACAGCAGGATCGACCTTCATGTACACGCTAATGCACCCGGATGTGATCCGTACCCAGGTGTTCGTTCCCCAGGATGAGGCTTTCGGGCTTGGACCCGGTGTCGACGCGGTGATCCGTGTTCCCGAGATTCCGAACCGGACTTTTCCCGGTAAGGTTACGCGCATCGCGAACGCATTGCAGCCCGGTAGCCGTACGCTGCTGACCGAGATCGACGTCCCCAATCCGGACTGGGCGCTCAGTCCCGGCATCTATTGCACCGTCGAACTGCTTATTCCGCGCAAGACACCCTCGATGATCATACCGGCCGATGCGGTCGTATTCGATCAGAACGGTCTGCATGTCGCGATCGTCGAGAACGGAACCGCCCATCTGCAGAAGATCACGATCGCGCGCGACTTCGGCACAGAGGTTGAAGTGCACTACGGCGTCAAGCCCGGCGATCAGGTCATCCTCAATCCGATGATCGACTTGGCCGAAGGCAGCAAAGTGACGGCGCGCAAGCCGACGACAAGCTAGATCGGCGCGGAGGAGACAATCACAATGCGCCGCTTGCTGTTCATGACAGCCGCCCTGCTGTTAGGGCCCAACGCCAGCCTGGCGCAGGTCTCCACCATGGGCACTACGGCCATGGGGCTATCATCAACGCCAGGGGCGATCGTGACCTCCCCACTTAATGGCCCGGGCCCGTTCTCGGCGACGACCCAGCCGGGCCCTCCCGACACGACATTGGCACCGGTGCCGCTGGCTTCGGATCCCACGATTCCGGGGACGGTCGTGACGTGTTCCACACCGACAGGGCAAATCACGCCTGGAACTCCGTCAGTGCCAGTTACGTCCCTATCGTCAATGGCTGGAACAGCCGGAACGACGGCATCGAATTCCGCGGTGCCGATGGCATCAGCAGTCCCGGCCAACTCTTCCACTTCCGCAAACGGAAGCACGGTTATGGTTGTGCCGACAGCTTCAGTAACGGCGATACCAGCGCAGCTGCCGCCCGTAATGCAAAATCCGCCGTCGCCTCCCATTACGGCAATACCCGTCCCGACGCCATTGAGGGTAATGAGCCCAGTCCCCACATCAGTTATGATGCCCGCGGCGCCGTTGGGCACGATTCCCACACCAATCGTCGTCACCACGACCGGGAACATCCCGCCAACGATCCCGCTTGGCAGCCCCTCAAACACCGTATGCAGTTCAGTGCCAGGAGGCCCGCCGACCAATGGCGCGGCTTTGCCGCTCTCGACGCCCGAAATTCCAGTGAACCCGGCGCCCGGTACGATTCAGCCAGACGTAACGCAGGTTGGCGACACCAGCATTAATCCGACAATGGCGGTTATGCCAACGCCTAACACATCGGCGTGCGCCGAGAGCACGACGATGAATCTGGCGACGCCTGGCACAATGGCACCGGCCAGCGCCACCGGCGCCGCGGCAACCCCGGGCGTATCGGCTCCGCCCGGCTGCTGATGGAAACTACACCCGCAGTTCGCGTTTGGCACAACCACGGAAGTTATTTAGGCGCACCTGTGAGCAATTTCGGAGGATGGAAACAAAATAACCGTGCCTCGCCCAAGACCACCGGTGCTTTGACGACTTTAGAAGGCTAAATTTCTATTTAATTGAAAACGACGAAACCGGCAAAGATTTGTAGGTAATCTGTTGGCACCTCGGACGAACCCGTCTCGCTCGCGGTCGAAAGCCCACAGATCAACGATCGATGAGGTCACTCACATGTTACAAGCGCGAGCCGAAATACAAGAAGTCTGTTTTCACAGACATCCCAATTAAAGACAGATGGATGTACAGGTCCGTTTGAGATCAAATGCGGTTTGTTCGTCCGAACCGTGGTTCGAATAGAGGAGGCACCCGTGAATGCCAGAAGCAACCGGTCGGTTACTAAGCGCCTAAGGAGCGGAAGAAGCTTCGTTCCACAAAACAGAGAGTGCAAGGCGCGGACTGGAAACATGCGGACGAACGAATCGACGACGCCCTCCGACAAACTTTCCCCGCCAGTGACGCGCTATCGATGATTCAACACGTGCGCGGTCGCTGATTGGCACAAATTCCACGCAAGCAATTTTTTCGATTGCCTGCCCGCCAATTCCGCCGCTCAGTACAGCGTTTCGATGTACGCGATCAGGTCGGGTCCACTTGGCGTCGTCCTCTAGACCGTCGTAGGTCATCGAAGTGTCCCGTGCCATTATTAAGAGCGGCCGCGCGGATTAAGTCCTTTTCTAGCGGAACGCCTTTCCCGCGGCGCAGCGGTAATCGCCACGACCGGGGCGGTTACCGCAACGGGCTCCGAGGTCCTTGGCGTCAGCCATTATCGCCGTGGAAGCCGGGACAGAAATCATGTGCTGTTCTGCACAGCCAGTCTTGCGTCGCGCCTGGGTTCGACGTGGGGAGATTTGACTTCCGCGCGGACAGATACAGATCACGGTAGTCAACACCAAGTTGCTTCTTTTGCTTCAGATGACTCGCTGAGGCTGGCGATCCTTCGTTTCTTTGCGGCTGGGCAAAAGCCGGTTCGGCCACAAGAAAGGCGAAGGCCAAACCAGCGAGGATAATTTTCATAGCTGATCTCCTTGTTGTTCGAATAGCGTCTGTGCCATCGATGACTGGAGACTTGGGGAGTACCATCCAATTCATCCAAATCATTATTCGTGTGCTTCTAATCGACCGGGACGAACAATCGATCTGGACCTGTTGATGGCGTCGTTTGGAGAACATGCTCGTTGCAGGAGGGAGCCTTGACGATTTCATCGAATACTGAGCCTATGCGTGTGACATCGCCCTGGGCCCTGTACCTCCCTCGCAGTTTGCATGACGTTAGCGATGGCGAAACCAAAGTATGAAGCGACCAAACCAATAGGACGTTTGCATCAACCTCCGTAGGAATGAGCCGTTCGTCTTGGTGGGGCTACACTAAAGAAAGTCTGATGCGGCATCGTCATCCCTTTGAACGGAATAGCCGGACTATCAAGAAGCGCCCACGAAGGTGATCGGCTAGCCGATCCGGCAAACAGATCGACCGGACAGTTGGCCTTGGTTCGCGCCAAAAATGCTGTGGAGGTTTAAGTGGAGGAGAATCGTGCTTTTCATCGTGTGGTTACGCGACGGCGACTGCTAGGTGCGGCGGGCGCGGCAAGCTTGGCTCTCTCAAAACCAGCTTGGGCACAACAAATGATCGATCTTTCGCTACCAGGTGGTCCCAGTGAGCGGCAGATCACGACGGCTTTTGCCCAGAAAGGGCCAATGATCCTGCAGCGGACCCGCCCACCGCTTTTGGAAACGCCGTTCGAAGTTTTCGACAAAGGGGTGTTCACCCCCAACGATCAGTTCTATGTGCGCTGGCACTGGGCGGTCATTCCTACCGACATAGACATCAGCAAGTTTGGCCTCACCGTGCGGGGCCATGTTAATCAGACGTTGTCGCTGTCACTGAATGATATTCTCCATGGATTGCCGAGCGTTCAGCTCTCTGCAGTCAATCAATGTTCCGGCAACTCGCGAGGTTTCTTCCAGCCTCGGGTGCCCGGCGGGCAATGGGCGAACGGCGCAATGGGCAATGCGCTCTGGACCGGGGTCCGTCTCAAGGACGTGCTGAACAAAGCCGGCGTGAAGCCTGGCGCGGTTCAGGTTCGATTTAAGGGCCTGGACGAGCCGGTAGTGGCGGATGCGCCGCATTTCATGAAGTCCCTGGACATTGACCACGCGCGCGATGACGAAGTGATGATCGCCTACGCCATGAATGGCGAGCAACTGCCGTTGGTGAACGGATTTCCACTGCGGCTCGTTGTGCCGGGCTGGTATGCGACCTATTGGGTCAAAATGTTGAACGATATCGAGGTTCTGGATCAGCCAGACACGAATTATTGGACGAAAGTAGCCTATACCGTTCCCGACACGCCACACGCCAGCATGAAGCCGGGCGAGAGCGGCGTGAAGATGATCCCGATCAATCGAATGGTGCCGAGATCCTTTGTCACAAATGTTGCCACTGGCCAGAAAGTGAACGCCGCTGCGCCCACGACGTTCCGCGGCATTGCGTTCGGCGGCGATTGCGGTGTGGCAAGCGTCGACACTTCCATCGACGGCGGCCGGAGCTGGAACCCGGCGCAACTGAGGAAAGACGAAGGCAAATATGGATTCCGGCAGTGGGCGACGCAATTAACACTTCCCGCCGCCGGTACGTACAGCTTTCTGATCCGCTCCACCAACAGCAACGGTGTATCGCAACCGGACACGCCGAATTGGAATCCGGCAGGCTTCATGCGCAATGTCATGGAATCAATTCATATCACTGCGGTTTGACGGAGTATCCAGGATGTTTCGCAATCTGCTCCCGGCCGTCATTTTCCTGGGCGTGGCATCAATTCCTCTTGCCACCCGCGCCACTACGCCATTCGAACTGAATTCGGTGAACGTCGACCTCCCCGACAGTGACAGAATGTTCCCCGCCGGCCCGGGTTCCGATGCCATCAACAACAACTGTCTCGCCTGTCACTCTGCCGGCATGGTATTGAACCAACCTTCATTGTCGAAGCAGGCGTGGGCGGCGGAAGTCAACAAGATGATCAACAACTATAAGGCCCCGGTAGCACCGGAGGATGTCGGGGCGATTGTTGAATATTTGAGTGCTCTCAAAGGTACGAAATAGACGTCCGCATTCCGTGGCGTGGCTACATATCTTGTCTTGTCAATCTTTTTTCAAAAAGCCGAAGGCTCGCCGATATCGCCTGGGTGAGCCTGAGGTCCCCGGTGGAGTCAATCGCGCCACTTTGGCTGCGAGCCCGGTTAACACCCAACTCCGGACACGTCGTCGCGCAGCATCAAGTGACGCGATGTGCTGGATGACCAACATTGTAGCGGTGCAGGTCGCTGCCATATCAGACTTGAAACCAAGCGAGGGGGATACAGAGTGAAGGTCGCCATGCTCTTGGGATTGATGCTCGTGTTGTCAATCAACACTGAGGCATCGGCTGTCCAAGATAACATCTTAAAGCAACTCGTTCCGACAGGCAAACTCCGGGTGGGCGTCGCATACGCTCCTGCGCCCACTCCGATTTTCGTTACCAAGGACGCTGCCGGCGATGTCCATGGCGTCCCGCTCGACCTCGGCAACGCGCTCGCAAAGACGCTTGACGTGCCCGTTGAGATCGTCGTTGTGGCAACGACCGGCGAATTGACGGATGCCTGCAGTTCCGGCGCGATCGACATCGGATTCATGCCGGCCGACGACGAGCGCCGAACGCGCGTTGATTTTAGCCCACCCTATTTTGTTATCGAAAGTACCTATCTCGTCGCCGGCTCTTCCGCCATCGAGGCGCTCGCGGACGTCGACCGTCGCGAGGTCACGGTCGTCGGCATCGCTGGATCGACCACCATGCGGGCCGCCAACCGCAGCTTGAAGAGCGCGAAGGTCGTCCAAGCGAAATCTGTCGAGGAAGCCATGGGGATGATGAAGTCGGGAACCGCGCAGGCATTTGCCCTTACTCATGATGCGTTGCCGACCCTACAGAAACAACTGCCGGGTTCGCGCATTCTCGATGGCGCGTTCCAGACCACTGGCGTTGCTATCGCCGTGCAAAAGAATCGCCCTGCTGCCCTCACGTACATCAAGGACTTCATAGAGAGCGCCAAGGCCGACGGCGTTATTCGACGCGCATTCGATGACGTCGGATTGAATCTTCTATCCGTCGCTCCTTAGCTCCATATTTGTTAATGCATCCCGCGCGATGTTCGCAAGTTCTCTACGCGCACCGCCGGTCACCAGTGGCAAGCGCAGGATATCCAATTGGTTGCCGCATTGGTTTGTCTCTTCACCGCGCTGCCGTTCTGGCTGCTCGCGGTGTTCAAGATCGCAGATATCCCGCCCTCGCAACCATGACGAGAGCCCGTCACGCCGACGAGCAATCCGGCAGTCGCAGTATCCCCAGCCGGCGGAGGCCCTAAGCGGCGGTATTGACGCCAGCCTTCACCATCAAATCATTCTCGCCTGAACATTCGGCCAGTCGATGGCTTTGTTGAGCAACGTCAGGGGCGTCGTCCGCACCTACTTTCTGCGGCACCGATCGGGAGGTCTTGAAGACCACCCGCTCGATCAGCAGGTCTATCTCACGGCACTGCGGCCAGAGTCACCCGTGTGGGCCGCGGTGCCGCAACGAACGGTTGCCCGACATGTGCCTCGCTGCGATATGCAAGGCCTCGCGGGACGATCACGCCCAATCCCATGCGATCCGAAGTCGGAGTCCGCGCGCCGCAGGACTGACGGTGTCGGTGGGGGGATGGCGCGCCGGTGATTTGCCGCTGCACTTGCGACAAGCTTACAGGCAGATTTGTTGTCGTGTTTCGCGACATATGATCCAATGTCTTCCCGAGAAAGGATTAGAATGACCCGCTCGTTGCACGACGCCGTTCTTCACGTTTTGGAGAGCTATCCGCTAGGCAAAATCGTTTGAAGAGCCGGTTTAATCGATGTCTCTCAAACGGTGATGAGCCGCCTGTTTCGCGTGGTTGCCGCAGATCGCGTAAAATTGTTTTGCAGAAGGCCCAACTTAACCTTCGCGGGCTATCGCGATCCATGATCGCAAGCCTCCTAAGCAAATTCGAGAATCAGCGCGTCGACCGCGAGCGTGGCGCCGGCGCTGGCGTGAATCTTCGTCACCGTGCCGTCTCGCTGGGCGCGCAGCACGTTCCGCATCTTCATGGCTTCGACGACGGCGAGCATCTCGATCTTGTTGAACTTTTGTAAATTCGGTAAAGTTACGCCAGGTCAACGACCGGGCGCGCGCGAGATTGATTTGTCGGTGTGCCGACGGGTCGAATCCGCACCGGATCAATCTCGCGGCGCTTCCCACTTAGGCGGCTTGCTTTTCCGCAGGAGTCACATCGAAGCCGACCCGCGGGAAGCGCAGGTTCACCTTGCCGACTGAGGGGTCTTCGTGCCGAACGACAATCTCATCAGGCTTCCAGGCGAGAATGTTTCCATATACCGGATTGCCATAATCGTCGGGAGTTACGCTGACCCGGTCGCCGCGCCGGAGGCCGACATTCGTCGCCTCGGAAGACCATTCGTGAGGCTCGCTCGGTGCATTCGCCTTGGCGACGTCAATCGCCTGGTCGGGCGTCATTTCGGAGAATTTGCCGTGCCCAATATCCCCAACTCTCTTATACCACGGGTCGATCACGGTTGCGAACGAGATCAGCTCATTTACTGCGCTGCCACCATTCTGCCGCGCAAACCAAATCGGGTGGTAAGCTGACAAATCGGCCGCGGAAGGACCTGTCCCGAAAATGAACTTGCGACCGTCGGCCAAGACCTCTGCGAGCCATGCGATGTGAGCATTGACCCTTTGCAGGTACATCGCTCGCTTGGGACGCAACGCCTCGGGATCCAAGTTGACCCGGAAGAGTGGACGTCGTTCCTCGATAAGTTCTTGGGGGAGTCCAGGCATGTTGCCGATCGTGAGACAGACGGCATTCATGAAGGAGCCTTTCTCGATCCACCAGCCAAGAGCCTTTGCAAGCCCTTCTTGACCTTTCGGATAGAGCGAGCCCGAAGTGCCCAGTTCTTCGATGGCTCGAAGAATGTGCAGCGTGTCGCAGTAGAACTCTGCCCCGACCTGAAGGATCGGAGTTCGCCGATAGCCTCCTGTCATCGGTGTGAGCTTGGGGCGCGGCGTCCATACCGGAATTTCGACGGAGTTCCAGCTTACGCCCTTGAGACCCAGGGCGAGGCGGATCTTTTCCGAGTAAGGCGAAAGTGGGTAGTGATGCAGGATGACCTGTGACATGTGTTTTCCCTCCCTGTGTTATTTGCCGGAATACCGTTCAAGCTAATCGTTGAAGTCCGCCCCCTCCGTTCGAGAGCGCTCGTTCGCGGGCATTTCGCGAGAGTGGGGCCCGGGCAAGCCCGAGCCGTTAAGCGAGATCCCGGCCGCCGCGACTAAGGGACGGCGATGAGAAAACGCTTTTGCGCGGTGGAACCTGTCAACTACCTACTTTCGCAATACCGGCATATCGAAACCGAGGAATTCAAACGCCGCGTCGCCGTTGACCCAGCCATGCAATGGGGTCGCCACCATTGGATGGTTTGCTCGCGCCGATGGGCTGGCGTTACTATTTCTTCGGCGCCTGCATGTCGAAGCCGAGGAATTCGAACGGCGTATCGCCATTGACCCAGCCGTGCCACGTATGCGGCTGGAACAGAATGACGTCATCGGGCTTGTAGGTGATATCGCCGTACTTTTTGCCATCCTTGTCGTTCAGGGTCATCTTGCCAGTGCCGCTGATGACGTAAAGAACGTATGTCTGTTCCGCTGGTCCCTCGTGAAGCGCGATCAAGCCGTTGGCGTCGACGTGCCCGCGCATCACATTGATGCCTTTGCCGATATCAATGCTGTTAGGTGGCACTTGATAGAGTGCCCCATAGTTGAAACCCTTGTTCGGTATGCCGCCAATGTCCGGTATCGGCACGAGCTTTCCAGGCTCCTTCTTGACCGCAATCGCTTTGCCGCTGGGATCGACTTCAATGCTCGTCAGATCGCCGGCAAACGCCGGAGCAGCAATGGCGAGTGCCACCACCGCACCCAACCCAAAGATTAGACCACGCATTCGTTCCTCCCTGTTGCTATATTTGCTTTGAATTATCGATCGAGTGTTGTTCCGGGCCGCTGCGGAAGCAGCGCCCCGCCGTTGGGTAATATTCAGCAGGCCTTCTGCTTAGCCGCCCGTTCGCGCGTCGAGGAAAAGCTGTGTGAACGGCTTTGCCAGAACGGGCTCGAGCTTTGGCACGATTGCCTTGATCTCCGGGGTGACCATGTGGCCATCGAGGGCAGCCTTGTCGGCCCAGCGTTCGAAGGTCAGAAAACGCCCTGGCTCGCCGATCACTTCCATCAGCGTGTAGACCAGACAACCTGGTTCCTTGGCCGACTTCTCGGCAAAGGGCACGAGCAACGCGCGGAGATCATCCGCCTTGTCCTTCTTGGATACGATTTCAGCAATCACGAAGTAGCCGGTCTGCCCCGCCGCCATCGCGGATGAAGCAGC
>Ga0187890_10003418_pt1 | contig 10969 bp, 11 predicted proteins | sample June2016WEW_21_1_FD_133005 | JGI IMG/M metagenome (GOLD analysis project Ga0187890, IMG submission 133005) | Peatland microbial communities from SPRUCE experiment site at the Marcell Experimental Forest, Minnesota, USA - June2016WEW_21_10 | ecosystem: Environmental > Terrestrial > Soil >...
AGCGCGCCGCTTGCTTTGATCACTCCCGCATCGATCATTTTGGCGCAAGCGTCGATCAGTCCAGAGCCGCAGACGCCAATCGGCAGCGCCCCGCCTATCGTGCCGCAGACGACATCGCCATCAATCGTGACGCGATCAATCGCGCCAACGGCGCCACGCATTCCGTCTCTGATTTGCGCTCCCTCGAACGCAGGTCCGGCGGGCGCCGAGCAAGCCATCAGCCGGCCCTTCGATCCCATGACGACTTCGCCGTTGGTGCCGATGTCGACCAGGGCGTGGATCCCTTCATTTTCATAGATGCGCGTCGCCAGAACACAGGCCATTGTATCGGCGCCGACAAAACCGGCGACGATCGGCAATAGACAAATCTGTGCATTGGGCGCGCCCTTCAGCGGGAGGGCGGTCGCGGGATAGACCAGCAGATCGCGAACGACGGGCGCATAGGGCGCCAGCCCGAGGTAGGATACGTCGATGCCGAGCAGGATGTGGTGCATGCATGTATTGCCGACGATGACGATCTTGTAAATGTGCTCCGGCGCCACCGCGCCCCTCGCGCAGGCTTCCCGGATGAAGTCGTTCAATGCGCCGAGGACTTTGGCGCGCAGCGTCGCAAGCTTTTTTTCGTTGAACTGCGCAAAGGCGATACGCGACATGAGATCGCCGCCGTGCACCGTTTGAGGGTTGATGCCGCCGACCTCGGCCAATTGTTGGCCCGTCCGCAGATCGAGGAGGGCGCCGACGATGCTGGTCGTTCCGATATCGAAGGCCATGCCGTAGCAGGCTTCTGTCGTATCGCCCGCCTCAACGTCGATAATGCGCTTGTCAAAGGTCGTGACAGTGAGCCGGCCGCCATCCGACCTTAGAGCGGTCGGCAAACGACGAAGAACCTCAAGCGGAACTTCGCGATTGACCTCGTAACCGAGCGCGGCGCAGATCTCCTCCAGATCCGAAGTCTGATGATGCTCCTCTCGGGGGGCCGTCGCAACAACGCAAGTCTTGCGGACGCCGGATTCAAGGTCGATACAATCGTCGGCGGCGGCGCGCCCGCCCCCCAAAATCTGATGGCCGCTCTCGGAATGCGGCGGCATGGGAACAACGGTGCAGTCGCCGATCACTTTTGTCTGGCACGCTAATCTGAAGCGCTCCTGCAAGGCCTCCCCGCCAAGCTGAACCATGTCCTGCACGGTTGGCGGCGGCAATTCTCCCTTGAGCACCTTGACCCGGCAACTGCGGCATCGTCCGCGGGCGCCGCATGTCGCGCTGATGTCGATCTGCGCCTGAAATGCGCCATCGAGTATCGAGCTGCCGCGCAAGACCGCGACGGACCGCGGTTCAGCGGAATGACCCGCCTCTGCAAAGGTAATGGTGGCTTCCTCGCTCATCAGCGCCTTTCAAGCCCAAGCTTCGCGTGGCTCGCCGACCAATTGGCGCGCCAGCCTCACGGCCTCGATCGCGTCCTTGCCCCAGCCGTCGGCCCCGCACTCGGTCGCCCATTCCTGCGAGGTCGGGGCGCCGCCGATCAAGATTTTGACCTTGTCCCGATGGCCCGCCTTGCGAAATTCCTCGATGGTGACCTTCTGGTAGTAGACGGTTGTCGACAACAAAGCCGAAAAGCCGACGAGCTCCGCCTTATTGGCCATGGCGGTCTCGATGAACTTGGTCGGATGCACGTCGGTGCCAAGATTGATCACATTGAACCCGGCGTTCTCGAGCATGATCGTCACGATTGACTGGCCGATGTCGTGCATGTCGCCGAGCACCGTTCCAATCACGAAGGTTCCAATCGGCTTCTCAGCCCTGGCGGCCAACAATGGACGGATCAACCCGAGCCCGGTCTTCATCGCTCGCGCCGTGATGAGCATTTCGGGAATGAAGATAATCTGCTCGCTGAATCGATCGCCCTGCAGAGTGAAGCCTGGAAACAGTCCGTCGTCGAGAATGACGCGCGGGTCGATCTGGGCGTCGATCGCCTGCTGCACTCTCAGGCCGGCGTATTTGTGATCGCCTTCCTCGACCGCCTTCCAAAGGCTTTCCCATTCCCAATTCGGCGTGGCGCGCTGCTCCCAGCCCGCCGGGATTTTCAGCTCCGGCTCAACCATCCTACGTGCTCCTCGATAGATCGTGCTTAGTTGAGCGGGTATTTGCCATAGACGCCGAATTCCTTCTGCGCCTGCAACATCGCGAAGATGTTCTGGATCGGCACGTCCGCAAGGATGTAGTGGGACGGCGAAAATATGTAGCCTCCGCCGACCGCGAGGTTCTTCATCACGTTGAGGACGCCCTCGCGAACCGCCTCGACTTGCCCGCGCGGCAGAAGCCGCTGGACGTCGAAGCCGCCGACCAGGGCCACCTTGTCGCCATACTTCTTCTTGATGCCGACCTGGTCCTTATTCCCGCCGGTCGGCTGCATGAGCCCGGAAAGATCGACCCCTAGCTCGATCTCGTCGGGGATAATCGGCGAATAGTCGCCACAACTGTGCAGCTTGATGAAAATGTCGGGGTTCTCTTTTCGGAACTCGTCAAACATATGTTTGAAGCGAGGCTTCGCCAGTTCCCGCCACGTCTCGGGCGCCAACATCATCGATTGCTGGGCGCCGACGTCATCGCCGACGCGGATCATATCCGCGCCAAGCTTGATCGCGTTTCGACCGAGAGCCGTATAGTATTCCGTCAGTCCATCCAGGACATCTTTGATCATTTCCGGTTGATCATACAGATATAAAAAGAAATTCTGCGTCCCTACCAGATGGGCGTATGCCGCCTCGATAAGCGTGGAGGACATATCGACGATGATAAAGTAGTCCTTCTTGTATTTTTCCACCAACTCTTTGATTGGGCCAAGAATGGCCATGTCGTCGGGATCCGGCCATTTATAGGCTTTAAGCGCTTCCGGGGTGGTAATCGGATGGATTTTTGGAAAATTCTCCGGGACCACCTTCGCGGCTCCCCAAAACTCCTGGGTTTTGGCGAATTCTTCTTGTTCCTCCGGGGTGCGACCCTGGAGGCCGCTCTTGCCGTAGCCGACTCCGAAATGGTTGAACCACGTCTCGCCGATCTTGATCGGATGGTGCGAAAAGTCGGCGTTGATGCCGATCTGGTAGATGATCGCGTCATTGCCCAGTTTCAGCTCGAGCTCCGGATTGTGTTTGCGGCCGGTAGACGTGTTGGTCACACCAAAGACCCGGGCGATCTTCTCTTTCGCCTCGTGCTTCATCCGATAGAGCACCGGCACCCGGTCGACCGGCTCGTGGCGCAGCACGCGGATGAACCGCTCTCTGGGCAGAAAATCGCTCATAATGGCCTCCCGGCGTTCGCTGATATATTCGTCATATATTCTAGCCGAGTTTTCCCGTCGAGTCCAGACGGGAAACGCCGAACAGCCCGGAACGCGACATTTTCGGAAGCATGGCGCAGCTGTCGAGCAGCCGGACCGGGAGCTGGACGGCGTCGAAAAGCGAAAAAAGAGGAACCTGGTCTTCAAGACGCCAGCGAGCCTCGCGACCTTCAACGCGGTACGCGTAGCCAGGACCCATGCGAGACGACAGGCGAAAGCCAGACGGCCGCGCCCAACGATGAAGCGCGCCGACGAAGCTCTTGGTCGCCAGTTCGACGCTTAGCCAGCCGGCGGTCTCCAGGAACAACGCCTCCAACAGATCAAACTTCTCCATGAGCTCGATTGCCGCCGCGTCCAGTGGCTGGCCGAGGGTCAGCACAAAGACAATGACCTCTTGGGACTCCCCCAGCATCTTTGGAAAAGCGGCACAGGAAAAACCGCCGCCCTCTCTCAACACGATGTGCTCGCCGTCAATTCGCTCGATAGGCACCCGACGATAGTGGATGGAGGGCGCGACGAGTTTGGCCGCCAGACTTGCGCAGCTCTCCGCCGCCCGCCGTATCGCCGGCCGGACGGCTTCGAGGTTCCGATATCCTTGCGTGCGCAACATGCGGTTCGGATCGGGCTCGATCCGCGGCGGCTGGAAAACGCCGCAATCCGCCAGGCCATCTGGCAGACCTGGAACGTTGCATTCGGGCTGCGTCATCGGGCTTCAGCCCAGCTTTCGGCGACGTAGGCGCCGCAAACGCGCAGCCTCAACACTCGGCGAGCGCGGCCGCTCGGATCTCTTCATAGCGGGCTTCGATCTCCTCGGCCGCGGCCGTCGCCACTATGTCGGCGGAGCCTTCGCGCATCTCAGGTTTACCCTTATGCCAGTGCTCCAGATACGTGTCGCTGCCGCCCAGTCGCTTTTTCATCGCGATCAGATCAATGAGCTCCTGGAAACGCTGGCTCAGTTGCCGTTTTTGGACCCCCCCGCCATCGGCGGCTTCGACCAGCGAGGGGATGTTCTGCCAATATAATACTGTCACCTTGGCCATGCCGCTCCCCTCGTTTTCCCGTCGGCCCGGATCGTCGTTCATCCGTCCCCGCCTTGCGCAGTCGGAACTTTAATATATTATACGTATATCGTTGGGTCCGCAAGAAACAGGCGAGCGTTGGGAGCATGCATGCCGCCGCCGACCGCTGATCTCGAAGCTGCATGCCGCGCCGATCGCGCGCCGCGGGCGTCGCCGGTCTCGATCGGGCGGCGATTGAAGTCAAGTCTGTGCCCGGACATTCAGTTGAGCCTCCACCCGCGGCTTTGGGCTTCCTGGCAAACCGGCTCGAGCGGCGATATGTCGGCTTGTCCGCCCTATTGGGCGCTTGCCTGGCCTGGCGGTCAGGCGCTCGCGCGCTATATCCTCGATCATCCTGAGATCGTGGCCGGCCGCAATGTCGTCGAGTGGGGCGCGGGGTGCGGCCTGGTGGCCATTGCCGCAGCGCTTTCGGGCGCGCGCCAAGTGTGGGCCATCGATCGCGATAAACTGGCGGTCGCCGCGATCAATAATAACGCGCTCCTTAACGGCGTTTCTCAACAGGTTTGGGCGATCCGCGCCGAGCTGTCATCGGCGTGCGCGGACGGCGAAGTGATCCTCGCGGCGGACCTTTGGTATGATCGATTTGACGCTGTTCGCATCACTTCAGCTCTCAGATCGAATGCGGAGCGCGGCGCCAACGTGCTGATAGGCGACTCAAATCGGGCCTTCGCGCCGAGATGCGGTCTGGCGATGCTATCGCGATACTTGGTTCCGACGAATCCAGAAGTCGAGCAAAAGTGGTTCACGAACGCGTATGTCGCACGCTTTCATCGTGCGACATCAGGCACGCGAGTTTGAGGGAGGAAGAAATGGCCGTTAGTTTCAAACGATTTCCAATTCCGGAATTCGACCATGTCGCGCTGAAGAACATGTCCTGGACGCCGCCCAAATTCCTGGAGCCGGCCGAGGCTCAGCGTCTTGTCTCCGCTCGTCTGAAGGGCGACACCAGCTCTCTGGGCGCCTATCCGGTCATGCCGGGCGACGCGCTGTTCGATCACCTGCGTATTCACGGTGAGCACCGCCATGCGATGCTGTGCATTCTGCCCGATCGATCGAGGGTCATGGGCCGTTCGAACGCATGGCCTGTGCAGCAGGCCTGGATTGTCTCGTCGCTGCAACCGCAGAGTCTCAAAATAGTCGCACAATGGAAGACCCCGCGTCCGATGAATGTCCGTCTTGGTCCGGACGATGGGATCGAACTGGCGGAGAACGTCGTCTACGTGTTGACCGGCCATCGATATGGCGATCATTGGATCGGCAATCGGTCGATCGTCCAGCCTGACTGGAAAAAAGCAGGAGCCGCCGGCGGGTTTGCAATCCTGTCAGCTTCCTCGGACGACGTTAACAACTTCCATGATTGCAACCTCTACTTCTCCTGGTGAGCGGCCGTAAGTCATGGCGGAGAGCGTGCTCTGGACCTTGGTCGCCTGCGCGGACGAAGTTCCGGAAGGCGGTGTTAAGAGCTGCGACGTGAACGGACGCACGATCGCCCTCAGTCGTTGTGGCGGCCGGTATGGCGCCATTGATAACCGCTGTCCGCATATGGGCGGCCCGCTCGCGGAGGGGGAGATTTTGGACGGGCTTCTCGTCTGCCCCTGGCACGGAAGGGAGTACGATCCTTTCTCCGGGGAATGTAGCCTCGGCGCGCCCGTCCAGTCATTTCCAGTCGAATTGCGAGAGGACGGGATATACATCGGGACGCCCGATGCGCCGCCCGGGTAGCGGAGCCATACTTTTTCGCCGTGGGGGCATGCTGAAAGACATGACTAGAGGCTAGTCGACTTCTTTGGAGACAAAGCGGCCGCCTGTTGCGTCAAGTTCGCGGTGGTCATGCCCTAGTATCGTATGGCCATGCTCCACAACATGGGTACGCCCCGCCAAGCCCGCCATTTCCATGGTAATTTACGAGGCCTGACAGTACAGGGCTCGGAGATCTTGGCGATGGATATTGCGGCTCACTCGATCGACCTTTCCGACGAGCGAAAAGAAATCGCAGAGTTCCTATCTGGTTTCTCAATAGAGGTTACGCCGAAGGCGGCAACCATGATCGAAGACTTTCGTTCGGTGCTGAGGCCGGACACGAGCGTTTACATAACGTTCCTGACGGGATCGGACTTTAACGATACGATCGCTCTTGCCGAGAGGCTGCGGCGAGAGGGATTCAATCCCGTTCCGCACCTCGCCGCGCGCAGCTTGCCTAATCACGCCTTTGTCGAGGACGCGCTGAGGAAGCTGAAGGATCGCGCCGACATCGAGCAGGTGCTGCTGATCGGCGGAGCGGGGCCGCAGATTGGGGAATATTCCGACACGATGCAATTGTTGGCGACGGGTCTCTTCGACCGGTTCGGAATAGAGCGGATTGGGATCGCGGGCCACCCGGAAGGATCTCCGGACATTGCCGAAGCTGCGATTCGGAACGCGCTGACATGGAAGAACGACTTTGCAAAGCGAAGCAACGCGCAGTTCCATATCGTTACCCAGTTCTGCTTCGAGGCCGAGCCGATCATCGCCTGGGATAGACGAATTCGGAGCGAGGGAAATCGCCTGCCGATCCATATCGGCGTTCCAGGGCTCGCCACGATCAAGACCCTGGCTGCCCACGCCAAGGCTTGCGGCGTCGGCCCCTCCGCGCGCTTCATATTCAAGCAGGCTCTGAACGTCGCCAGATTGCTGACGGTGTCGACGCCAGCCAAGCTGATCGCCGATCTTGCCCGGTATCGCGCTACAGACCCGGAATGCGGCATCAGCAATGTCCATTTGTTTCCGCTCGGGGGCATTCAGAAGAGCGCCGACTGGGCCAATGCGGTCGTCCGCGAAGGGATTGAATTCGACAGGTCGCGCGGTGTTCGCGCGGACGTTGAAAGGCGTGAACGTGTGGCGGCGCAATAGTCCGGAATTTGGGCCGTCCCAGCCCGTTTCGCTGATCAGCTTGACAAACTCGGCCTGTAACGCTGTTGCGGTGTTCGGGCCTGATCAAGAAGCCGACCGGGCCTCTCCAGACGCCCCGAGACATCCTCAGCCGCGAGCGTAAGACCGGGCGGAACATGCCGAGCTTGAACAACATCCTGACTCTGTCGTGCACTAACCGCCCGGGAATTGTCGCGAATGTCTCGACGACGCTTTTCGAGAGCGGCGCCAACATCCTCGATGCTCAACAATTCGACGATACCGAGACCGGAAATTTCTTCATGCGCGTCGTGTTCGACGCCGCCGAAGCGCCAATCGACCTTGCAAAGCTGCGCGCACGGTTCGAGGAAATTGCGACGACGCTCGCGATGAAATGGTCTTTGCGCTCTAGCGACGACCTAAAGCGCGTGTTTGTTCTTGTCTCACGCCATGATCATTGCCTCGCGGACCTTCTCTATCGGTGGCGCAGCGGCGAATTGCCGATGGAGATCGTGGGGATTGGCGCCAATTACCCCCGTGAAACTTACGCGCATATTGATTTCGACGACATTCCTTTCCACTTCCTGCCGGTCACCAAGCAAACCAAGCTCGAGCAGGAGACGCAGATTTGGGAGCTGGTGCGCAACTCCAAGTGCGACGTCGTCGTCTTGGCCCGCTACATGCAAATCTTGTCCGACGGCCTCGCCGTCAAATTGCAGGGACGCTGCATCAATATTCACCACTCGTTCTTGCCAGGCTTCAAGGGCGCAAAGCCCTATCACCAGGCCCACGAGCGTGGCGTAAAGCTGATTGGAGCCACAGCTCACTACGTGACCGGCGCGCTCGACGAAGGGCCGATTATCGAGCAGGACGTCGAGACGATCACTCATCGCGACACGCCCGACGATCTGATTCGCAAAGGACGCGATATCGAACGTCGGGTGCTCGCCCGCGCTCTCGCCAATCACCTTCAGGATCGCGTGTTGCTCAACCGCAACAAGACAATCGTCTTCCCCGGCTGAACGCGCGATCCGGAACGTCCAGGCGATTTCACGAAGCGTCGCCCAATCGCCCAAGCGAAGGAAGCAGAGAATTTCGCCAGAAATATTCGTCGGGCATAAACCGAGCTTCCTCAAGTTCGGTCACGGTTCTTTCGACCAGTTTCCTGACGAAATCTTGACAAAGAAACGCAAAGCGCCGCGCCGTCGCCGAGTCGTCAAAATAATAGTCGCCGTCGATGCATCCCCGCGCCCGATGACTGGCGGCCAACTGCGCCGACACGTCGAGTTTGGTGGCCGGGATGTCAATTCCGGAAGCGTCCTCGACCGGGCGGACCTCGCAAACGAGATTGTGCCGCGCGCGGACGAGGAAGACGCACTTTTCGCTCATAGGAACGGCCTCGCCCGGTGATTGCCCGTACAATTGCCAAAGCAGAAGGGCTTGTTGTCCGAACGCTTGCAGCCGCACATGAAAAACGGCCCCGTGATCGGAGCGGTAAACTCCATCGGCTCAAAGCCGGTGCCGGCGTGTGAATCGTCGCACCAAGGCTGTATCCTGCTGAGTCCGCAGCTGCACCAGCGATACGACCGGCCTTCCTCGACGCGCACTTCGTAAGGTCCGTTTTGCGGCGAAACCGGCAGGCGCATGGCAGGCTTCCTATCCAGTCGGTCGGCCGGGCAGGTTCACGACGCGCGCCAGCTGGTCGAAACAATCTGAAGCATGCGGTATGTTGATCGCTGAAACGAAGTAGTCTTGAAAATTCGGCGCTATCGCGGTCTCGACCTTTTCAACACGGCGAATGACCGATTCGATCTCGCGGCGAGCCGCCCGACTTAGCAGCGCGATCCGAGCCCCGGTGCCGGCGGCGTTGCCGGCTGAACTCACGTGAGACAATTCGCAATCCGGAATCATGCCTATCGTCATGGCGTATTTGACGTCGATGTAGCTGCCAAAAGCGCCAGCCAGGTAAATGTGGTCGACCCCGTCGACACCCATCGCGTCCATCAACAATTTTGTGCCGGAATAGCAGGCGGCTTTCGCAAGCTGAATTGCCCGAATGTCGCTCGGAACGACGCGAATCTCCCGCTCGGCTGAGCGATAGAGCACATATTCAAAGGTGCGGCCGCGCGGCGCGAGGTTGGGATGCCCCGCCAGGTCCGCTCGGCCGCGGGCCTGCATTCGACCGGTCTCGTCAATGACGCCAGCCAAATAGAGCTCACCGACCGCTTCGATGATGCCGGAACCGCAAATGCCGGTGACGCCGGTGTGCTGCACCTTCTCTTCAAATTGCGGATCGTCAGACCAAACCTCACAGCCGATGACTTTGATGCGAGGCGTCAGGGTGACGGGGTCGATGCGAACGCGCTCAATGGCTCCTGGCGCCGCCCGCTGGCCGCTGGAAATCTGCGCCCCTTCGAAGGCTGGTCCGGTCGGGCTCGAGCAGGCAATCAGACGATTGCGGCTTCCAAGAACGATCTCGGCGTTGGTTCCGATATCAATAACCAGAGTAATGTCGTTTGATAGATGCGGGCCCTGGGCAAGTATGACTCCGGCCGTGTCCGCGCCGACGTGACCGGCGATACAGGGAAGAAAATATGCATATCCGCCAGCGTTGATCGGCAGACCGATATCCCTTGCCTTGACCGACACGGCAGTGTCCACGACGAGGGGAAACGGCTCCATGCCGAGTTGCGTCGGATCGATGCCCAGCACGAGATGGTGCATCGTGGGATTTCCAACGATGGTCGCTTCGACAACATCGTCAGCGTGCACCTGAGCCGTGACGACGAGCTGGGAGATAAGATCGCTCAACGCGCTCCGCACCGTCGCCGTCAATGTCGGCGCCTGCCCCTCATTTTGTTGGAGGTACGATATCCGACTCATGAGGTCTTCGCCAAAACGGATCTGCGGATTCATCATACCAGCGCTGCTCAGCACCTCCCCGGTCTGCAAATCGCAGAGATGACCGGCTATTGTGGTTGTCCCGACATCGAACGCCACGCCGAAAATGCGGTCCCTAAACTGTGGCCAGACGGCGATGGCTTCCCTCTCCTCCCGGATCGCTATGGTGCCTCTCCAATCCCCGCCATAGGCCTCTCCCGACCGCATGGCAGCGGAAAGGCGCTGCAGGAAAGGAAGGTCGAACGCGAGATCCTTTAAGCCCCAAACCTGCTCCAGGCTGCGCCGCAACCGGGTCAGGTCACATGCCTGATCCTGCATGTTGGGTGGCGGCAGCTCGACATAGTGCAATTTGACGACCGGATCGATCTCCAGGTCTCTGAGGACCTCCGCCTCCTTTCGAACCATCTGCCGATGCAATTGGCTTTCGGCCGGAACATCGATGACCGCATCGCCCAGCAGGCAGGCCTGGCAGCTCAGACGCCTGCCCGCTTTCAGACCCTTGACTCGATCGTATCGCTTTTCAGTCTCGCTCAAGGCGGTGAGATGACTCTCCTGCGAGTTGATCTTGAGTTTGGCGAACTCGCCAACGCCGACCGAGATCTGGCACCGGCCGCAAACTGCGCGTCCGCCACAAACCGAATCGATGTCGACGCCCAGGCTTCGAGCAACGGTCAACACGGGCGTGCCAGCGCGAAACGCGCCGCGGCGACCCGACGGTAGAAACACCACGTTCACTTCCGCAGGCGTCAGGCCGTCACCCTCGGCATGG
>Ga0187890_10003424_pt1 | contig 10961 bp, 10 predicted proteins | sample June2016WEW_21_1_FD_133005 | JGI IMG/M metagenome (GOLD analysis project Ga0187890, IMG submission 133005) | Peatland microbial communities from SPRUCE experiment site at the Marcell Experimental Forest, Minnesota, USA - June2016WEW_21_10 | ecosystem: Environmental > Terrestrial > Soil >...
CCCATCCCGGGCACCTCGAAGGTGTCGCATCTCGAGGAGAACTGCGCGGCGTCGACGGTGGTGCTCTCCGACGACCAGTTCGAGGCCCTGGCCCGCGGCGGCGCATGAGGGAGAAGTCGCGCGCCGGCATCGAGCTGACGGCGGCCGTCGTCCTCCTGGCGGCGGTGGCCCTGGCCGGTCTCTATCTGAAGGCGCGGCCGGGGCCCACCCCCATCGACCGGACGGTCCTCGCCGCCTTCCCCTTCGTGCGCCACTCGGGGTTCCTGGTGGCGGTCACCCGGCTGGGATCGCCCTTCGTGGTGGTGGCCGCGGCCGTGGCCGGCTTCCTGGCCACGGTGTCACGCCATCGGGCCCGGGCGGTGGCGCTGCTCATCGGCCCCCTGGTGGCGGTGGGGCTGTGCGACTGGGTCATCAAGCCCGTCGTGGGCCGCACGTTCTCCGACGTGGTGAGCTTCCCGTCGGGCACCGTCACCGCCGTGGCCGCCATCGCCACGGTGGGCCTTCTGGCCACGCCCGACCCCTGGCGCTCGATCATGGCCGCCTTCGGCGGCACCCTCACCGTCTTGACGGTGGTGTCGGTCATCGCCCTGCGCTGGCACTACCCCACCGACGCCGCCGCCGGTCTGGCCACGGGCGTGGGCGTCGTCCTGCTCACCGACTGCGCGGCGCGCGGCCTGGCTCGGCGCCTGGCCCCCCGGGCCCGCGAACCGGTCTTCGTCGACGTCGGCACCGGACCCGATGCAGGGCGGTCGGCGACGGGCTAGAACCGGGCCATGGCGACGACCGAAGTCGACGTGGTGGTGGTGGGGGCGGGATTCGCAGGCCTGTCGGCGGCGCGCGACCTCGCGGCGGCCGGACGGTCGGTGGCGGTGGTGGAGGCGCGCCCCCGGGTGGGCGGCCGGGTACGCAACGAGTCCATCGGCGACGACAAGGTCGTCGAGGTGGGGGGCCAGTGGGTCGGCCCCACCCAGGACACCGTCCTGGCCCTGGCCAAGGAACTCGGGGTGGCGACGTTCCCCACCTACGACACCGGCCGGCGGGTGCTGCACTTCGGCGGGAAGCGGGGCACCTACAAGGGCACCATCCCCCGCATCAACCCCTTCGTCATCGCCGATGTGGGACGCGCCCAGGCGCGCCTCGAGTCGCTCGCCAAGAAGGTGCCCCTCGATGCGCCGTGGACGGCGGCCAAGGCCCGGGCGTGGGACGCCGTCACCTTCGAGACCTGGCTCCGCCGCAACACGCTGACCGGTGCGGGGAGGACGTTGCTCGCCCTCGGTGTCGAAGCGGTGTTCGCCTGCGAGCCCGGGGACGTGTCGCTCCTGCACGTGTTGTTCTACGCCCATTCGGCGGGATCGTTCCAGATGGCCATCGACACCGGGGGCGGGGCGCAACAGGACCGCTTCGAGGGCGGGTCCCAGGTCCTGTGCGACAAGATGGCACAGGCCCTCGGCCCCGACGTCGTGACCCTCGAGGCGCCGGTGCGCCGCATCACCGTGCACGGCGACCGGGCCACGGTGGCGTCGGACAACGGGACGTGGAGCGCCCGGCGCGTGATCGTGTCGGTGCCCCCCATGCTGGCGGGCCGGATCGAGTACGACCCCCTCCTCCCACCGTGGCGTGACCAGCTCACCCAGCGCACGCCGATGGGGTCGGTCATCAAGTGCAACGCCATCTACGAGGAACCGTTCTGGCGCGCCGAAGGCTTGAGCGGCCAGGCCACCGGCGACGGTGAGGGGGCGCGTGTCGTGTTCGACAACTCGCCCCCCGACGGGAGCCCCGGGATCCTGCTCGGGTTCCTCGAGGGCGACGGGGCCCGGCGCCTCGGACGGGCCGACCCCGGCGTGCGCCGCCAGGCCGTCCTCGACTCCTTCGTCCGCTACTTCGGGCCCAAGGCGGCCCACCCCGTCGAGTTCGTGGAGCTCGACTGGCAGGCCGAGCCGTGGAGCGGCGGGTGCTACGGCACGCTCTTCGGGCCCAACGTGTGGACCCGCTACGGCCCGGCGCTGCGCGAGCCGGTGGGCCCCATCCACTGGGCGGGCACCGAGACCGCCAGCGTGTGGTCGGGCTACATGGACGGGGCGGTGTCCTCGGGCCAGCGGGCCGCGGCCGAGGTGCTCGCCGCCCTGGCCTGAGGTGCACTCCCCCCAACGCAGGCCCAACTCGCAGGCCGCGGGCGTTGGCTCGGGCGCCGGGGCGCCGATGGAAACACATGAGCGGCGGCGGGGGCGACGAGGTCGGGCAGGGGACGCTGACGACCCATCTGGTGGGACGCCTCTCCGCCGCCCTGTGGATCGGCACCGGCTTGCTCGTGACCCTGGCCGGGGCCGTCCTTCGCTTCCACCCCGGCTCGTCGCGGCCCGGGATGGTGGGTGTCGGGGTGGTGTGCGTCGGCATCGGCTTCGCCGTGTACCGGGTCCCGTGGGGGCGCTGGCCGCGCTCGGCCACCTTGTGGCTCGTGCCCCTGGCTCTGGGCATGATCACCCTCTACAACCACTTCACCGCGTTCGACCCCTTCGTCTACGGCACCTTCTTCCTGGTGGTCTTCGTGTGGCTCGGCCTGGGCCATCCCCGGGGGACCTCGATCCGCTTCGCCCCTCTGCTCGCCGCGGCCTATGCCCTGCCCCTGCTCGACATCTCCCCCACGCTGCGGGCCATGGGGCTCGCCTCGGCCTTCTTCGTCGTGCCGTGCTGCGTCCTCGTGGGCGAGATCGTGGCCTGGGTGGGCGGGTTGCTGCGCCGGTCGGAGTCCGCCGGCCTCGACGCCGAAGCGCGCTTTCGAAGCGCCTTCGAGAACGCCCCCATCGGCATGGGCCTGGCCCTGCCCGACGGACGCCTGGTGCGGGCCAATCGCGCCTACGGCCACATCCTGGGTTTCGAGCCCGAGGAGCTCGTGGGCAAGGCCATCAGGGAGCTGACCCATCCCGACGACTGGGAGGCCAACGCCGTGCAGTTCGACGCGTTGGTGGCCGGGGACATCGACATCTACAGCATGGAGAAGCGTTACCTCCACGCCGATGGGCACCCGGTGTGGGTGACGGTGAGCGCGACCTGCGTCCGCGACGACGTGGGCCGGGCCATCTACATCATCGGCCAGATCGAGGACGTGACCGAACGCCGTGAGATGCGCGAGCGCCTGGCCCATGCGGCGGTGCACGACGAGCTCACGGGGCTCCCCAACCGGGTGCTGTTCATGGACCGCTTGGAGCTGGCGCTCAACCGGGCCCAGCGCGACCACCACAGCGTGGCCCTCATGTTCCTCGACCTCGACCGCTTCAAGCTCATCAACGACAGCCTCGGCCACGAGATGGGTGACCATCTCCTCAAGCACGCGGCCCAACGGCTCGGCACCGCGCTGCGGGCCGTGGACACCCTGGCGCGCTTCGGGGGCGACGAGTTCACGGTGCTGTGCGAGGTCAATGACAAAGCCGAAGCCCTCGACATCGCCCAGCGTCTGGTCCAGGCCATGCAGAAGCCCCTCCACCTGGGCGAGTCCGAGATGTTCGTGACGGTGAGCGTGGGCATCGCCCTGTCCCTCGACGGCCGCGAGTCGGGGGCCGAGATGCTCCGCAACGCCGATGTGGCCATGTACCGCGCCAAGGAGGTCGGCCCGTCTCGTACCGAGTTCTACCGACCCGACAACGAGACGGGCACCATCCGGCGCCTGCGGACCTCCAATGAGTTGCACCGCGCCCTCGAGCGCGACGAGTTCGAGGTCTTCTACCAACCCATGGTCGACCTCAAGAGCCGGACCATGATCGGCATGGAGGCGCTGGTGCGCTGGCATCACCCCACCCGGGGGCTGCTGCTCCCCGGCGAGTTCATCGGCCTGGCCGAGGACGCCGGGCTGATCGTGCCCCTCGGGGCCTGGGTACTGCGGGAGTCCTGTCGCCAGGCCGCACAGTGGGACATCCTGCGCAACGCGGCGGGCCAGGACCCCGGACGCCTCAACGTGTCGGTCAACGTGTCGGCGCAACAGCTCTGGGACCCGACCTTCCCCCGCCAGGTCGCCTCGGCGCTCGAAGCGTCGGGGCTCGACGCCCAGAAGCTGTGGCTCGAGATCACCGAGAGCACGCTCATGAGCACCGGGGACGCCAGCGTGGCGACCCTGTCGGCCATACGGGAGCTCGGGGCCCACCTCGAGATCGACGATTTCGGCACGGGGTACTCGTCGCTCAGCTACCTCAAGCGCCTGCCGGTGGAGGCGCTCAAGGTGGACCAGAGCTTCGTCGACGAACTCGACTGCGATGCCGACGACGTCGCCATCGTGCGGGCCATCGTGGGTCTCGGAGAGTCCCTGCGGTTGGGCATCGTGGCCGAAGGGGTGGAGCGCCCCGCCCAAGCCAGCGCCCTGTTGGCCCTGGGCTGTGCCCTCGCCCAGGGATATCTCTTCGGGTCCCCCCAACCGGCCCGCGCCCTCGAGCCCTTCCCCGCCGACGACTTGAGCGGCTGGGCCGTGGCCGCCCCCCTCCGCACCAGCGCCTGAACCTGGCGCAGCTCAGGTGACGGTGATCGGCGCGCCCCCCGCCATCGACGACCGGTAGGTGGCGTCCACGAGCCGGTGGGCGACGACGGCCTCGGCGAAGCTCGGCTCGGGGACCCGGCCGGCCGCCACGGCGTCGAGAAAGGCCCGGTCGGCCTCGACGTAGGCGCTGATGGCCAGTCCGATCTCGTCGTCGCCGAGGGCCAGGTCGCGCAGCCAGCCCGGGGGCGGGCACGGTCGCACCTCGGCACCGTCGGTGGTCTGGACGTGCAGGGGCCCGAGGAAGTCGTTGTCGAGCCACGCCATCCCGCCCCGGCAGAACACCTCGACCCGGCGCGTCGACCCCCGGCTCAAGATGTCGTGCCACACGCTCACGAGCTGCGCCGAGGCCCCCGAGGCGAACTGCAGGGAGACCGTGGCCAGGTCCTCCACGCCCTCGTGCCCCGAGAAATTGGCGGTGCGGCCCGCCACCTCGGTCACCTCCCCCAAGCAGAACCGCAAGATGTCGAGATCGTGGATGGAGTGCTCGATGAGGCAACCCCCTCCCGCCACCGCCACGTCACCGCGCCACGTCGAGCTGTAGACGCCCTGCACCGGGAAGTACTGGTCATCGCGAAAGATCGCCGTCATGGGCGCGCCGAGCTCCCCCGAGGCGATCACGTCGCGCAGCGCCCGGAACACCGGCGCGCTGCGCAGCACCAGGCCCACCTGGGTCCGCACCCCGGAGCCGGCCACCACCGCGGCGAGCGCCTCGGCCCCGGCCAGGTCGGGGGCGAGGGGTTTCTCGCAGAACACCGCACACCCCGCGGCGACAGCCGCCTCCACCACGGGGCGGTGCGCGGCGGTGGGCGTGCACACCCACACGGCGTCGCTGCGCTCGAGGACCTCGGCCACGCCCGGGACAACGTCGGCCCCGATCACCGCCGCGAACCCCGAGGCCCGCTCGTCGTCGAGATCGTGCACGGCCACCACCTCGGCGTCGACGAGGCCGGCACGGATCATGGCCTGGAGGCCGATGGCATGAGCCCAGGCGATGACCCCCGTCCCCACGAACCCGATTCTCGTCACGGCCCTGCAAACTACGTTGCCGAGGATGGACCGCGACGAATTGCTGGCCGCCGGCGACCGCAACCTGGCGGCGACGATGCGCCTCTACGCCGCCACGGCCCCCGGGGCGTCCCTCGAGGACGACGGCCGGCTGCTGCTCTACTCGACCTCTGCGACCTGGCCCGGCCCCTACCACAACGGGGCCATCCGCCTCGATCCGACCCTGGCGCCCGCCGAGGTGCTGTCTCGCGCCGGGACCTTCTTCGCGTCCCGCCCGGGCTACTGCGTGTGGATCGCCGCCCACGCCGACGCCGATCTCGAGCGCCATGCCCTCGACGCCGGGTACGCCTCGATCTCGGCCACCGGGACGCCCCGCCTGGTCCTCGATCACCGCCTCGATCCCGCCGGCGTCGCCGACGTCGCCAGCCGGGCCGGGGCAGAGGTCGTCCTCGCCGAGGTCACCGACGAGGGGGCCCGGCTCGACTACCTGGCCCTCACCGTGGACGCCTTCGCCGACTCCTTCTTGCCCCGCGACGCCGCGCTGGCCCAGCTGGCCACCATGGACGCGGTGCGCGGGCCCGACGTCCGGGCCGTGGTGGCACGCCGCGGCGGGCGGGCCGTGGCCGGCGCCATGGTGGTGGCGAGCGGGACCGTCGCCGGTCTGCAGCTGGTGGGGACGGTCCCCGGTGCCCGGGGCCGGGGTCTCGGCGAGCTGTGCACGCGCTGGGCGGTGGCGGCGGGATTCGAGCTCGGGGCACAAGCCATCGTGCTCGAGGCGTCCGAAGCCGGGGAGCCGCTGTACCTGCGCCTGGGGTTCGTTGAGCTGTCGCGCTACCGGTGGTGCTTCGGGCCCCCGGCGTCGCCGCATCGAGAGGAGCGCCATGACTGACGACGCCGACGTGAAGGTCCCGGGCCTCGAACCGACCTTCCGGCACACCGATGACCCCGACGTCCCCTGGCAACAGGTCAAGGCCGTCCGCAACCCCGACGGTTCGGTGTCGTCGGTGTGGGAGAAGTGGCTGGCCTTCTCGCCCGATCCCCAGTACCTGTCGCTCTACGCCAAGTGGGACCCCGGAGTCGTCGTCCGCCGCCACGGCCACTACTCCCCGCACGTCCTGTTCGTCATCGAGGGCGACATGTGGTGCGGGGACCGCCACTGTGGCCCGGGGACCCACATCGAGCTGCCCTTCGGTGCCGCCTTCGGGCCCTTCGTGGCCGGGGAGGGGGGCACGCTCCTGCTCGAGGTCATGATGGGCGACCCGCGGTCGTGGGGGGACGACCCCGAGGCCTTCACCCGCGCCCTGGCGGCGCGCGGCGCCCAGGCCCTTCCTGATCCCGACATCGAATTGCCGGCGTGGCTCGCGGACCTGCGCTCGCGTTGGGTTGTCGACGGCGAGGTGCGCGATGGCTGACCCCCCGGCCCGGCCCGACGGCGAGCCCGCCCGGTGAACACCGAAGGGCCGGCGCCGTCCGTCGCCGTCGTGGGCGCCGACACCGGTGCGGGAGCGGCGCTGGCGGCCGGTCTCGAGGACCTGGGCGCGTCGGTGGTCACGCTCCCCGGCGCGGTGCTGGCCCGCGGCGTCGGGTTCCGCGCTGCGCTCGACGACGCCGGGCGCGGCGCAGGAGCGCTCGACGCGGTGGTCATCGCCTCGGTCGGCACCGGGCCGACGCTCCCCGGCGCGCTGTCCGAGCTCGATGCCGACGCCTGGCACGCCCGCGTCGAGGTCCCGTTGCAGCGGACCCTCGTCGGTTTCCAGGGCGCCTACGGCGCGTTGCGCGCCGGGGGCGGGACCCTGGTGCTGGTGGTGCCGACGCTCGCCCTGATCGGCGCGGCGGGCTTCGGGCCCTGGGCGGCGGTGACCGAGGGCCAACGCGCCCTGGCCAAGGCGGCGGGGCGCGCCTGGGGGCCATCGGCGGTCACGGTGCACTGTGTGGCGGTGCCCGCCGCCCTGCTGGTGCGGGAGGCGGCGCCGACCGGGGCGGGGGTGCTCCCCCCCGGTCACGAGACGCGGCTCGACCGGCCCGGGCAGCCTCCGCCCGCGCTCGACGCCCCCGACATGCGGGGGTGCGTCGCCCCGGTGGTGCAGACGCTCATCTCCCCCGCCTGGCGGTCGGTCACCGGTGCCACGGTGGCCGTCGACGGCGGCGTGTGGATGACACCGTGACCGGACCCGACGACGGTCCGCTGCGCGGGCGCGTCGTCCTCGTCACCGGGGCAGGGGCCGGGATCGGACGGGCCATCTCCGTGGCCTGTGCGCGAGCAGGCGCGGCGGTCGTCGTGTCGGGGCCCGGCGACAACGCTGCGGAGACCGCCCGCCTGGCCGGCGCGCAGGGAGGGCGCGCCGTGTTCGCCCGCACCGACGTGACCGTGGCGGACGAGGTCGAGGCGGCCGTGCAGCGCGCCGTGGACGTGTTCGGCGGGCTCGACGCCGTGGTCCACAACGCCACTAGTCGTCGTTCGAGCGACGTCGTCGCCATCGACGCCATCGACGACGACGCGTGGGACGACCACATGGCGGTGTCCCTGCGGGGCGCCTACCACTGCGCCCGGTTCGCCCTGCCGCATCTGGCGCGGCGCCGGGGGCGCTTGATCCTCATGACGTCGCCGGCGGCGATGGAGGGAAGCGTCACACTCCCCGCCTACGCCGCGGCCAAAGGGGCGGTGCGGGGTCTGGCCAAGAGCCTCGCCCTCGAGTGGGGCCCGCTCGGGGTGGGCGTGGTGTGCCTGTCGCCGCTGGCGAACACGCCGGCACTGGCGCGCGCCTACGTCGAGAACCCCGGGCTCGAAGAGCGCCTGGCCCAGGTGGTGCCGCTCGGTCGGGTCGGCGACAGCGACACCGACATCGCCCCGGTCGTCGTCTTCTTGCTGGGAGAGGGAGCCCGGTACATCACCGGGCAGACGATCGTGGTGGACGGGGGTCGCTTCACCGCGCTGTGACAGGATCGCCCCGTGGACCGGGCCCGCCCCTTCGCCGTCGGATCGGTGTCTCTACGCCTCTACCCCCACGGGGAGCTCCCCGCCCACGAGATGGTGCGGGAACTGCGTGCCCAGGCCGTGCTCGCCACCGAGGCCGGCTTCGACGGCGTGATGACGAGCGAGCACCACGGCGGCTTCGCCGGCTACATGCCCAATCCCCTCCAGGCGGCGGGGTGGCTCCTCGAGGCCATGCCCACGGGATGGGCCGCGGCGTGCCCGTTGCTCCTCACGTTGCGCCCGCCCGCCCTGGTCGTCGAGGAGGTGGCGTGGCTGGCGGCGCGCTTTCCCGGGCGGGTGGGGCTCGGACTGGCGGCCGGCTCCCTCCAGGACGACTTCGACATCATGGGACTCACCAAGGACGACCTCACCCGCCGCTTCTCCGAAGGACTGGCGGTGGTGGTCGGGGCGCTCGGCGGCACCGACCCCGGGCGCCTGGGTGGCGACGCGGCGGTCACCCGGTGCGCCACGGACCCGGTGCCGGTGCTCAGCGCCGCCATGAGCGGCGCGGCGGTGCGTCGGGCGGCCGCTCTCGGCGCCGGCCTCCTGTTCGACTCCTTGTCCACACCCCAGCGCATCCGCGAGCTGACCGACATGTACCGAGCCGAGGGGGGCGGGGGGCCCTGCGTGGCGGTGCGGCGGGCCTGGGTGGGCGCGCCCCCCACCGCCGAGGTCGAGCGGCAGGTGGACCGGTACCGCACCTACGCGTCGGCCGGTGCGCAGGTGCACTGGCGCGGCGAGCAGATGGTGGCGGCGCAGCACCCCCACGACCTGGCCCGCGAGCTGGAGGCCATCCGGGTCGGGGCCGGGGTCGACGCCCTCAACCTGCGCGTCCATGTCCCGGGGGTCTCCCCGGGCACGGCGCGACGACAGATCGCGGCGCTGGGCGAGGTCACCGCCGAGCTCCGTCGCCCACCGACCTGATCCGGGCTCCTCCCGACTACTGCCGGAGCTGGGCGTACTCGATGACCCGGGTGAGGATCGTGTCGTCGGCCTTGGCCCGCGACCCGGTGTCGAAGGGGGGGTCGGGGTCGTACTCGATCATGAGCTGTGCCGCTTGGGCGGCGGTGCGGTCCACCACCAGCTCGACCAGGCGCAGCGCCATGTCGATGCCGCTCGACACGCCCGCGGCGGTGATGATGCGCTGCTCGAGATGCTCCACCACGCGCCTGGCGGTGGGCAGCGCCCCGTGCGCCTCGAGCTCGGCGTAACACGCCCAATGCGTGGTGGCGCTGAGCCCGTCGAGCAGGCCGGCCGCCCCCAGCACGAGAGACCCGGTGCACACCGAGGTCGTGAGCCGTGTGGTCTCGTGCGCGTGGCGCACCCAGTCGAGCACCCGGTCGTCGTGTTCGAGCGGACGAGTGCCCACCCCGCCGGGGAACACGATGACGTCGGGCTCGGGCAGCTCTTCGAAGGTGGCATCGGCGGTGATCCCGAGCATGCCGTTCTCGGTGCGGACCTCGCCCCGACGGTGGCCGACGAAGGTGACGTCGATGGAGGGGATGCGTTGCAGCACCTCGTAGGGTCCGACGCCGTCCAGCGCGGTGAACATGGGGAACAGGGGGATGGCGACCTGCAGTGTCTCGCTCACGCTGGTGTCCTTTCGTCGACGACGCGGAAGCGCCGCCGGTAGAAGTCGGGGGCGACGCCGAGCCGACGGTGAAAGACGCGGCGCAGTGTCTCGGAGGTCCCGAAGCCACAGCGGCGGGCCACCACCTCGAGCGTGTCGTCGGTGGTCTCGAGCTCACGGCGCGCCGCCTCCACCCGCACGCGCTCGACGAACCGACCGGGGGTCTCGCCCACCTCGGCCGCGAACACGCGGGCGAAATGGCGCACGCTCATGGCGGCCGCGGCGGCGAGGACGGGGAGGCGGTGATCGCCCCCGGGTGCCGCCTCCACCACACTCTGGACGGCCCGCACGGTGGAGCGCTCGGCCCGGGGCACCCACACCGGCGAGGCGAACTGGGTCTGCCCGCCCGGTCGGTGCAGGAACATCACCAAGTGGCGGGCCACGGTCTGGGCCACCTCGACACCGAGGTCGTCCTGCACGAGGGCGAGGGCGAGGTCGATGCCGGCGGTGACCCCCGCGCTCGTCCAGAACTTGCCGTCCCGGATGTAGATGGGATCGGCGTCGACGTGCAGGCGGGGGAACTCCTCGGCGAGCTGCTCGGCCCGGGCCCAGTGGGTGGTGACCCGGCGGCCGTCGAGGAGACCGGCCTCGGCGGCCAGGAACACGCCCGTGCACACCGTCGCCACCCGACGACACCGGGGGGCGGCGGCCGAGATCCACGACAGCAGGGCCCCGTCCTGGCGCGCTGACTGGGCGCCGTCGCCTCCCGCCAGCACCAGGGTGTCGATGTACTCCCCGGGGCCGGGCAGGGGCACCGTGCACAACCCCAGCCCGCTCTCGGCCCGGACCGGTTGCGCCGCGCTCGACGCCAGCGTGACCCGGTAGCCCCC
>Ga0187890_10003426_pt1 | contig 10956 bp, 8 predicted proteins | sample June2016WEW_21_1_FD_133005 | JGI IMG/M metagenome (GOLD analysis project Ga0187890, IMG submission 133005) | Peatland microbial communities from SPRUCE experiment site at the Marcell Experimental Forest, Minnesota, USA - June2016WEW_21_10 | ecosystem: Environmental > Terrestrial > Soil >...
GGCCGTAATCGCGCCGGCGTAGTCGCGGCCCTGATCGCTGTCGTAGGGAATGCCGAACGACATCAGCAGCGCGCCCAGGTTGGCGAAACCCAGCCCCAGCGGCCGGTAGTTGTGCGAGTTGCCGGCGATCTTCTCGGTGGGATAGCTGGCGTTATCGACGATGATCTCCTGCGCCATGATCAGCGTGTCCACGGCATGCCGGAAAGCCTCCACGTCGAACTGTCCGCCCGGCCCCACGAACTTCATCAGGTTCAGCGACGACAGGTTGCACGCCGAATCGTCCAGGAACATGTATTCCGAGCAGGGGTTCGAGGCGTTGATGCGCGCCGTGTTCTTGCACGGATGCCAACGGTTCACGGTGGTGTCGAACTGCATGCCGGGGTCGCCGCACTGGTGCGTGGCTTCGGCGATCTGGTGCATCAGGTCGCGCGCCTTGAGGCGTTTTACGGGCTGGCCGGCGGTGACGGATTTGGTCCACCAGTCGCGGTCCTGGGTGACCGCCTCCATGAATTCCTCGGTCACGCGCACGGAATTATTGGCGTTCTGGAAGAAGATGGAGCTGTAGGCTTCGCCGTCGAGAGAGGAATCGTAGCCCGCCTCCACCAGCGTGTGGGCCTTCTTCTCCTCTTTGGCTTTGCACCAGACGAAGGCCTCGATATCGGGGTGATCGCAATTCAAAATCACCATCTTGGCCGCGCGGCGCGTCTTGCCGCCGGACTTGATCACGCCCGCAAACGCGTCGAAGCCTTTCATAAACGACAGCGGCCCGGAGGCGCGCCCGCCGCCCGAGAGGATGGCGTCCTCCTCGCGCAGCGTCGACAGGTTGCTGCCGGTGCCGGAGCCCCACTTGAACAGCATGCCCTCGGTCTTGGCCAAGTCCAGGATGGATTCGAGCGAATCCTTCACCGATACGATGAAGCAGGCCGAGCATTGCGGCCGTGTCGTGCCTGATTCCAGCTTGGCGATGGCGCCCGACTCCTGGTCGTAGACCCAGCCGTAGCCGCGCGCTTCCTTCACGCCCACGTTGAACCACACCGGCGAGTTGAAACAGGCTTTCTGCGTCAGCATCAGGTGCGCCAGTTCGTCGCGGAAGTTCTGGTTGTCCTGCGCGGTCGAGAAATAGCCGTCCTTGTGCCCCCAGCCGGCGATGGTGTCGACCACGCGCTGCACAAGTTGCGCGACACTGGTTTCGCGATCCGGCGAGCCCAGCTTGCCATGGAAATATTTGCTGGCCACGATGTTGGTGGCCGTCTGCGACCAATCCACGGGCACTTCGATATCCCGCTGCTCGAAGATGACGGCGCCCTTATCGTTGCCGATGGAGGCCGTGCGGGTCTCCCACTGGACCGCATCGTAAGGCGTTCTGCCGGCCTCCTGGCGAGCCGTGAAGTAGCGGGGGAAGGCAACCCCTGTGCTATTGGCCTTTTGGTCTTTTGTTTTCAACATTTCCATTTTGGCACTCAGGTCTACGGTAAGCTGTCCCATGGGTTTCCCTCCGTTAGTTGTCGCGCATTCGTAATGATGCCCCAATATATAGTGTTTCGTCAAGAATTTTATCTATATACAGTGCTATAGGTTACAAACGTCCGAATTTCTTTGAGATTTATTCCGGCGCCGCCCACCGCGAAATCTACGGCGTCCCGGCGGTCACCACCAAAGCCGTGGAAGTCCTGGGAGTCCCGCTGCGGTAGCTGTGCATGACCGTGGAATCGAAATAGACGGCATCGCCGGTGGCCAGGATGTGTGGCTCGTCGCTCATTTGCAGCACCAGTTTCCCCGCGATCACGTACAGGAATTCGATGCCGGGGTGGGCATGCGGCCGGGCGCTCGAGACGGGCACCGGCAAGAACTGAGCATAGTAAGCGTCGAAGCGGCGGTTCGCCACCGGAAAACCGAGATTCTCGAAGAAATAGGCGGCGTCCGGAACGTCGGGCGCTTCCGGGAACCGCAGGCGATCGCGGCGGCGGACGATTTCGAACATGGGCTTCGGCTCGGGGTTGAAGAAGTAGTCCAGGCCCACGCTGAAGACCATCGCGATGCGCAGAAGGGTGGGCAGCGTCGGATGCATCACGCCGCGCTCCAGTTTGGAAAGCATAGCCGGTGACAGGCCGGTGTGCTTGGCCAGTTGCACCAACCCCATGCTCTTGCGCAGCCGCAGACGCCGCAGTTTCGGTCCGATGGAATACTGCTGCAAGCCCGCGTCGATGGTTTTGGAGGGCCGCGCCATTTTCTTTAGGATATAATAGCTTTTCCTTTACATCAAATGGCAGGCCAGTATGCGCGCTGCGGACGGCCGGACGTGCTAGCATCAAATTAAATGCAAATTCAAGGTCGTACGCTCGACATCGCGAACGATATCCGCTCCCTGAGCGATTTCAAACGGAACAGCCGGGAGTTCCTGGAACAGATGCGCGAAACGGGCAATCCGGTGGTCCTCACCATCAACGGCAAGGCGGAAGTGGTTGTGCAGGATGCTGCATCCTACCAGAAGCTGCTGAACTACATAGACCAAATGGAGGCTCTCGAAGGGATCAAGGAGGGCTTGGCGGACGTGGAGGCCGGGAGAGTGACACCCCTGGAGAAGTTCGAGAAAGACTTCCGGAAGAGGCACGCAATACCGCGTCGTTCTCGGTGATTCCGCAAAGGCCGACGCCGAGAATCTCTATCAATGGGACACTGAAAGAGCGCCATTGCAGCCCCAACCGGGTCCGCTCGCGCCGGAAGCGCAAAGCTCGCACCGCGAGATCCGCAACCTGCTATACGGGAAACGTGGAAACGTGTACCGGATCTTCTTCGAGATAGACGAAGAACGAAACGCGGTTTGGATTCTGCAGATTCGCCGCGGCGCATGCGCGACGTTGCGGCCCGAAGACTTGGCGATGCCCGGCGGTCGTTAGGAAGGCACGCGGGGGCTAGACGTACTCCGGAACAGTCAGGCGGAAACTTAAAGGTCAGGGCGGCTGAGGGCCGGCATGCAGATTTCAGCTCTGGGGTGGTAGTTTCGTGCCCGCAACTTCCTTCAACCGCCTGGCGAATTCCAAGGGATCCGCGAGCCCCGCCTCTTTCAAAAGATTGAGGACCGCTTGCTTCTTACGTCTATTGCATTTGTTCCGTGACATTATGCCTTGGGAGCGGCAAAAGCCCACGATGGCGTTGTCAAGTACTTTTGAGACAGAGGTGTTCCATCCTTCCCCGACGTAGCTTTGAGGGGAGACGGTCCTGGCAATCGCGGCGACTTGTCGAAACTTGAAGCGATGTTCCGGGTCTGTCCCGAAGTCGTGCCATCCAAAGAATGTGGCTGTGTATTCATTGTCCATGGGGAATACGAGATTTGGCAAGAGATGATGAAGGGCTTTCGTCCCACTTACGACTTTGCGTTTGACGGGCTCACTCTTGTAACGAACGATGTCTAGATCGCCAACGATGAGCCAAATCCGATGGCCTGCGCGTTCCACGTCGATGGACGGGCCGTCGATGCGCAGGTCTTCGAGCTCCGCAACTGCCATTGAGATGCTCCGTAGTTGTCTTCTGAATTCCGGCGGTCGCAAGAGGGTTTGGCCGTGACGTTCGACTCCGACGTCCCATGACTTGAGAGTCGCGGCTAGCGAGTCCGCAAACCCTTCATCGCGCGCGGCGTCGGAGGCCGTTGCGAAGCGGCGTAGCAATTCTATCGTCAGAAGATGGTGCTCGAGCTGGCTGCGAGTGAACGGCGGCTCGGTATTAAATGCATGCAGGTACTCACGGAACCCGCACTCAAGACGTTCGAGCCGTTGCTCGACGTTGTCCGTCTGCTGCGCAGGCATCGTCCTATAGTAGGTCCGGGAGGGCGGCCTGAGAGGCCGCAGCAGGCCGAGGGCCTGCCCCACTTACCCGAATTCTACCGAACGCGCCAGCTTCACCGCCGGATTCTCCCGAAGCTGCTGCAGCACCCGCTCCGGCACCACGTCGTCGGTCGAGACCACGGCCACGGCTTCCAGCGGCTCGCCTGGCGCAGTGGGCACCTCGCCGCGGCCCAGCGAGAAATTCGCGATGTTGATCCGATTGCGGCCCAGCACCATGCCCACATGCCCGATCACGCCGGGCACATCCAGGTTCTTCATGTAGACCAGATGGCCGGAGAGTTGCGCTTCGCAATAGATGCCGTCTACCTGGATCAGCCGCGGCTTGCCCAGCAGCACCGCGCCTTCCACCACGGTCACACCGCAATCGGTTTCGAGTTCCAGCCGGATCGAATCGGTAGGGCCAGAGCGCGCCTCGTGGCGCTCGGCCAGATTCCAGCCGCGTTGCCCGGCGATCTGCATCGCGTTGATCAAATTCGCGCGCTCAGAAACGGACCGCTTCAGCACGCCGGCCAGGCCGGCATTGCGCAACAGGCTGGTATTGTTTTCGCCGATGCGCCCGAAGTACGCGAGGCGCACGGTCTTGATGTGCCCGGCGGCGATGTAGGCCGCGAAACTTCCCAGCCGTTCGGCGACATTGATATACGGCCCCAGCGTGCGATATTGCTCGGGCGAAAGCGCCGGCATGTTCACCGCGTTCAGCGCCACGCCGTGCTTCAGATACTCGACCACCTGCTCGGCGATCCGCACGCCCACGATCTCCTGTGCTTCTTCGGTCGAGCCGCCGATGTGCGGCGTCGCCAGCACCTTGCTTTCCGCGAACAGCGCGTAACCCGGCGGCGGCGGTTCCACCCGAAACACGTCCAGCGCGGCCGACGCGACTTTGCCGGCATCGATCGCCTGCCGCAGCGCCTCATCGTCGATCAGCTCGCCGCGCGCGCAATTCACGATGCGCACGCCCGTCTTCATCTGCGCGAATGCCTCGTGCGAGAGCATGCCCTCGGTCTCGGGCGTTATGGCCACGTGCAGCGTGATGTAATCGCTGTGCGCGTAGAGCGTCGCCAGATCCACCAGTGCGACGCCCAGATCCTTGGCGATCTGCGCGGTGACATACGGATCGTACGCCTCCACGCGCATCTCGAACGCTCGCGCGCGCTTCACCACTTCCCGGCCGATGCTGCCCAGCCCGATGATGCCCAGCGACTTGCCGCGCAGTTCGCTGCCCATGAACTTCTTCTTTTCCCACTTGCCGCCGGTGGTGGATTGCGTCGCCTCCGGAATCCGCCGCGCCATGGCCAGCATGAGCGCCAGGGTGTGCTCCGCCACCGAAATGGCGTTGCCTCCGGGCGTGTTCATCACCAGGACGCCGGCCGCCGTCGCGGCTTCCAGATCCACGTTGTCGACCCCTACGCCCGCGCGGCCAATCACCCGCAGCTTGGGCGCTTGGTCGAGCACCGATTGGTTCACCTGCACGGCGCTGCGCACGATCAGCGCATCCGCTTCTGCGAGGTGATTCGCGTATTCCTTGGGACTGGAAACGATCACGTTCCAGCCGGGCTGAGACTTCAGAAGGGCAACTGCAGCCTCGGCGAGCGGCTCCGCAACCAGGATGGTCATGCGTGTACAGCCTGCGGCGTTACCGCAACCTCGCTATAAACGTTCTCGACCGCGGCCACGCCCGTTCCAAATTCCACCGGAAAGCCGTTGGCGCGCAAGATGATCTCCAGTTCCGCAATCACCGCAAACAGATCCGCGAAATCGAAGTAGCCCAAGTGCGCGATGCGAAAGATCTGTCCCTTCATGCTGCCCTGGCCGTTGGCGATCACGGCGCCGAAGCGGCTGCGAAACTCTTTCACGATCACGCCCGAATCCAGACCGTGCGGCGCTTTCACGGCGGTCACTGACGACCCCGGCGAATGCGGCGCGAACAACTCCAGGCCCAGCTTCTCGACCGCGGCGCGCGTAGCGCGGGCCAGTAGTTGCGCGTTCTCGATCAGATGCGGCATGCCGAGCTGCTTCACGTATTTCAGCGCTTCCGCCAGCGCCAGAATCAGCGCCGTCGATGGCGTCCAACTCGATTCGCCCGCGTCGCCGCTCTTTTTTTCCTTTTTCAGATTGAAGTAATAGTGCGGCAACGTCGCGCTGTCGGCGAAGCCCCAGGCTTTCGGGCTGATCGACATGAAGGCCAGCCCGGGCGGGATCATGAAAGCCTTCTGCGAGCCGCCGATGGTCACGTCCAGGCCCCAGCCGTCGATATCCAGAGGCATGGTGCCCAGCCCGGTGATGGCGTCCACCACGAAGATGGCGCCGGTCTTGGCGACCGCGCGACCCATAGCTTGCACATCGTGCGCTGCGCCGGTAGAGGTTTCCGAAGCTTGTACGAACACGCCACGGGTAGCCGGTTCGGCCTCCAGCGCGGCTTCCACCCGCTCGGGCGCGACCACTTCGCCGTAAGGCGCCGATAGGACCGTCGCGTCCAGCCCGTAGGCTTTGGCGATCTCGGCCCAGCGTTCACCGAACTTGCCTGCCACGCAGACGATCACTTTGTCGCCGCGCGAGAACAGGTTCGATACGGCCGCATCCATCGCCCCGGTGCCCGAGGCGGCAAACATCAGAACATCGTGCGCTGTGCCCATCACCTCTTTCAGGTCCGCGAGCGCGGACCGGTACACTTTGCGGAAGTCCTCCGTGCGGTGGTGGATATCCGCCGCCATCATGGCGTGCAGGGCGGGCGGATAGAGAGGCGTAGGGCCAGGCGTGAGTAATCTTTGCTTTCGAATGTGCATGGCGGGACCTTAGTTCTTTAGAATAGCAGACGCCATACCCGGCCCCGGGATGGTCAGATGCCCGCACCGGCGGAATTATACTCGCTTAACGACTCCGGGCTGCCGTCGTGAATGAGGAGTTCGGGATCCTTCTCGACGACCTTGCTGTAGGGCACCACCGAGTGCGTCAGCCAGACGTTGCCTCCGATCACGCTATGATGCCCCACGCGCGTCTGGCCGCCCAGAATGGTCGCGTTCGGATACACGGTAACGTGATCTTCCAGGTCGGGGTGCCGCTTGTTGGATTGGCCGCGGCGCAACTGGCCCAGATCGTCCTTCACCAGCGGATTAAAGGCTCCCAGCGTGACACCGTGATAGAGCGTCACCCGGTTCCCGATAGTGGCCGTTTCTCCGATCACCACACCCGTACCATGATCGATGAAAAACGATTCGCCGATCGCGGCACCGGGGTGAATGTCGATGCCGGTGTGACTGTGCGCCGTTTCCGTCATCATGCGCGGAATGTAAGGGATTTCCAGATGATAAAGCCGATGCGCCAGGCGCTGCACGGTGATGGCCTGAATGCACGGATAGCTGAGCAGCACCTGCTCGAGGCCCGCGGCGGCGGGGTCGTTGCTGTACGCCGCGTCGACGTCGGAGGCCAGCATACGGGCGAGTTCCGGCAAACTCTCGAGCGCCAGATCCACGCGTTCCCGTGCCGTTTTCCTAACCCCAGGCGGCACCCTACAGCCCCGACAGTGGCTCTCCAGATGGATGGCGCGCCAGATCTGGCCGGTCAGAAGCCTCTCGATGTCCCTGAGGTACACGCGCGCCTGCCGGGGAAAGTTGCTCCCGCGATCGCTGTGGTAGAAAAGCGGGAACAAGGCGTCGGCGTAGCGGTTGCAGATCTCCGCCACCACGATCCGGCTGGGGAGTTCGAAGCTCTTATCCCCACCTCTGAGGTTGGCCTCAAGCGCCTTGCCAAACGTCAGGGACAGCGTGTTCATTTTTTGCAAATCCATACCTGCACCTTCAATGAAAACTGGGGGGCGGGCTTCAGCCCGCGCGGGGCTTGAGCCCCGCTAGGACAGGCCGGCGGCCTGTCCTACTGCGCCAGATTCTCAAACAGCGCCGTGGAGAGGTACCGTTCGCCGGAATCGGGCAGTATAGTCACGATAGTCTTGCCCGCAAATTCCTCTTCGCTCGCCAGGCGGATAGCAACCGCCGCCGCGGCTCCGCACGAGATCCCCGACAGGATGCCTTCCTCCAGCGCCAGCCGCCGTCCAAATTCGATGGCTTCCTCGTTGCTCACCCGCTCAATCCTGTCCACCAGCGACAGATCCAGTATCTTCGGCACAAAACCCGCGCCGATCCCCTGAATCTTGTGGCTTGCCGGCTGCAGCGGCAAACCTGCGCGCTGCTGCGTCAACACCGGGCTGGCGGCGGGCTCCACGGCTACCGAGACGATAGGCTTGCCCTTGGTCTTCTTGATGAACCGGGAGACGCCGGTGATGGTTCCGCCCGTGCCGACCCCCGCCACCAGCACGTCGATAGCGCCATCGGTGTCCTCCCAAATTTCCGGGCCGGTGGTCGCCTCGTGGATGGCGGGGTTGGCCGGGTTCTCAAACTGTTGCGGAAGAAAGTAGTGCTGCGGGTCCGATTCGGCAATCTCGATGGCCCTCCGTATGGCTCCGGCCATCCCTCCAGAACCGGGCGTCAGAACCAGCTTCGCGCCAAAGGCCGCCAGGACGCGCCGGCGCTCGATGGACATCGTTTCAGGCATGGTGAGCGTCAGCGCGTAGCCTCGCGAGGCCGCCACAAACGCCAGAGCGATCCCGGTGTTCCCGCTGGTGGGCTCCACGATTTCGACGCCAGGTTTCAGAACGCCTCTTTTTTCGGCGTCCCAGATCATGGATGCTCCGATGCGGCACTTGACGGAATACGATGGATTCCGCCCTTCGATTTTCGCCAGCACGGTGGCCTTCAGTCCCGCCGCCATGCGATTGAGCCGCACCAATGGCGTCTTGCCAATGCTCAGAGAATTGTCTTGATAGATCTTCGACATAGCTCCATGTTAGTATGGCGCGGATGAAAGATTCCTCCGGAGAGTATTCAGAGGCCCATGTGGGGCGGCCAATCCTGGCCGCAGCCGCCTTTTCAGGCGGCTGGACCCGCTAGAGAGCGGGTCCGCGGGCTGAATAGCGCGGGCCCTTAATACACGACCACGCCAATGTGATTATTCTGCTCCGCGTTAGGGCGCCCTTGATAAGTCCCAGGGACAACCGTTGAGTCGAACGACGTGTACAGCCGGCTTTGCCCGGCTTGCCCAGTCCCGCGGGCAATCGCGCCCATGAACAGATCCGACTGAAAGGAACCCAAAGACTGCGGGTCGCCGTCGATCGGATCGAGCACCTGGGTCACCAATTGCGAAACGCCGAGCGTTGTGCCCCCTGGGGCAATCTGATTGCGGAGCACTCGTACTTCGTGATTGAACTTGTCTCCAGCGGCGCTGTAGTAAGTCAGGTGCACGATGCCGGTGGAAGCGTCCACAGCCATCGCGGGATAAAAATGATGGCCGGTCGAAATATCCACGGAAACCGGACTCGACCACGTCCGGCCGTTGTCGGTAGACGCCGTTATCAGGACTTCGGCATTCAGACACACCGTGATCGGCGGATTCCCTTGCTGGAACGGATTCTTGCAATCCTCGTAGGCCAGAAAACTGGTGAACGTACCGCCTGTCTCTGCCCGGCTGGCGTGCTTTGGATAAGTCCACGCCAGCAGATTGATATTCACCATCGAATTCAAGTTGGAATTCGGCACGATCGGTTGAGTTACTTGCGTCACCAGCGATGGCGCGCTACAAACCGGTGCCTGCGGCGCGCCGCTGGCGGTGCAGGTCGTAAACAGGATGCTGTCACTCCCGTCCGTATTCGCGTTCACGAATGAGACGGTGACCAGGCCATCGGGCCGCACCTGCACGTAAGGAAAGGCCGCGGCGGTGTTCGCCGCCCCGCTAATCGTAGCCGCCGCACTGCAGCTCAGCGCGGGAGTGCACGCCACCAGGGCGATGCTGCTCGAGTAGGTGGTGAAATCGAACTGCTCGACTGCCACATAAACGTTGCCCGCGCCGGTTCCCGCCGCGCGCTGATCCACGGCGATGCGCGGCAGGTCGTTTACGGAATCGAAAACAGGCTGCGCAAAGAGGAGCACGGGCGGAGTGGCCGTCCAGCAGGAGGCTGCCTGCGCGGCGGTGTGCGTGCCGCTCGGGCAGGTGGAAGGATTCAACAGCGCAGATGCCGACGTCCGGAAAAGCGCCACTCCGCCGGTGCTCGCCGACCCGAACCGCACGTCGGCCATGTAGAATGCGTCGCGGTGCGGATCGGCCGCCACGACTACATTTCCAATTCCCATCTCAGTGTTCCCTTGGGCCGTAAAGCTTGGCAGGCCGCCCTCGAATTGAACGCTGCAATCGGCTGCGGCGGAACGGTGCACATAATAGCCGCTGACACTCTGGTCCCAATTCACCGGTGGACTTAGATTGCCGCGCCAGTCATTCGCCGCTTGCACGATCAGGTCCTCGTTCGGCCCCACGCGATTGAGCAAAAAATCCGCTGTGGCCTGATTTTGCGGCACGGCATTCGGTCTTGGTTCCAGATTGAACCGCGCTCCGGCAGGCCCACCGCACCCACTCGCCGCCGGCTCCGCCATCGCGGACGCTTCCTCGAGGCCGGCTCGCTCGAGCCAGGATTCCGGTACGGCAGCGCCCTTGGCAGGTTCGCCGAATGCCCGGATCGCCGCATTTGCCAGGGGATGCCCCGTCGCTTTGAGAAAACTGCGGCCCTCCTCGGAAGCCAGAAACCGAAGAGGCCCAGACGGTGGGATGCGGAATTGCCGGAACGCTTTCGGAATGGGCTGCTGGTGCGATTGACCGGTTAGCGCCCCTGCCGCGACGATGCTGAATACGATGACAGTTTTCACGATTATCGCTCCGCGCTCTAATACGAGACCGCCGTTAAATGATTGTTGACGTCCGCACTTGGCACGCCGCCATAAGTGCCGAACACGCTGTTCCAGGTGAACGCAACGTAGGCATGGCTCTCACCCGCGGTTCCGGTTCCGCCTGCGGCCAGGCCCAGGCGGTCGCCGAAACCTGTAGGCTGGTCCAATACGGCGATCGGCGGAGAGGCCTGCACGTCTGCGAAGTCCGATGTCAATAGCTGAGGAGAGCCCACCGCCGTTGAACCTGCGGCAACCTGCGCCAGAAAGACCTGCGGCCGCTGCTGAAAGAAATCGTTTTCGGTAGAGTAGTACGCGATGCTGACCGTCTCTGTCGAGACATCCGTCGCCAC
>Ga0187890_10003430_pt1 | contig 10947 bp, 10 predicted proteins | sample June2016WEW_21_1_FD_133005 | JGI IMG/M metagenome (GOLD analysis project Ga0187890, IMG submission 133005) | Peatland microbial communities from SPRUCE experiment site at the Marcell Experimental Forest, Minnesota, USA - June2016WEW_21_10 | ecosystem: Environmental > Terrestrial > Soil >...
GTTCTGGCGCATCCCGCGTCGGTCGATTCGATCACAACGTCGGGAAACAAAGAAGACTTCGTCTCCATGGGCATGACGGCGGCGAACAAGCTGAAGAAGGTGGTGGAAAACACGCGCAACACGCTGGCCATCGAGGCCATGGCGGCGGCACAGGCGATTGATTTCCTCGCGCCGCTAAAGACTTCCAAGCCTTTGCAGCAGGCGCACGCGGCGATCCGCGCGGTGTGCGCGACCATGGACAGGGACCGCGTGATGTACCAGGATTTCGCGCGCATCGCGGAGTTGATCGCCAGCGGAAAAGTGGCCGAGGTGGTGCGATAAAGGATGTTCTCTCATCCGACAAAGGTCTTGCCTAGGCGGACTTGGCTGCCGACCCATCCAACCCCAGTTCGAGGGCAATCGTTTTCATGGCTTCGATGCAGAAGGCGATGTGCGCTTCGAGATCCGCGCTGAGATCGGCAGCGCCTGCGATGATGTCTTCGCGGTGCACGTTGCGGGCGAAGGCTTTGTCTTTCATTTTTTTGCGGACGGACTTGGCTTCGACTTCGGCAAGCGATTTCCCCGGCTTGACGAGAGCGCAGGCGGTGATGAAGCCGGCGAGTTCATCGCAGGCGAAGAGGGTCTTTTCCATGGCTGAGACACGCGCCACGCCGCTGTACTCGGCGTGCGACATGATGGCGCGGCGCACTTCTTCGGAATACCCCCGCTCTTTGAGAATCTCGCAGCCTTTGTAGGGGTGGTCGTCGGCGGTCGGATATTTCTCGTAGTCGAAGTCATGGAGAAGGCCGACCAGGCCCCACAATTCTTCGTCGGCTCCGGCTTTGCGGGCGTAGGCGCGCATGCAGGCCTCAACTGCGAGTGCATGTTTTCGAAGACTTTCCGACGAGGTGAACTCAGTTAGTAAACACCATGCGGTATCGCGTTGATTCATGCTTTTTCCCCGTTTTCTGGCGATTTCCGCCGCTTAACTATGGTTTGTTTCCATAAATATATTTGCTTCTCGCACTTTTGTCTTGACTTCCACAGGCCCAATCCAGCAGATTACGCTCTGGTTGGATTTGAGAGTAGCCCCCCGCTCTGGCACTCGCAAAACCTGAATGGCTACCACACTTACTCCCGTGGACTCACGGGAAGTTGTACGATGCGATCATTGTCTCTTGGTGCAATTCCGCACATCAAATAGCCTCTGCCGCCGTTGCCATCTGTCATTGGATGAGGACGAGGCGGAGATCGCCGCTATGACGGCGGCGCCAGAAGTGTTGCCGGTGAATGTCGATTCTAACGGACGCGGGCATCTGAAGCTGGCGCACTCGATCCGATCGTTACGGCTGCGCAGCGGCTTGAGTCAGCGGCAACTGGCGCTGCGCATGTCGGTGCCGCGGACTTACGTGTCGAAAATCGAAAACGAGAAGGCGACGCCGACGCTGTCTTCACTGGAGCGGCTGGCGAGAGCGCTCGAGGTCAGTGTGCCGGATTTGCTCTCCGGTGGAGAACGGAACCGGCAGGAGGAAGTGCGCGAGCTGATGGAAGATCAGTTCGTGGCCGAAGTAATGCCGTATCTATCGCAGCTGAACGGAATGCAGATGTCGAGCATTCTGGCGCAGGTGCGGGACTTGACGGTGCGGGTGCGACGGAGCGTGTAACCAGCTCCAGGCTACTAGCCACTAGCTGCTAGCTGCTGACGAGACGCAACGTGCGCGGCTTTTGTTTCGCCCGTGCAGACGCTCAATTTTTTGGCTTTTATCCGGGCACACAACCAACTGGACAGCCGGGGCCTTCGGGCTCCGGCTTTTTTGTGGCCTGCGCGCTATGCGATACGCTCCAAGCTGTTTCCGTTGAACATGCGACCGTAATTCGTCTTCGCCCCCAAGCCAACCGGTCGGTATGAGAATTTCGTGATTACTGCCGGCCGTGCTTAAATGAAAAGTTGGGCGCCGATTTTTGCGTCATCACCGCGCGCGCGGCACCCAGCCTCAAGTCAGACCGAACCGTCGATCCCTCGCTCCCCCACCCCAGCCAGCAAGAGCGGCTGGCTGGGGGCCCCGGTCGCTTGGGATGACAATCTATAAGAGCTAGCCGTTTTGGAGATGGAGGATCTTTGGACTTCCAGTTGAACGAAGAGCAACTGCACCTTAAAAAGAGCGTGCGTGAGTTTGCTGAACGTGAGATTGCACCGAACGTCATGAAGTGGGATGAAGCGTGCGAATTCCCGCTGGCGACGATCAAGGAACTAGGCAAGCTCGGCCTGATGGGCATGATCTTCCCGCCCGAATCCGGCGGCGCGGGTATGGGCTACGTGGAGTACGTCACGGCCATCGAAGAACTCGCGCGCGTGGACGGTTCGGTGGGAATCATTGTAGCGGCGCATACGTCCCTTTGTTCGAACCACATTTATATAGCGGGAAACGAGGCGCAGAAAAAGAAGTATGTCCCGAAGCTCGCCACCGGCGAGTACATCGGAGCATGGGGGTTGACCGAACCCTCGGCAGGGTCGGACGCGGGCAGCGCCCGCATGGCGGCGGCGCGCGTGAAGGGCGGATGGGTGCTCAACGGCACCAAGACTTTCATCACCAATGGCCACTATGCCGACGTGGTCGTCGTGCTGGCGGTGACTGATCGCGCGGCGCACACGCACGGGCTTTCGGCGTTCATCGTGGAGAAAGATGCCAAGGGATTCCGCGCGGGAAAGAAGGAAAACAAACTCGGCCTGCGCGCCAGCGATACGGCGGAGCTAATCTTCGAAGACTGCTTTGTGCCGGCGGAAAACCTGCTGGGTGGGGAAGGGAACGGATTTAGAGACGCCATGCGCGTTCTTGACGGCGGGCGCATCTCGATCGCCGCGCTCTCTCTCGGCATGGCCGAGGGCGCATACGGGGCGGCGCTGAAGTATTCGAAAGAGCGCCAGCAGTTTGGCAAAGCGATCTCGGAATTTCAGGCGATCCAGTGGAAGCTGGCCGACATGGCGACGGAAATCGAGGCGGCAAAACTGCTGACCTTACGGGCCGCTGCTATGAAAGATGCCGGGATGAAGACCACGCTCGAATCGTCAATGGCCAAGCTTTATGCGAGTGAAGTGGCCGTCAGGTGCGCGAATGAAGGGGTGCAGATCCACGGCGGCTACGGGTTCATCAAAGACTATCCGGCGGAAAAGTTCTATCGGGACGTGAAACTGTGCACCATTGGCGAAGGGACTAGCGAGATTCAGCGGCTGGTGATTGCTCGGCAGCTGCTGAAAGACTAAACCCGACTGCCTTCGGTATCAGCGCTTCTTCCCCCGCACAAACACATCCATGCCAAAAATCACGCTCCGCCCCGGCATGGCCACGCCTGGAATCTCCTGGTATCCCGTGTTTGTCAGATTTGAGAATGCCAGGTGCGCGTCCATCATTTTGAACTCGCGCCCGACGCTTGCATCCCACAGCGCGTAAGGATCGGTCGCATAGCGCTGCACCACGCCGATCCGGCTGCGGGCAACGACTTTCCCCGGCAATATTCCTTGCCAGCTTACCACCGCGTCGTGCGACGGATATCGGAAAGCGTATTCCGATACAAAACCCGGGAGCGGCCCCTGCGCACTGTACGCGCGGGTGTAGGCCACTTCGATGCGCTGGTCGTGCAGCCGCACTCCGAACGACGCTTCCGCTCCAGTGAAGTTCAGGCTCGCGATGTTTTCCACTTGGTAGGGATTGTTCTCCGAAACCGGACTTGACTTAAGCGCAACCCAGTCGATGTCGTTCGTATCTCGCCGCTCGAAGACTGTGACCTCCGCCTTATAGCGCCCTCCCTGGTCCCACAGCAGACCGCCCTCGTAGCCCCAGGAGGTTTCCGGGAGCAGGTTCGGGTTGCTCAGGTTCACGGGATCTTTGTAATAGAGGTCGGTATAGCTGGGCAGCCGGAAGGCGCGGCTGGCGCTCGCTTTCAACTTCCAACCCGGCTTCAGCCACACCCCGCCGGTGAGATACGGACTGAATTTCGATCCGTTGGTATCGAAGACCTCTTCCCGCGCACCCAGCGAAAACGAGAAGCGGCCGAACGCCCTGACATCGTAGTCTATATATCCGGCGCTGTGGGTGCGCCTGTGGTCGCCCAGGTTGTTGCTGTGGACCGATTCGTAAAATCCCTCGCCGCCGTAGAACAAGTTCGAGTTCTGTCCGAGTTGTTCGGTGCGGCGGACCGCTCCTTGCCAGCTTTGATCGATGTGGTTGTTTTCGTAGACGGAAGGATCGTCTCGCACAAGGATGAATTCGTCCGTGTGTCGGCGATAGCCGAAGTCGAACTCCGTCTTCTTGCCCAGGTCCTGCTTCAACCCGGCGAACCATGACTTCGTCCTCTCCCATTCAGGATAGTCGCCATAGAAATCGTTTGCGCCAAAAGGCTTGTCGCCCAATCCCAGCATGATGAGGCTGCGGCCCAGGGCGGTTCGCGCTCCGGTGTTCGAGAAAATTGTCAGACTACGATAATCGCGGTCCGGCATGAAGCCCGTGGAAAAATCCCGCGCCACATCCAGTTCTTCGTCCAGCCGGCTGGCCACAAAGCCGGCCGAGAAGGTTTCCTGGTTGATTCCGAAATTGCCAATCGCGGCGCCCGCCTGGGCTTCCGAGTACTGCGGCGGCGCGGTGATGAAATTGACAGTTCCAGCCATGGCATCCGATCCATAGAGCATGGAACCTGCTCCCGGCAGAACTTCAATGCGCGCGAGCGCGCCGGTGGGCAAGGGCAGGTCGAGATCATGGTGGCTGGTCTGGACGTCATCCATGCGCAAACCATTCAGCAGGACCAGCGTTTGCTCAAAGGTGGAACCGCGAATGGTAAGGTCGGCTTGCACGCCATTCGGGGCGCGCTCCTGCAAATCGATCGAGGGATCCAGTTGCAGGTAATCGACCCAGTGCGTGTAGAGCAACGGTTGCTCTCGCGTGTCGATCACTGTGATTGACCGGTCGATGTTCTGCACCGGCGCCGGTATAAACGTTCCCGTGACGGCGACAGTTTCTTTCCGGGCTGGAATTTTTCCGTTGTCGCAATTCGTACTGGCGGCGTTTGGTGACTGGGTCGATTGTCCTGCTGGGGACTGCCCTACTTGGGATGATGCAACTTGCGGGCAGGGAGTTTCCTGCGCATCCGCTTCACCTTCGCGCGACCAGGCGTAAGTCTGAAAAAAAAGTAAGACAACCAGGATCGCTTTCAACCAGCCTCCGAACACGAATTGGAGTCTTCCCCGGTTGCTTTTTATGCGGGGAGTCCATTGTATGGCAGGCACGGCGTGCAGTCTTTTGGAACAACGCGGATCGGCGCGGGTTGTTACACTGTTGTGTTTGGCTCCTGTGAGTACAACTCTTATTGACCGTCTCCGCTCGGGCGAGGCCCGCGCGCTGGCTCGCGCCATCTCCACGGTCGAGAACCGCGCTGCGGGTTGGTCCGATCTGCTCAAGGCTCTGTTCCCGCATACGGGCAAGGCGCGCGTCATCGGTCTGACCGGTTCTCCTGGATCGGGCAAGAGCACGCTGGTCGATCGGCTCGCTAAGCACTATCGCAAAGAAAATCAAACTGTCGGCATTATCGCCGTCGACCCGACCAGCCCTTACACGGGAGGGGCGATTTTGGGCGACCGCATACGCATGCAGGATCACTATAGCGATCCGGGAATTTTCATCCGCAGCATGGCCACGCGCGGATCGCTCGGAGGGCTGGCGCGTGCCACGGCCGATGCCGCCACTGTGCTCGACGCCTCGGGCCGCGACCTCGTCATGATCGAAACGGTTGGCGTCGGGCAGGACGAAGTCGATATTGTGCGGCTGGCGGATGTCACCATCGTGATTCTTGTCCCCGGCATGGGCGACGATGTGCAGACGATCAAAGCGGGGATCATGGAAATCGCCGACATCTTCGTGATCAACAAAAGCGACCGCGAGGGAGCTGAGCGGGTGGAGCGCGAAATTCGCGCCATGCAGTCCGTTTCCACGCGCCACGACCGCTGGACGCCGCCAATCGTGAAGACCGTTGCCAGCGAGGGCGTGGGAACCAAAGAGTTGGCGGACGCGATCGCAGGTTACGAGGCGTACCTGAAGAAAGAGAACCTGGTCTTAAAGAAGAATGTCGAGAACTGGCAGGAGCGCTTGGTCGAGATGCTGCGCGATGCCATGCTGGAAAAAGCGCGCGCGCAGATGGATGGAGGCAGCCTCGAGCGTTACGCGGCCGAGATCGCCGAGCACAAGCGCGACCCGTATTCGCTGGTGGAGGAGATTGTCGGGGCATTAAGAAACACGTAGGGGCGGACGCATTCGTCCGCCTCTCGGAGCGCAGCTCCGCAACATAGGCGAGCTGCGCTCGCTTGCCCGGACGAATGCGTCCGGGCCTACGCGATTCTTGCTTGGTCTTACGTGTGGAAGGAGCTGCAGAATGTTCCAGATTGATCATCTTGGTATCGCCGTAAAGTCGCTGGCGGCGGCGAAGTCCATTTACGAGAAGCTCGGGCTGAGCGTTTCTCCGGAAGAAACCGTCGAGCAGGAAAAAGTGCGGCTGGTGATGGTGCCCGTGGGCGAGAGCCGACTGGAGTTGCTGGAAGCGACTTCGGACGATTCGACTATCGCCAAGTTCATCGCCAAGCGCGGCGAGGGGCTGCATCATGTTTGCATGCGCGTTCCGGACCTGGCGGCGGCGGTTGCAAAATTGAAGGGCGACGGCGTGCGCCTGGTATCGGAAGAGATCAAGACGGGCGCGGGCGGACACCGGTATGTGTTCGTACATCCGCAGAGTACGGGGGGCGTGTTGCTGGAATTGGTGGAGAGTCGTCATTTGTAATTTGCAATTTGTAATTGGTAATTTGAGATTTGAAAAGCGCAGAGTAAACGCGCAGGTTTTCAAAAATTACCAATTACAAATTACCAATTACAAATGCTTCAGCTTCTGCTCGCGGTGGACACTTCCGGGAAGAACGGCAGTCTGGCGCTGGCTCGCCTGACGCCGGGTCAGAGCGATAGCGAAATCAGTGTGCTTGAAGTTGTGCCGCTCGCCGGCGGCGCGTTTTCGGCGCAACTGGTACCGCAGATTTCCGCGCTGCTGAAAAAACACGGATATAGTAAGACCGATCTGGGAGCCTTTGCGGTCGCCAGCGGTCCGGGGTCGTTTACGGGGCTGCGCGTGGGCTTGGCTGCCATCAAGGCTCTGGCCGAGGCGCTGCAGAAGCCAATCGTCGCAATCTCATTGCTGGAGGCGGTTGCGTGCAGCGGCGCGGCGCGTGGCCGGGTTCTCGCGGCGCTGGATGCGGGCCGGGGTGACGTGTATGTCGGCGACTACGAACTCGAGCCTCAGGTGCGCCGCTGCCTCATGCACAGCGAACGGCTGTTGAGCAGGGAAGAGTTTCTAGCCGACGCTCGGGGGAAGGCGGTCGTCACGCCCGATGCCGGGTTGGCGGCGACGGTTCGAGCTGCGGGAACCGCTGCCGGAATTCGGGTTGAACTGATTGACTATCCGAACAGCGGGGCGATCGCCCGGCTGGGTTGGGAGCATCTCCAGCGGGGTCAGACGGTTCGTCCCGAAGAACTGGAAGCTAATTACATACGCCATTCCGACGCTGAGATTTTCTCGAAGCCGGCGCGCTGAGAAGCTGAGTGGGTGCTCGTTGCGCAGCCCCTAAAGGGGCATGTTATGGCGGAGAATTTGCGGTATCGCTGAAGCGATACCCTGATACGAAACACCTTTCCATGCCCGTTGCCATCCGTTCCGCTCGGTTGCATGATGTGCCGGTGATTCTCGCGCTTGAGCGGCGGTCGCCGGGCGCGGCGCACTGGACGCCGGAGCAATACCACAAGCTGGTGGGCAGCGGCGTCGTTCTGGTGGCTGAACCAGCAGCCGAACATGCACCCGCCCCTTGCAAGAAACGCAAGGAGCGGGGCACCCTGTGCGGGTTTATTTGCGCGCGGGCGGTCGCGGGCGAATGGGAGATCGAGAACGTGGTGGTGACCGCCGCGTTCCTGCGCCGCGGCATCGCCAATGAGTTGGTGCGCGAGTTGATTAAGAGCGCGGAGAATGAGGCTGCTTCGGCGATTCTGCTCGAAGTCCGCGAATCGAATCTGCCCGCCCGCGGGCTGTACGAAAAGCACGGTTTCCGCGAGGTGGGCCGCCGCCGGGCGTATTACAGGGATCCGGCGGAGGATGCGATTCTGTACGCGCTCCGGTTCGCAGCGAACCCCACCGGGGAGAAGCTGCGCGCCACAAAACGCTGAGACGCGAGTGGTCAGGCAGGGGTCAGAGTCTCTTCGATGACGTGGGCCAACAGTTCACCGTATGCTGCCAAGTCCAGATCGGGAGCCAAGAGCTTTTGGACGCTTAATCCTTGAATCGTAGAGAAAATGAAGCGTGCGGTGATCTCCGCATTTAATGATGGTTTGATGTGTCCGCCGGCCTGGCCCCTCTGAATCACTCTCGATAGCGCTTGGATCATCCCCTGATAAGACGTGGTGGCCAGTTGCATCAACCGTGGCATATGCAGCGCCTCGGCCATGAGCTCAATGTCGATCCGGATCGCCCCGGCATCGGCCGATTCCAACAACCGTACAAACTTTTCCAGGCCGGTTGCGATCACCTTGGGAGTCACTTCCTTCGCTTGCTCGATGGGCGCGAACAGAACTCTATTGCGATCCGCCGACAGCGCCGCTAACGCCTCGACGATGTCCTCCTTTCCCTTGAAGTATCCGTATACGGCACCCGGGCTGAGACTCGCTTCGCGGCAAATGTCGTGCATGGTGGATCGCTTTAAACCATTGATTATAAAGCAGTTTAGCGCAGACTTTAGGATCTGGGCGCGGCGCGCATTTACATGAGCTTCGGTTACTTTCATTCCTGCCTCATTAAAGAACGAATATTCGTTCTTTACAACGAATGACTATTCTTTTATATTCAGCGTGGAGGTGCTCTATGTCAAGTTTTTCCACGCCGCAGCCTTCGATCGCCAAGGCTTCGAACCATCGCTGGCCGAACTATCTATGGCTCGCGTTGGCAGGCTTGCTTCTCCTTTTTGCGAACGGCCATTGGATCGTTCCTCCTTTTGCCTGGCTGGCGCCGCTGGCCTTGTTGCGGTTCACCCGCCATACATCGAGGCTAGTCCCAACCCTTCTCCTGTGCTGGTTGGTGCTGCTGGTCACTCGCGCGGTGAATTGGTACGGATTGATGCCCTTTCCGCTGGCAGCTTTCCTGGCCAGCTGTGCACTGAATGCCACTCTCAGGACGATTCCCTATTGGCTGGACCGCATCGTTCAAAGGCGCATTCCGGGATTTCTATCCACTCTGATGTTTCCTCTCTCCTGCGTCACGATCGAATACTTGACCACTCTTGCATTTCAGTCAAGCTGGGGTTCGGTGGCTTACACCCAGACTGACAACCTGCCACTGCTGCAGTTGGCCTCTGTAACCGGAATCTGGGGAATCGTGTTCTTAGTCTACTGGTTCGGTTCCGTGGTCGATTGGTGCTGGGAACACCGGACACAATGGCGTGAGGCCAGAGTGGGTGCAGTTATTTATTGTTCTGCATTCGCGGCCGTTATTTTGTTTGGCGACGTGCGGCTTCTTCTAAGTCCGCCTCGATCAAAAACGGTGCGCGTAGCCAGCGTGACTCCCACTGACATCATAAATGCGTTCACACCCGACGAAATAACAGCTTTCCAACTCTACGTCCGCCGCAAGGAGATATCCTCCTCTCAACGAGCCGCGATCTCCTCAAAACTGATAGCCGTCGATGACGACCTGTTCCAGCGAACCCGCAGGGAAGCACAGGCTGGCTCCCGGATCATTTTCTGGCCGGAAGGCAGTTTGATTGCCCTTACAGAGTCCGAGCAGGCGGGATTGATCGAGCGCGGCAAAACCCTGGCCCGAGAAGAAGGCATTTATCTGGGCATGACGATTGGCTTGGTCCCCGAAGAGCTCTCCCGGCGAAACGAGAATAAAGCCATCCTCATCGCGTCCAATGGCGAGATCGTCCAACAATACTTCAAGACCCACCTCGTGCCTGTACTCGAGGAACCGTTCTTTGTTCAGGGCGATGGCAATATCCGTCCCGTTCCCTCGCCCTACGGCAGACTGGCAACCGTGATCTGCTACGACATGGATGACCCGAGGCTGTTGCGTCGTGCCGGCCAGGCTAAGGTGGATTTGATGTTTGCTCCAACTGGCGATTGGCAAGAGATCAAGAGCATTCACGCCCGGGTGGCGCGTGTTCGAGCTGTAGAAGAGGGTTTCTCGCTGCTGCGGCCGGCAAATCATGGCCTTTCCCTAGCCGTCGACTATCAGGGGCGCACCCTGGCAGCGATGGACCACTTCCTGACGAGTGAGCGCGTGATGGTAGCTAACTTGCCGACCGCGAGCGCGAGAACTGTGTATGCTCGGATCGGTGACCTCTTGGCATGGGCATGTCTCCTTGCCTCTATCGCCTTGCTTACGTTCGCGTTCCTGCCCCGGCGGCTAAGAGCACAGAGCGATGGAGAAAGATTGGCGAGTGTGGAAGGAGCGCTGGCAGAGCTACACTCTGCCAGCGCTTTATTGGAGAGGAAGTCCGTGCGAGGACTGTTGTGGAAGGTCGCAGAGTTGGAACTCCAGTGAATGGGTTTTGTTTTCGTCCCCGATGGTAATGAGAGCGTCGAGGATGCATTCGAGGGCCGCGGCGGAACCCGACCAGACGCGGGAAAAGGACTCGCGATGAACCGCCAATTCGCCGACCAGGCGGCCGATCGCGTGGGGGCCAAGATCGAAATCGGCCAGAGTCGGGTCGCTGCCAATGGGCAGCGGAGGGTGGTGTGCTGGAGGCAGGTGGAGGCTGGCCCGGGTTAGCCAGTGGGCGATGAGCGCTCTGAGATGCTGCCGGCAGCAGACGCTCTTCATGTCCTTCTGCGAGGCGAGCGAGGAATGCCAGGAGAGGATCTTCAGGCGGTCGAGCCAGCGGTTCTCGACCACCAGGAA
>Ga0187890_10003432_pt1 | contig 10946 bp, 7 predicted proteins | sample June2016WEW_21_1_FD_133005 | JGI IMG/M metagenome (GOLD analysis project Ga0187890, IMG submission 133005) | Peatland microbial communities from SPRUCE experiment site at the Marcell Experimental Forest, Minnesota, USA - June2016WEW_21_10 | ecosystem: Environmental > Terrestrial > Soil >...
CGCCGGGCCGCCTCGTCTGGGTCGTTCCTGGAGGCGATCCTGGCGATTAAACCGATCTCGTGCGGACCGGTGCGTGCTCCACTGTCGCCCCGCGCCACGGCAAGCCCCCCAGCCTCTACGACGTTACCCGGCTGACCGGTTTGGCTGACAACCGCCCGGAATTTCCCGAATTCCAGTATGCGGGCAGGCCGGCGAAAAAAGTTCTCGTTCGAGCGAACCGATCCGCGTACCCGGCCCGTAGGTGAAGCACTGACAGCCTCAGCGACAGGGAGGGCTATCCGGATGGTGCGGCACAGATCACGCCGGCCCGGCGCGCGCCGCCTGCCGAGGCGGCTGCATCCGGCGACGGGCTCCCCAGGTCTAGCCGCCAGAAAATCGCGGCACGAATCCTGCCGATGATGCGAACCGCTACGCACATCGGGCCCGTAGATATTTCAAGCCCGGCAGAAAGGCCATCAAGACCTAGTACAGAGATATCAAGAACCTTTATTTCTAACTGACAAGCTGGGGTAACCCGGAGCCCGCCAGATTCAGTCCCGCTCGCACTTGCCCTTCATGGCATCGGATCAAATTCGAGGGAAGATCAAATGATGCAACCGAGAAAACTTCGCATTCTATCCGCTATCACGGCGGGAATCCTGACGCCGGCCGTGGTGGCTGCTGTGGCCACTTCCGGGACGAGCCAGACGCCCAAACACGAGACCCTTGCCGTCCAGAACCAATCGCTCCCCCCGGTAAATCTCGACGACTGCCCGACCCTGCGCACCGGATACCCGCGTGGTGGATGCGTCGCTAAGTTGCAATCCGACCTGGACTCCCTTCCGGGCAATAACCTGGTTGTGGACGGCATCTTCGGCGAGGTCGGCTCACAGACCTGGAAAGCGGTCATCGCGTTCCAGCAGGCACACGGTCTTCAGCAGGACGGTATGGTCGGCCCAGCTACCAAGCACGCCCTCGACGCCGCCCTTTCGATGCCCACCCCCACCGTTGACTCCCCATCGCCTACGTCGACGCCCAGTACGCTTTCATCTACGGCGGAATATGTAGCTCTGGGGGACTCGTACTCCTCCGGTGAGGGAAACCCGTCATACGACCAGGGAACCGATGTGCCCACCGATAAGTGCCACAGATCTCCGGAGGCATACCCGAACCTTCTGACAGAGCACGCCACCGGGTGGGATCTAGGACCAGAAGACTTTGTGGCCTGCAGCGGATCAACTATTCAAAATGTGGTGTACGGGCAGACCTCTCAGGCTCACCGTGAGGGCGCGCAACTCGACAAGCTCAGCAGCTCAACAGGCAAGGTAACAATCAGCATTGGCGGCAATGACGTCGATTTCACGAATGTAGTCGAGGATTGCATCTACGGAGTGAATGCTTCTTTTCTCGGAGTGAATGGTTCTCGGGATTGCGCGGATAAAATCTATGCCGGCGATAACTCTACAAACGGCATGACCCTGGCGGAATATGAAGATCAGCTGATCTCAAGGCTTGGGCAGGATGTGCCATGCATCACGCCTCAAGGCGATCCTCCCGCGCAATGCTCGGGCCCAGTCCCCTCGCTAGCTCATCTGTACGAGCTTATACAGCGGGACGCTCCCAAGGCGTCAATCTACGTCCTGCTCTATCCCCATCTGTTCAACGATGAGCCCGGCCCTAGCCAGTGCGACATATATGGATTCGGCGTCGGCTACAGCCGCATAGGCGCCCATGTATTTATCAGCCAGAAAAACCAGCAATTCATCAACGGCGGCGTCGACCAGCTGGACGCCGAAATCATCGCACAAGCAGAGCAAGCTCAGGCGGCAGGCGTCAACGTAACGTATGTCGACCCGCGACTGCTATACGATGGCGGCGGACAAGGTCATGGAGTGTGCTCAGATCACCCATGGATAAATGGACTCCACCTGGAGACCGACGGGAATCCAGCAGCTGAAAGCTTCCATCCGAATCCAGCCGGACAAGCCGCATTTGCGGAGGCCATACAGAATGACCTGAGATAAGGCTTCCCCGGGCTGGGCGGCACTGAGCATCAGATCGGAACGCCTGTTAGCGGATGTGGCGGCCAAGCGGCCCGGCCGGGACCGCAAATGGCGTTAATACGGACCACTGAACCGCCCTGGCATTTCCAGAGGCTCCATTCGAAACGCCGGGGCGGCTTCATACTTCAGCCGCACCGCGGCCACAGGATAGTAACGCAGCGATCCGTCGGCTAGGCGGTCTGCGGCATGAGAGTGCCCATCTGGGTACCGCAAGGGCAATTAACTTGAGTGACGGGAGTAGTCATGTCGCGTCTACGGAGCTGGCTGGCGCTCCCGCGGATTATGACGTGGATCGGCTGGTCAATCTGGGTTACGGTGGCAGGTGGTGTGCTGTTGCTGGCAGGGTCAGTGGTCAGGGCGTCTTTTGCCAGTGACGGGCAACTGTCTCGGCTAGCCAACGAATCACAGCTAGCGGGAACCGCCATAACGCTCGCCGGACTGGTATCCGCAGCAGCTCAGACCCTGATGCGCCGGCTCCTGGGCAGCCGAGAATCGGTCAATACGCGATTGTTGCTGGCGCGTCGGGTCGGACGAGAGGAAGCTGCGGCTCGCCTCGCACTCACGGGGCACCATGAGGCGATCAGGGTGACCTTCGCCCCCGACCAAGAGGCACCAGGGAAAGGTGGTACGGAGGACCAGCCCGTACCTGTGACTGGCCTAGTGGACAAGATGCTTCAGCTGATGATCCATTTCCGCGACGAAGAGGGCGATGAAACGCGCGACATGTTGGGTATTGGTGCTTTCTTCTCAGCAATCCCCAGCCATCGCATGGTCATTTTGGGAGATCCCGGAGCCGGGAAAACTGTGCTGGCGATTGAACTGGTACTACAATTGGTACGCCCGATAGTCAGGGAAATAGATCGCACCAGCCCCGTGCCGGTACGTTTTCCAGCGGTGAGCTGGGCCAACGGCCAGGATCTGGAGCAATGGCTGACAGAACGCCTAATTATCGATTATGGAATCTATCCGCTTGAAGCGAAAGATTTGGTTGAGCAGCGGCGCATTCTCCCGGTTCTGGACGGACTCGATGAAATGGATCCGGAACCGAAGCCTGGTAGTCCTGGTGCCTCTGAAAGGGCTTCAGCGCTTCTCGACGCCTTCAATATGTATAATGACATCGGCACGCCGGCGCCTGTTGTGATTACTTGCCGGGCGCATAGGTACGAGCAACTCGTGACCGGTGGGCACAGTCTAGCGAAAGCGCAGATTATTTCCATGCGCAACCTGGATACCGAGCAGCTCCAAACCTACCTGCTAACCCGGTATCCCGTCCGTCACCCGCTGCACCGGCCCTGGCAGGAAGCGCTTGCAGATCTGGCCGCGACTGACGGGATCGCTGCGCGTGCGGCCCTCGCGACCCCATGGAAACTTCTGCTGGCGGTCACCGCGTCTGAGGATAAGCTGCTTCCTGCGCCGCTTTTGCGAACTCACCCTGGAGAAGATCTGCAGCGCGCTACCAAACGGATCAACGACGCATTGCTGGCAGCCTATATTCCCGCCGCTACGCGACTGTATGCAAGGACCTGGCGGGTGCATCGAATCGCTTCACGACGCGCTCGTTATGGCCCTGAGCATGTAACCACTTGGCTTAGAAGCTTGGCATTTTACCTTGAAGATCAGGGCAACCGTGCCGCCAATTCAAGTCACGCCCCGGCGGGAATGTCTGGCATCGACATAACGCCTCATCTGCTATGGCAGATCGGCGGAATCCGTCTCGTGCGTTGCATCCATGTCGCAACTAGTCTCTTTGCTGCATCCGCAGGAATGGCGGTCGCCTGCTTCATTCTCATCGGTACACCCAGTGACTGGGCGCGCAGAACGAATTTGCTACTCACCGGATCTTATCCGATGACGTCCTTGATTATTAATTCGGCTTCCGTCCTGGTTATCTTCGCAGTGCCAATATATATAGCATGCCGTTCCGCCTTGCCTTGGCCGGCGCCAAGTATAGACAGCCGGGCACACCTGGCATTGCGGCAGCGTACTACCCTCGGTGCACTATATTCAATGAGAGGGGCTGCCCTTTTTGTTCCTATTGGCATTCTTATCGGCGGATTCGCTTTCGGCTTCGCGGGAGGTGCTGCATTCTCGCTGGGATATGGACTTCTTCATGCCCTGGACAGCGAACAATCATGGGGAAGCGAAGTCAATCTCACGTCGCCACGCGCGGCACTGAGCAGAGAGTTCTTTATTAAATTTACGGTCGCAGCGCTTGGCGGCGCATGGATATCGTTCGCGGGCGAGGTGGCTAACTCCCTTACCGTGCCGCTGCTGCCCGGATTGGTTTATGGGGCAATCGCCGGAATATTGATCGGCCTGCCGATGATGGCACCTGCGTGGTGGCGTCACTGTACCGGACTGATAATCGCAGTATTTAGGCATAGATTGCCAATGCGCCTGGGCAGGTTTCTAGACTGGGCATGCGAGGCCGGGTTGCTGCGGGCATCCGGGGCGACCTATCAGTTTCGTCATCGCGAACTCCAGGAATGGCTGCAAGACTCCCTGCCCCAGCGCACGCCTCCAGTCGAAGACCATGCCGCGAATCGCGAACGGCGTGCGCGCCTTCACGATGCGGTCACCAGACGGTATGCGCGGCCCGGCGGCCGAAATGCCGTCGTTCGTTCTCCCTGCGGCGGCTGACCAGAACGCGTTCCAGAGTCGCACCAGATCCGCCCTTAGGTACCGCCGCGGCAACCTCGGGCTGTGTCAGTTGAGGCACGGCATCGGCCAAGGTGCTCCTGGCCAACCTGCACAACCACACCCAGCCGCTTATCCACTACGAACTCACCGACCGCGTCATCCGCCACCCCGCCGTCGGCGACCCGTACCTGAGCGCCGCCGTCGAAGGAGCGCCGACGAGATATTCCGCTACAGAACCCGCCACCATCGACCCGCTCGTGATACGCGCAGTCGTGGTAAAGACGCCGGGCGTAATCGAGTACCAGGTCCGCCAGACCGATCATGGCATCGACGCCGCGGTCGTCGCCGACGGCGCGCTACGGGGACGCAGGAAATGGCCGGCAGGGCAGCGGCCTTTTATTCTGGCCGCTAGCCCGCGCAAGCGCCGTCCGGAGCCAGGTCCAGCACGTCCGGGAGGCGCCGGTCGCGATGAGCGGGTGCCCGGCGGCCAGGAGGTGGTGGGTCAGCGCCTCGCTGCCGCAGCGGCTACCGGCGCAGGTAGGTCAGGACCGCCAGGACTCGGCGGTGATCTTCCGCGGCGGGCAGCAGGGCGAGCTTGCTGAACAAGTTCCCGATGTGGGTCTCGACGGTTTTGGGTGACATGCACAGCTGGCCCGCGATGGCGTGGTTGGAGCGGCCCTCGGCCATCAGGGCCAGCACGGCCAGCTCGCGCTCGGTGAGCGTCTGCAGCGGGCTGTCCCGCCGGGGCCGGGTGACCAGCCGGGACACCACCTCCGGGTCGATCACCGACTCGCCCGCGGCCACCCGTCGGATCGCGTCGGTGAACTGGGCGATGTCCGCGACCCGTTCCTTGAGCACGTACCCGATCCTGCGCGGATCGTCGGCCAGCAGCTCGAACAGGTGCTCGGTCTCGACGTGCTGTGATACCACGATCACGGCGGTGCCTGGCCACCTGCGGCGGATCTCCAGTGCGGCCTGCAGGCCCTCGGTCGTCTGGGTGGGCGGCATCCGGATATCCGCAAGCACGACATCCGGGCGCAGCGCGGGGACCAGATGCAGCAGCTGTGCCGCGTCCCCAGCCGTGCCCGCCACCTCCAGGCCCGCGTCGGTCAGCACCCGGCGCAGCCCCTCGCGCAGCAGCACCGCGTCCTCGGCGATGACGACGCGCAGCCCGGCGCGGGCCCGCGCCGCAGGCCCGGCAGCCTCGGGATCCGGAGTCACGGACACGGGATGTCCGCTTCCAGGCGGGTCCCGGACCCCGGCGGGCTGTCCACCCGCAGCACGCCGCCCGCCGACGCCACCCGGTCGGCCAGGCCACGCAACCCCGATCCCTTCTCGGTCCGGGCCCCCCCGGCTCCGTCATCGCTGACCTCGACGACGAGCCGGCCCGGCCGCTTGCGGATCGTCACCTCGGCCCCGCTGGCCATCGCGTGCTTGGCCACGTTGGCGAGCGCCTCGGAGACGACAAAGTACGCGGTGGCCTCGATCGCCGTCGGGAACCGGCCGTCCGGCACCGCGATGACCGTGGTGGCCACGGGTGAGCGCTCGACGAGCGCCTGGATCGCCCCGGTCAGTCCGGTCTCGGTCAGGACCGCAGGGTGGATCCCGCGGGCCAGCTCCCGTAGCTCGGTCAGCGCCTCCCGGGCTTCCTTGCTGGCCGACTCGATCAGCGACCCCAGCGCCGGGTCCGCCGACGCGGCCTGGTCGCGGGCCATCGCCAGGGCCAGGCTCAGCGTCACCAGCCGCTGCTGCGCCCCGTCGTGCAGGTCGCGTTCCAGCCGGCGGCGCTCGGCGTCCCCGGCCTCGACGATCCGCTCCCGGGAGGCACGGACCTGCTCAAGCTGGGCCTGCACCTCGGCCTGCAGCCTCGTGTGCTCCAGAGCCATGCTCGCCGCCGCCGCGGTCAGCCTGATCAGCTGCGGCTCAAGCTTCAGGCCCTCGTCGTAGACCAGGACCGCCTCGTCCGACCCCGTTACCGGCATCAAGGCCCGTCCTGGATCCAGCCGGGCCACCTCGACGACCTGGCCCGCGGTGTCCAGGTAGCCCATCCCATCCGGCTGCCGGAACGCCAGCTGCAGCGTGGAATCACCCAGCGCCCGGGCCAGTGCGTCTCGGAGCCGGCCGGGCGCGGCTCCAGGTTCCAGGTCGACGATCGCGGCGCCGAGCGCACCGCCCGCCGTCCGCGCCCGCACGGTGCTGATCACGAACAGGGCCGGGCCGGCCAGCAGCACCAGCGGGGCCAGGCCGAAGCTGACCAGGCCGGAAAGAGGGAGCAGGAGGAGATTCCCGGTCAGGATCTGCTCCGCCCCGATCGCGACGCCGATCCACACCAGTGGGACCATGGCTTGCCGGGACCAGCCGCGCGCCGACCGCCAGTGCCGCACGATCAGGGCTAGCACGATGCCGGTGAGCACAAGCTCGACGGATCCGCTGATTGTGTTGGCCGCGTTCCAGGCCGACCGGGAACCGGCGCCGATCAGCAGCACGTTGGCCGGGCAACTGGCGTTGCAGCCGATGAACGCCGGATTCCAGAACATCATCCCGGCCAGGCCGAAGCCGACGCCCGTCACGTACTCGGCGATGATCACCCCGCGCTCGAATCTCGAGCGGAGCCGCCCGGTGGGCCAGGCCAGGCCCAGGTGGGCGAGGGCGGCACCGTAGAGACCCTCGCTCAGGTTCCCGATCGTGAACGCGACCGGATTCGCCAGGTTGACCAGGATGTACGGCACCAGGTAGAGGTAGCCGACGATGGTGAAGAGCAGGCCCAGCCGGCTGGCCGGCCACCGCATCCAGGCGGCTATCCCGGCCACCAGGAACGACATCCCGATGACCTCGTAGCAGATCAGAATCGGCAGGTAGTCAGATAGCGGGGGCCAGCCCGACCAGGCGAGGCTGCCCGCCGCGGCGATCGCGCCCGCGACCAGTGCGGCCAGCCGCCGCCGGCTCACGGCGCGTCCCGGGCCAGGAACCGGCGCAGCGCCGCGCCGGATAGCTGATCCTTGGGCAGGAAGCCGGCGGCCGGGCTGGCCGCGATCCGCCCGCCGTAGTCGCGCGCCTCGCGGGTTGAGGTCAGCACCACGACCGGGGCCGGGGCCGGGGCCGCGGCCAGCCGCCTGGCCACCTCGAAGCCGTCGAAGTCCGGCAACTGGATGTCGAGCAGTACCAGGCCCGGCCGGATCGTCCGGGCCGCGTCGGTGGCCTCCGCGCCGGTGGTCGCCTCCGCAACCGTGAAGCCGGCGGCCTCGAGCATGCTCCGGGCAAAGGTCCGGAAGCCGTCGTGGTCGTCGACGATCAGGATCGCCGCGGATGGCTGCACGCGTCCAGTCTGGCACCGAGCCCGGCCCCTGGTATCAGGGCAAACCCTGACCGCCTTTCCGGGCTGGCCCGCGCGGAATTCAGGGCGTGGCCCGATCCGGCGAGCCGCGGACATTCCTAACGTCGGCCTTACCGGGCATCGGTAATCCCGGTCCGAGCGGAAGGACGCGGCAATGAATCACACCGGAAGATCGCGGCGAGTCCGGGGGACTATGCCGCTGATCGTCCTGCTGACCGGAATGGCCCTGGCCGGGATCGGCCTGACCGTTGCCGGATGCGGCGGGGCAGGCGCCCCGGCGGTCAAGGCGCCGCCCGCCTCGTCCCGCACCGCGGCGGAAGGGGCGGCGGTGATGAACTGGCTGGACACGACCAGCCAGATGTGGACCCGCAACGACTTCGCCGGGCTCGATCAGGTCGCCACCGGCCAGATGCGCACCATCTACCTGTCCGAGGAACGGCGGGCGAGCCTGCCGGCCAACGCGGACCGGGAGGCGTTCCAGCTCACCGGCGTGTCGATCACGGTCCCCTGTCACACCGGCAGCCCTGCCGTCTTCGTGGCCTACGCCGACACGGACGCCTTCGATCTCTGGACGGGCATGGAGTCCGTGGCCATGGTGTTCGAGCGCACCGGCGGCCGGTGGAAGCTGGCCGCGGCCATCAGCCATCCCGGCGGCACGGGCTGGCCGGCCCTGTGTACCAAGGGAGCGCCCCCCGCCGCGCCGCCCGTGCTCGCGCCCGGTAGCTACACCCCCGACCTGGCCCGGGTTCTGACCAGCGCCGCCACCGGGGTCGCGCAGACGGCTTCGGCGGCATCACCGTTCGCGGTCAACGACTTCCTGGCCGGCTCGGGCTCGGTGCCCGCCCAGTTCGCCACCTGGATCAGGCAGGACCGGCGAAGGGGGGTCAGCCTCGCCGGGCGCTTCACCCCGGCTGCCGGTCCGACGCTTGCGCTGCCGCTAGCGGGCGGCCGCGGCTACTGGGTGATCGGGAACCTCACCCAGAGCGACGCCTACAGCGCGCCCGCCGGGCTGCGCGCCAGGGACTGGCCAGACGGCAGCCAGGTCGCCACCCCCAGGCCCGCCGTGGTACACCACGAGACCGATACCTTCCGCATCACCTACACGGCGATCGACTCGCTGCGCCAGGCCAACGCCACCGTGGCCCTGGACGGCTTTTACGGCTGGCCGCTCGCGGCCACCGCAAGCTGAACCGGACAGCGCCTTGGGCAAATCGGAAGCCATGCCCGCCTCATGGCCGGACTGAAGAAGGAACCAGAACGCTGACCGCCTGCCGGGCAACCAGGCCCACCCAGGACAGCGCCCCGAACAAACACGACCAAGTGATGCCCACGGCAAGGCTGCTACTCGCCGGATCACTGAGAAGGCGCCAGGTCACCTGCACATGCACCGAGAACCTGCCAACCTAAGCTGGTAGGAACCGCTCCTTTCCCCGCCATCGGCAGCCCGAGACGTTCGACTTCCTGGGCTTCACGCACATCTGCGCATAGTCATGCTTGTGCGCCATGCTCAGAGGAGTGAAGGTCACTGCCGGATTCGGGCCGTCGCCGTCGCCGGGGCGCGCTTCCTCCGTGGGAGTTACTCCTCGCCAATGTCGGCCAGGCTCTGGCGCAGTTCGATGATCAGCGGATCGCCATCGGGCAAGATGGCCTGCAGGCGGTCGGCTGTGTCACGTAGCAGGGCGCGGGCGTTGCCATAGCGCCCGAGCTGGCGGTACACCTGGGCCAGCCTCGCACGGCTTCGCAGCGTATCAGGGTGACGCGGGCCCAGCGCCCGCTCGAACCCGGCCCAGGCCTGCTCACAGGCCAGCTCCGCCGCCGCCGGCTTGCCCGCCTTCTGGTAGGCGTCGCCGAGGTTGTTCCGCGCCCTAAGGGTGTCCAGGTGATCGGGCCCGAGGACGCGTTCCCGGTCGGCCACCACCCGCCTGTAGGCCGCGACTGCCTCTTTTGCTCGGTCGCTGGCGAGGTAAGCGTCGGCCAGGCCGTGACGCGTCGTCATCGTCTGCGGGTGCCGGGCTCCCTGGGCGCGTTCCCGGTCGGCCAGCGTGCGCCGGTAGAGGGGGATGGCGTCTGAGTACTGGCCCGCGGCCAGGTAGGCCGCGGCGAGCTCGTCCTGCGCGCAGAGCGTGTCGGCATGCCCGAGCCCGCAGACCTGCTCGAATTGGGCCACCGTGCGTTCCAGGACGGTGATCGCAGCCGGGACCTGGAGTGCCGCCACGAGGGCGTGGCCCAGGCGGCGCCGCGCCTCGATCACGTCACGGTGATCCGGCCCGAGCTCGTGGGTCAGCCTGTCGAGGTCCCACTGGGACAACGGGATGGCGTCGGCCGCGCGTCCGGCCGCAAGGTAGGCGTCGGCCAGCCGTCGGCCGACGAGTACCGTATCCGGGTGCTCGCCGCCGAGCAAGCGGCCGCTCGGCGTGGCAAGGTCGCGCCAATAGTCCACCGCGGGTTCGGTCAGGCGGGCGCGGTCCAGGCTGTCCCCCGCCCGCACCAGCACGGGATGGCAGCCGCCGTCCCACAGCCGGTCCCCGGTGATCCGCAGGAGGGTCGCCGCGCACGATCGCAGGCCGGAGGCAGGCCAGCCAGGCTGCTCCCGCTCCGGCCAGGCCTGGAGCAGCGCGTCCGCGGCCGAACGCGCCGCTTGATCCCGAATGCCTTCGGGTATCGCGGCCCGCAGCGCCGCCTGCAGCACCGGGCTGATCCGGACCGTCGGCGGTGCGGTCACCGGTTCGACGGTCAGCAGGCCGGCCTGTTCCAGCGCAGCCAGCGCCGCGCCTGCGCTCTCGCTGCTGGCCGGGACGTCACCGCCACCCGCGAGGAAATCGCCTACCGCAGGAGCCATGAGGATAGTTTCGGGAATGCCGTGCCCATCCAGCAGGCCGGCCAGGGCCAGCAGCAACTGGGCCGATCGGCCCGGCGCCAGCTCGTCCGCC
>Ga0187890_10003433_pt1 | contig 10941 bp, 8 predicted proteins | sample June2016WEW_21_1_FD_133005 | JGI IMG/M metagenome (GOLD analysis project Ga0187890, IMG submission 133005) | Peatland microbial communities from SPRUCE experiment site at the Marcell Experimental Forest, Minnesota, USA - June2016WEW_21_10 | ecosystem: Environmental > Terrestrial > Soil >...
ACAGGACGAAGATCAAGAGCCCCGAGCAGTTCGAAAAAGTCGGGCAGATGATTGTCAAAAACGGGCTCGATGGTCTGGTGATAATAGGGGGCGACGATTCCAACACGAATGCGGCATTCATAGCGGAGTACCTGGAAACCGAGGGGATCGATTGCAGCGTGATCGGAATCCCTAAGACGATCGATGGTGATATGGCGGCCGGGAAGTATCTACCCATTTCATTCGGTTTCGATACAGCCACGAAGATATTTTCCGAGTTGGTGGGAAATCTGGGCCAGGACGCCGCATCCGCCGTGAAATACTACCATTTTGTAAAACTGATGGGACGAACAGCCAGCAAGATCACCCTTGAAGTGGGCCTCCAGACCAAGCCCGCGATTACGCTCATCTCGGAGGAAATCGCCGAGAAAAACATGTCGTTAAACAGCATTGTCGATTATATCGTACGAGTTATCACCCTGCGACGCATGAAAGGTCTAAACCACGGTGTGATTCTGGTGCCGGAGGGGCTGGTGGAGTTCATTCCGGAGATGAGGCGGCTGATTGACGAGTTGAATAAAGCGCTTGCCGAGTATGAGAAGGACATTTCGGACCTGCCAACGGTCGAGAACAAGCGGGAATTTCTTTTGCCGCTTTTGACGGCCGAATCGGCGCAGGTGATGGCTTCGCTTCCGCCCGATATCCAGGAGATGCTGATCCTGGACCGTGACGATCATGGAAACGTGAAGGTCTCTCAAATCGAGACAGAAAAGCTGTTGATCGAAAAGATCCGCTACCGCATCTCTGAGATGAAAAGGCACACGGACCGGTTCTTTGGAGCAGGAGCGGGCAAGATCGAAGCGACTCCCGAGCAGGTGGAGGATTTCAAAAAGGTTACTCTGTCAACGCAGTCCCATTTTCTTGGATATGAGGGTAGAAGCTCGAAACCCACCAAATTCGATGCCGCGTTTGCGTTTCAGCTCGGTTTGACGGCCGGTTCTCTCGTGCTTGCCCGAAAAACGGGCTACATGGCCGCCATAACCGACTTTCACAAGGGCGGGCGATTTCTGGGTCTGCCGCTGACAGGGCTGATCACAGTCGAGATGCGAAAGGGAAAAGAGGAATTTGTAATTGAGAAGTCTCTTGTTGAACTGGAATCCCCATCGTTCAGGGTATTTGCCCAAAACCGGGACAAATGGGCAGAAGAGGACCTCTTCAGCAGTCCGGGGGCCATCCAATATTGGGGGCCGACCAGCAAACAAATCCCCATAATAGTGGCGCTTGACCAGGACTACCCGGATTTTGACAACTTCGATCTGGGCACGGAAAAGCAAATCGTGATCGAGTGAGCTACCAAATGTGGAGCCGGATTTTGAGAATGAAGTTGTTAAGAATACCCGTAATGCTGCTCTTTTTGCTGTGTCTGTCGAGTTACCGCCTCCCAACGCCGTTTGCTCAAAACACCCCTGCCCCAGGCGAAGTGTTTCCCGATCTCAAGCTTCCCCTCCCCCAAAAAATGGAGGAGCGGGAACATCTTAAAATTGATCGGGGTCCGTTTCTGCCCTTTGAAAAAACCAACCGGCATGCAGGTCGCGTATTCCAGGGATGGGGTTATCGAAGACCCTGAGGCTTTCTTGGAACTGGTATGCGCCAGGACCGGTATGGGCAAAGGGAAATAGGCCCAACTATGAGAGACCGACACGGAGAAAGGGTGACACGGGCAGAGGGAGATGGTTTTGTCTCCGCGTCTCCGGGTCCCCGCATCCCCGCGTCCATCCTGCAAGTGCGCTCTTTAGGTATGGACAGGGGTGGTATAATCATGTAAATCGACTATAAGCGGCCTGAAATGCAGACACGCTGAGGGCCGAACTTGAAGTGCCGGATAACCGAAACCGGAGGACGAACATGGACAGGAAAAAAAGGCGAATGGTCCGGGGGCAATGTCCCCAGTGCGCGTGCGGAGACGTTTCATTCATACCGCCGGAGGAGCTTAAAGAGAAGTACGTCGGCCCTGAAGACCAAATCGAGATTTTATGTCCCAGTTGTGGGACCAAGATCAAGGGTCAATTGGAGTTGGAAGGGGAGAAATAGCAGAGGAACCGGTTAAAGCGGTCACGCCATTAAGAGGAGGCAAAAAAAATGAACACCCCAAAAGCTTGTCCTGGCTGGGAAAGATTCAAGAGCCTGTCATCTTTCGAATGCAAATGCCCGGAGTGCGGGAAAACAAAGGAGATCTTCTCCGACGAGTTCGAAAAAGAGCACTACTGCCACGGTTGCCAACAGAAAATCGATTTCACGAAGTGCACGTTTTCGGGTTCGGGAAAATCAGTCTGAGACGAAGCGCGTGAAGTCGGGGTCGGATAGCGGAGGTCGAACAGGGTCTAAGCTTGTCATTCCCGCGCAGCCCCGCGGGAATGACGGTTTTTGATAATCTGTCCCACCATTCTGACGGAGGGATAACAAGAACATTTAGACTGCATGCAAGCCGGTTTTTCCCTCCAGACCTGAAACCGCCTGCAATAAATAACCTCGAAAGAGATTCCACCCCCCTATCGAAATTACTTCGGCTAATGCTTATCAAATGAGAGTTCACAGCGTATCTCGCTGAAGATGCCGGCGCGGTTTTATTTTCTTTATTCGCAAGGAGCCAGAATGCCTAATCGTCTTGCGGGGGAGAAAAGCCCCTATCTTTTGCAGCACGCCCAAAACCCGGTTGAGTGGTATCCATGGGGAGAAGAAGCATTCCGGAAGGCGAGCCGGGAAGACAAGCCCATTTTCCTCTCAGTTGGATACTCAACCTGTCATTGGTGCCACGTAATGGAGCGCGAATCTTTCGAGGATGAAGAAGTTGCGGCCCTGCTCAACCGGAGCTTCGTATCCATAAAGGTAGACCGTGAGGAGCGGCCGGACATCGACCAGGTTTATATGGCCGCGTGCATGGTGACCACAGGTGCAGGAGGGTGGCCGATGTCCATTTTTATGGGTCCGGACAGGAAACCCTTTTTCGCCGGGACCTATTTCCCCAAAAGAGGCCGAATGGGAATGCCGGGTTTAATGGAAATAGCCGGTAAAATTGCTGAACTCTGGACAGGTGAGCGTGAACAACTTGGCAGGATAAGCGAACAAATAACTCGCGCCATTGAGCCGAAGAGTTCGGAAGGACTAAACCGGCTTCCCGGTTTAGAGCTGCTGGAGAGGACCTGGCGCGAATTGGCCAGGTCGTTTGATCCTGTGTGGGGGGGATTCGGGAGCGCCCCTAAGTTCCCGAGCCCTCATAATCTCACTTTCCTTACGCGATGGCACAAGCGAAATCCCGGGTCCAATGCATTTCAAATGGTCGAAAAAACGCTCTTGTCCATGCGCTTCGGCGGGATATTCGACCAGATCGGCTTCGGTTTTCACAGGTATTCGGTTGACGAAAAATGGCTGGTGCCGCATTTCGAAAAAATGCTCTATGACCAGGCGTTGCTCGCGCTCGCCTATACCGACGCGTTTCTCGCAACGGGCGAAGAGCGGTACGCAAAAGTGGTAAAGGAGATCTTCGAATACGCAACTCGAGAGATGCAAAGCCCGGAGGGTGGCTTCTATTGCGCACAGGACGCGGACAGCGAAGGAAAAGAAGGGGTTTTCTTCACCTGGACACCGGGGCAAGTGGCAAACATCCTCGGTAAAGATGCGGGAGAGATTTTTTGCCGGGCATACGGCATCACCCCTCAGGGAAATTTCGAAGAGGGGCTGAGTATCCCGTGCATTCCGAAGTCTTTTGAGGTTCTCGCAGGGGCTTTGGGAATGGGTCTTCCGGAATTGGAGAAGCTCCTCGAGGATGGCCGTAAAAGGCTCTTCGAGGCGCGCGAAAAACGGGTGCATCCATTAAAGGACGATAAAATCCTGGTCGCCTGGAGCGGACTGATGATAGCGGCGCTCGCCAGAGGCGCGCAGGCGATGGGAGACGACTCCTATGCCCAGACGGCGGCTGGAGCGGTAGATTTCATCCTGCAAAGAATGCAGACCGAAACGGGGCGGCTCTATCGCAGATACCGGCAGGGTGAAGTCGCCAATCCGGGGTATGCAGACGATTACGCATTCCTGATCTGGGGTCTTCTTGAACTCTATGAAACCACTTTCGATGTGGCCTATCTCTCCGAAGCGGTTAGACTTCAGGAAGATATGTCCAGGATTTTCGGTGACTCCGATGGTGGGTTCTATTACGTGGGAACCGACGGTGAGGAGATGATCGCAAGGGAGAAGACAATTTATGATGGGGCGCTGCCTTCAAGCAATTCCGTTGCGGCGATGAACCTGCTGCGGCTCGGCAGGATGACCGGAAACCCCGAATTCGAAAAACAGGCAGATTTGCTCCTGACTTCATTTTCCAGACCGGTCGCCTCTCTACCTGCGGCTTATACGCAATTCATGCAAGCGCTCGATTTCTCGCTCGGCCCCACGCGTGAAATACTCATCGCCGGAGATTTATCATCTCCCTGGACAAGGCAGATGATAGAGACCGCTCACCGGCTCTACTCCCCAAACCGGGTGCTGATGCTCAAACAGAGTGGAAAACAGGGAGAGGATTTATCAAAAATCGCGCCGTTTACCGGGCCGATACCTTCCGGGGGAAACGGTCCCGCTGCATATGTATGCGAGAACTTCAGTTGCCGAAATCCTGTCGGGAGCGCTTCCGAGTTGGATTCTATTCTACGAGGTTAGCTTACATGTATGGCGCGATTAGGGCGTGATTTGGCAGAAAAATGGCGTAATCATGGCGTGATTTTAAAAATGTGCTTCGGGAGTAAGTGTTTGTAATATCTAATAAAACTTAACATCTAGGCCGTGGCACGCATATTGCTTACTTCATATGTGAAAGAGAAACCAACTCTTTCCTCCTCAAGAGCTAACCGGTTCTAGCCCCTCCGGTTAGCTCTTTTATTTGCATGCAACCTCTTTCAGGAGCGCAACAAAATGGGAAAAACTCTTCTCGGAATCTCCGCTTCACCCAGGAAACTCGGAAACTGCGAACTTTTCATAAAAGAGATTTTCAAGCAACTGGGGGAGGGTTGGGAACTGCGGCTGGCGCGTCTTCCCCAACTCGACATAAAACCCTGTCGAGCCTGCTACCAGTGCCTTTTCGATCAGATGAGGTGCCCTCAGCAGGATGACTTCCTCCTGGCGCTTGACGCCCTTGCAGAAGCTGACGCATACGTGGTCGCTGCCCCTGTCTATCTTCTGTCGGCAAACGGGAGCCTCAAGAAATTCCTGGACCGTGGACTTCAGTTATATGCCTTTGTCGACCGCTTATGGGGAAAACCGGCGGTGGGAGTGGCAATCGCCGGGATAGAAGGCATGGAGGGGAGCACCAAGCGCGACGTGGAGTGCTTCATCAAGCTGACGATGGGCGATCTGCGCGGGTCCGCCGTGGTTTACGGGGCGCTTCCCGGGGAGGCCCTGCTCTCTTCGGCGAACAGAGAAACCGCTGCAGAGCTCGCCCGCGCCATATTGGATCCGGCCAAGCGGGTCAGCCCTGTTGTCCCGGTTTGCCCACTTTGCGGAGGTGACACTTTCAGGTTCCTGCCGGACGGCAGAGCCAGATGCATGCTGTGTTCCGGTTCCGGCCCCTGGGAATGGAGCAAGGAATCGCTCGGGTTCCACATCGAACCGGGGAAACATCCTCTTTTCTTGAGCAAAGATGATGTAAACCGCCACGCGGAATGGCTCCGGGGGATGAAGGAAAAATTCCTCGCTCGGAAACAGGATTTGAAGGAGGTAGTAAAAGAATACCTTGGAGTAGGGACAGTTATCGAGCGTAAATAGTGGATTTGAAAGAATGACCACCTGTAACCGTCTTTTAACGCAGGTCTCACAGAACCGTCACAAAAGACTTCTATACTCCCGCCATCTCCCAATGAAAAAAATTAGTCCGGACCAGTCTTATCCAACTGAAAAGCAGGAGCCTGAGACTGATGAAAGAGATGGGCGGGGGCGCAGTTGAAGCATTGTACAGCCATGGTGTAACCAACCGGAAATCGGGCTGGGGACAGCGTTTCAAGTCTTTGTTTCTCAAGGGTGTACTGCCGCTCAAACGGCTGAACTATCTCTGTTCACGGCTTAGTTCGCTACCAAACGAGACGGCAATTCCGGATCGTATCCTCGAGGTACTTGGCCTCACTTATGAGATTTCCGCAAATGATCAAGCCAGAGCGCCATCGGAAGGGCCCCTGGTGGTGGTGGCCAACCATCCCTTTGGCGCAGTTGAAGGTTTGATTCTCGCCTCGATGCTCCTAAAGAGGAGAAGCGATATTAAAATCATGGCCAATTTTTTACTGGGCGGCCTGGGAATTCGTGAACTAAATGAACTGCTCATTTTCGTAGATCCTTTCGAAAGGCAGGGATCGGTGGCGCATAACTTCAAGCCGTTGAGAGAGGCCATTGAGTGGGTTCGGGGCGGGCGGGCTTTGGGTATCTTTCCGGCTGGGGAGGTATCCCACATGCATTTGAGCAGCTTGAGCGTCATTGACCGGCAATGGAGCCGGACGGTTGCCCGGATTGTCAGGAAGTCCGAGGCGACCATGCTCCCGGTTTACTTCGAAGGCCGCAATAGCCCGCTCTTTTGTGGGCTCGGTCTTTTGCATCCGATGTTTCGCACGTTGATGTTACCGGGAGAGAACCTCAAAAAGCAGCCCCGGCTGGTTCGGGCCCATGTCGGCAGACCGGTCCCTTTCAAGAGGGTGGCTGAATTCGATGATTCAGCAATAATGGATTACCTGCGCCTCAGGACTTACAATCTGCGGAATCGCAAATACGAAAAGCATCGGGACCTGTTGTTCCGGCGATCGATTAACAGCGATGCAAGGCATTGTCCAGTCGTAAGGGCGAAAGAAACCGGCCTGATAGCCGCAGAAATCCGTTGTTTGCCTCCGGAGCAGCTCCTTTTTTCCTCAAAGAACTTCGATATAGTAAGCGCATCTGCTGCACAGATCCCAAACGCGCTTCACGAAATCGGGCGCCTGCGGGAGATCAGCTTTCGAAAAGCAGGCGAGGGGACCGGGAATGCTATCGATATCGACCGCTTTGATCAGTATTATCAGCATATAATGCTCTGGGACCGGGAGCGCGAGGAAATTATTGGGGGATACCGGCTTGGCCGTGCTGATTCAATTCTGAAGGAGCGAGGTTTTCCGGGCCTTTATACGAGCACTCTTTTTGAGTACAAGGTTGAACTGGCCCTGAAATTCCGTTCGGCTCTGGAGTTAGGGAGATCCTTTGTCCGCCCCGAGCATCAGAAGACATACCAGCCCCTTATGCTTCTGTGGTCGGGGATCGGGCGCTTTGTAGCAAACCATCCCCAATACCGGTTCCTTTTTGGGGCAGTAAGCATAAACAACGAATATCTCGGCATTTCCCGTAAGCTGATGGTAGAATTCCTAAAAGAGGGCCATACGCATTCCGATCTGGCAAGATTCGTGCGGGCCAGGAATTCCCCTTCTTTTGGGGCGATGAGGAAAAAGCACCTGGGATTGGCCTATTCGATGGTTCATGAAATCCAGGATTTCTCGGAATTGATATCGGACATAGAGCAGAACGGAACAGGCATTCCCATACTGCTGAAGCACTATATGAAGCTCGGCGGAAAGTTTCTGGGTTTCAGCGTTGACCCGAAATTCAACAATGCTCTCGATGCCTTGGTACTGGTCGATTTAGCTCGAACAGATCCCCCAATCCTGGGGCGCTACATGGGACAGCAGGGGTTGGTTTCTTTTCTGCACTTCAACGGAACCGGGCCGGAGGGCGCTGCCGATTGCGGCTAGCCTTTGGACGTGAGGACTTTCAAATTATATCTCAGGCCTATGCAGGTGGAATGGGGTGGCCTGTTCAAACTGGTGGGCTATGCGCAGAATCAGTTCCTCCCGGAAATGAGGCCCGAAAATCTGGAGCCCGATCGGCAGCTTTTCCGAGGTAAAACCGCAGGGCACGGAAATGCCCGGAATTCCGGCCAAGCTTGCCGGGAGCGTAAATACATCGCTCAGGTACATTTGAAGGGGATCATCGAATTTTTCCCCTATCCTGAAGGCCGGTATGGGTGAGACGGGCGCCAGTATCGCGTCACACTTCTCGAAGGCGTCGAGAAAATCCCGCCTGATGAGCGTTCTGACCTGGGATGCTTTCCTGTAGTAGGCATCGTAATAGCCTGCCGACAAAACGTATGTGCCAAGCATTATGCGGCGCTTCACTTCGGCGCCGAACCCCTGGGAGCGGCTTTTGCGGTACATCTCGATAAGGTCCCTGGTCCCCTTGTCGCGGTGCCCGTACTTTACGCCGTCGTAGCGCGCCAGGTTCGAGGAGGCCTCCGCCGGGGCGATTATGTAGTAAGCCGCAATGCCGTATTCGGTGTGCGGCAGGGAAATATCGACAATGTGCGCGCCGAGTTGCCTGCAAGTGGAGATTGCGTTTCGGACAGCCCCCTCGACTTGCGGGTCCGTTCCCTCGATGAAATACTCACGGGGAATCCCGAGGCGCAGGCCCCGAATCGGTTCTTTCAGAGCGGCCCTGTAATCGGGGACCGGCAGATCGACCGAGGTGGATTCCCTGGGGTCATAGCCTGCGATAACCTGGAGCATGATGGCGGCGTCCTGCACATCCCTGGTTATCGGCCCTATCTGGTCGAGGGACGACGCAAAGGCCACGAGCCCGAAGCGGGAAACCCGGCCATAGGTTGGTTTAATGCCCACAACGCCGCAAAAGGATGACGGCTGTCTAATCGAGCCTCCCGTATCTGTCCCGAGCGCCCCGGCGCACAACCCAGCCGCAACGGCCGCTGCCGAACCTCCGCTCGACCCCCCGGGAACGCGGTCCAGGTCCCACGGGTTGCGGGTCTTCATGAAAGCCGAATTCTCCGTGGATGATCCCATGGCGAACTCGTCCATGTTGGTCTTGCCGATAAAAATGGCCCCGGCCTGCTTGAGCTTTTCGATAACCGTTGCGCTGTAGGGAGCAACAAATCCCTGGAGCATGCGCGAACCGCAGGTGGTAAGAGACCCCTGGATACAGATCACGTCTTTTATGGCGACCGGTACACCCGCCAGTGGTGAGGCCGAACAATCCTTTTTTCCCGAGTCGAAAAGCCTTGCTTCATCCAGGGCCTGCTCTCCCAGAGTGCTCAGATAGGCGTTTACCTTCGGGTTGATTGCGCGAATGCGTTCGAGAAATGCGGAGACTGTTTCGACAACGCCGATTTGTCGGCTTCTCAGAAGGTCGTGAATCTCATGAATCGAAAGAGAGTGGATTTGCATGTAAACCGGCCTCTTCTGCTAGATTACTTTGGGCACCACAAAATTTACGCCGTCCGTCCCTGGTGAGTTTGCAAGCGACTCTGTGCGATCCAGTGAACACTGGACCAAATCCGGGCGGAAGACGTTGTGCAGTTGGATGGCGTGGGTAGTCGGCGCAACGTCCCTTGTGTCGAGTTGGTTGAGCTTGTCCATGTACTCGAGAATGCTGTTCATCTGACCGGTCATCCGTTCTTCTTCCGCCTCTGAGAGTTCCAGCCTCGCGAGAAGCGCCACGTGGCGAACCTCTTGTCTGGTTATCTTTGCGGTCATTACATTTCCTTTTATGAGAATTCAGCCTGCAAGAAAATTCTCCATTGTCCGGCAGTCTTTGAAGGCGGTCAGAACTTCGGACAATCCCCGTATCCGGGTCTTTTGCAGCAAATTGTACGTAAGCGCGTGCACCCGCTTTTCTTCGGCATCCTGTTCATCAGCGGTGGAGTCGAACCGTTGCAGGAATTTTGCAAACCGGACAACGTGAATCAGCTCATGAGTCACTATGTAAGCCGTCAGCGGAAAAAGTCCGATCCCTGTGTCGCGCTCAACGGCCCTGCGGATCACGTGGTCCTGGATGCAGATTTTGAAAAAATCACCCGGTTCGCTTCCGCGCGTCCTATCACCTGGGCGTCTCAGATATCGCCGGATTTGGGCGAAAGCGACATCAGTGACCTCCTCTTCGGCAAGGTCACTCAAGTTTTGTATATCATACCGATATCTTTTCCATTCGGAGGTAGAAATCTTGTAAAAATCGCTTATCAGCTCTTCCGAGGCGTAGATAGCCTGCGCAAGGATAGCGATTTCTTCTGCCTCGAAGGGTAGGCGTCTCATCTCTCCACTGCTCCGGTCAGATTTTTGCTCAACCGCCGAAACTTGGGCGCGTTTCCTTTATGTACAAAACTTCTCTGCTCAATTCAACAGGTTCTGAGCATTTTCGCCCCGCTGTGCCGACGGTCCCGACGCATTACAAAAGTTGAGGGCGGGGTAAACCCCGCCCTCTCTTATGGGAAACGGTCATTAGATTCAGGGGAGGGGACATCCCCTCCCCTGCTGTTACATTTCAAATACGCGGAGTCCGGACAAACACTGACTAATGATGCTCATGGACATAGAACGGCCATTTGTGGAAGAACCATTCGTTCCAGAGCAGAGGAATGATCCACCAGAAATTCCAGATGAGGGACTCGCCGCTGAGGTATCTTTCGGCAAGCTCTCCATGCATGTGATGTATTCCCAGCCCCCAGTAACCAAAATTGACTATATAGAAGATAATGTAACTGATGACCGTCAGGATCAGTACGCCGAACGTCCTGTACCAGAATGCGCCCCATGAATCCTTGTCGGCCATTGGCGCCATATCATCGAAATAATGGTGCCAGGCCAGGAATGGAATCAGTGTGAACCCGCCTATTTCCGCTGCGTGATACCAGAAAAAGCGTGTAGGATTACCGGCGTCAGCGGCTGGGAGGTGATGGGTCACCTCCTCCATGTTTATCCAGGTGGGCATCAGCTTTATGAGGAGCGAGGCAACCAGGTAGGCAAGTATAACAGTGCATATGAAAGAAATTGTTCCCTTCCATGGCTGGGGAAGCTTTATTAAAGTCCATGGCTTCATTCGCCACACGTTCGGGGTCATGAACAAAAT
>Ga0187890_10003437_pt1 | contig 10935 bp, 10 predicted proteins | sample June2016WEW_21_1_FD_133005 | JGI IMG/M metagenome (GOLD analysis project Ga0187890, IMG submission 133005) | Peatland microbial communities from SPRUCE experiment site at the Marcell Experimental Forest, Minnesota, USA - June2016WEW_21_10 | ecosystem: Environmental > Terrestrial > Soil >...
ACTGCGATCCTGGTTTTTATCGGGCTGGTCATGATCTTCAGCGCCTCGGCGGTGATGGCCAAGGAGCGGTTTGGGTCGGCTTACGAATTCCTGGTGAAGCAACTGGTATGGGCGGTTGCGGGATTCGCCGCGATGATCGTGGCCATGAAGGTGGATTACAAACGGCTGCAACATCCGGCGCTGGTTTTTTCGTTTCTGGGCTTTACCACGCTGCTGCTCATCTCGGTTTTTTTTCTTGACCGGGCGCACGGCACACACCGCTGGTTTCACGTGGGCCCGGTTTCCTTGCAGCCTTCGGAACTGGCCAAGCCCGCGCTCATCCTGTTTCTCGCGTGGTTTCTCGAAAACAAAACCAAGGCCATGGTCGACTGGCGGAATACGCTGATTCCGGCCGTGGCGCCCACCGTGGTTTTTCTGGGGCTGATTGTTTTTCAGCCCGACCTGGGCACCGCCATCGCCTGCGCGGGCATTACCGCTTGCGTGCTGTTCGTCGCCGACATGCGCATGCGCTACTTCGGATACGCCTTCGCGGCCGCGCTCTTGCCGCTTTATTTCTTGATCTTTCACGTGTCGTACCGGAAAGATCGCATCCTGGCCTTTCTGAATCCCTATGCCGACCCGAAGGGATTTGGCTTTCATATTATCCAGTCGCTGATTGCGGTCTCGACCGGAGGTGTGACTGGAATGGGGCTGATGGAAGGGAAGCAGAAATTATTTTATCTGCCCGAACCGCACACGGATTTTATTTTCGCGGTCACCGCCGAGGAGTTGGGCCTGGTGGGAGCGCTCACCGTCATCATTCTGTTTGCGATCTTCCTCTGGCGCGGCACGCGCGCGGCGCTGCGCACGCAGGATAACTTCGGCCGCTACCTAGCTGTGGGAATCACGAGCATGATCGTGCTGCAGGCCTTCATCAACATCAGCGTGGTGCTTGGCATGATGCCGACGAAAGGCATCCCGCTGCCGTTTGTTTCCTATGGCGGGTCGTCGCTGTTTGTGACTTTGATGTGCGTTGGGGTGCTGCTGAATATCACGAAGCAGGCGGAGTAGTTCCGGGCCAAGGTGGCGACATGTCTCTGAATACGCGAAGTGTTTTCCGCAGAACACCTGACGTTGGCACGTCAACTGTTGATATCTCACGATTTCACCAACGACCCGTCATTACCGAAATCGCTGCTTGCGACAATTACCGCGCTCCCACCTTCCGCGTGATGCAAGAGGAAAGCCTGCCCAGACATAGGGCGGAGTTGCCTGTTGGGGGCGTGACAATCCACTAGGCGTTTCCGGGATATTCCTCATCGTCCAGGCGGGAATAGTGAACTAGCTAGCTACCTTGGACTTCAGCGCGAGCCCGTTGTTGCTGACAGCGGACGGAAAACTGATGGAAACAGCGTCCTGCCCATGGAAGCTGATGTTCACGCTGGTTTCGGCTTCGACAGCTTCGCCGTTCAATTCATGATGAGTGTAGCGCCAGAACCTGACGGCCTGAATCGCGGCCTCAGCCAAAATCCGATTGCCCCTCAATATGTGAATTTCCTTCACTCGGCCATCGGTTGCGATCACAGCCTTCATGCCGACTGTGCCGACAAGATTGGCGTCGGGCGCGTCAGGATAGATCACACGGCCCTGCGGCGCTTCCGCCACTTGCAAGCGATTCGATTCCGAACCGGCTTCTTCCCTGGAGAAAATTACTTTGACATTGCCGTAAGGTCTTGGGCTACTTGAAACCACAGGCACAACCATCGCGGGAGCCGATGCTGGTAGAGGGATGGTCTCAGCTCGCTCAGAGTTCTTTACAATCCAGTGCCCGACGAATACTAGCGACGAACCTGCCAGCAGTAGACTGGCGGCGATGGTAATCCAGCGCATCCGCGGATTCATGGGCTGTGCCACGTGAGGACGGAGCGACCGGGGCTGGAGAGGCTCTTGATACGTGTCCGCCAAGGAAAGTGGAGTCGGGATTTCAAAATTGGGTTGCATGAGGGAGCTGGCAGGGGACGCAGGTTCGTCGGGAAGTTCGAGTCCCCAGACTTTTTCTTCGAATGCCACCGACTCAATGCCCGCCTGACTCTCGCCTGGGCCGAGCTGCTTGGTCCAGACCACCCGAAACTGAGATCTATTTTGGCCCCGCTGTAGCATGATGGTCTGACCGGCCCGCAGCGGATTGCGTAATCCCCCCAACCGTCCCCCGATGGGGCTAATGTCGACCGTGTGGGCAAGTTGAGGCTCGGCGTTCTGACCATTCTCGTCGTCGGGCCAGACTCGCAACGGCAGCACCATCTTAGTGCGCTTGTAACGCTGTACTCCCCGAGGCATTGACTACAGAGTACGTTCGTTCGCGAGGCGAACCAAGTTACCGAGGTAAGCGCCATGCGTGCGCGGAAGAGAATCACCGGAGATGGAAAGGCCTCTTACCAGAGACGCTCAAGCTGCTTCTCGGCCTCCGGTCGAGGCAGAACTTTTTTCTTGACATCCCTTTTTATAGAACTCATTGACAGCAACGAGTGGGACGTAGGCAAGCCGCCTGCTGGACGATGGCGTTATCCCTGGGTGCGGTCGAGAACTTCCGCATGCCATGCCATCTGAATTGCTTCCAGCTTGGCTTCGTTCGACGTCGCTGGGTCGTCCTTGAAGCCGGGAAGCGCGATTACATACTTGTGCAGGTCGGTGAAACGAACCGCGAGCGGGTCGAGTCGCGGATGGGCTTCAGAGAGCAGAATCCCGATGTCTTCGGCATCGCTCCAGGTAAGTTCTTTTGGCATGAATCAGTGCTCCTGTTTGTGGTCGCGCTTAACCGATCCGGATCGCGGCTTGGCTAAAAGCTGATAGCCAAAAGCTAGAGGCGATTTGTTTAAAGCTCTTCTGAAACGTAATTCCGGTTCCACGCCGGGATTTCTACGACCACTTTGCCCGGTTTCTTGATTACCGTCTGACATCCAAGGCGCGAGTTTAACTGAAGATCGGCAGCCATGTCGAGTTTGTCGGCTTCGTCATCTTCCATCTCCGAGATCAAGTCTGCGCCTTCCTTCACCCAAACGTGGCAGGTCGTGCAGGCGCAGTTTCCTCCGCAAGCATGATCGAGAGGAATGCCGAAGTTCAAGGCTACGTCGAGCAGCGACTCTTCCTTGCCGTGGTCTTTATAAGGCAGCTTGCCGTGTTCGAAGGTCACGGTTTTGCCTTCAGGAAGAAAAGTGACCTCGACCGTGTTTTCACTGGGAGCATCCATTGTGGTGGTTCCGGTTTCCTGCGTTTTTTCTTCAGACATGTATGAACCCCATCATTCAAAATCTGCCTTCGCCACCGGATGGCCGGCCTGCGGCCCTTCTTCGAGATCGGTGTCGTCCATGGCTTTACCCTTGAGCGCGGTCGAGACGGCTGTATCCATCATCAATTCCGCCAAATGCAGGGTGGCCTGGTTCAGCGCGTCAATCGCCTCGCGGATCGCGTGATAGTCGCCGCCCTCTTTGACTCCAACCAGAGATTTTTCCAGCGTCTCGACTTTGCTGCGTTCTTCGCTCGTGAGCTCTTGCCAGGCCAGATTCTTCTTTGCTTTCGCGAGCGCCATCAGGATCGTGTCGGCTTCGCGTCGCGCCTCAATGATCTGCCTTTGCCGGAAATCCTCTTCCGCGAAGTCGAACGACTCGAGCAGCATGTTCTCGCCCTGTTCGTCGGTGAGGCCATAGCTGGGCTGGACGTCGATTTCAGCCTCTTGTCCGCTGCGTTGCTCGCGCGCCGAGACGCGCAGAATGCCGTTGGCGTCGATCAGAAACCTCACTTCAATGCGCGGCATGCCGGCGGGCATGGGTGGAACGCCTTTGAGATCGAATCGCGCCAGCGACCGGCAATCGCGTGCGAGTTCGCGTTCGCCTTGCAGCACGTGAATTGCAACGTTCGTCTGGCCATCCACCTGGGTGGTGTAGTACTGCGTTGCCGAAGCCGGTACCGTGGAGTTGCGCAGGATGATTTTGTCGGTCACGCCGCCCGCCACTTCGATTCCAAGAGACAGCGGGGTTACGTCGAGCAACAGCATCTCTTTCGTGATTTCGGAGCCGCCGCCCAGAATATTCGCCTGCACGGCCGCGCCGAGCGCGACCACTTCGTCGGGATTTAAATCCGTGTGTGGCAGGTGTCCAAACAGATCCTGCACCAACCGCCGCACCTTCGGAATGCGCGTGGAACCCCCGACCAGCACGACCTCGTCGATTTGTTCGGGCTTCAGACCTGCGTCTTTGAGCGCCTGCTTGCAGGGGCCGGCGGTGCGGTCGATGATCGGTTGGATCATCTGCTCGAAAGCCTCGAGTGAAATTTCCCGCTGATACTTCTTTCCACCGGGCAAGTCGACATCGAGCTTCGCCGTGGGCTGCGACGAAAGAGCAATCTTGGCTTCAATCACGGCCTGGCGGATGCGCTGCACGGCTTCGCCGCTGCGCCGAGCGTCGCGCCGAAAATCAAGTCCGAGCTCGCCGCGAATGTCGTCGAGCGCGATTGCGATCAGCAGATTGTCTATATCGTCTCCGCCGAGATGGGTGTCGCCGTTGGTGGCAATCACTTCGAAGATGCCGTCGTGCAGCTTGAGAATCGAAATGTCGAACGTGCCGCCGCCGAGATCGTAAACCACCACGATGCCGTGCTTCTTCTTGTCCAGACCGTAAGCGAGCGATGCTGCCGTCGGTTCGTTCACCAGTCGCAAAACATTCAGCCCGGCGATGCGGCCGGCATCTTTGGTCGCTTGCCGCTGCGCGTCATTGAAGTATGCGGGGACGGTGATGACCGCCTGGGTCACGGGGGCTCCGAAAAAGCGCTCGGCATTGCGCTTCAGTTGACGCAGCACCAGCGCCGAAATCTCAGGTGGGGTGTAGGTTCGATCGCCGATTTTGATGCGTAGAACCTCTCCCGCTTGAAGATCTTCCGCCAACTGGAACGGAAACAGCTTCAGTTCGTCCCGTATATCCTCGAGGCCGCGCCCCATCAGGCGCTTGATTGAATAAACCGCCCGCTCCGGCGTTTCGATCAGATATCTGCGCGCGGCGTTGCCTACTATGATCTGGTTGTTCTCGTCGAGCGCCACCACCGAGGGCACAAGGTTCAACCCGTCTTCCCCAGGGATGACGACAGGAGAATCCCCCTGCATGTAGGCCACGAGCGAGTTCGTGGTGCCGAGATCGATACCTACTATGTAGTCAGTAGCCATTTGGTAGAGAATTGCAGAGGTCAGAGGTCAGATTGCAGAGGTGAAAACCAAACCAACTCATGGTTCACCTCTGCAATCTGACGTCTGGCCTAGTTTTCCAGTGCCTCATTCACGTCCCGCACCAGGTTCCGGACATAGTTCCTGCGATTGAGCACATCCAGCATCTTATCGAGAATCTTTCGCCGGTCGGCTTCAGCTTCGCCGGTGGTTCCTTCGTCCGCGGATTTATCCCACTTGTTCCACTCGGCCTTCAGTTCGTTGAAGAGCGCGTCGAATTTTTCTTCCAGAGAAAGCTTGGCCTTGCCGATTTCCTCAAGCAAGGCGGGGTCGTCTTCGCCGATCTTTTTCTGGGTGCGCAGTTCTTCCAGATGCATGTTCAGCTCGAAGACTTCCTCCAGGAGACCGGCAGGCACCACCTGCTTTTTCAGCTTGCCGGTAGCGCGCGCCTTTTCCGTCGCCTGTTTCGATTGCTCTTCCAGTTCGACGCCTTCGAGGCGCAACAGGTATTCGGTACGTTTGATCGGATCTTTCAGCGTGCGGTAGGCGTCGTTGAGCATGGAACTTTGTTCCAGGCTAAAGGCACGTTCCTCGGGGTTCGCCTGCGCAAATAGGTCAGGATGAAGGCGGCGACTCAGCGCGTAGAACTCTTTTTCCAGTGCGGAGGCATCCAGGTTGAGCTTGCGCGGAAATCCAAAGAAGGTGAAATAGTCCACCGGGACGGGAGGCTGCACTTTGCCGCAGGAAGCGCAGAAATGCACCGCGCGCATGGTGCCGCACGACCAGCAACTTGGGGTTGCCTCCGCGGGCGCTCGTCCGCGAATGATCATCGACCCTGAAGATGATCCTGACGACTTGGATTCTATGTTTGCCATACAAAATTTAAGGCGGGCGCACGGCCCGCCCTCTCCATCCCTATCCCTGGTTGTGTGGTGACGGGCCTTTGGCCCGTCCTGACGGGGCCCTTCGGCTCGCTCAGGGCAGGCTCCGCCCCGTCATCACACGATTTCTGGCTACGAGAAGGAACTCCCACAACCGCAAGACTTGGTCGAGTTCGGGTTCACGAAGACAAATCCTTGCTGCATCAGGGTTTCGTGGTAATCGAGAGTCATCCCGTGCAGATAGATAAAGGACTTCGGGTCCACAAAAACCCGCACATCTCCAAATTCGAATACACGGTCGCGCTCGCGCGGTTGCGTATCGAACCGTATGTTGTAAGTCAGGCCCGAGCATCCGCCGCCCTGCACGCCCAAGCGAAGCCCACCCTGCTCCGGCGAAACGTTTTCTTTCACCATGGCTAAGCGAATCTTCTTGAGCGCGTTTTCGGTCACCTGGATGCCTTTGGCCGGAGCCGTGGGTGCGGCGGGTTTGACCGCTTGCTCTTTGAGCGCTTCGTCTTTGACTACTTGGTCCATGACTGATTTTAGTGCTTTTGGCCGATTTCCGTAGAGACGGGGCGAGCCCATCTTGACGGCAACTGACCTACTGCGCCGCCCGCACTTCCACGGGTTTCACGGATTCCTGCTTCTTTTTCCAGTCGCCGATTGCGGCACGGATCGCATCTTCGGCCAGCACCGAGCAGTGAATTTTCACTGGCGGCAGAGCCAGTTCCTTCACGATCTCGGTGTTCTTGATCTCGAGGGCCTGGTCAACCGTTTTGCCCTTGACCCACTCGGTCGCCAGCGAAGACGACGCAATGGCCGAACCGCAACCAAAGGTCTTGAACTTGGCGTCTTCGATGATGTTGGTCTGCGGGTTAACCTTGATCTGCAGCTTCATCACGTCGCCGCACTCGGGCGCGCCGACCAGTCCGGTGCCCACATCGGCATCTTTTTTGTCCATTGAGCCCACGTTGCGTGGATTGTTGTAGTGATCGATTACTTTATCGCTGTATGACATCTGCAATCTCCTTGAGAACTCTTTTGTATTTGCCGCTAGAATTCGGTCGTCCCTACGGGACTTTGATCAGTTCTTCCTCTGTTCCCACCGCTGAAGCGCTGGGCTAAGCTCGGAAGCCCCTCCGGGGCTTTATTCCAGCCTCTAGTGCGCCGTCGGTTCTGCCGCCCACTTCACACTCTTCAAGTCCACACCTTCTTTCGCCATCTCGTAGAGTGGCGACAGTTCGCGCAGACGCAGTACTGTTTCAACCACGCGGTCGGCCACGTAGTCGATCTCGGCTTCGGTGTTGAAGCGTCCGATGCCGAAGCGGATCGAACTGTGCGCCAGATCGTCGCCCGTTCCGAGAGCCTTTAATACATAGGATGGCTCAAGGGTCGCCGAGGTGCATGCCGATCCGCTTGAAACCGCGATATCGTTGATGCCCATCAGCAGCGACTCGCCCTCCACATAGGCAAAGCTGATATTCAGATTGCCGGGAAGGCGATGCTCCATGGAGCCATTGATGTATACCTCGTCAAGGCGGCTCATGATGCTGTCTTTCAGGCGGTTGCGCAGGCCCGCCATTTTGCAGGATTCCTGCGGCATCTCTTCGTACGCGATGTTGCACGCCTTGCCGAGGCCGACGATGCCGGGAACATTGAGCGTTCCGGAGCGCATGCCGCGCTCGTGCCCGCCGCCGTCAATCTGCGCCACCAACTGCACTCGCGGATTCTTGCGGCGCACATAAAGCGCGCCCACGCCTTTCGGGCCGTACAGCTTGTGTCCGGTGATGGACGCTACATCGATGTTCATCTTGTTCACGTCGATCGGAACTTTGCCAATTGCCTGCACTGCGTCGGAATGGAAGACGACGCCGCGTTCGCGACAGAGTTTGCCGATTTCGGCGACCGGTTGCAGTATGCCGATTTCGTTGTTGGCCGCCATGATTGTGACCAGAATCGTCTTGTCGTCCATGGCGCGCTTCAGGTCATCGAGGTCGATCAGTCCATTCTTCTGCACCGGCAGATAGGTCACGCGGAAGCCGAGTTTCTCAAGATGCTTGCAGGTGTCGAGCACCGCTTTGTGTTCAGTAACCTCAGTGATGATGTGGTTGCCCTTCTCGCGGTACATCTCGGCCACGCCCTTGATTGCCAGGTTGTCGCTTTCGGTGGCGCCCGAGGTGAAGATGATCTCTTTCGGGGTCGCGCCGATCAGCTTCGCGATACGCTCGCGCGACAACTCGACTGCTTCTTCCGCCACCCATCCAAAGGGGTGATTGCGGCTGGCGGCGTTGCCGAACTTCTCTGTGAAGTAGGGCAGCATTTCTTCGAGAACCCGCGGATCCATGGGCGTGGTCGCGTGATTGTCCATGTAGATGGGTAGCTTGATGCCATTGGGAGCCGCGTCGTGATTGATCGGGGTCGGTTTCTTGCCATTCGTGCTCATGATTGCTTTGCTCCTACCAGCCCCTGAAGGGGCAATTATTTTTACCGCTTACGGCATCGCTAAAGCGATGCTCTGATACAAACCTGCTCTACTTCGGCACACTGCTGACTACGAAATCGTTATCAGCTCTGCCGGCTTTTTTATCTCCTGCTTTTCGACATGCAGGACTTCCGGCTCTTCTCTCATCTGCGAAATTTTGATGTTCTTCAACACCTGCTCGATGCTTTCATTCACCTTCCGCAGCGGTTCACGAATCGTGCAGCGATCGCTCTGGCCGCATTCGCCGCGAACCGTCACGCACGATGTAATGAACAGCGGGCCGTCAATGGCTTTGATCACTTCAAAGGCGGAAATCATCTTCGGATCCCGGGTCAGCGTGTAACCGCCGTTCATGCCATGCTGGGACCGTATCAAACCGACCTTCGCCAGCCGTTGCAGGATCTTTGCCAGCGCTTCCTGCGGGATGCCATAGGCCTCGGCGACGTCCTTGGCGCTGCATGCGCCCTGGTCGGCGTGCTCGGCCAGATGCTTCATGGCCATGAGGCCGTAGTCCGCTTTCTTGGTGAGTTTCAGCATGGTTCCGGAATGCCGACCTTTATAGTCGGATTCAAATTCCGACTGTTTCGGTCGCACTTTAATTCTAACCTTGGAGGTTGCTTCGCGCAAGACTAATCAGGCGCCGGTTGGTTTTGGCGATCAAACGGTAAGTTTCAGCAGGTAAACGGCTTAGGGGCTGGGGTCGTTCCCATGGTTGTGGCGCAGGTCGCGGCAGGGTTCGGCAGCTCTCTAATTTCTGCCGTGTGATCGGCGTTTCAAACCCTTCAGCACCAGCCCGCAAATTTCGTCGGCGAAGCTTTCGTCGAGCTTGTCGTGCCGGATCAGAAAACGCATGTAGATTGGGCCGTAGAGCGAGTCGAGGATGAGGTCGAGGTCGCTGCCGACGGGAATTTCGCCGCGGTCGATGCCACGCTCCAGCGTCTGATAGGCCTGTTTGCGTCTGGGCCACAGGAATCTGTCGCGAAAGGCCTCGATCAACTCCGGATCCGATTGTCCTCCGGCGAGCAGGGCGGCCACGACCTTGCCGCGCTTGGAGCGGAAGATGCGAATCACGCGCCTCATCTGCAGGCTCATGTCAGTGTGCACGGAGCCAGTATTCGGGAAGCGGAGCTCGTCGTCGGCACTGGCGGAGAAGGCGTCGGCGACCAGAGCGGCCTTGGTCGGCCACCAACGATAGACAGTAGTTTTGCCCACATTGGCGTCGGCGGCGACAGCTTCAATGCTCAGTTCCGCGAATCCACCGTCCTGCTTGAGGAGTTTCAGCGTGCTCCGCAGGATCGACTGACGGGATTCCTCACTGCGGGGCCGTCCGGGCGGGCGCTTGCCGTTCGGTCCGTTCCTTCCGCCCGCTCCGTTACTTCTGTTCCGGGCCCCGGCGTGTGGGTTATGGTTTTGAGCCATGGCTAGAGTGTAATATAATTTAAATCCGAAACGTAGTGTTTTGAATCTCAATTTGCAAGCCCGCAGGCCGGTGTGGGGCTCCGGCGTCGGCAGTACGGTTTCCGCTAGTATTGGGTTTCAGCATTAGCAGTTTCTTGCCAGTCTTATGTGGATTGTTGCATTAGCGCTTCGCCGTCCTTATACGTTCGTGGTGATGGCACTGCTCATCATCATTCTTACGCCCCTCACCATTCTGCGCACCCCGGTCGACATTTTCCCCGACATCAATATTCCCGTGGTCAGCGTGGTGTGGAACTTCGATGGCATGTCGCCGAGTGAGATGGCGGACCGGATCGTGAGCAACTCCGAGCGTGGATACACGATCACGGTCAACGACATCGAGCATCAGGAGTCGCAGTCGCTGAACGGAAAAGCCGTGATCAAGATCTTCTTCCGGCCTGGCGTCAACATTTCCATGGCCGTGACACAGGTGACGGCGATGTCTCAGACCATCCTGCGCGGGCTGCCTCCGGGCACGACCCCGCCGCTGGTCATTACTTATTCGGCATCGACGACGCCAATTGTGCAACTGGGCTTGAGCAGCAAGACGCTGCCGGAGCAACAGTTGTTCGATCTGGGGAACAATTTTCTGCGCACGCAGTTGATCACGGTGCAGGGCGCAGCCACTCCGTGGCCTTACGGCGGCAAGCCGCGCCAGGTGCAGGTGGACCTGGATTCCGCCAAACTACAGGCCTATGGTCTAGCGCCGGTCGATATCGTAAATGCGGTGTCCGCGCAGAACTTGATTCTGCCGGCGGGTACGACCAAGATTGGGCCGACCGAGTACAGCGTGGAGATGAACGGCGCGCCGGAGACCATCGCCCAACTCAACGATCTCCCGGTGAAGACCTCGAACTCGTCTACGCTTTACCTGCGCGATGTAGCCCACGTGCGCGACGGATTTGCGGTGCAAACCAACATCGTGC
>Ga0187890_10003439_pt1 | contig 10932 bp, 12 predicted proteins | sample June2016WEW_21_1_FD_133005 | JGI IMG/M metagenome (GOLD analysis project Ga0187890, IMG submission 133005) | Peatland microbial communities from SPRUCE experiment site at the Marcell Experimental Forest, Minnesota, USA - June2016WEW_21_10 | ecosystem: Environmental > Terrestrial > Soil >...
AGTTATGCCGGCCCCCTCAAGACCATCGTCCGTTGGGAGCTTGAGCCTCAAAGTGTGAATAATCTGTACCCGACCGGCCCGGCGCGCGCGGGCACTGGCACACTGGTAAGAGTCCGCCAGGAAGGTTTCGCCGGCAATCCTGTCGCCGCGGCCAGCCACACCGAAGGCTGGAAGCTGGTTCTGGGATGGCTGCTGGGTTATCTGGAAAAAGGAGAAACCGCCGGCACGCGCCGGTAGTGTCCTAGCAGTTCAAATCAGGACACTACCCACGCGCCCCTCAAATTGACGCGTTGCCTTACTCCAGACGACAATGCAGGCATGAAGCCGCCTGCTTGTGCCGCGCCAGCCCGAATCATCGCGACCGTCGTTGCCGCAGTCCTCGCAAATGTGACGATGTTGTCGATAACAACGGCGACATCGATAACGATACCGGCGGTCGCCATCCTCTGCCTGGGCTTGCCTTCCTCCGCGCACGCACAAACTACTTCCGCTCCAGTTCAGAAGGGAACCGCGATGCCGATTCATGCCACCGGACCGTTCGACGTCAAACTCGCTCCTCAGACCGACGATAAAGTCGGCGATCCCACCGTCGGCCGCATGTCCATCGACAAGCAGTTTCACGGAGATCTCGAAGCCACCAGCAAAGGCCAGATGCTGACTGCCATGACCGAGACCAAAGGTTCGGCCGGGTATGTCGCCATCGAGCGCGTCACCGGAACCCTGCACACTCCCGGCGGCGTGCGCAGCGGCAGCTTCGCCCTGCAGCACTTCGGCACTCTAACCCGCGGCGCCCCGCAACTGAATGTCACCGTCGTCCCGGATAGCGGGACCGGTCAACTCGTCGGTCTAACCGGCAAGATGACCATCAACATCGCGGACGGAAAACATTCCTACGACTTCGAGTACACGCTGCCCGACGCGCCTTAGGCGATAAACGAGCTGAAGCGCGATTCCCCAACGCCGACGCCACGAGGTCGCAGTTGCCCGACTGCTGGAGCGTCTGCACCAGAATGGTGTATACTGGTGCCACAATGGCACTGACGAAGCGATCCCGCGCAAAATCAGTCCGCATAAAGCATGTCCGGCGAAGCGTAACGCTGCCGCCCAAGATTGCCAGGCAAGTCGAAACCTTGGCCAGGGAACGCGATCTCAGCGACAACCGGGTTCTGGTGGAACTCATCGAGCAGGGAATCGAAGCCCGCAAGCAGAAGGAAAAAGCCTTCTTCCAGTTAGCCGAACGCTTCCGCGCCGCCGACGATCCGGAGCAGGTCAAGCAGTTGGGCAACCAGCTAGGGCGCTTCGTCTTCGGCGAGTGATCCGAGAGATCGAACCAATCTCACGCCACCACCGACATTTCCCCATGCCCCTTGCGCGTGGGCCTCACGATGATCTCCACATCCTGTCCCAGCGCAGTGAGAAACTCCATCAGGCGCTCCACCGAAAAGGTGCCTGAGCGGTTGCGCATGAGCGCCGAGACATGTGGCTGCTTGATGCCTAGGATCTTTCCCGCCTCGGCCTGCTTGAGGCCCCTCGCCTTAATGAGCCGGTAGATCTGCAGCGTAAGCTGCGATTTCAGAAGCTCCTGCTCAGGATGAGGAAGCCCGAGATCGGCAAAAACGTTCCCGCTGCTTTTTTCGGTCCGGATTCTCTTAGACTCCGTGCGCTTGTTTGTTCTCATTGGGATGTCAATTCTGCCTCTCTCGATGCAGTCGCTCCGCTTCCGCCAAACGCTGCCGTATACGTCTATACGTATACTCCGTCAAGCATTCGTTGAGCTACACCGATATAGAGTGTCCGACCCATAGGAGCATCGCTTATACTACCTTCATCTATGTCTGGGGATTCACACAAAACCTTCTACCTCGAAACCTTCGGCTGCCAGATGAACGTGCATGACTCCGAAAAAGTCATTGGCACGCTGGTCAACGAAGGCTACCGGCAGGTGGAGACGGTGGAAGAGGCCGGGTTGGTGCTCTACAACACCTGTTCCATCCGAGATAAGGCGGAGCAGAAAGTCTTTAACCGGCTCAACGATTACAAGAAATACCAGAAACAAGGCAAGAAGTTTGGCGTGCTGGGCTGCGTGGCGCAGCAGGAAGGCGAAAAGATTTTCGAGCGCGCCCCCTGGGTGTCCCTGGTCTGCGGATCGGCCAGCTACCGCAATCTGCCCCAAATGCTGGCGCAACTGGCAGCGCCGAAGCCCGAAGCCCGAAGCCCGGAGCCCGCCCCCCTGGTTCGCATCACCGGACTCGACGATCGCGAAACCGACGCCTGCTTTGAGACCGAGTTTACGGCGCGCACTAATCCCCATCGCGGATACATCACCATCATCGAAGGCTGCGACAAGTTCTGCGCCTACTGCGTGGTGCCGTTTACCCGCGGCAAGGAGCGCAGCCGGACTTCGGAGTCGGTGCTCGCGGAAGCCCGCCAGATGGCCGATCTCGGCTACACAGAAATTCAACTGCTGGGCCAGAACGTCAATTCGTACAAGGATCCTACCGACGGACTTTCCGGGAAAAGGAAGACTTTCGCGGAGTTGCTGGTGGCCGTGGGCGAGGTGCCCGGGATTCGCCGCGTGCGCTTCACCACCTCGCACCCCCGCGATTTCGGTCGCGATATCGTCCACGCCATCGACGCCGTCCCCACCCTTTGCGACCACGTGCATCTTCCCGTGCAGAGCGGATCGGATCGGGTGCTGGGCGCCATGCAGCGGCTCTACACTCGCGAACAGTACCTGGAACGCATTGCTTGGATGAAGGCGGCAAAGCGCGAGATCAGCATCACCAGCGATGTGATCGTGGGCTTTCCGGGAGAGACGGAAGAAGACTTCGCGGAGACCTTATCTCTGCTGGACGAGGTCGGATACGATGCGGTGTTTGCCTTCAAGTACTCTCCGCGGCCGAACACGCCGTCGTTGGCGCTGGAAGATGCGATTCCGGATGAGGAGAAAGCACGGCGCCTGGAAGTCCTGATGGCGCGGCAAAGAGAGATCCAGATCGCACGCTACAAGAGATATATCGGGACAATCTGCGAAGTAATGGTTGAAGGAAGAAACGAAGCCCGGGCGCAGTGGATGGGGCGGACGTCGCACAATAAGACCTTGAATTTCACCTCGCCGGAGGCCGCTACTCCCAAGGTGGGAACCTACGTGCCGGTGATGGCAACGATCAGCTTTCCCAACAGTCTTCTAGGCGAAATGGTGGTATAAGAAGCGGAGAACGTTGGCTCGGTCGAGGTGGCAGCGGTTGGAGGAGGTCACGTGGAAGTAGAGATGACAATCCGTGGACTTTTGATGGATCCGGTGACGAACACGCCGATTGTGATCCTTAAGGATGTGGCGGGGGAATCGGTGCTGCCGATCTGGGTGGGGGTTTACGAGGCGAATGCGATTGCGCTGGAGATGGAGAAGGTGAACACGCCGCGGCCGATGACGCATGATTTGATCAAGAACGTGCTGACCGGGCTGGAGACGCAGGTGCATAAGGTGGTGGTGACGGAGCTGCGCGAGGATACGTTTTATGCGGTGATCTGGCTGGAGCGCGGCGGCGAGGTGGTGAGCATCGACTCGCGGCCGTCGGATGCGCTGGCGCTGGCGTTGCGGGTGGATTGTCCCATCTATGTGGACGAAGTGGTGCTGAAGAATTCCAAGCAGGCGGCGAACATGTCGGATCGGGTGACCGCCGAGGAGCTGAGGAAGTATCTGGAAGGGCTGAACGACGAGGATTTGGGCAAGTACAAGATGTAGGGCGGATCGGGTAATTTTGCAATTGGGTAATTTAGTAATTTGGGCTCGGCGATTTCCAGAAGAACGGCATCTCTCCTTCCTTTGTGATGCTGAATGTCAATTCTTGACATCATCTTATCCCTCGTGACATCATGTTGTTGCTATGCGCACCACTTTGAACCTCGATGATGATGTTGTTGGCCAGTTAAAGGCATTTGCCGAAAGCCGGTCGATGGCATTGGGAAAAGCTGCGTCCGATTTGATGCGGAGAGGGTTGAACGCAAAGGTGGAGACGCGGCTGGTGAACGGGATTCACGTCGTCGTTCTACCGCCGGATTCGCCGAAGATCAGCTCGGAGAAGGTAAAGCGACTGCTTGAGGACGAACTCTAGCGGATTGTTTCTGCTTGACGCTAACGTTTTGATCGCGCTGTGCTGGCCTACCCACGGCTCGCATGCGGCTGTAGAAGAATGGTTTGCGAGGCGTGGAGAGCGGGGCTGGGCTACCTGCCCGTTCACTGAATCTGCGTTCGTCCGGATTGTTTCCAATCCCTCCTTTTCACGCGATGCGCTGGCACCGGCGAACGTCGTGCGCCTGCTGCAAGACAATATTGCACATCCAGCCCACCGGTTTTGGCCAGCAGATCTTCCGGTGGCTGACGCGGTTCGCGGGATGATCACGCCACTGACCGGCCATCAACAGATTACGGACGCGTACCTGATCGCCTTGGCGATTCATAACCGGGGGAAGCTGGCTACGCTAGACCGGGGGATTGCGCAGCTAGCACCGGCGGGATCGGTGGAAGTGATTTCGTGATCGATTGCGACGACTTTACATAATACCTGTTATCGGACATTGCAACCCTGGCTGGGTGCCCCATTTCTCGCGTTCTTTGCGAGAAGTGGGGCTTTTGGCTTGAGCTAACGATAAGCCCAGCCAATGTTCATCCGTCACAGACAAGACCCCGCAATTGTCAATAGCTCTTCCTCATGCCCTGGGGCCTAAAGCGTTATTACGGCACGGGAAGCCTCCATTTCATCACCTGGAGCTGCTATCGACGCAAGCCGCTGCTCGGTAATCCCGCGCGCCGCGATCTGGTACTTACTGTCCTCGAACTGATGCGAGTTCGCTATCGTTTTGCCGTGATCGGATACGTGGCCATGCCCGAACATGTACATCTGCTGATTTCCGAACCTTTAATTGGCGATCCCTCGAAGATAATTCAGGCCGTGAAGCTGAGCGTCTCGCGCCGGCTGGCCATTGCGGGCGAATTCTCCGGCCGCTTCTGGCAGAGTCGTTTCTACGATTTCAATCTGTGGGGCCAGCAGAAAGAGGTTGAGAAGCTAAAGTACATGCATCGCAATCCGGTAGTGCGCGGGCTGGTGGCGAGTCCGGAGGATTGGCGGTGGAGTAGCTACCGCTCCTATGCAAATGGAGAGGCGGGACTGGTTCGGATCAACGATTGGAATTGGTGGGAAGAGAAAATTCGGCGGAGCGCTGGTTGAGGGTCGGGAGGGTGTCGGCGAAAAGCCCCACTTTCGCCGAAACCCTCCCAACCCCAACCAGAGCACTCTGTCGAATTTTCTCCCCCCACCAGGTCTACGGGCGGGTGGCCCACATCTCCCATTCGCCACGCATCCCTCGTAGTCAGGGTGCCCCATTTCTCGCGTTCTTTGCGAGAAGTGGGGCTTTTGACTTACAGCCCACGATAAGCCCGAGGTTAGCTCCACGTTCATCCGTCACACCTATGACCTCGCAATTGGGGCATACAGTTTTTTCATGCATGGGGCTTTTCGCCGAAACCCTCCCAACCCCAACCAGCGCTCCGTCGAATTTTCTCCTCCCACCAGGTCTACGGCGATCGCTCCTTCTTGGGGCACACCGCGCACCGCACCCCCACTTCCTCGCTGCGGCAAGTCTTCGGAATATCGTTCCTCCCGCGCTTTTCCCGTGGGCAATCGAGAAGGCACCACGCTTCCCGGTAATGCTCAAACATTGGTTTCACCAGCCTCCGCGAGTGCGGACGGTGGATTCTTGATCCTCGGGGGCACGGTCGAGGACAGCAGGTTCCTCCACTGCGCTTCCCTTTCCCTGCGGGAAAGCGAAGCTTCGGTGGGGATGACAGAGTTTAGTTGAGCTGCAAAATCTTCGTCTTGTTGATCTAGGACAAAGAGAAGGTGCTAAACCCAACAGCAACAGCAAAGGCGTCGGGAGGCGTCGGTGGTGGATTCTCGATTTTCAGGGGCACTGTCAACGACAGCAGGTTCCTCCACTGCGCTTCCCTTTCCCTGCGGGAAAGCGAAGCTTCGGTCGGAATGACAAAGTTTTGCTTGACCTGCTGTCTGCTCCTCGGCGGGGGCTACCCATTCGGGAAGACGATTTTGGGGTGAAACAACGTGCCGGCCACTCGAGTGGCGATGGCAATGAGGTCGCGCTGTCCGTGGAAGACTTTGACCTGGCGGGCGCGGGAGAGTTCGGGGAGGTTGACGGGGCGGCCGCTGCGGATGCGGGCGGCGGTGGCGTCGTCGGCGGTGACGGAGGGAAATTGGGGCAGGAGTTGGCGGGGGTGGACGAAGAAGGCTTCGAAGCTCTTTGCTCCAGCGTTAATGGCGGATTCTTGATCTTCGGGGGCACGGTCGAGGACAGCAGGTTCCTCCACTGCGCTTCCCTTTCCCTGCGGGAAAGCGAAGCTTCGGTCGGAATGACAAACTTCCCCTTGAGCTTCTATCTGTTCCTTATTGTTATTGTTCTCACTCCTCTTGTTGTTCTGAATCCTCTCAATTTCGTCGAGGGTGTGAGCCTGGGTGAGGTCGAATTCGGCTACGGCGGTGCGGCGGAGGGATTCGAGATGGGCCCCGGGGCCGAGGCGCTGGCCCATTTCGTGGGCGATGGAGCGCATGTAGGTTCCGGAGGAGACGCGGGCGCGGAAGTGGGCGCGGTCGCCGTCGACTGACAGGATGACGAATTCCTTGAGCTCGACTTGCACCGGCTTGAGGATTACCTCTTGCTGTTTTCTTGCGAGTTTGTAGGCGGGGACGCCGTGGATTTTTTTGGCGGAGAACGGTGGTGGAGTTTGCTCGATCAGGCCGTGAAATGCGGCGGCGAGCTGCTGGATGGGATCGAGGTTGAGCGAGACTGGGCGAGGTTCGGTCGTGGGGTCGCCATCGGCATCGTAGGTGTTGGTGGCGAAGCCAAAGCGGATCACGCCTTCGTAGGTTTTCTCCGACGTGGTGTAGAACTGGGCGAGGCGGGTGAGGCTGCCGGTGACGAGCGGGAGCACGCCGGTGGCGAGCGGGTCGAGGGTGCCGAGATGGCCGACGGAACGCTGGCCGAGAATGCGGCGCATGCGGTTGACTACGTCGTGGGAGGTCCATCCGGCGGGCTTGTCGATGATGATGACGCCATTCATGGGGGGGATTTGGTAATTTGGTAATCGGGCAATTTGGTAATTTGAAAAGCCAGGCAGGTTCGCCGCGTTTCAATTGCTCAATACCTAAACTAACAGACTTCCTATGTTGCCTATTCGCGACGACCAGCCTCGGTATAGCACGCCGTGGGTGAATTATTTTCTGATTGGGCTGAACCTGGCGATTTTTTTCTTCGAGTTTACGCTGGACCCGCGGAGCCTGGAGATACTGGTTCGTCAGTTTGGCGTGGTGCCGTCTCATCTGGAGTTGTTTCTGTCGGGGTCGCCGAGGTACTCGCTGGTGGCGATCGTGCTTCCCTTCTTTACGTCGTTGTTCTTGCACGGGTCATGGATGCATGTGATCGGGAATATGTGGTTTTTATATATTTTTGGGGACAATGTGGAGGACTACTTAGGACACTTCAAGTATTTAGTGTTTTACCTACTGACGGGCGTGCTGGCGATGGGCACGCATATGGTGATGAATCTGCATTCGACGGCGCCGGCGCTGGGAGCAAGCGGGGCCGTTTTCGGAGTGCTTGGAGCGTATTTTGTCCTATACCCCAGGGCGCGCGTGTTGACCTGGATTTTCGAGGTCCTGTTCCTTGTGATTTGGATACCGGCGTGGGTTATCCTTATCTATTTTTTCGTCCTCAATTTCCTAAGCGGAACCCAATCGCTGTTTGCCATACACCGGCAGAACATGGGCGGAATCGCGTTCTGGGCGCACGTGGGCGGATTCGTCTCGGGAGCGCTGCTGGTGAAGGTTTTCGGCGAGCGGCAGCGGCGTCATCCGTATGCGTTCCAGTAGGGCTGGGCGAACAAATCAGAGTCTGGACTGGCCACGGCAAGAGCAAGAGCAACTGCAAAGTCGAAAGCGACGGGCCTTCGGCCCGGGGACAGCCGAGGGCGGCTGTCCCCACACATAGGCTCTCTGCAGTTCACATGAGCAGGGGGCTATCCATTCGGGAAGACGAGTTTGGGATGGAAGAGGGCGCCGGCGACGATCTTCAGGGGTGCGGTCAGGAACAGCAGGTTCCTCCACTGCGCTTCCCTTTCCCTGCGGGAAAGCGAAGCTTCGGTCGGAATGACAAAGGTTTACTTGAGCTGCTAACTGCTCCTTCTGATCCAGCACAAGGAAAGGTGCTAGCACCCCAATAGCAACGTCAAAGGGGTCGGACAAGAGTGTCCGACCCACATGGTCTCTGACTGAACCTAAACTCCGTTGGGGCGCTGGCGGATTAGCGAGAGGAACTCCGAGCGGGTTTCGTTCTCGTTGCGGAAGCAGCCCAGCATGGAGGACGTGACGGCGGCGGAATGCTGTTTTTCGACGCCACGCATCATCATGCAGAGGTGGCGGGCCTCGATGACTACGCCGACGCCTTGGGGTTCGATCACGTTTTGAATGGTTTCGGCGACCTGGGTGGTGAGGCGCTCTTGAATCTGCAGACGGCGGGAAAACAGCTCGACCAACCGAGGGACCTTGCTGAGGCCGATCACCTTGCCGTTGGGGATGTAGGCGACGTGAACCTTGCCGAAGAACGGCAGCATGTGGTGCTCGCAGAGGCTGAACATCTCGATGTCTTTGACAATAACCATTTCGTCGTAGGTGACGGTGAAGAGCGCGCCTTTGAGCAGAGCCTCGGGATCTTCGGTGTAGCCGCGGGTGAGGGTCTGCAGCGATTTGCGAACGCGTTCGGGAGTGCGTTGGAGGCCTTCGCGGTGCGGGTCTTCGCCGAGGCGGACGAGCATTTCCTGGACGAGATCTTCGAAGCTGGCGCTGGTGAGGGTGGAGGCTGGTTCGGTTGAGGGTTTCATGGTTGGGTCGATTTGGTAATTTTGTAATTTAGTAATTTTGTAATTTGAAAATCAAACACCTTTGCCTGCGTATTCGAACGAATTCATCATTGTTTCTTCCAGCCTTACTCTTTCAAGATGCGCGTGGGGGAAGCCGCGCTGCACTATTTCGTAAATCTGGGTGCAGAGATTTTCGGTGGTGGGGACTGCCTGGGCGAATTCTGGCAGAGTGTTCAGGTTCTCATGGCCGAAGCGGGCGAGCACTTCCCTTTCGATAAAGCCATCGAGATCGACCAGGTTGCAAACCATGCCGGTCTGGTTGTCGACCGGGCCGCTGACGGTTACTTCGACGGTGTAGTTATGGCCGTGTCCGAAGGGATTGTTGCATTTGCCGTAGGTTGACTGGTTCTCTTCCTCCGACATGGCTTCGCTGTGCAGGCGGTGGGATGCGGAGAACAGATAGCGGCGGGAGAGGTGCGCTTTCATAATTTAGCTTCTAGCTTCTAGCTTCTAGCTCTTGCGTTTCTGACTCCTGGCATTCGAGTTTCAGTGTCCACTTACGCTTCACCGTAGAAATCGACGAACAGATCGGGGGTTTCGTAGACCCGGACGCGATGCAGTTGGGCTTTTTCGAGTTTACTGGCGAGACGCTGCCAGATGGCGATGGCTATGTTTTCCGTGGTCGGAATTTGATGCAGGAATTCCGGGACCTCTTTGTTGAGGAAGCGGTGATCCATGGCGTCGAGGACTTCGCGGTGCATGACTTCTTTGAGTTGCTTCAGGTCGACAACGAAACCGGAGCGGGGGTCGACTTCGCCTTTTACCGTGACTTCGAGCGTGTAGTTGTGGCCGTGGCCGTTGGGGTTGTTGCATTTGCCGAAGACACGGCGGTTCTCTTCCGGAGTGAAGTCCGGATTGTGGTAGTAGTGCGATGCGGAGAATTCGGCTTTGCGAGTGAGATAGATCATAAAACAGTTGCCAGTTGTCAGTGGCCAGTTGCCAGTAAATTCCCTTCCTCCGAATACTTGCGGCCTTTCCAGGGGACGCTGCCTTGGGCATGTGCCTTGGCCGATCTTAGTAATAGATAGGAGAACAGAGGGAGTCCGAAGAGAGCAAGGATATCGGCGTCCCAGGAAAAATGGGCACGGCGGATGCGTGTGAGAAAGACTGCATATAAGAGGATGGCAAGAATTCCGGCAAGGACGGCGGGGCGCTCGTGTCCGCGCATCGCGTTCGCGATGGCGATGGCGAGGCTGGCAACGATCAGCACAAATTCGAGTGCACGCAGTGCGGCAAGGCGCACGGGCGAGGGGAACAAGAGTGCGAGGTTCTTGGTCCAGCCTTCGCGGAGTTGGGCGAAGGTGCGATACATGCGGGTGCGAACGGCGTCGCCACCGTAGCGGAAGAATATCTTTCTGCCGGAGCGCTTGACGGCGCGAGCCAGTGCTACGTCTTCGAGAAGGCTTGCGGCGATGGCGGCGTGACCGCCGACGGCATCGTAGGCTTCGCGCGTGATCAGGAGGTACTGGCCGTTGGCGGCCGCGGCGGGCGATTTGGGGTCACTCACTTGGGAAGGGCGGAAGCTTGAGGCGAGTTCGGCGAAGATGACGGGCATGACGGATTTCTCCCAGAAGCTGTCGACTATTTGCTCCGGCGAATAGGAGAGCATGGCCGCGTTGTGACCTTTCGCTTCTTCGAGGCTGCGGGCGAGCGATCCGGGGAGGTGGATGGTGTCGGCGTCGGTGAAGAGCAGCCAATCGCCATGCGCGACTTTGGATCCGGCGGTGACCGCGTTGTTCTTACCGGTGCTGCCTGCGGGGAGCGGGCCGGCTTCGATGACGCGCACCTTCTCGCTGGAGAACGACGATGCGATGTCGCGGGTGCGATCGGTGGAGTGGTCGTCGACGACGATGATTTCGAAGGTTGCTCCGATCTGCGCGAGCAGGGACTGCAGACATGCGGCGAGGCAGGCTTCTTCGTTGCGCGCCGGGATGATTACCGACACG
>Ga0187890_10003440_pt1 | contig 10931 bp, 9 predicted proteins | sample June2016WEW_21_1_FD_133005 | JGI IMG/M metagenome (GOLD analysis project Ga0187890, IMG submission 133005) | Peatland microbial communities from SPRUCE experiment site at the Marcell Experimental Forest, Minnesota, USA - June2016WEW_21_10 | ecosystem: Environmental > Terrestrial > Soil >...
CTTGTCCGCGCAGCGGCGGCAGCCCCCCCGGCTCCCGGCCGGTATCGCGGCGGTCCTCTCCGTGCTCTCCTCGTCGGCGGTGGTCATCGACAGCGATGACCGGGTGCTCCGGGCGAGCGCCGCGGCCCGGTCGTTCGGCCTGGTCAAGGGCGACCGCCTGATGGTCGGCGAGCTGCTGGCCCTGGCCCGCCAGGTACGCCGGGACGGTGAGATCAGGGAAGGCGAGATCGAGGTCTCCGGCACCAGGTTCGGCGGCCGGACCACGAGCTTCGCGGTCCGGGTGGCACCACTGGGGTCCGGGGTGGGCGGCGGCGGCCTGGTGCTGCTGCTGGCCGAGGACCAGACCGAGAGCCGCCGGGTGGAAGAAGTCCGCCGGGATTTCGTGGCCAATGTGAGCCACGAGCTCAAAACCCCGGTGGGAGCGCTGGCCCTGCTGGCCGAGACGGTCGAGGATGCCGCCGACGATCCCGAGGCGGTCCGCCGGTTCGCCGGGCGCATGCGGCAGGAAGCGTCCCGGCTCACCAAGCTGGCCCAGGACCTCATCACCTTGTCCCGGATCCAGGCGGCCGAGCCTATCCCCGACCCCATCCCGGTGGATGTGTCCCTCGTGGTGGCTGAGGCCCTGGACCGGTGCCGGATGAAGGCCAGTGCCCACGGCATCGAGCTCGCCGCGGACGGCGATCCCGGCCTGGTCGTGCTGGGAGACGAGGACCTGCTCGTCAACGCGCTGCGCAACCTGCTGGAGAACGCGGTCGCCTACAGCCCGGAGAAGACCCGGGTGGTGGTGGCCACCCACCGCGCCGCCGACGACGTGGCCGAGATCAGCGTCACAGACCAGGGGATCGGCATCCCGCAGCGGGACCTGGAGCGGATCTTCGAACGCTTCTACCGGGTCGACCCTGCCCGCTCCCGCGCGACCGGCGGGACCGGGCTCGGCCTGGCCATCGTCAAGCACGTGACCGCCGCGCACGGCGGCAATGTCACGGTCGGGAGCAAGGTAGGCGAGGGGTCGACGTTCACCCTTCGGGTGCCGATTGCGAATCGCCCACGCGCTGCGGCCGGGAGTCCCCTGCCACCAGCAGCATCATCTGCCAGGGAGGCTGTGAAGTGACGCGGGTGCTCGTGGTGGAAGACGAAGAGTCGTTCAGTGATGCCTTGTCCTACATGCTCCGCAAGGAGGGCTTCGAGGTAGCGGTCTGCCCGACCGGCCCGGACGCGCTGGAGACCTTCGACCGGGACGGCGCGGACCTGGTGCTGCTCGACCTCATGCTGCCCGGGCTGCCCGGCAGCGAGGTGTGCCGCACGCTCCGCGAGCGGTCGAGCGTGCCGGTGATCATGCTGACCGCGAAGGACAGCGAGATCGACAAGGTCGTCGGCCTCGAGCTGGGCGCCGATGACTACGTCACCAAGCCGTTCTCTTCCCGCGAGCTGGTGGCCCGGATGCGGGCCGTGCTCCGGAGGCGCGGTGAGCCCGATGACGCCGCGATCTCGACGCTGGAGTCCGGCCCCGTCCGGATGGACGTGGAACGGCACGTGGTGACCGTGCGCGGCGAGCAGGTCCAGCTCCCGCTCAAGGAGTTCGAGCTGCTCGAGGTCCTGCTGCGGAACACCGGGCGGGTGCTCACCCGGATGCAGCTGATCGACCGGGTCTGGGGTGCCGACTACGTCGGCGACACCAAGACCCTCGACGTGCACATCAAGCGGCTGCGGGCCAAGGTAGAGGTCGACCCGGGTAACCCGCGGCACATCATCACGGTCCGGGGGCTGGGCTACAAGTTCGAGCCGGGCAGCTAAGTTCCGCACCCGCGCCCCGCAACGGCTCTTACGGGGTGGCCGTAGCCGTCGCGGTGGCAGTGGCGGTCGCGCCGGGCGAAGGCGTCGCCGTGGCGCTGCCCGTGCCCCGGCGCCTGTGCCTCGCTGTCGCCCTGAGCGTCGGCGACGCCGTCGGGGCGGGTGAGAACGTGGCGTATGAGTTCGCCCGGGCGAGCACCGGGACGTCCAGGCCCACCGTGCCCGCGTTCTGGAAGGTAAGGAACACCTTGACGTACGTCCCAGCGGCCAGGCTGCGGGTCAGGCCGGTGAGGATGAGCTTGGGCGCAGGGCCGGTCAGCAGCGCGCTCTGGTTCTGCTCCAGCACGACGCCGCCCTTAGGCAGCGTGACCGAGGTGGCAGAGCCCGGCGCGGAGACGCGGACCAGGCGGTCCCGCGGCCCGGTGTTGACCAGCCCCACGAACATGCTGGCGGAACTGCCGGCTGGCAGGGTCGCGCTCGGCGGGGCGCCCAGGATGAACGCGTTGCGGATCGCGATTTCGCCCCCGCCCTCCTTGATCGTCGCGGACGCGCCGTTCGTGGGCGGGTGCCAGTGCAGGACGGGCGCGTTGCTGCCGGCCTCGCATCCCGCCAGCACCGGGATCAGCGCCACCGCCGCCACGGCGCAGGCGCGGCGCAGGGCGCTGCGGCCCGGCCGGGACGATCGGGACGCGGCCGTGCGCCGCATCGCGGAACGGCTCAGGGGGAGCATCACGTGCTCTCCTCGTATTCGTGTGAGGTGCACCTGGGACGCGTGAAAGCGTATCGGCAGCGGGTGGCCGGCCGGTCACCGGCCCGGGTGTGTCGCCAGCCGGGCGTGGTGGCGCCCGCTACGCCCTCGGCCCGCGGTTGGTCAGGCGGCCCGCAACCCGGCCTGGCCGGCCAGCACCACGGTGCCACCGGGGTCGTCCAGCCCCTGCGGGCGGCCCCCGGTCAGCGCCCGCAGGCTGCCCTGCAGATGGAGCGCCGAGCTGAGGTTCTGCCGGATGCTGCGCACCAGGCCATCCTTGTCCACCAGGACCGCGGTCAGCCCGACGGGCTGGTAAGTGCCGCTCAAGGCGTCCTGGGGGTCGGTCACCACGTGGCCGGTGCTGAGCCCGCTCCGCCTGGCCAGCGATCTGGCCTGAGCCACCGCCGCCCCGGCCGCGACGAAGTAGAGCGTCACGCCCGCGGCGGTCGCCTGCGCGCTCAGCCGGCGCGCCGCGGCCGTGCACCGGCAGCCGACCGGAACCAGGGCCAGGACCGAGGGGTGCAGGCCGCGCACCGGGCGGGGCTGACCGCGGCCGACGATGACGCTGGCTTCGGGCAGCAGGCCGCCGACCTGGCCGACCGGCGGGCTGGACCGCCGGGGTGCGCTGGTCGTCTGCAGGGTGGTTGGTACCGCGCGCCGCGCCGTGAACATGGTCAGCAGGGTACCGGCCAGCAGGGTCAGGGCCAGGCAGCTGGCGAGCAGGGGGAGGACCATCCCGTCCCGGGTGAGCGGGCCGCTCAGCCGCCGCACCAGCTGGTGCCTGCGCTGCATGCGCAGCTCCCGGTGGTACGCGTGCCTATCGCGCTCGAGCTCCCTGGCGTCGTCCGGGATCTCGATGTCGACCGGGGGCAGGCCATAGTCGTCCCGCTCCGGATCCCCACCTCTGTTCACGAGCATCCTTCTCCGGCGTGCGCGGACTCGTTGTTTCCAGTATGTGCCTGCGCCCGCCTTCACGCACAGTTGGCCGCCAGGGGATTGTGGCAGGTTCGTCCCCGGGTGGCGCTCGTTCGTCCGCGGCTGCCGCGTGCGGTGCTCCGGCGGGCCGTCCCCCGCCGCCGGGACGGCCCGGATGAGCCGCCAGCGGGGCCGGGCCGCACACTGGGAGAAAGCCCCAACAGGCGCCTGAAGAGGCCGTCGACGTGAAACCGGGCGGAAACCTATGATCCCGCGCAGGGTGCCCCGCAGGGCCCTGGTCCTCCCCGACACACCACGGCAGCCGCTTTCTGAGACCCTTAAACGTCCATTGACCTGCACGTTTAACGCGAACGACAGCTAGGGAACCCCGTTGGTCGTGCTAACATTGCTTTAGCGGAAGGGGTATGTGCCACATGACTTTTAAGGTCGGCGACACGGTCGTCTACCCCCACCATGGGGCTGCTCGCATCGAAGAGATCGAGACCCGATCGATCAAGGGTGAGGACAAGACGTACCTCGTTCTCAAGGTCGACAAGGGTGACTTGACCGTACGCGTTCCCGCGGACAATGCCGAGCTAGTGGGCGTGCGGGACGTTGTCGGGCAGGAAGGACTTGAGAGGGTGTTCGAGGTGCTTCGCGCCCCGCACACCGAGGAACCGACCAACTGGTCACGGCGGTACAAAGCCAACCTTGAGAAGCTCGCCTCCGGCGACGTGAACAAGGTGGCCGAGGTCGTCCGCGATCTGTGGCGCAGGGACCGGGAGCGCGGTCTGTCCGCAGGCGAGAAGCGCATGCTGGCCAAGGCGCGGCAGATCCTGGTCAGTGAGCTGGCGCTGGCCGAGAAGACCAACGAGGACAAGGCAGAGGCGCTGCTCGACGAGATCCTCGCCTCCTGATCTTGCTGCGGCGCGCATGGTGAGCGGGCTGCCCAGGGTAGGAGTGGGCACGGATGTCCACCCCTTCGGCCCTGGGCGCCCGCTCTACCTGGCGGGGTTGTTCTGGCCGGGTGAAGACGGCCTGACTGGTCATTCGGACGGTGATGTGGCGGCGCACGCCGCCTGTGACGCCCTGCTGTCGGCCGCCGGTCTCGGAGATCTCGGTGCGAACTTCGGCACGGCCGAAGCGCGGTGGGCCGGGGCATCGGGCACGGCGCTGCTGCAGGCGACCGCGGCCCTGGTGGCCGGAACCGGGTACGCCATCGGGAACGTCGCGATCCAGGTCATCGGCGAGCGCCCGCGGCTGTCCCCGCGGCGTCAGGAGGCCGAGAAGGTGCTGTCCGAGGCTCTCGGCGGCGTTCCGGTCAGCCTGTCGGGGACCACGACGGACGGCCTGGGCCTGACGGGCCGACGTGAGGGCATCGCGGCCATCGCCACTGCCCTCGTGCTCAAGAGCTAGCCCCGGCCCTCGGGTGAACTAGCCCCGGCCCTCTGGGTCTCAGCTGGGAGCGGTCTTCAGCTAGCCGGGTAGAGCAGCTCGCGGTAGGCCGGGCCGTAGTGCTGCTGGAGTTCCTCGAAGGTTTCCTCCGTGTCGGGCTGGACATCCTTCACGATGCGGGCCACCGAGGGCAGGATCCCGGGGTTCCAGGTCTGCGGGTCCCACAGCCGGGCGCGCATGAACGCCTTGGCGCAGTGGAAGAAGACCTCTTCCACCTCGACCAGCAGGGCCAGCCGCGGCCGGCTCCCGCGGACGATCATGTCGTCGAAGAACGCCGCCTCACGGATCAGCCGGGCCCGCCCGTTGATGCGCAGCGTGTCGCCCCGGCCAGGGACCAGGAACAGCAGGCCGACCTGCGGGTTGCTCAGGATGTTGCAGAACCCGTCCAACCGCTTGTTACCCGCGCGGTCCGGGATCGCGATCGTGGTGTCATCGAGCACCTTGGCGAAGCCAGGCGGATCACCCTTGGGGGACACGTCACACCCGCCGTTCGCGGCGGAGGTCGCGATCAGGCAGAACGGGGAGGCGGCGAGCCATTCCCGGTCCCGTTCATGCAGCGCGGGACGCACTTTCGTGGCCGCGCGCCTGGCCGGGGTGCTCAGCAGCTCACGCAGTTCCACCTCGGAGGTCAGCTCGGTCATTTCGGCCATGTGTGTCACGGCGTTGCTCCTCCGAGGCTGGTCCGGCGACGACAAAACCAGCCTAACCGCCGCCGTCCGGCGGCCACCGCCTGAGAATGCGCCCGACGGGGCGATGATCACGGTAGGCGCGGTCAGGCGTCGGAGTCAGGCGTCGGAGTCGGACTCATCCTCAGGCGGCGTCGGGGTGCTCCTCAGCCGGTCGAAGTGCGGCGACGGGGCGGGCACCGGGGCCGGCAAGGGCTGATGCGGCACGTGGATGGTACTGCCAGAGGCTCCGGACGGCTGATCGGTGCCAGTCCCGCCCGCCGGCGGCTGCGGTGCCTGTTCCGGGGTGGGCTCAGCCCGCCCGTCCCCGGGCGACTCACCCGGCTGCTCCCCGGTAGCGGGGTGGCCGGCGGCGGTCTCCTCCAGCGCGACCTGCTCCTGGACGGCCTGCTCCTCGCCTGCGGGCTCCTGGTCAGCCCGTTCCTGACCAGCAGGGTCGCTTCCGGCCCTCTCCTCGTCCGCCGTGTCGTGACTAACCGTGTCGTGACCAGCGGCGGCGTCGTCGGCCAGCTCACCGGGGGTCTCCGTGGCTGCGGTCTCGGAGAACGCGGGCCCGGGGAACGTGGCCCCGGGGAACGTGGCCCCGGCGGGAACGTCGTCACCTGGCCCGGCCGACGAGGCGGTGTCAGCCGGCGCCGAGTCCGCGGGGACCGGACCGGCAGGCGGTGCCGCAGCGTCGGGCGCCGGGGCGGCTGGCAGCTCCGCCGCACGCTCCGGACTTCCGGGAGGCTGGGTGGGCGGGAGAGGTGTTCGTTGCGGCTGCTCTTCAGCGCCAGTAGGGCGCGCGCCGTTGAACTGCGCGGCGGCACCGGGCCCGGCGGCTGGACCGGACTCCGGACGGGGTGAGGCTCCCGGCGCGGCGTGGGCCTGTGCGGCGGGAGGCGATGCCTCCGGAGGCGGCGCGGCGGGGAACGGTGCGGCGGGGAACGGTGCGGCGGGGAACGGTGCGGCGGGGGCGGGTGTCAGCGCGGGAGGAGCGGGTGGCCGCGCGGTCGGGGCTGTGCCCGCTGGGGCTGTGCCCGCCCGGGAGGTGTCGGCTGGAGAAGTGCTAGCCGGGGCGCTACCAGCCGGGGCGCTACCAGCCGGGCCGGTGTGGGCCGGGGCGGTGTGGGCCGGGGCGGTGTGGGCCGGGGCGGTGTCGGCCAGAGGGGTCTCGGCCCGGAAGGGCAGCAGCGGGGCGGTGTCCCGGGCCGGGACGGTGCCGACAGCCGGACCGGCCGGTTGCGCGGCGGGCTGGGTCTCTGTCACGTCCTGGCCGGCCACGGCCACCCGGGTCCGGCGGAACTGCCGGAGCATCGAAAGGAGCAGGCTGAAGGCCAGCAGCAGAAGGACCCAGGGGAGGACGGCGATGGTTGCGGCGGCCGGTTTGCGGGGGATGTGGGTGCCGGTCGCGTGGACCGCGTCGGCGACCGCCACCGCGGCCAGCAGCACCAGCGTGGTCAGCCAGGCGTAGGTGCGCTGCCACCAGCTCGCGGCCCGCAGCGACACCACCGCGGCGCAGGACACCACCAGCATCGCGTCGAAGATGACCGGGAAGATCCGGGCCGCGCTGGCCGATACCCCGGCGGACAGCGCGATCTTGTGGATCCCGCCGTAGGAGAGCACGAACGCGGCCGCAGCCAGCACGATTACCCCGGCGATCGCGGCAATGAGCGCGACGAGGCGGAGCGCGGCGTAGAGGTCATGCCCCCGGGAGCCGTTCGCTCGGGGATTGCCATTCATCGGGGCTACTTCGTCCTTCCTGCGGTGATGCTCTGTGACTCCCGGCGACGACCAAGGACCGGGAATCGGCGCGCTCCGCGCCACCACCGCCAGGTGGCGGCCAGCAGCGCCCGCATGCTTGGGGGACCAGAATGCGAGCGGCCCTCCGGGCCCCGCCCGGCCGCGCGATCTCTATCGTCTGCGTTCTGCGCCCGCGGTCTCCAGCGCTTGCGCTGTCCAGCGCCTGTGCTTGTCACGCCTGTGCTTGTCACGCCTGTGTTCTTCGGACCTGTGCTCATAACACCTGTGCTGCCGAAGGCCGGGGCTGTCTCACGTCTGTCTCTGTTGTCTAACGTCAAGGGAGACGATATTGCGTATCGCGCGTGGACTGGGGATATTCGAGGCAAGCCCAGGTACCCGGCGTGTTGCAAGCCATGCCGGACCTGGGCAATCCCGGCTGTGCGGGCGAGGGAGAGGCGGTCCCGGGGGGGCTGCCTGCGGCCGGGACCCTGAGCGGCGCGCCGCTGCGGACCTGAGCGGCGTGCCACCAGTACCGCGAGCGGCGTGCCGCCGGGCGGTGGCTGGATGCCGCCGCACGCTGGGCCGCCCGGGCAGGGCGCTTGATCCCGTAGCCTTGCTCCGTGACGCTCCGCCTTTACGACACTGCTGCGCGCACCGTGCGCGACTTCACGCCGGTGACGCCCGGTAAGGCGTCGCTGTACCTGTGCGGCGCCACCGTGCAGGCGCCGCCGCACATCGGGCACATCAGGTCGGGCGTGGTCTTCGACATCCTCACCCGCTGGCTGCGGGCCAGCGGGTACCAGGTCACGTTCTGCCGGAACGTCACCGACATCGATGACAAGATCCTCCGGGTCGCCGCGGCCGAGGAGGTCCCCTGGTGGCTGATAGCCCAGCGCAACGAGCGGGCGTTCAGCCGCGCGTACGCGGTGCTGGGCTGCGTCCCCCCAGACGTCGAGCCCCGGGCGACCGGGCACGTGCCCGAGATGATCACCTTGATGCACCGCCTGATCGACACCGATCACGCCTACGCTGCCGACGGTGACGTCTACTTCGACGTCCGCTCCTACCCCGCGTACGGCGCGCTGTCCGGGCAGCGGGTGGATCACATGCGCCCGGCCGACGACACCGAGCCCAACGAGGCCAAGCGTGACCAGCATGATTTCGCGCTGTGGAAGGGCGCGAAGCCCGGCGAGCCTGCCTGGGAGACCCCGTGGGGCCCGGGCCGGCCCGGCTGGCACCTGGAGTGCTCCGCCATGGCCACCAAGTACCTGGGACCCACGTTCGACATCCACGGCGGCGGCCTGGACCTGGTCTTCCCGCACCACGAGAACGAGATCGCCCAGTCCCGCGCCGCCGGAGACGGGTTCGCGCAGTACTGGCTGCACAACGGGCTGGTCGGGGTGGCCGGGGAGAAGATGAGCAAGTCCCTCGGCAACTCCCTGCTGGTGGACGCCATGGTGACCCAGATGCGGCCGGTGGAGCTGCGGTATTACCTGGGGCAGGCGCATTACCACTCGGGCATCGAGTACTCGCCGGAAGCCGTGGATGAGGCCGTCGCCGCCTACCGCCGGATCGAGAACTTCGTCACCCGGGCCGCCGAGATCAGCCCGCAGGCCGGCGCGGGTGCCGACCTGCCCGCCGCGTTCCGCGCCGCCATGGATGACGATCTGGCCGTACCGCAGGCCCTGGCCGTCGTGCACGAGACGGTACGGGTCGGCAACAACGCCCTCGCCGCGGGCGACACCGCCGCCGCTGCGGCTGCGCTGGCTGAGGTCCGGGCCATGCTCAGCGTGCTTGGCCTCGACCCGCTGTCCGAGCCGTGGGCGTCGGCCAGTCCCGGTGACGACCTGCACGCGGTGGTCAGCGCGCTGGTGACGGTGGCCCTGACGCAGCGGCAGGCCGCCCGCGAGCGCCGTGACTACGCGGCCGCCGACGCGATCCGGGACGACCTGCACGCCGCGGGCATCCTCATCGAGGACACCCCGCAGGGACCGCGCTGGGAGCTGAAGCGATGACCGGCGCGGCAGCGAGCGGATCCGGCCGGTCCGGCAGGGGCGGGCGGACCAAGTCCGGCAAGCCGCGGCCCGGCACCGGCGGCTACGGCAAGCGCAAACTCGAGGGCAAAGGACCGACCCCGCCCGCGCACATGCGACCGGGTCACCCGGCGCAGCGCCGGGCGGCCGCGAAGGCCGCCGGGGCGGGCCGCGGGGGCGGTGTGTCGTCGCCGGACGGTGCCCGGGCCCCGGACCGCGGTGGCCGGGCCCCGGACCGCCCCGGCCGGCCGGCCGACCGCGGTGGCCGGGATTCCAGGGGCGGCGCAGTCCGGGCCCGCGGCGCCGGCGACGCTCCCGAGGTGGTGGCGGGCCGCAACGCGGTGCTGGAGTCGCTGCGTGCCCGCGTCCCCGCCACCGCGCTCTACGCCGGCCCGCGGGACGGCTCCGACCCGCGGTTTAACGAGGTGATCCGGCTCGCCGCCGACGTGGGGATCCCGGTGATCGAGGCGGGGCGGCCGGAACTGGACCGCCTGACCGGCGGCGCGGTGCACCAGAGCCTGGCCCTGAAGATCCGCCCCTACGACTACGCCCACCCCGATGACCTCCTGCAGCGGGCCCGGGCCCGGGGCCAGGAACCGCTGATCGTGGCGCTGGACTCGGTCACCGACCCGCGTAACCTCGGCGCGATCGTCCGCTCGGTCGCGGCGTTCGGCGGCCACGGCGTGCTGGTGCCCGCCCGGCGTTCCGCGCACGTGAGCGCGGGAGCCTGGAAGGCGTCGGCCGGGGCGCTGGCCCGGCTGCCCGTCGCCTGGGCCCCCAACCTGGCCCGCGCGCTGACCTCCTACCAGGAGGCCGGATTGTTCGTGGCCGGTCTCGACGCCGAGGGCGACACCGACCTCGGCGACCTGACCGTGGCCGACGGTCCCCTCGTGCTGGTCGTCGGCTCGGAGGGCCGCGGCCTGTCCCGGCTCGTCGCGCAGCGCTGCGACGTGCTGGTCCGGATTCCCATCGCGGCGCAGACAGAGTCACTCAACGCCGGCGTGGCGGCGGGCATCGCCCTGCACGAGGTAGCCACCCGTCGCTCGCGCTAGAAGGGGTGACCGTCGACCGGTTGCGGATCGGGACGCTGGGCGCCGCGGGGATCACCCTGGGCGCGTTGCTCAAACCCACCCGCCAGATCCCCGACGTCACGGTGGCCGCGTCGCCGCCGTGATCCCGAGCAGGCCCGGCGGTTCGCGGCCAAGCACCGCATCCGCCGGGCGCACGACTCCTACCAGGAACTGATCGACGTCCCGCCATCGATGTCACCTACCGCGGGCCTGCCCCGGCCCGGCGCCTGAGCCGCACGTGAGCCCTGAGCCGCACCCGGGCCTGTATGGCGCGGTGCCGGCCAGCGCGCTATCGTTCGCAATGTGAACACATCGGGCCGCGGGGCCGCCGGGGACTCTGCCGAGGACGCCGCTGGGGTGGATACCCCGGAGGCGGGGACCGCGAAGGCGGAGACCGTGAAGGCGGAGACCGTGAAGGCGGAGACCGCGAAGGCGGAGACCGCGGACGGCGCCGGCGTGAGCGGGCGGCCTAGCCCAGGGCGCCGCACGGACTTCGTCCAGTCCCTGGACC
>Ga0187890_10003442_pt1 | contig 10926 bp, 7 predicted proteins | sample June2016WEW_21_1_FD_133005 | JGI IMG/M metagenome (GOLD analysis project Ga0187890, IMG submission 133005) | Peatland microbial communities from SPRUCE experiment site at the Marcell Experimental Forest, Minnesota, USA - June2016WEW_21_10 | ecosystem: Environmental > Terrestrial > Soil >...
CCATATGCCATCGGCCACGGAATGCGGCGTTGACGAAGCGCCGCGCATCACTGTTTCCAAGAGCGCGAACTTGAAGGCCCGAGTCAGGCGGGTCGGGCGGAGGATGACACATGTGGGGAACGTTGCTCGCAATACTGGTATGGCTCGGCGTGGCGCATGGAAGCCCTTCTCCGGCTGCGGCGGGCACACAACTGCGCTTTGCCATCGTAGGACTCGACCACGACCATGTCTGGGGGTTGCTGCATGACATAGCGGCCGAGTCCGGTGTTCAACTGGTGGCCATCGCCGACTCACACCCCGAGCTGGTGGCGCTCGCCAAGACCCGCGTTCCATCGAGCGTCCTTTTCTACGATGACTTTGTGAAGATGCTCGACGAGGCCAAGCCGGATGCCGTCGTGGTCACCACAGCGAACGATAAGCACCTTGCGATTCTCCGCGAGTGCGCCCAGCGCCACATCCATTATTCGGTCGAAAAGCCAATGGCGACTACCTCCGCCGACGCCCGTCAGATGGCTAGCCTGGCTCGTGCGGCAAACATCAAGTTGATGGTCAACTATTGGAATGCCTGGGTCGCGCCGAGCCAGAGCCTGGTTCAGCGCGTGTGGGCGGGTGACCTCGGACAGGTTCAGAAGGTCGTCGTTCAACAGGGTCATCGGGGGCCGATTGAAATCGGCGTGTCAAAATTCTTCGCCGCCTGGCTCTATGATCCGGTCGAAAACGGTGGGGGTGCTGTGATGGATTTTGCTAGCTACGGCGCCGAGTGGGCGATGTGGCTCAAGGGGCGTCCACAAAAGGTGTTCGCCTACAACATCAAATTGAAGACAAGTCGAGATTACTCGGTTGACGACGATTCGACGTTGTTGCTCGAGTACGCGGACGCTACCGCTGTGATCCAGGCGTCCTGGAACTGGCCGCGGAACAAAGGGCAAGTAGAGGTGTACGGTCCGAAGGGCAGCTTGCTTGCAACCAAAGACGAGCTTTTCTCGCAACCTGCGGATGCGCCCGATGATCCAAAAATGCCTTACGGAACGCCTGTGCCGCTCAATCCCGCCCCATACGAAACGTCAAACCCCATTGCTTATTTCGCAGGCCGCATCCGCAATGACAAACCTATTGAAAATCCATTGTCCGCTGAAATGAACGTAGGAGTGATCGAGATTCTGGATGCAGCAAAAGAGTCGATGCGCACCGCGAAAGCGGTCAATATGCCCTGATATCGGCTTAACACCTCGATACCATCGGCAAATGGCCTCGGGGACCGATTCCGCACTTTCGTCTGCCGCAATCGCGAGTTCTATCGCGGGAGACGGACCCGTAAGCTTAGCAGCAACGCCAATTTTATTTCGGGCGTAGAAACTCGCGGCCGCCGCCTATAGCTGCTCGGGCCTTGTCCAAGTGCACGCGGCGAAGCAACATTAAGCCAACGAGAGCCGGCATAGTGCGGCTACGTGCGGAGTATAAGCTGGCCATTTTGGGTGGAACCCTTCCAGACTATGATTGGGAGGGGTGGCCGGGGATATTTTCAGTGGTGACGTACAAAACGGTACGACGGTTAGTATTCGTCGGAGGGAAAGCAGGCGCGAGGCGGTGCGGGTCTTTGATCTGAGCCGGTGTTTGCCCAATATGGATTTGAGCGTCAGTCCAGCTCACGGCAAACAGGAGAACAGCGTCTGGAACGGGCACTACGCCCGCACCTGTTATCGTTCAGACATCCGAGCTAAAAAATCGCGCTACAGATTGACGCGCTACAGTTTGTCATCATATTCATCCACATCAGCATTTTTCCGTGCAGACCGTAAACCTTGGAGGAAAAATGAAGGTTTGTTCTACGCCCATCATCGCGACGGGGATAGTGTGGCTTCTTTGTGAAATAGGCACCGTAGCAGGCTTTGCTGGAATGGCGCAGGGACAAGTATTGGCCGGTGTCAGACCTTACAATTGTGCCCGCAACTTTTATGTAGACGGGACGACGGGCAATGATGTGAGCACCTCGGGCTCGCAATCATATCCTTGGAAGACGATTCAATACGCCAATAACAGCGGAGGGCTACTGGCTGGCGATTGCGTCAATGTCGCCCCGGGAACCTATCTTCAAAGTCCACTCTATTTAACGAACCCCGGCAGTGCGAACATGGTTTCTAGTTATGTAACCTATATTGGAGCGCCTAATAACGCGACTACGCTTACTGTATCTCCTGGTACTTTTGCTGTCGAGCTCATAGCTACGAATTATATAATACTTGATGGCTTCAATATAGATGGGGCTGTGACAGCGGATTATGCTGTCGGTAATATTGGTACAGCTCACCATTTGATAGTTTTGAAGGGGATATTCAAATCATTGTTTAAATAAACGAGGCAGTGTTGCTCGCCCCGATTCTGTAGCTCAGGTGCCGATTCTACGAGAGGAGAGCGCGCCATCTATCCTTTGTCAGAGCTTCTGAGACAATTGGCGTCGCCGACGAAGGGAGATGCTGGCCTATCTGAGTGGATAGCGACCCGCGCTCAGGAAGAATGAGGTTGCGATCACCCACTCTGGAGACGGCCATGCAAATATTGCTGATCGACAGGAAGCGCCGAGCGTCATCCGTAGTGATCTTGGCGCGATTTTCATCTCATTGGAACTCAGTCGTTCAACCTGGCCGATCACATCGCTATCGCCGGGCGGCGGCGAGAAGATGTCGAAGCACTGTGTGCCGGCTGGGGTTGTTTGTGTGCTAGTGCGCTTCTCGGAGATTAGACAGAAGGCGTTTGAGCGGACAGGGAAATCGTTCCCAGTTATCGTCATTTAGGAAGCGGGGTTCGACGGCTTCTGGATTCATCGTTTGCTGCAGAATGAAGAGATCGAAAGCCACGTCGTCGATCCGACTTCAATTGCAACATCACTTCGGCGCCGGCGAGCGAAGACCGCTAGGACCGACGGAGACATAGATTTTTGTGGCGCAACTCCCGACTCGTCTCGGATCGAGCATTTTTGCTAATCAGATTGCGCCAATCACTGATTAATTAATGTTCGCGCGGAGACTTAGCTTTTTCAAGCGCTTGTCTAAATTTCGGCCAGGAATTCCCCTGGATCCGAGCCCGCAACCAGCAGTACGCTAATGTAAGCAAGTACATATTTGCTTGCTTCACTATTTTGAATTTGCTAGAACCTACACTCCGGTTTTTCCACGAATGAGCGATAACTGCAAAATTCGCTTTATTGTACACAGTGCTAATAGACATTTCTATGGTTAAGTTGAAGTTTTCGGCAAAAAGCGGTTTAATTGAATCTATAACTTCTCGTCGGTAACATTTAAATCCATTCGTGAAGTCATCATACTTAACCTGAGTAACGAATGCGATCAACTTGTTGCCTAGCCGATTGAGAAATAGCTTAAGGCGCGGATAATCAACCACCTCTGCTCCTGGGGCGAACCGGGTACCAAAGGCACAATCGAAGCCTTCTTCAATCTTTCTATAAAACGCAATAATATCCTCGGGAGTTTCAGAGCCATCGGCCATCACAATAACCACCGATTTGCCACGGAAAAACTCCAGCCCCCAACGGACTGCGATACCGTATCCGGGGATAGGCGGGGTATTGACATACCATAGCTGCTCGTAGGTCTCGGCGAGTTGCTGCAACACGCGTTCGGTTTGATCTGTGCTGGTATTGTTTACACACAAGATTTCGAAAGAGATTCCAGTCGGGGCGAGTTTCTTAAGTAAATTGCACACTGTGCTCTCGATCCCGTCTTCCTCGTTGTGGCAAGGTATTAGGATTGAAATATCCGGTCTGCTATCCATTTGGGAGTTTCTCTCGCTTGGCGTCTGGCTGAAAATGAGGTGCAATTTCAAAGGGGTGTGATCCCGTCGGAGTTGCGACGATTCGATCGCGACCGCATTGTTCCGCGCTTAACCCACGCTCATCCGACTGGACAAGGATAACCTATGTGAACAGTACATAGCCACAATTATTGCCAATGTGGATCCGCGCCATTCCTGCGAGACCAAACCCGCCATGAACGATCTTATGCCACCTCGGCCTTGCCTGTCACCTGACTCCGGCAGGACTGTTGTCGTCAAATTCGACGGTAGTTTGTTGTCGTCGGACGGCTACATTCTGGTATTGCGCGAGGTCGGACAAAGCTTTTGCGTCTCCGATCACCGGCCTGCCTGCGTAGAAGACCCGAATTTGCCTGATCTGGCCCCGACAGTCAGCCTCGCCTATATCATTCGTTTTCGATCGACAATGACCGCCGCAGGCTACGAAGAGGGTACGACGCCTCTAATACACGCGACGATACCATGTTCACGATGCAGCGCCTAGCGCCAGCCAAACGAGGGCTGTGTTCTCGTTAGGTCATCGTTCGTCTGGAGACTCTATCCAAAACTCGCACGTTGCTGCGCTTGGCCGCGGCATGCCGATCGTTATTGCGAGTCCTTCCTATAGGTTTCGAAACACATTAGGGTGGTTTGAAGGTGATGGTTGAGAAAAGCAGCGCGGCCGCGGTCGACGTCGATACGATCGTCATAGGCGCAGGCTTCTATGGCTGCGAGATCGCATTACAGATGAAGCGGCTCGGGCACGAACGCGTCGTCCTGGCCGAGAACAGGCCGGGCATCCTCGAACGCGCCTCCTTCGTCAACCAAGCCAGGGTACATAACGGCTACCACTATCCTCGTTCGATTCCCACGGCTTTACGATCCCATGTGAATTTTGAGCGGTTTGTCGAGGTGTACCGCCATGCCGTGCTCTTCGATATGACCATGATCTATGCGATTGCCAAAGGCTCTCGCGTAAGTGCGTCCCAGTTTGTCCGCTTTTGCGAGACGATGGGTATCCCCTGCCGTGAACCACACGTCCGCTTGGTGCGTTTATTCGAGCCGGGACTCATTGACGAATGTTTTCTCACGCATGAGCTCGCCTTCGATTCTCGACGTCTTGCCGACGACCTGTCCCGCCGGATTACCGAGAGTAAGCTCGATTTGCGGCTCAAATCGCGGGCGCATGTCGTTGGCGCCGATGACCGTGCCGTGACTGTCGCGGTGGGGGCAAGCACATTCCGCGCGCGATTCGTGTTTAATTGTACTTATGGCGAACTTCCGTTTGCGGGCGTTGCCTTGCGTGCAGGGATTAAACGGGAACTGACGGAGATGTTGCTGTTGCGTCCGCCCCACTTGCTCGCCAAAGTGGGTGTCACTGTCATGGATGGCCCCTTCTTTTCAACGATGCCTTTCCCTGCTGTTGGCCTGCATTCGCTTTCGCATGTACGCTATACGCCGCATTGGGCCGTGAACGACAACAATCTTCGCGACCTGACCCCTCTCCGCAGCAACGGCATAGCCATGCTTCGTGAGGCAGCGCATTTCCTGCCCTGTCTTGCCGCGGCTGATCCGATCCGCTCTATATTTGAAATAAAAGCGATCCTAACGCGCAACGAGGATGACGACGGCCGTCCAATTTTAATCGAGCAGTCGGAGGCATCCCCCCGCATTTGGTCTATCCTCGGCTCGAAGATCGACAACATCTTCGATGCGCTGGATTTTATAGCTCATCGTGACTGGACATGGTAAAGTGTCCTAGCAATAAGGTCGGCGATGGTTATGAAACTTACGTCGCTGACTGCGGTGTTCATCGCGCATGACTTCTGCGCGCCCATCAAAACTGTGCGGGCGCTGGCGGAGCGGGTTGTCGATGTTAACATCATCATTGTCGCCAATGGCGCCGGCAGCGTTACCCCGATGATCTGCTCTTCCGCAAACTTGCTGCGCTTCGTAGTCCGGTCCTTCCTTCGCTCCGGATTCTACAAAGCTTTGGAGGAAATTCAGGGGCCACATTACCCCGCGCGTCCATCCCAGACTAAAATTCTAACTGGATCACCGAGTAGGAGCAGACCCCCTCGCTTATTCCGCTGTTCGAATATTTCAGGCCAGCTTCCTGTTCGCCGGTAGCGGCGTCAAAGAAATTTGCGTAACAGCCGATTCTGGAGCCATCTTTGACGTAAAAACTCGCGGACGCGAGCCCGGACCATTCGCTTAACCTGATAATATCTTCTTATTATCGGGTAATTCATTTCGACGAGTTGTCCGTTCAGAAGAATGATTCGACCCGCCTCCGGATTCCTGCTGGCGATTATGCGTGATGCTATGACTGGAAAATGGGCGTTATCTTGCCCAACAATGCCTCCGCAGAGGGAAAGGAGAATTAAGTTTTTAAGTGCTGTAAATGTTTCTTGTTGGGCCAGTTCGGGGTTATGAAACAGCATTTTGTGATTAGCATTATTGTATCTCTTTTCAGTTTCATCGAAAATAAGAGTGACGCCGGGGGGCAAACGAATTTCTTGCATGGCATTTTGACTGTCACTTGCCAAGAAGAGTGAGTCAAACGGCCAAACTTGATGAACCAAGCCGATCGCGCGGTTCACTTCGGCTGCAGGTACATAAGCGTTTTCGACGGATTTGTCGCCGCGCCGCAAATGGACGCCCAATGTGGTTAGGCTAATTCCTAACCGCTTTTTCTCGGCATCGACCATCGACTGGGCTGACGGCAACAGGCGCATCCACGCGAAGATCTCGCTCTCAACATTTGCGTCACTATCGATGCCGTATCGTTGGACAAATTTACGGTGGATCCAATCCTCAACTCGATCCGCAACCGTATCCAGGCGTTTCACGGCGGTGAGATAGTTAAATCGGAGAAATGCTGCTTCCTGCTGGAGCAATGGATCAAAAAGATCAACAGCGGACCAATCCATGTTAGTGGGGGCATTCGAATATTGGGGCTCAAATGTTTGCAGATATGGCGGATCGGCGTGACTGCTGAAGACCGCTTTTCTATCGAGCGCCAGCGCGAGCTTAAGTGCTAAAAGACGCCCCGAAATTTGTCCTCCGAATCCTATCGGCAATTGTTCAATAAAAATGTATTTCGTTACCCGACCATATTGAATTCGATTCAATTCTTGACTGATCGGGAAATATCGAACTTTGGGCTCGGACGGATTGTTCAAGTCGCTTCTTGATACGCTCATCTAAATTCCACTTTTGACCTTTTAATTTTGCTCGCCTCCCGATCTATGGAGGATCGAGAAGCAGGAAGACTACGACATGATGCTGCATCATACTGCATCGCGATGAGATTGTCGCCGCCTGCGCACTCGGGCGACCGATTGGGTCCCGACGAATGGCCGCTTGATTGGTACTTTGGTGGCGAATGCGCGAGGGACGGCATGGAGAGACACTCCATTATGAATGTCAATGACTAGAGGATCAAAAACAGCCGAAACACAAGCTCATTGCTTGCTGCAAACTAAACAATCATGTGAATCCTAGTTTAATTCTGAAAGAAAACGCTCCATTGCACCTTTGTATCCAAAATGCGAAACATCATTGTTACAAGCTGCAATATACATTATTTGAAGCAAAAAACAACGCGAATATGACCAAAAGGGTGCAACTTTTGACTGATCTTCGACAGTTTGCGTCAGCAACTGATTAATCGCACAGAGCAATTTGTGCTAGAAACTGCCCCAGCAGCGTCGGCGTAAACGACAGCCAAAACTGGCTCGAGGGTCTGACGACGGCAAGAAAATCAAGGGCCGCAAGTGTGATATCGTGACCGATACCTTAGACTCTGAGGCTCGGCTTGCCCATCCACTCAATGTTGGTGATGCGATCTCCCAGCTCCTTTTTCAGGACGAAGGAGATGGAGCTGCCCGACACGTGGCCGCGAATTGCTTAGAAGCGGCCGCTGAAATGGACCGCACAGCGGGACGTCGTGGCTTGCGAAATCGTATTGACAAGCCAAGGGCGTCGGGGCTTCCCTTTGGCCGAAATCGTTCTCCTCACTCGGAGGGAATTGTGAAGCATTTTATATGGGTAAGATGGGCACTTGTCGCGTGCGTACTACTCGGGCTGAGCGTCCCTTGGTTATATTTAACATTATTGAATAACAAGGATATAGTTAGGTCAATATTGAGCCAAATTCCGACAGGCCCTTACCTCATCGATGCATATCATCATTTTGTACCAACGCCGCGAGAAGTGAACGATATCCCTTATTCCATATTCAGTCTTAAACCTGCCTGGGAAATTGAAAACCAAGCAGTTCGAGACGCCTTACCTGATTTCAGCGTCATTAGAGGCCTGAACCTCGACAAATTCCCTTCTACTTCGATTCCTTCATCCACGCGGTTTAACACTTGGGAAAGAAGCAATGCAGATGCATCCTCGAGCAAATACTCAGAACTTAATCAAATAAATGTTTCCAACGTAAAACGCTTAGTGCCAGCTTGGACTTATCATTCTGGAGAACAACTACTAAATACAAAAATATGGGCGACGAACGTCGAAACAAATCCAATAATTGCAGATAGAAAAATATTTGTTACAACGCCAGCTGATTTTTTGGTCTCGCTTAATGCAGTCAACGGGACGGAGATTTGGAGGACGAAACTGCATAGACCAGCAAGACGAGGGCTGCTGTGGTGGGGTGGAAACGCGGTTTGTGCTCCCAGATTATTTGTACCCACGACAAACGATGGCGTTTATGCCGTTAATCCTGAAGATGGCAGAATCATAGGTGAATTCGGAGACCACGGCCACGTCGGAGACGCGGGATCAGTTGTCGCGCCGGCTGTCGACGGCAATATTCTTATTGTCGCGACTTTAGCCTCGACGGTAGAGGCCTATGACGTCGTATCTGGGAAATATTTATGGAAGACACCGCTGCTCAAGAAATCTGACTCATTTTTGCCACCTCCCTCCCAAGACTTTATGCTAGACGGTGCAGTTCCTTGGGGCGGATTTTCATTGGACAGGGCGCGCTCACGTATATACGTGAGCACAAGTGAAGCGCGACCAGGGTTGTATGGCGTATCCCGCCCAGGTAAAAATGATTATACAAATAGTATTGTGTCAATTGATACAGCCACTGGAGAAATAAAATGGTCCTTTCAGGAGGTGGCGCATGATTTATGGGATTTCGATCTTCCCGCACCTCCGATTCTGACAACTATACGACGGGGGGACAAGCTCATCGACGTTGTCGCAGCTGTTACCAAAATCGGCAATACACTCTTGCTCGACCGCGACAGTGGTAAGCCTATTTTCGATTTTCGGTTACGAAAGGCGCCTGTTTCCCGGGTTCCTGGCGAAAAGACGTGGCCGTACCAGCCAGCCATCGAACTACCGGAGCCTTTCGGCGAGCAGGTTTTTCAACCCTCGGATGTCACAAATATCAGCGAAATTCAGAGAGCTTCTGTTGAAAGGAAATTAAAGAACGCTGAATTTGGATTTTTTGTTCCGCCTGCGGTTCAGGGAACAATCGTTAGCTTTGGTTTGCATGGGGGCGCTGAGTGGCCTGGAGGGGCGGCTGATCAAGCGACTGGGACACTGTATGTACCGTCGAATAGATATCCTTGGATTGTTCGCCTTTACTATAGGGATCGATTGTCAAATCCCATTCGCTCGACCGATCCAGTAGGAGACAAGCTATACCAAGAAAAATGTGGAGGTTGTCACGGCGTCGACAGAGAAGGCTACTACGCGAACGAGTTTGAAGGTGACAAGTATTATCCCTCATTGGTTGGGATCAGCGTTGCCAAGGATAGCAAAAAAATTGAATCGTTTCAAGAAAATCACTCCAGGATCGACGGCTTAAAAGACGTAAGTATAGATGAGCTGGCGCTTATCAGTCGTTATTTAAGTGCTGCTGATCATATCAGCGATGATAGAAGGTCTTTGCAGCTCGCTGGCGCCTCGCAATTGCTGCTGGACAACCAGGGTTATCCGGGTTCACAGCCACCGTGGGGAAATATTACAGCTATAGATCTCAATTCCGGTAAGAAGATATGGCGGGTCCCTTTTGGAGAATACCCTGAACTTACCAAAATGGGAATTCCTATTACTGGTCAGCCCAATTTTGGCGGGCTCATTGTGACCAAAGGAGGCCTCATTTTTGCTACGGGAACGATTGACAAAAAAATAAGGGCTCTTGATTCAACGTCTGGAACTCAATTGTGGGATTATGATTTACCAGCACCCGGGAGTGCCCCGCCTTCTACATACGAAATTGACGGAATCCAGTATCTTCTGGTCGTGGCAACAGGCGGTATTTATGCGAACTTCAAAGATCACTCCGACGCAATAATAGCGTTTAAACTTGGAAAATGACCCCCCCTGTGGGTTGACAACTTTAGCAGATCGCTGGTTGACGTGACCCCGATCTTTCAAGCAGCGAGGGGTAGAATCCTCCGCTGAGTTGAGCCCATTTGAGTCGGACGTGTAACGGGGTGAGGCGCGAAGGTTCCCCGTTGCGCAGCGGCTTACCCCGTTACCGGGACAAGTGTGTCCGCGTAGGCCATTGGGGTCATCCATCCAAGCCAGGAGTGCGGCCGATTGGCGTTGTAATCGGCACGTCACCCAGCCAGGATAACCCGGGCATGGACGATCGAGCTGAACAGCAACTCATTCACTGGCGGCCGTTAAAGCTCTCGACAAAGCCATTCTGCATCGGCATGCAGGGTGCGATGTAATGCTATTCGCAGGCCATGATGGTATCCAGCTCGCGGGCGACGCGAACGCCCGGAATGATGTATCGGCGATGAGCGCCGGGCATTCAGGGTGCAATCGGCGACGACGCGCAGGATGCGGAAACGCTGGCCGCGGGTTATCTGGTCCGAGACAAAGTCAAGCTCTTTTCCCGGTAGAGCCCGTAAATGCGCTTGCGGTTCATCGCGTCGCCCTCCCGTCGCAAGAGCACAAGCAGGCGCCGGCAACCAAACCACCGTCGCTCATGCGCCAAGGCCCTGAGCCGTTCCCAAAGGGGAGCATCGTCGGGATTGCTCGGCCTGATAGTGCACGCTGGCCCGGTCGCAGCCAATGATGCGGCACACCCGCCGCTCGCTCATCTCATAGGCTGGCGCAAATGCGCGACGTTCTCGC
>Ga0187890_10003443_pt1 | contig 10925 bp, 11 predicted proteins | sample June2016WEW_21_1_FD_133005 | JGI IMG/M metagenome (GOLD analysis project Ga0187890, IMG submission 133005) | Peatland microbial communities from SPRUCE experiment site at the Marcell Experimental Forest, Minnesota, USA - June2016WEW_21_10 | ecosystem: Environmental > Terrestrial > Soil >...
CACCGTGTATGAAGATCGCGGCGAGCTGCAGATCTCCGCTGAATTCATGGAGCCGAAGGGCGCGGGCACTTTGCAGTTGGCATTCGAACAATTGAAGGCGAGATTGCAGGCGGAGGGATTGTTCGAAGCATCGCGAAAAAAGCCGGTCCCGCCGTTGCCGCAAAGAATTGGCATCATCACTTCACCGCAGGGCGCGGCGCTGCGGGACATCCTGAATATTCTGGCTCGGCGTCATCGTTCGGCGAATGTGCTGATTTATCCGGCACAGGTGCAGGGAGACTCGGCGCCGGGCGAGGTGATGGCGGGGCTGCGATGCTTCCATCAGGAACTGCGGCATCAAGACTTGCGTCGCGGCGGGGCGGTCGAAGTCATCATCATTGCTCGCGGCGGAGGCTCGGCCGAAGACCTGGCCGCGTTTAATCATGAGGGACTGGCGCGGGCGGTCGCGGAGTCGAAAATTCCGGTGATCTCAGCGATTGGACACGAGACGGATTTCACGATTGTGGATTTTGTTGCTGACCTGCGGGCGCCTACGCCGTCAGCGGCGGCGGAACTGGTGATCCGGTCGCGACAGGAGATTGAAGCGCAGGCGGAGGATCTGTACCGGCGGCTGGAGCGCGCGGTGCGGTACCGGCTGCTGATGGCGCGTCAGGACCTGACCGAGCGGGCGCGGCACGGAGCGTTTGCGCGCATGATGGACGGCATCCACCGGCGGCAGCAGAGGCTGGACGAACAAAGCTTCCGCCTGGAAAAAGCGGAACGACAGCTTCTGGAGCGATGCCATCGGCGCTCGGAAAATGTTACAGCGGCGGTCCGGCACTATGACGCGCGACGCCGTCTGGCAGCGGTGCGACAGCGGTTGGAGGCTCAAGTTGCGAACCTGGCTGCCGCCACGCACACGCGCTTGCTCGAGAGCCGTGGGGCGTTGGATCGCCAGACCGCTAGCCTGGAAGCGCTTTCGCCGGTGGCGATTCTGAATCGCGGATACGCGCTGGTGTTCGATGCGAAAGGCCGGCTGGTGAAAGATGCGGCGCGACTCAAAGCTGGGGATGAGGTATCGGCGCGACTGGCTCGGGGACGGGTTCGGGCGCGCGTGACCGGGACCGAGCGCAGCGAGACATAATTGCGAACCATAATCAGGGTGGAATCGGGCGGGGCTGCATTAGAATGAAGGCAAAATCAACTTCCGACGTGAGGGTGGAGTGACGCCGTCGCTGCTTTGGTCGCACATCTCGGTCATCTCGATCATCGACATCGTGCTGGTCGCGATCCTGATCTACCAGTTTCTGGCGCTAGTGCGGGGCACGCGGGCGGCTCCGATGCTGGTCGGAGTGGCTACGCTTGCGCTGGCTTTCTATTTCGCGCATCTGGGAGAACTGCGGACCCTGAACTGGCTGCTCAGCACGCTGTTGCCGTACGTTGTATTCGCGCTGATCGTCGTCTTCCAGTCGGAGATCCGGCACGCACTGGCCAACCTTGGGAGCCGCATTTCGCTGATGCGGTCTTCGCGGTCAGTGGCCGATGTTTACGACGACATTGTTTTGGCGGCCAATCTTTTTTCGCAAAATCAGACGGGCGCGCTGATCGTGATCGAGCGTGAGATTGGGCTGCGCACCTACATCGAAAGTGGCGTCTCACTGGATGCCAGGCTGTCGTACGACTTGCTGGCCACGGTGTTTCGTCCGAGCGCTCCTTTGCATGACGGCGCCGTAATTGTGCAGCGGGACCGCATCGCGGCGGCGGCTTGTTTCCTGCCGCTATCGATGAACCCCGTGCTCTCGACTCAGTTGGGCACGCGTCATCGCGCGGGGATCGGGATCACGGAAGAAACCGACGCCGTCGCCGTCATTATTTCGGAAGAGACGGGCTCGATCAGCATAGCGGTGGCGGGAAGCATTGAGCGCGACTTGACGGTGGAGCGTCTGCGGGAGCGGTTGAGCGCTCTGCTGCGCCGTTACGCTCCGGCACCCACGCTGCCGAGTCCGGTGGAGGAGAGCTTTATCGAAGAGGAGCCGCCCAGTTCGCAGCTTTCCCGCAGGCCCGGAAGGGACGACTGACGATGCCCGGATTTGGCCAGCGCAGCTTTTTGCAACGCATTTTCGTCCACAATATCGGACTCAAGCTGGTTTCCCTGCTGCTCGCCATCGGTCTGTGGCTGGTGGTGGCGCACGATCCGCCGGCCGAAGTCGAAATGAAGGTGCCGCTCGAGTTCCGTAATCTTCCCGACAATCTAGAGATCGATTCCGCCAGCTTCACCGAGGCGCAGATCCGGATACGGGGGCCGGAGCGGGTGATTCATCGCCTGCAGGCTGCGGATGTGCGGGCGGAGATCGATCTGGCGAGCGTCCACCCGGGGGAACGGACTTTCGATTTGAACAGCGGCCAGGTTCATGTGCCGCAAGATGTGGAAGTGGTGCAGATCATACCCGGGCAGTTTCACCTGTCGTTTGATAATCGCGAGACGCGCGTCGTCGAGGTGCGACCGCGTGTGACCGGAAATTTTGCCAGCGGCATGCGAATGGCGCGGGTGATTGCCGATCCGCCGACGGTCGAGATCACCGGACCCCGTCGCCGCGTCGACGCAGTGGAGGCCGCCACCACGGATCCGGTGGACGTCAGCGGAGCCATGACGCGAACTGCTTTTGTGACGCAGGCCTATGTCCCGGATCCTCTGATCCAAGTTGTGCACCCCACCCCGGTTCGCGTGACGATTATCATGGAAGGTTCGGGAGACGAGAAAAAATAAGACAGTCGGTGGTCGTTGGTCGATAGTCGTTCGCGAATTTTAAATGGACGACGCAATGCGAACGGCCAACGACTGACGGCCAACGACCATCGACTGATTCATGACGCAAACCAGACAACTCTTCGGTACTGACGGGATTCGCGGCGTGGCGGGGGAGTTTCCTCTGACGCGTGACAGCGTTTATTGGATTGGGCGGGCGCTGGGGCACGACCTGGTGCGCGTAAATACCAAGGCGCGCGTGGTGATTGGACAGGACACGCGCGTGTCCAGTCGCTGGATCGCCGACCGATTCCTGCAAGGGCTGGCGTCGGTGGGCGTGGAAACGCGCAGCGCCGGGGTGATCACCACGCCAGGCGTCGCCTTCCTGGCGCGCTCGCAGGGGTTCGATGCCGGGGTGGTGATTTCGGCTTCGCACAATCCGTGGACCGATAATGGGATCAAGATTTTTTCCGGCGATGGCTACAAACTGCCGGATGCGCGCGAACTGGCGATTGAAAAAGAAATTTTCGCGCTGCTGGATTCGGATGCGGTTCCGGCGCCGGATTCCACTCTCGAGGCTTCGAGCCTTCCCGGCGAGCAAAGCCTGCGACACGATTATGTTCGCTGGCTCGCGGGCAGTGTTTCCACCGATTTGAGCCGGCTTCGCGTGGCGGTCGATTGCGCCAATGGCGCGGCGACGGCGGAGGCTCCGGAGTTGTTCGGGGCGCTCAAGGTCAGCACGACCTTTCTGCACTCCGCGCCGGATGGACAGAACATCAACGGGAATTGCGGCGCGTTGCATCCGGAAATGGTGGCGCGCTTTGTTGCCGCGAGCGATAACCGTGGACGTTTCGATGCGGGCGTGACTTTCGATGGCGACGCCGATCGCGCGCTTTTTTGCGACGCCCATGGGCGAGTGGTAAACGGGGATGCGGTTCTGCTGCTGTCAGCGCGCGATATGCAATCGCGCGGCACGCTCGCCAATGCCACCGTGGTGGCGACAACCATGTCGAATATGGGACTGGAGTTGGCGCTTAAGCGATCTGGGATTCGGATGCTGCGCGCCAATGTCGGCGATAAGTACGTGCTCGAAGAAATGCAGCGCGTTGGAGCTACGCTCGGCGGCGAACAGTCGGGCCACATATTGTTTCGCGATGGGGAGGCGACCACCGGCGACGGACTGCTGACCGCGCTCCGGGTGCTGGAGATCATGGCCCGGACGGGCAAACCGCTGGCTGATCTGGTGGGCGATCTGAAGGTGTTTCCGCAGACGATCCGGAATGTGCGGGTGCGGCAAAAAACTCCCTTCGCGCAGACTCCGGCGGTGCAAGCAGCGATTGCGGCGGCCGAGCGGGAACTCGCCGGCAATGGTCGAGCGGTTGTACGTTACTCCGGCACCGAAGCGCTGGCGCGGGTGATGATTGAAGCGGAGTCGAAGGAGCAGATGGATCGGCTTGCGGAATCGATCGTCGAAGCGATTCGGTCGGCGCTGGGCGCGTAGAGCGTGGAGATCCTGCCCTTAAAGGGGCGTCCGATTTCGAAGGACTTACGGCATCGCTAAGACGACGCCCTGATACGAAGCCCGTGTAATGGGCGAGGTTCACTCGCCTGGACAGCCGAGGGCGGCTGTCCCTACGTGACAATCTTGCGATCCCGACCCCTTTTTGCAACTTTCTGTCCCACTTCCGGAAGCACGTCCTTTTGTACGGGCTGGTTATCTTGTGCGCTGGGGCGAGTGAGCCGAGAATGAGAATCGGTTCAGAGTCAGGCGACTTAGAAAAAGCTCATGAGAATTCTGATTGTGGAAGACGATGCGGCGCTTTCCAGCTTTCTCCGGAAGGGACTGGAAGCGGAACATCATACGGTGGATGTTGCCAACGAGGGGAACCAGGGCCGTGCGATGGCGATGGAGGTTGATTACGACCTGGTGGTGCTTGACCTGAACCTGCCGGGGGTTGACGGGTTGTCGGTTCTGAAAAGTTTGCGGCAGCGCAAGGCGAACTTGCCGGTGATGATTCTCACCGCGCGCAGCCGAGTCGAAGACCGCGTGCAGTGCCTGGATTCGGGAGCGGACGATTACCTGGTAAAGCCCTTTTCCTATCTCGAACTTTCGGCGCGGGCGCGGGCGTTGCTGCGGCGCAGCCACCTGCCATCGGAATCGATTCTCACTGTCCGCGATCTCTGTTTGGATCGCGTGGAACGAAGAGTGGAGCGCGCCGGGCGTCAGATTGAATTGACGACCAAGGAATTCGCGTTGCTCGAATACCTGATGCGCAACGCCGGGCGCCGGCTGACTCGGGCGATGATCATCGAACACGTGTGGAACTTGACCTTCGATTCCACCACCAACGTGGTGGATGTTTACATCAACTACTTGCGGCGCAAGGTGGATGACGGCTTTTCACAATCTTTGATTCACACGGTGCGCGGGGTGGGATATCAGATGTGTCCGGACGGGGCATCGGCATGAGTACGAGCCCGCATTCTTTTCCGAAGCTGCCGCGAGATCCGGACGTGCTCGGTGAATTGCTGCACTCGTTAAGCCAGCCGCTTACCAGCTTGCGCTGTTCGCTCGAACTCTCGATCGAGGAAGTTGCGGAACAGCAGCAGGAGAGCGTTGCGGTAGCCCTGCAACAGACCGAAAGAGTGATTGGCATGATCCAGTTGATGCGGGAGTATCTGGACGCCGAACAGCCCGGGCCGGAAGCTTTTTCAACCGCGCTGGCGCCGGCCATGCGGAGCGTGATCGAAGACCTATCCTCGATTGCGGCGGTGCACGGCGTCCGGTTGCGCCTGGTGGGTACATGCACGGCGACGGTGCCGGTGCCGGAGTCGCGGCTGCGATTGGCATTGCAGTATTTGATTGCGTCGATGATCGAAGCGCAACCGGTGGGCGGTAAAGTCACGCTTTTGCTCGGGGAGGGTCCGGCGGGAGCAGTGCTGCGGGTGGAAGGCGAACGCGGGTTTCGCGAGGTTGATTTTCAAAATCAGGAAACGAGCGCGATGAACCCGCGGACGAAGCGCGACCCAGAGGGGGCAACATCAGCATCGGTGTCAACTTTGCGTCGGGTCAGGCTTGCGATCGCGAGCCGGGTGCTCGAAACCGCCGGAGCATCGCTGGCGTTCGGCGACGTCGGTCGTACTAGAGTGGATCCTGCTGGATTCGTGCTTCGCATTCCGCGCCGGGTCGGCCCGCCCGCCTGATAGCTCCAGCCTGAAATTTTGCCCGATATCAATTGCCGCAACGAGTACAATCCAGCCTCCCCGGAGGTTGCGGTGAAAGGCGGCGCAGGGTGAAATTGATCCGAGCCGGGCGTGCTGATTGACGGCGTGTCGAATTTTCCCCACCGTAATCCATCAGCATATCGAGGTGCTTTAAAATGTCGGTTTCGTGATGAAGGACGGCAAGGTATTCAAGAATGACCTAGTATTGAAGAACGAAGGGTTGGGGAATCAGACGGCGCCAGGAAGGTGAGCGATGAGGATTCTGGAGATGTGCGATTCGGAGGCGGCTTCGGTTCCGGTGGAAGCGACCGCGGAGCGGGCGATCCGGACGATGTTGGATCGAGACGTGGGGGCGGTTGCCGTGGTTGACGAAAACCATCGTGTCGCTGGAATTTTTACGGAACGGGATGTGCTGCGCCGGCTGTCGCTGGGCGAACACGATCCGCGAAAGATTTCCGTTCGTGAAGTCATGACGACACCAGTCGAGATGGCGACCCCGGCTACCACTGCGGTCGAGGCGCTTGCCACCATGGTGGAGCGCCACTATCGGCACTTGCCGATTGTGGATGATGACGGACGGTTGCTGGGGATGCTTTCCATCCGCAACGTGCTGCAGGCGCAGATTGACACGCTGACGCGGCAACTGGATCAGGCGCGGTCGGTTGTGCTTTAAGTCCAGTGTCGTTTGGTTGTGCAATGTTGGTAGACGCTGCGGGTGGTGCGGCCGGATTAAGGATACGATCGAGTTCGGATCAAGAGTTCTGTAGGTTGCATTTCGGGGGCGGCATGAGAGTGAGATTCGCAGTGGCGGCGGCGGTGATGAGTCTCGCGCTGAGTGTCGCAGCGGCCCAGAAGGAGATGCACATGCACATCGTCCATGCCAAAGGTTCTTTCGACATCAAGATGACTCCCGCCGAAGCAACCGACTTCGAGAAGGCGAACGACATTACTCGGGTCACATCCGACAAGACTTGGCATGGTGACTTCGAAGGCGTCAGTCATGGAGAAATGATCACCGGCTCGACCGCGAGCACCGGCTCCATGGCCTACGTTGCTATTGAGCGCATGACAGGCAAGCTTAACGGCCGACAGGGCAGCTTCACCTTCGCGCACCGCGCCAGCATGATGAAAGGCGATGCCCCCTCTGCGGGAGAGCTGAGCGTGATGGTTGTACCCAATTCCGGCACTGGAGAACTGACCGGACTCACTGGCTCGCTCCTCATCCATATCGACGCTCAGGGCAAACACACCTGGACCTTCGATTATTCGCTCCCGTAGCCGTCCTCACGTGGGCGCGCGTCAAGTGTCTGAACCCTCCAAATGACGCACAACAGACGCACCCAGCCAGCAACCCAGTACCATGCCTGGCAGACCAAGTTCGCTACCCCAGTTAGGAGCGTGCTTCAAAGGGCTGACCGGGAAAGCCGGCGTCATTAGTGCGCGTGCGGACTCTGGGCGGGGTTCTTGGCGGGCGCTGGCGGAGCTTTCGCAATCTTCACATCGAAGCTGACCGGCAACTGTTTTGGTGGATAACAGGCCGACTTATCGCAGGCCTGGTATTTTAAAGTCCCGCGGACGACATACTTGCCGGCTTGCACCGAGTGCAGCGGACGCACCAGTACATCCACTTCGAAATCTCCGGTATAGACATTGAGCTTCTCGTCGGGAGCGAAGGCGAAACTCATATCCTGGCCTTCGGGGTAGGTGGTTTTGCCGATGATGATGTCGGTGGTGGCCTCGACCCTGAGCACGGTCGGGATCAGGAACTCTGACTTCGGCTGGTTGGAATTGATGTGGTAACCGCTCGCAACGCGGAACGTGAGAGGAACAGTCGCCGGTTTGCCCTGCACGGCGGTCACGACCGGGGCGGGTGCCATCTTTACGACCGGACCTTGAGGGCCGAGGTCGTCCTGCGCCCAAGCCCAGGCGGAAATGAGGAGAAGCACGCTCGCAAGAAGAAGTTTCATTGGCTCCAGAGTACCCCAGGTACGGTGCGGTTCGTAGTTACTTCTGAGCCTGTACCGCCTGACCCTGGCTCAGGGCCTTTTTGATGTGGTCCACGAAGACGCTGCGGCTCTGCAAACCGAATTCGCGGGCGATGAGTTTGCCGTCGCGATCCAGAAAGAACGTGGTCGGCAGCACACCGACGCCGCCGTAGCTCTGGCCAACAGATTCCTTGCCTATCAGGATGGGGTAGTTGACGCCCATTTCCTTCGCGAATTTGGCGATGTCTTCGGTGCTGGCGTCGTCCATGGCTACGCCTACGATCTGGAAGCCTTGCGGGCCGTATTCGTTTTGCAGTTCGACAAACCACGGCATCTCGACCTTGCAAGGGCCGCAATAGGTCGCCCAGAAATTGAGCAGGACGGCCTTGCCGCGAAGATCGGAGAGCTTGAGGTTCTTGCCGTCGAGGGCGGGCAGTTCGAAATCAGGGGCCAAATTGCCCATGAGTTGCCCGTTGGCCGCGCCGTTCGCGCGGTTGTCGCGGGCCATACGAATGCCGGCGATTAACATGACCGCGACGATGGCGACGATGAAGAACAGAATCAGAGGATTTCTTTTCACTGGTAACCTCGAATTTCGAAATCCCGCGCCCAGCCCCTAAAGGGGCATTGGATTTCGAAGAACTGGCGGCATCGCTAAAGCGATGCCCTGATACGAAACAGCGCTATAGCCACAGCGGCTAGAGCGCAAACTTATTCAAGAACGAGAAATAGCCGGAGATGAGTGCGAAGCGGCCCATCACCAATAGGATGCCCAACCCGATCAACAAGACTCCACTTGCTACTTCCACGGCGTGCATGTGGAACTTGAAGCGGTTGTAAAACTTCAGAAAGCGCTCGATGCCGAGCGAAGTCAGCAGAAAAGGGACAGCCAGTCCGGCTGAATAAATGGCCAGAAGAAAGATGCCTTTCCAGACGGTGTCTTGAGCGGCGGCGAAACCGAGCACGACGGCGAGGATCGGACCGACGCACGGGGTCCATCCAAAGGCGAAGGCAAATCCAATGACGAACGCGCCCCAGGCCGAAGAGCTGCCTTTGAGGCTGTGTAGCCGCGTGTCGGCCAGCAGAGCCTTGATTTGAAAGATGCCGGTCAGGTGAAGACCGAAGAGAATGATGACCACTCCGGCGATGCGGGCGAGCAGCGATTTGTACCGTGCCAGAATCTGGCCAACTTCGGTCGAGATCGCGCCCAGCGTGATGAAAACGATGCTGAAGCCGATGATGAACGCCGCCGAATTGAACATCACCTTGCGGAAGAGCTCGCCTTCTTTCAGCTTCAGTTGCTCGACACCCACGCCAGAGATCAGGGAAACGTATCCGGGCACGAGAGGGAGCACGCAGGGCGACAGGAACGAGATCAGTCCTGCGACGAAGGCGGCGAGCGGTAATGGCAAACTCGTCATATTTCTCTATTCTGTTCCCTATTGTAGCGGCCCGACCGCAGCGCGGGGAAAAACCGCCCAAATTCTATAGATTTTGTCGTCCCGAGCGCAGCGAGGGCTCCCTATTCCCGGCGCACATTCTCGGGTGAGTAGGGGTCCCTCGCTGCGCTCGGGACGACAATCCATGATTAGAAGATGCGGTGGAAAAGGGAATTGTTACAGGAATTCCTCTTTCATAGATTTGGACGAACACCGATTGGACGAAGATCATCGATTGTCGTTATCGGGACTGAGCTTTCTTGGGCCGTTTCGTTGCGGGCGGCTCTTTTGGCGGCGTTGCGGGCGCGGCTGGCGCCACGGTCTCGGCCGGAGCTTCGGCCAAAGCCTTTTGGATGAACCCTGGCGGCACGGTGGCAGTGAGAATCGCACGATCTCCGGACTGTTCGACTTTGAGGCTGTCGAAGAACGCCCTCACATCTGTATCCGTACCCTGTGCGCCGACGCTGCTCTCGGCGGCGTGAAAGATGCTGAGAAAGGCGGCGGTCTTCTCGGTGATGGCCCGCGCGTCAGCCTCACTGTCGGTGAACGCTTCCACCCGCAGGTGGAGAGCGCGAAGATATCGCGCGGAAACCACCGCCACCGCGGGCTTTGGAAACAGAAGGCTCCAACTGCCCAGTCCGCCCAGGGAATTCATTTCGGGCCTTACGCGCAGAATCGCAAAAGACAAGCTCGCCAGCGGAACTTTTCCGTAGAACTTGCGCAGCAACCAAGGTCCGCCAAACGGCGAGGCTAGTTTGCGGGAGCGGTCGAGCATGCCGCGAATCACATCGGGGTTCGGATGATTCGAAACGGCGACGCTGTCATACGAAAGAAGGACGACTCGAACGGTGCGGCCTTCGAGTGGGATGTTATAGATGTCGAACCCGCGGTAGTCGTCAATTGAAGAAGACAGCTGCTTGAGGTAGGCGGTCAGCCGGGCGGAGTCGATTTTGCCGACGAAGACCTCTGAGAAGCGCGGCTCTGAAGCCGATCCGGCGGTCCCGTTCCCCCAACTCTGCGGATAGTGGATGGCGAAGGCGGCTTGGTCCAGATCGCGCTCGAACTGAAAGCCCGTCTCCTCCACAAACTTCTGGTATTCGGGCTCGCGGGAAACCGGGGGCAGTTGACCGGTGGCGTTGAAGGTTCGAATCCACTTCAGATTGATGTAGAAGAAACCGTCTGCGCCCGGAAGCAGGCGCGCTGCTTCCGGCGGAGCGTGCTTGCGCAGGGTCACGATTAACGCGATCGCCGCCACGATCAGCAGAACGGCCAGGAGGATGGGGAGGCGGCGTCGAATGCGCATTGATTTCGGCGGTGCTCATCGCCTGTGGACAGAAGGTGAGCGCGTTAATGATAGCACCCGGTTCCTAGTGAAGGCACGGCGGGGCTTCTTGAGGATTCTGAGCGGCCTTGCGGTTGCACGCGGTTTGCCCTTGTGATAACTTAAATAATTGTCCCGGACTTCAGGAAGGGATCAGGGAAGTATTGTGCCCGGTTGGACTTGCTTCCACCTGCTGGCGTAGCTCAGTCGGTAGAGCATCTGATTTGTAA
>Ga0187890_10003447_pt1 | contig 10921 bp, 10 predicted proteins | sample June2016WEW_21_1_FD_133005 | JGI IMG/M metagenome (GOLD analysis project Ga0187890, IMG submission 133005) | Peatland microbial communities from SPRUCE experiment site at the Marcell Experimental Forest, Minnesota, USA - June2016WEW_21_10 | ecosystem: Environmental > Terrestrial > Soil >...
ACGGCGTCGTTCTCGGAGATCGGCATCCACGGCGGCACTGTCGTCGTCCACAAACAATATGCCGGGAAAGACGTCACCGACCGGCTCGATGGCGTCGAATTTCAGCTCGCCTGGCCGTCGATCTCGCGTAGCTTCGGCGCCAACGGTCATTTTGTGTGGCATGACGAGCCGATCGAGGCGAGCCTCACCCTCGGCGATTTTCTTGCGGCGCTCAGCGGCGAGCGCTCGGGCGTCAAGCTCCGGCTTGCCGGGGCACCGATGAAAGCCGCCTTCGACGGCGCCATGAGCGCGCGGCCGACATTCAAAATCGACGGCACGCTGAGCGTAGAATCTCCCTCGTTGCGCGACGCCATGCGCTGGACCGACGCGAGCCAGTTGCCGTTCGGCGGGTTTGGGCGCTTCGCGCTTCGGGCGCACAGCAGCATCGGCAGCGGCGTGGTTTCGCTTTCCAACGTCAACGTCGAAGTCGACGGCAATGCGGCTGAGGGTGTGATCACGCTCTCGACCGACCATCGCACCGTCCAGGGCACGCTCGCGGCCGACGCGCTCGACCTCACTCCCTACGTCTCCGGAATTCATCTCCACGCCGCCAATGACCGCAACTGGGATCAGCTCCCCATTACGCTCGATGGGCTCGCCGGCTTCGATCTCGACCTTCGAATCTCGGCCGCCAGCGTCAAGGTCGGGAACGCGCAATTGGGTCGAACGGCGGTCGCGGCGAATATGCGTAACGGCAAGTTCGGCGTCACGATCGGCGAATCGCAGGCCTTCGACGGCATTGCCAAAGGTTCGTTCGGGCTCGCCAGCGCCAATGGCGGGGTCGAGGTGATCTCGCACCTGCAATTTGTCGATGTCGATCTGGAGAGCTGTCTCAGCCAGGTCTTCGGCATTCGCAAGCTCGTAGGCCGGGGCAATTTGGCGCTCAATATCGAGGGAGCGGGATCATCGGTCATGGCGGTAGCCAACACGCTCACCGGCACCGCGAACCTCACCGCCCATAACGGTGCGATCGCCGGCATCAATATCGAGCAATTGCTACGCCGGCTGGAGCGCCGGCCGCTGTCGGGCAACGGTGACTTCCGCAGCGGGCGAACCCCGTTCGACCAACTCGCGCTCAGCCTCAAAATTGAGCAGGGCCAAGTGTCGGTCCAGGACATGCATCTCGACGGTCCGGCCGTGCGTCTTGCGGTCGGCGGCCAAGTGTCTGTTCCGACGCGCGACCTCGACCTCAAAGGGGTCGCGACGCTGGTCTCGAGCGAAACCGCCACCACGTTCGATTTGCCCTTCGTCGTCCAGGGTCAATGGGATGATCCGATCATGCTGCCGGACGCGCAGAGTCTGATCCGCCGTTCCGGGGCCGCCGCTCCGCTGCTCGATGCCATCAAGGCCCGGACCGCAGGGTCCGCCGTGCGCTCGGTCATCGATAAGCTCTTGTCGGCTCCCGCGGCCTCCACCGCACCGGCGGCGACGAAGACCCCCGACTAACGCACGACAGCCCGATCAGCGTGCCCCGGCGCCGCCGATGCACTATGATTCCCGGTGCACGAATCAGCGCGGGGTCGCGCCCGCGACAGGGGCAGGATGCTCAACCGCCTCACGCGCACGTTGGTCAAGGTGGTGGTTGCTTCGCTGATCGTCGGAACGATCCTCGCGCATTTCGGCATCACCACGGATGAGCTCATGAAGACCGCCGGACTCTCGTCCGACCGTGTCGCAGAATTGGCGCGCGCGGGCTTTGCCTGGGCGCTGCCAAACCTTCTGCTCGGCGCGCTGGTGATCGTACCGATCTGGTTTTTGCTCTACCTGTTTCGCCCGCCGGGCGAGAGTCGGGATTGACGCGGCGTCATAGCCGCGCCGGCGCGCCACGCGCCCACGTCAGCTTGGCGAGAAGCGAAGCAGCAATGACGGCGATGCCTACCACGCCGACCATGATGCTGCACACGGCATTCATCTCCGGTTTCACGCCCAGCCGCACCTCCGAATAGATGCGGATCGGCAGCGTGGTCGCGCCCGGCCCGGTGGTGAAGCCGGCGATGACGAGATCGTCGAGCGAAAGCGCAAACGCGAGCATCCAAGCGGCGGCGATGGCAGGCAGGATCAGCGGCAGGGTCACCGAGAGGAATGTGCGCAGCGGCGAAGCGCCAAGATCCATCGCCGCTTCCTCAAGGCTCATGTCGAAGTCGACGAGCCGTGACTGCACGATCACGGTGACGAAACACATCGCCATCGTGGTGTGCGCGATGGCGACGGTCCAAAAGCCGCGATCGACCGCAACGGCCACGAATAGAAGAAGCAACGACAGGCCGGTGATCACCTCCGGCATGACCAGCGGCGCATAGATCATCGCGGCAAACAGGAGCCGGCCACGGAAGCGGCCGAAACGCACCAGCGCCAGCGCCGCCAACGTCCCCAATATCGTCGACGCGGTTGCCGAAGTCAGTGCAAGGCGGATGCTGATGAGCGCCGATTCCACCAGCGGAGCATCATCGATCAGCTCGGCGTACCAGCGTATCGACCAGCCGCCCCAGACCGCCACGAGACGCGAGGCGTTGAACGAATAGATCACCAGAACGACGATCGGCAGATAAAGGAAGGCAATGCCGGCCGCGATGGCGACGAGGTTGAATGCGGATACCTTGCGCATCGTCACTCCCGCTCCACCACGCGCATCGCCTGGTTCTGATAAATCACGATCGGCGTGACCAGGAGGCAAACGAGCACAACGGCAACCGCGGATGCGGCCGGCCAGTCCTTGTTGCCGAAGAATTCCATCCAGATCGTTTGTCCGATCATCGGCGACTGCGAGCCGCCCAGCAGGTCGGGAATGACGAACTCGCCGACGATCGGGATAAAGCAGAGGAGAACGCCGGCGAGCATGCCGGATGACGACAGCGGCAGCGTCACCTGCCAAAAAATCTTCCAGCGCGGACAGCCGAGATCGGCCGCCGCTTCGAGGAGAGACTCGTCAAGTTTTTCCAGCGTCGCATAGAGCGGCGACACCATGAACGGCAGATAGGAATAGACGATGCCGACATAGATCGCGGTGTCGGTCGAGAGCCACGCCGGCGGCTCCTTTACGATCGACAGCGCCATGAGCACTTCGTTGAGCGGCCCGTCACGCTGCAAGATATTCATCCAAGCATAGATGCGGATGAGCAGCGAAGTCCAGAATGGCAGCACGGTAAGAAGGACGAGCACTGCTTGCCAGCGCCGAGGCGTGCGCGCGATCGCGTAAGCAATGGGATAGCCGATGACGAGCAGAAGGAGCGTCGCGAACGCGGCAATCTCCACGCTCTTCAGATAGGACAGAAGATAGAGCGGATCGGAACCGAGCAGCACGTAATTGTCGAGCGATAATCCGGCGAAAAAAGCGGCAAGGCCGTGCCAGCCGGCAGCAAGGTCGAGCACCGGTGTGTAGGGCGGCTGCGCAATCGCCGTCTGCGACAGGCTGATCTTGAGCACGATCAGGAACGGCACGAGAAAGAAAGCAAGCAGCCATAAATACGGAATTCGCAGGACCAGCTGTCGCCAAAAGGACTGCCCGTGCGGTTGCTTCATGGCATCCTCACCGCGTCAGCACGATCGCGGCCTCGGCCGGCCAACTCAGCCACACCTGCTCATCGAAACCGACGGCGCGCTCACCGCGGCCGCCGATATTGGCGATCGCCGCCCTCACTTGCGAGCCGTCACGAATCCGTAGTTTGTAGATCGAAACGTCGCCCAGATAGCCGATATCGGCGACTGTCGCGGCGACGCAATTGTCCAGACCCGGCAAGAGCGGCTCGCGGCTGATGCGGACCTTCTCCGGCCGCACCGCTACCCAGACCATCGCTCCCGTTTCGGCGTCCGGCTTCGACGCCACGCGCAAGCGCCCGACCGCCGTGCCCTCGACGGTCAGTCCGCCGTTGCCGAGGCGGCCGTGGAACAGGTTGACGTCGCCGACGAAGTCGGCGACCCAGCGGCAGTTCGGCCGTTCATAAATTTCGGCTGCCGGCGCAACCTGCATGAGCCGGCCGCGATCCATCACGCCGATCCGGTCGGCAACGGTCATCGCTTCGCTTTGGTCGTGGGTAACGATGACAAAAGTCAGCCCGAGTTTTCGTTGCAGCTCCATCAGCTCGAACTGCGTTTCGCCGCGCAGTTTCTTGTCGAGCGCCGCCATCGGCTCGTCGAGCAAAAGCACCCGCGGCCGCTTGACCAGGGAACGCGCTAGCGCCACGCGCTGGCGTTGGCCGCCGGAAAGCTCATGCGGCTTGCGGCCGCCGAAGCTTTCGAGTTTGACCAAAGCGAGCATATCAGCGACGCGGTGCGCGATTTCGCGCGCAGGCAAACCCTCCTGCTTGAGCCCGAAGGCGATATTGGCCTCGACATTGAGGTGCGGAAACAGCGCGTAGCTCTGGAACATCATGTTGACGGGGCGCCGATATGGCGGCACCGGAGCCAGGTCTATTCCGTCGAGCAGAATGCGGCCGGCGCTCGGCCGCTCGAAGCCCGCTATCAGGCGCAACAACGTGGTCTTGCCACAACCCGAAGGTCCGAGTAGCGCAAAGAACTCGCCTTCATAAATATCGAGCGACAGATGATCGACGACGGCGGCGCTGCCGAAGCGTTTGGTCGCGGCCTCGATGCGCAACAGCGGACGCAGGTTCGGATCGGTCCACGGCGCAAAATCTCGTTTCGAGCCGGCGATCTGCGTTCACTCCAAAAGCGTGAAAGCGCGGGAAGACCTCGGCAACTTTTGTATCGTAAATCGCACGGACCGACAATTGCGGCCGACGCCAAGCGGCGTCAGATCACGAGCGGTTCGGAAAGCGACGAGGCGAGGTTGCCCTCCTCGACCGCATCGTTCGCGAGCTTGCGCGGCTCCGGACCGTAATAGTCGCCCAACTGCACGGTCGGTCGCGGCTGCAACGTGATCGTGACGAGGCGGTCATAGAGCGATTTCGCCGAAACCGGCTTGACCAGATACTCGTTGACGCCGAGCCGCACCGCCTCAATCACGCGCCAGCGTTCGCCGTGGCCGCTGAGCATGATGATCGGCACGTCGGGCATCGGGAACACGCCCGGCGAACGCACGATGCGCACGAGTTCGGCGCCGTTTAGCAGCGGCATCTCCCAATCGAGGATCACCACGTCGGGGCCGACTGTGCGGATAGTATCGAGAGCGGCAATGCCGTCGCCCGCTTCATAGATATCCTTGACGCCACAATTGACCAGGAGATTGCGGATCATCTTGCGCATGTATTGGTTGTCGTCGACCACCAGCACACAAAGTGCCTGGATGCGATCCGCGAGGTCCTTTTTCGACAGCTTTTCTGACATGTCTTAAATCGGTTAGGACCTCAAAGCGTCCATTCCGGGCGCCACACGCATCAGACCATGGCCGCCTTGCGGGTTGGTAAAGCCGCAACGGCCAAGCCGACCGGCATGGTGAGCATTCCGTTAACGCAGCAATTTGGAAGCGCGTCAGCCGGCCAAGCCTGCCTAACCGAAGCCGAATTCGGCTTCCGCCTTGTAGCTTGAGATCTGGCGTGGCTCCGGCCCGTAATAATCGGACTTTTTCACCATCCGACGCGGCTGGACGATGAGGGAGACGAAGCGCGCGAGCAGCGCCTTCGTGGAGACCGGCTTGAGCAGGAATTCGTTGACGCCGAGGGGCTCACCGCCTCAACCACCCGCGAACGCTCGCCATGGCCGGTGAGCGTGATGATCGGCACGTCGGGCAGCGGAAAGGTCTCCGGCGAGCGCACCGTCTTCACGAATTCCGGTCCGTTGGGGCTCGGCATCTCCCAATCGACAATGACGACGTCCGGCAAAAGCGTGCGGATCGATTCGAGACCCGAGTTACCGTCATTGGCCTCATAGACGGTTCTGATGCCGATCGCTTGCAGGAGCGAGCGCGTGACCTTGCGCATGGTGTGCTCCTCGTCGACGATCAGCACCTTCAGCTTGACAAGCTTTTCCGCGATCTGGCTTTCGACCGATTCCATGACGCCCCTATGGTCTCGCAGATGCGATGTGACCACATGCTCCTAAAATCAGCGTGAAATGCATCGATAAAATTCGACGCATTTTAACGTCTCAGCCATTCCGTGCTGCCATGAAGCGTTCCAGCGCGGCTCGCTCCGCTTGCGAAAAGCGCAAGCCAAGCTTGGAACGGCGCCAGAGTACGTCGTCGGCGGTCTGCGCCCATTCCTTCGTCATCAGATAGCGCACTTCCGCTGCCGCGAGATCGGCGCCGAAACGTATGCCGAGATCGTCCAACCGCGTGGCCGTTTGCAGCACCTGTTCCACGCGCGTGCCGTAGGCGCCAACCAGCCGCCGCGCATGGTCTTCGGTGAGGAATGGCCAGCGCCGCCGTGTACCCTCGATCAGCGTCGGCGCCCCGTCATAGACGAAGTCACCACCCGGCAGCGAGCTCTTCGCGGTCCACGGCCGCAAGCGCGGGAAGAAAGGCGACAGCCGGGCCAGCACATCTTCGGCAAGGCGGCGGAATGTCGTCAGCTTACCGCCATAGACCGTAAGCAGCGGCGCCGCACCGAAGCTTTTGTCGAGCATGAGCACGTAATCGCGCCCAATATCCTGCGGCTTGCGCGCGCCATCGTCGTAAAGCGAGCGAACGCCGGCGAAGGCCCACACCACGTCCGCCGCCCCAATTGTGGTGCGGAAACATGCGTTGATCACCCCGCAAAGATAATTGATTTCCTCTCCGGTCGGCGCGACCCCCGCAGGATCGCCGGAAAAGCTCCGGTCGGTCGTGCCGATCAAGGTGAAATCCTGCTGAAACGGGATGGCGAACACGACCCGGCCGTCGGCCGCCTGCAAAATGTAGGCGCGATCGTGATCGTAGAGCCGCCGCACTACGATGTGGCTGCCTTTATCGAGCCGCAGCCGGTGTGGCGGCGACTGCCGCAGCACGGTTTCGGTGACCGTTTCCACCCAAGCGCCGGCAGCGTTGACCAAGACCCGCGCGGTCAACACCTCGCGCTCGCCCCGCGCGTTGAGGATGAGCCGCCACTCGGCGGCGCGTTCCGCGCGGACGCAGCGCGTGCGGGTGCGGATCGCCGCGCCGCGCTCGGCGGCATCGACCGCATTGAGCACCACGAGACGCGCATCGTCGGCAAAACAGTCGGAATATTCGTAAGCGTGATGGAAGCGCGGCTTCAGCGGCTGGCCGGCCGCGTCGATGATAAGATCGAGCACGCGCGTGCCCGGCAGGATCTCGCGCCGGCCGATCAGATCGTAAACGAAGAGGCCGAGCCGGAGCACGAAGGGGGAGCGGCTCACCGCATCGAGCGGCAGCACGAAGCGAAGCGGCCGGATGAGGTGCGGCGCCATCCGCAGCAGCACCTCGCGTTCGCTGAGCGCGGCGCGCACGAGGCGGAGCGCGCCGTGCTCCAAATAGCGCAGCCCGCCATGAATCAGCTTCGAAGACGCCGACGACGTGCCGGACGCAAGGTCGTTTTGCTCGATGAGCACGACCTTGAGTCCACGCCCTGCGGCGTCGCGGGCGATGCCGACGCCGTTGATGCCGCCGCCGATGATGGCAAGGTCGAAATCGGCCACTGATTCTCCCCTCAGGACAGACTATCAAATCCTGATCGTGGCCTTGCCTCCTACCGAATATCGGCGATGATGCGCGATGGACTTTCGCAATCGCCACGTCGTGATCACCGGCGGCGCCGGCGCACTCGGCACCGCTTTGGTCGCGGCGCTGGTCGAAGCCGGCGCCATTTGCCACGTGCCGTGTCTGGATGAGGCGGAGGCGCAGCGCTTTCGGCTGCGCGAGCACAAGCAGGTCGTGCTCAGCGTCACCGGTAGCCTCGCTGAGGAAAAGCCCATCGCAGGGCTCTATCAGGGGATCGCGCCGCTCTGGGCCTCGATCCACCTCGCCGGCGGATTCGCCGCGGGGCCGCTCCGCGACACCAGCGTGGCGACGCTGCGGCAACAGATCGACATGAATCTCGTCAGTTGCCTGCTCTGCTGCCGCGCCGCGGTTAGTGCAATGGCGGGCAACGGCGGCCGCATCGTCAACGTCGCCGCACGCGCGGCGCTCGAATGGCGAAGCGGCGCCGGCATGGCCGCCTACACCGCGAGCAAGGCCGCGGTCGCGGCGCTGACCGCCGCGCTCGCCGAGGAGGTCGCCAAGGACGGCATCCTCGTCAACGCGGTGGCGCCCTCGATCATGGATACGCCGGCCAATCGCAAGGCCATGCCCAAGGCTGACTACGATCTGTGGCCCAAGGTCGAAGAAGTGGCCGCGACGATCTTGTTCCTCGCCTCGCCGGAGAACCGCGTGACGCGCGGCGCGGTCGTGCCGGTGTATGGAAAGTCATAAGGGATCCCGCCGCTAATAACCCGGCCATAATCCCGGCGTTGCCAGTTCGAGCAGATGCCCGTCGGGATCGCGGAAATAAATGCTCTCGCCGCCGCGGGGCCATTTGGTGCGACCCTCGATCGCGACGTCGGCCGCTGAGAGGCATGCCTCCCAGTTCGCAAGCTCATCAGCGGCAATCGAGAAGGCCATGTGCACGGGCCCGTGACCGTCATGCGGCGGGATCGTGCCGCCGGGCAGATGCACAGTCTCGAACGATCGGCCGCGCAGAAATAGGAGCAGCACGCTGCGCCCGCCGACGTCGTAGGCGCACAGCCGCGGATCGCGATACATGCTGTTGAGGCCGAGCACCTGTTCGTAGAACGCGCAGGCGCGCTCGAACTCTTCGACGTAGAGCGACGTTTCCAGAACGCCGAGGAGGTTGGGCATATAGTCACCGTGTGCGTCATCACCGGACCGGCGCGAAGCGCCGAGACCCGGTGATCCATCTTAATCTTCCACGAAACGAAGCTGGATTGCCGGGTCAAGCCCGGCAATGACAACTTGGGCTACCCCGAAACCGGAACAACCTCGCGCATGGGCGAGCGAACCAATCGGCTGACGGCGCTCGCGGCGACGACGGCGTGCTGCTGCGCGTAGGCCTCGTGGTTCTGCTCGATGTATTCGAGATCGTAGAGGTAATTCACCATCAGGCCGTAGGACTGCGCCAGCGCCCGCTCGGATGTGTCGGCCGGCCAGTTCAATCGTTCGAGGCGGGCGCCATTGCCGAGATGGAAGCGCGCGACCGAATCGGCCGGCAGGCCGCGGCTGTTGCGGGCGCGCAAATAATACCAGGCGGCGGCGCGCATGAGCGGCTCGTGGATCGTCGCGATCGAGGCGTCCTCGCGCCACCAATTGGGCCGGTCGAGTGCGGCGAGCGCCGCCCGATCGTCCTCATCGACGACAAGCGAGGCTTCGTTGGCGCGCTCACGCTTGAGCCACGCGGCGAAATTCGGCGCCGGCGACAGCGTCACAAAATTCGAAATGCGCGACAACTCGCGGCGGACTTCTTCCACCACCTGCTTGATGAGGAAGTGACCGAAGGTGACCCCGCCCAGCCCGCGCTGGCAATTGGTGATCGAGTAGAACACCGCGGTCGTCGCCCGCTGCGGCTCGACTTCCTCGCGCTTGTCGGAAAGGATCGGCGCGATCGCGTCCGGTATCTCGCGGGTGAGCGCCACCTCGACGAAGATCAGCGGATCGTCGACGAGGGCTGGATGAAAAAAGGCGTAGCAGCGGCGGTCGGGCAGATCGATGCGCCGGCGCAAATCTTCCCAGTCGCGAATCTCGTGCACGGCTTCGTAGCGGATGATCTTTTCCAGGATCGAAGCCGACGTCGACCAATCGATGCGGCGCAACACCAGAAACCCCCGATTGAACCACGACGAAAACAGGTGGATGAAATCGTTATCGACCACGGCCAGATCTTCGCGGTGGTCCATGGCGTCCAGGAGCTGCTCGCGCATGCGCACCAGCGCGGCGGTGCCGCCCGGCGCGAGATTAAGCCGCCGGAAAAGCTCGAGCCGGCGCGGCTCGCTGGCGCGGTGAAGTTCGGCTGCCGTCGCGGCTGACGGCGACTGGTTCCAGGCCGCGATGGCCGCATCGATGTGGGTGCGATCGTGGCCGAATGTCCGCGCCAGTTCCTCGAAGAAGGCGATGCGCGGTCCAATCGTCAGGTCCGCATAATCCGCAAGGATCTCGTTGGCGAGGGCGACACCGGAAGCCTCGCCGCGGCCCGATAACAGCGCCTCGCACAGCTCGACGATCCCGTCGGACCGCTCGCGCGCTGGCTCGCGGCGTTCGCGCAGGAAGGCGCGGCTGCGGTCGGCGATGCTCTGCAGCATGTCGCTGAAGAACGAGGTATTCACCGCAACCATCGATCCAACCATCCGCTCCGACACCAAAGAGCTAATGATCTCCTGCGGCGATGACAAGCTGGTTCCCTCACCCTTCCCTCCCCCGCGAGCGGCGGAGGGTGGGGTGGGGGTCGTAGACAAATGCTCGCCGCTTTGTCAGGTAACGGCGAGGGCGGCGAAGCCGTCGTGAAGCGTTGAGGAGCGCCCTATGCCGGGACCATTGGCCGGTCTGCGAGTGCTGGAACTTGCCCGCATTTTGGCGGGTCCCTGGGCCGGACAAATTCTTGCCGATCTCGGCGCCGACGTGATCAAGGTCGAGCGCAAAGGCGCCGGCGACGACACCCGCGGCTGGGGCCCGCCTTTTGTGCCCGCCGCCGATGGCAGCCACCTCGGCGCCGCCTATTTTCATGGCACCAACCGCGGCAAGCGTTCGATCGAGCTCGACTTCGAAAGCGACGAGGACCGGCGCATCGTGCGCAAGCTCGCCGCCCGCTCCGACGTGCTGATCGAGAATTTCAAGGTCGGCGGACTTGCCAAATTCGGCCTCGACTATGAAAGCCTCGCGCCGGAAAACCCGCGGCTGATTTATTGCTCCGTGACCGGATTCGGCCAGACCGGTCCCTACGCGCCGCGCGCCGGCTACGATCTGATGGCGCAGGGCATGGGCGGCATGATGGATCTGACCGGCAAT
>Ga0187890_10003448_pt1 | contig 10920 bp, 12 predicted proteins | sample June2016WEW_21_1_FD_133005 | JGI IMG/M metagenome (GOLD analysis project Ga0187890, IMG submission 133005) | Peatland microbial communities from SPRUCE experiment site at the Marcell Experimental Forest, Minnesota, USA - June2016WEW_21_10 | ecosystem: Environmental > Terrestrial > Soil >...
CGCTTCCGGTGGAATAAAACCTTATATCCATGTGCGCGGCGATCTGTGGGCGCTCGCCACCCGCGCCGTGTCTCTCGATCTGTTCGAACTCGGCGAAATAAGGGAGCACGAGGGGTCGCGCTGTTTTGGCGTAACGTCGGCGGGTGTTTTTTTCGTGATGGCCAGTGCCGAAGAGACGGAAGCGATCGAGGCCGCAGAGTTCAAAGGGAATTCATGAAAGCCGAGGCATCTGCTGACTGGCGTTTCGCTCCCGCCACCGTCTTCGCGCATGTGCGGGCGCGTCTCACGCTCACGCCGGCTCTCGATTGGCCGCAAGGCGATCCCGCTCGTCTGCTCCCCGCCGCGGTCCTCATTGGATTGGCCGCCTATCCGGACGAGGTCAGGGTCATTCTCACGCAACGGACGGCCGCCCTACGGGTTCATTCGGGCCAGATCGCCTTTCCCGGCGGCAAGATCGACGCGCATGACAAGAATGCCGCCGCCGCCGCCATGCGCGAGGCGCATGAGGAAATTGGTCTCGATCCGCGCCATGTCGAGCCACTCGGCTATCTCGACCCCTTTACGACTGGAACAGGCTTTTGCATTGTTCCCGTGGTGGCCAAAATCACGGCGCCAGTCGCCTTCAAGATCAATCCCGGCGAGGTGGACGAAGCCTTCGAGGTGCCTTTCGCTTTTCTCATGGACTCGGCCAATCACGCTCTGCACCATAAGGAGGTCGACGGAAAACTGCGGCATTTCCATGCGATGCCCTATGGTGCGCGGAACATTTGGGGTGTGACCGCGGGCATTTTGCGCAATCTCTATGAAAGGCTTTATTGCTGATGTGGCGCGCCGTCCTCGATCCTCTTCTTTTGTTCGCTTCGCCCTTCGCCGCTTATGCCGCCTATCTCGTTTTGCGCCGGAAATATCCTTTCACGATCGAGCACTGGACCAAAGGCGCGGTCTCGACGCTCGCCTTGGCGGGTCTCGCGATCGCCGCCACCGGCATGCTTGCCTTCGGCATTTTCGCGCCACGCCACGAGGGCGCCTATATACCGGCTCATATCGAGAATGGCCGGCTTGTGCCGGGGCGCTTGCAATGAGCCAGACGCAAGACCAGACCATCGCGGCGCCGGACGCGCTTTGCGCCCTATTCGGTGACCAAGCCTTGCTGAGCATTCTTGCCGCGCTCACTCATGAGGAGGAAGAAACCCGGATTGTCGGCGGCGCCTTGCGCGATGCGCTGTTCGGCAGGACGGTGCGTGAAATCGATCTTGCGACCACGCTTTTGCCAGAGATGGTCATGGCGCAAGCGAAAGCCGCGGGCCTTCGCGCCATACCGACCGGGCTTCAACATGGGACCGTAACCCTGCTCGCCGGAGAAAAGACCTTTGAAGTGACGACGCTCCGCGAGGATGTAGCGACCGATGGCCGCCATGCGGAAGTCCGCTTCGGCCGCGATTTTAGGCTCGATGCGCTTCGCCGCGATTTTACGATGAATGCCATGTCCATGGCGCCTGGCGGAAGGCTATTCGATTATACGGGTGGCCTCGCCGACATTGCGGCGCGAAAAGTGCGGTTCATTGGCGAACCGGCGCGGCGCATCAAAGAGGACTATCTGCGCATCCTGCGCTTCTTCCGCTTTTCGGCCGATTTCGGTGAAGGCCCGCTCGATTCCGCCGGTCGTTCGGCGGCCATCCGTCAAAGAGAAGGCCTTGCCCGCCTCTCGCGCGAAAGAATTCGCGCCGAGCTTCTGAAGCTGCTTTGCGCGCGCAGAGCCGTGGAAGTCTGCGCGGAAATCTGTGCCGACGGGCTGCTGCATCCGCTCCTCGCCTTGGCGCCGAATCTGGCGCGGCTGCGGCGCGTCGTGGCGATCGGCGCAGGTTCGCCGCAAGATCCGCTCCTGCGTCTTACCGCGCTCTGCGTCACTCTGCCAGAAGACGCCGAGCGCCTGCGCGAGCGGCTGCGTTTGTCCAACGCGGAAGCTGAGCGTCTCGAAGCCGCCGCGCGCGCGCTTAGCGGCCTGCACGGGCTTAACGAGCCACCAAGCCCTGAGGAATTGCTGGGCCTGCTCTTCCGCCATGGCCGCCAGGCGGCTATCGACGCGATCCTCTTGACGCAAGCCGATGCCCTCCCTGGGCATGAGGGCGAATGGGCGCGGGCGCGCAAATTTCTCATCGAGACCACCGAGCCACACCTGCCGTTTTCCGGGGCCGACATGATCGCGCGGGGTATCACTGAGGGACGCGCCATTGGCGAGGCGTTGAGGGAGCTGCAAACGCGCTGGATAAAGGCTGGCTTTCCGAATGACCCGGCGCGTCTCGCGCAATTGCTTAACGATACGCCGCGAGGGGCAAAATAGGGGCGGCAAGACAGCGTGCCGCTCGTGTATAATATATCTAGTGTCCATTGAGGCGCCATTTGCGCGCGTACGGAAAAGCGTCGTGAGCACCGAACAAAAAACACCGGCTAACATCGCGCGCCGTCTCGCCGGACGGGCGCGGACGCAAGCATCTCGCAACAAAGCTTGGCGGCGCGAGACCTATACGCTTCCGCGCCTTGAGGCGCGCGACAAGGCGCGCGACTATTTTCTGAAGTTCCCGAAAGCCGCCTATATGACGGAAATTGAATCCTGGCGTGAACTCCCAGGTGACTGCATCGAATTCACGATCCGGAGATTGCCCAGCGCCGATTGACCGGCGCACCGAAAACGGCCTTGCAGGCCACGCATGCTTCAAGTTCGCGACGCCCCCCGACGTCGCGGGCTGGAGAGAGAGGCGCTGGCCCGGCAAACGCCTCAAACCAGGTAATAGAGGTTGACCTCTCGGTTTTCAGCCGGTTCCGAATGCCGGCAGTGATCGCATTTGTTGTCTTCGCCAAGCAATTGATAGGCGTATCGCACGGCCTTCAGAGTTGCGGAATCAGAATCATCGTCCTCGCCCTCTTCCGGGAATATATGGTCCGGTGTGTACCATTCCTGAAAGCGAAGCCGCGTGATTGCTTGCAAGAAATCCGGCCGTACGCCAGCCAACAGAACGGTAATTCCGTTCTTCTCCGCATCCTTCAAAAAATGTTCGATTCGTTCGAGGCAGACCACATCGGGATTGCGCATTCGCTTCAGGCGCAGCACAATGAAACGTGTGCCTTGCTGGATGGCACGCCGCCGCAACTCATCAAGAGTCTGGTCGAGTTCTGGTGCGGCACCAAAAAACAGCTCTCCTTCCAAGTCAAACACAATCATAGAGGAGCATGGCGGATCTGACGACAAACGCTCGCGGACGACACGCTCAGGACTGACGATAAGCTCGGCCGTTTTCAGTTTCGCCGCGCGCGGGATGAACAAAAGGATCGACAAACCGACGCCGACGAGAATCGAAAATTCGATGCCGATAAAAATCGCCGCGAAGAAGGTGATCAGCACCAGCCAGGCATCATAATTCGATGCGCGGAAAACGTAGCGCAGCCGCGGCACGTCAATTAAACGGATGGCTGTCAGCACGAGCAGGCCTGCAAGCGCCGCCTTCGGAATATAGCGTGTTAACGGTGCCAGGACGAGCAAGGCTATCGCGACGGCGAGTGCGGTCACGATCCCGGACGTCCGCGTGGCCGCACCTGCTTGGAAATTAATGGCCGAGCGGGACAAGGATCCCGAACCCGGCAAGCACCGGAAAAATCCGCCAACGAGATTGGCGATCCCCTCCGCCAGGCATTGGCGATTATAGTCGAGTTTCTGACCTGTATGGTTGGCTATCGATTTGGCGATCGCCAGCGCCTCCAGCAAACCCAAAAAGGCAATCGCCAAAGCACTCGACGAAAGTTCCGGGATCCAGGCGAAATTGATTTCCGGAATATGTGGCAAAGGCAAGCTTGCCGGCACGGTTCCCGCGATCGCGACAATTGTCTTGCCGGTGACATCGGGTTGGGTCCAACCGAACAGAAAGGCTAGCGATGCGACAAACACCAAAGCCGCCAGCATGTCCATTTGGGGCAGCCTGTAGCGCCGCACCAGCCTGCGCAGAAGCAGCGCCACCGTGATCGTCGTGGCACTGATGGCGATGGCCTGTGTGTTGAACGGATCCCCCTTCATCAGGGTCAGCCATAAGCGATAGAGGACATGTTGATGGCCTGTCCCCTTGTCGTTAATGCCGAGAAGATTTGCGACTTGGCCAATCGCCAGCAAAAGGGCCGCCCCGCCCATGAAGCCGAGAATGACGGATTCCGAGATATAGCGGGTGAGATCCCCGAGCTTGAAAACAGCGATGAAAATCTGAATGACACCAACCATCACGCCAAGCAGGAACATCGCTTCATAGGCTTCGATGCGTTGACCCGGTTCAAAAAACGCCAAGGCGCTGAAGACAACAAGCGAGATCGCGCTGGTCGGGCCATTGATAAGGTGGGAAGAGGAACCAAAGATCGAGGCAACCGCCGTCACCACGATCGCCGAATAAAGCCCAAAGCGAGGGTCGACACCGGCGATCAGCGCATAGGCCATTCCCTGTGGCAGTGAAATCGCCGCAACGGTCAGACCCGCAAGCAAATCCTTGCGGCCATCGCTCCAGCTGTAATTCAAGCCGAATGGTCCGCGCGTTAAATTTGGGGCAAGCATGATTTGCCTCCTGACAAAACCCTCAGCTTGACGTGGCGGCTCACGGAAATGCCGGTTTCAAAACCGTGTCAACGATGCCATGTTCGTCGAAGAATTTATATTGGGCGTCCTCCCAATCCCTGGCCAGGAGGGTCACGGGAAAAAGATCGAGCTTTGGCAGCCGGCTGGAATATTTTTCTAATATTTCAGCGTTGACAGGACGAAAGCCGAGCTTGGCGATCGTTTCCTGAGCCTCGTCGGTGAAAAGAAAATCGAGATAGGCTTTCGCTGTTGCCCCAGTCTTGTCGCGGCTGACATTGACATCGACCCATGCCACATAGGGTTCGGCAAGAATGCTGCGGACCGGATAAACGATCGCAAGTTCGCCTTTGGACTCGTCAACTTCCCGCAACGCCTCGTCTTCCCAGGTCACATGGACATCGCCAATATTTTGCACCGCGAAGGTTGTGGCGGAGGTGCGGGCCGCCGGATCCAGCACCTCGACATGCTCGTAAAATGCTTTCAAATAGTCGCGCGCTTGCGCTTCGCTTCCGCCTTGGGCAAGAGTCGCGCCGAACGCCGCGAGCGCGCTCAATTTGCCATTGCCGGAAGTTCTTGGATCCGGTGTGATGATCGAAACACCGGGCGTGATCAGATCGGGCCAGTCGTGAATGTGCTTTGGATTGCCTTTGCGAACCACGAAAACGATGGTGGAAAAATAAGGTTGCGAATGATGCGGCAGGCGATTCTCCCAGCCTTCTGCGATGAGGCCGTGTTTGCGAAGCGCGTCGACATCGGTAAATAGTCCAAGCGTCACCACGTCGGCGGCCTGCTGACCCTCAATGACCGATCGCGCTTGTCTTGAAGACCCGCCATGCGATTGCTTGATGCGCACGTGCTTTCCGGTCGTTTGCGCGTAGTTCGCGGTGAATTGCGCGTTCAAGCTTTGGTAGAGTTCGCGGGTTGGATCATAGGAAACGTTCAGCAATTCATTTCCGGGTCCGGCATCGAGATTTTTGGCCGTGATAAGGCCGATCGCCAGGGCGACCGTTGCGATGGCACCCAAATTGAGCCAAGGGACTTTGAGTCCTCCGCCAAGTTTCGATGATCGAAATCCAAAGCCCATGATAGCCAAAACAGTTTATATATTTTATAGACTATACGACATATCGAATTCTCGTCAACCTCTTGACGCCTTTCGGCCGTGGGGATTTTCGAGGAGGGGTAGCCTGGACAATGGCGCGTACGCCAGAACGCGCGATCGATAAATATGCTTCCCGTTGGTTCTAGTGACCCATCACTATTGGGTTTGCGCTCGAAGCCGATGAATGATTATAGCGGCCGCGAAACGAAAGCCGCCCAGCTCTCATTCGTCCGGTCGTGGAGCCGTCCGGCCGGCAGCATGTAGCTCGCACATTGGAGTGCTCGATGGACTATTTGATCATCTGCGTGACAGCGGTCTTGGTGTCGGGCGTGACACTGTTTTCCGGATTCGGGCTTGGAACTGTTCTCATGCCGGCCTTCGCGCTCTTCTTTCCGGTTCCGGTCGCGATTGCCGCGACCGCGATCGTCCATCTTGCCAACAATCTGTTCAAACTTGCGCTCGTAGGCCGGAGCGCGGATTGGCCTATCGCGCTAAAGTTCAGCCTCCCGGCCGTGATCGCCGCCATCGTGGGGGCGAGCCTTTTGAATAGCTTTGCCGCTCTGCCTGCGATCGTGAGTTATACTATGGGAGGCCGGACGCATGAGATCACCGCCATCGGCGTGGTGATCGGCTTGCTCATTGTGGCATTCGCTTTGCTCGAACTCAGTCCAAGATTTGCCGACCTGAAGTTTCCGCCCCGGTATCTGATTTTAGGCGGCTTTCTCTCGGGATTCTTTGGCGGTCTTTCCGGCAATCAAGGGGCGCTGCGAGCCGCCTTCCTGATCAAGGCGGGGATGACGAAAGTAGCCTTCATCGGCACCAGCGTCGTATCGGCGGTGATCGTCGACACTGCGCGTTTGGCAGTCTACGGTCTTTCCTTCTATCGCCATAGCTTCGCACTCCTACCGTCAAGTATGATTGGAATCGTTGCCGCTGCGACCGTGGCGGCGTTTATCGGTGCCTATTTTGGGGCTCGCCTCCTCGGAAAAGTGACGCTGCGGGCGATCCAGCTAACCGTCGCGGGCGCGATGGCGATGGTTGGTTTAGGCTTAGCGACAGGCTTAATTTAGTAGCGCGCATCCGGACTACAGCACGACATCGGGGGTTCGCCAGGCGAGATGCTGGCCAGCGTCGACCGCGAGCATTTGTCCGGTCACGTTGCGTGCTCTAGCAAAATAGAGAACCGCGTCGGCGATATCGTCCGGCGTGACCGCGCGGGCGAGTGGCAGTCCCCGCACCTCCAGCGCGAAACCCGCTTCGCCCTGGCTGTGGTTCGGCGAGACAGGGCCAGGCCCGACTGCGTTTACGCGTATGCCTTGCGGCGCGAACGCTTGCGCCATCGTCAGGGTTGCGGCCCAAAGCGCCGACTTACTCAAACTATAAGTGAAGAACTGGGGCGTCGGACGAAACACCCTCTGATCGATAATGTTGACGATCGCGCCTTCGGTTCCAGTTGGCAGCTGCTTGGCGAAATCGCGCGAAAGGATAAGAGGCGCCTTTAAATTCACCGAAAAATGCGCTTCCCAAAGTTCGAGATCGAAGGACGCCGCATCGTCCGCCTCGAAAATCGCGGCATTGTTGACGAGCAAGGTGAGCGGCCCAAAGATAGCGATGGCTTCAGCGGCGAGCCTGCCGAGCGCGGCGGCCTCGCGGAGATCGGAGGGCAAGACACGCGCCTTGCCGCCTAGCTCGGTCAAGCTCGCCACTGCCGCCTCGGCATGCGTGCGTGAACCCCCGCTGCAATGCAGAACGACACAATAGCCGGCGGACACAAGCCTCTCGGCGATCCGCAGGCCTATCCCTTTTGCCGCGCCCGTCACGAGCGCCACGCCAGGTGAAGCTACAGAATTAGATCCGCCATTCATGCCCTGGTTTCCAAACCACGGAAAAGCCACCACCGATTTGTGTCAACCGTGATCACTTCGATACAGCTGTGATCCGCCAATCAAATCGATGACATTTCCTTGCCAGTTTGTTAAGTTCAAGAAAAGCGGTTCGCACCGCGCCGGCTTTACTGCGCTGCTTTTTGGATGCTCCACCAAGAGCAGCTTTTGGAAGAGGGAGTTGGAACAATCGCGTCGCAAAAACGCGAATAGGGAGAGAAATCATGGGCCTCTTGAGTTTTGCCAAAACAGTAGGTGCGAAAATTTTCGGCGCGACCGAAACCAGCGCTGCTCCGCCTGATCAATTAAAGAATGAGGCCGAGAAACACGGTCTCGATGTCTCGAAGGTCGACGTCAAGACCGAGGGCGATAAAGTCGTGCTGACTGGCAGCGCCGCCTCGACGGCGGAGGCCGAGAAGATCGCCCTGGCCGTCGGCAATTCGATTGGTGTTGCCACGGTCGAAAACGATATCGCATCCGCCGACAAAGCCCCTGAATCAAAGTTTTATACTGTAAAGTCCGGTGATTCGCTCTGGAAGATCGCGGAAACCGAATATGGCCATGGTCATGGCAGCAAATATCAATTGATCTTTGAAGCCAACCAGCCCTTGTTGTCCGATCCCGATAAGATCTATCCAGGCCAAGTGCTGCGGATTCCACCGCTCGCCAATTGACCGGATAGAGAATGAGGTTCGGCGGAACGACCGGCCCCTTGGACCAATATCCTTTTTGGCAAACGCCGGACCGGCGTGTAATCCTTATCGTGCTGTCATCGTACCGATTAGAGATCCGTGGCTGGTTTCGTCATCCGTTACGAAAGCTCTTCGCACGTCTGCCGCTACGGCTCCTTTGGCGGCAAAAAGCAAGGCGCTGTCGACGTTTCGAAAAGGCTGCGGCCCGGCGGCGTGGAAGTGCCGGAAGAGAGCCTGCCCCGGCGAGCAACGGCAGGTCGATCATCTCCGGTTGGCCGCCGCGTTCAATTAGCGCCGGCATGGCGAAATACGCCGCCCATTGACGCCAGGCATCCGTGCTTTCGCCCCGATTGCTCGCAGTGCGTAAAGTTACCGAAAGTTCCGGGTCGCGATGCGCGAGGCGGACGCTGAAGAACCTGCCAGACGGGCGTTCCTCATGGGCGAGAACCACGCCTTCATAATTCTCTACAGGCACCTGGAGATGCATTTTCACCCCCCGTAGACGCCGCATGATCGTGATACGGCGCGGCGCCAGCAAGATCATCCGGTACCCGCCGTCGGCGCGCGCATCATGGGCGGCCCACGCCCGGTACTCGTTTGGGGCGTCGGAAGCAAAGAGAGCCTGTCGCATATGTTCGCCTCAGCCGTAGTGTCAAGATAGGGAGAGTTTCGGCCGAGGGTGGATCCAATTCGCTAAATTCTTAGGTGAATCAACGGTAAACGGGAATTTGTCGATAAATTTGCCACGCCATGGCTGCCGGTCAGTTTCCACCAAGACTAAAAGTTTAGGAATTTTCACGGCGCTAAGGAACTTTTGCATGTAAGCCAAGCTCAAGCAGGCCCGGCGCCGGACCCTTAAAGGGAAAGGCTTGTCTCCCGCATTGCAGCACGTTAAGCGAGAGAAAGCTTTCTCCCAGTTTCGGCGGATGACATTGATTCCAATCTCGTATGGGGATGCCCTAGTTGAATCTTTCGTGGAAGCCGCCCGTCACGCCGGCGAGATGGCGCTTGCCTATTTTCGTCCGGGTACGACAACTCACGCGGAAATTTCGCACAAGGCGGGAGGCTCTCCGGTAACCGAAGCCGACTATCTTGTGGACCGGTTTTTAAAGCAGCGTCTCGAAACCCTACTGCCGGAAGCCGGCTGGCTTTCCGAGGAAACCGAGGATTCGCTGGCACGACTTTCGAAGAAACTGGTTTTTGTGGTCGATCCAATCGACGGCACGCGCGGCTTTATGTCAGGCCGCTCGGCCTGGGCCGTTGCGATCGCGCTTGTCGAGGACGGACGCCCGCTTTTCGGTATCGTCCACGCGCCGGCGCTCGGGGAAACCTATGTCGCGATCAAGGGCGCCGGTGCAAGGCTCAACGACAAGATCATCGAGGTATCGAAAATTCGCGCGATTGGTGCGGAGGCACGGGTGGCGGCGCCGGTGTTCCTCGCCAAGCAGCTGCATGAAGCCGGTCTCCGATTTGATTTACAGCCCAAGATTTCATCACTTGCATTGCGTATTGCCGCAGTCGCCTCGGGTGCGCTAGATGCCGGCTTCGCCTCGGAAAATTCTCATGATTGGGATATTGCGGCGGCCGATCTGATCCTCCATGAAGCGGGAGGCCGCTTGGCAAGCCTCGACGGATGCGCGATTGTCTATAATCGCCAGGATACGCGTCACGGTCTGCTCACCGCCGCCCCGGAGCAAATTCATGCTGAAGTCAACGCCGCGGCACGGTTGGTGAACGGCCTTGCCAAAAGATAATGCTAGCGACAGCCAAAGAATGGCGCAAATTCCCGCGCAGCAGGTAATGGACTCGCGCACAGAAAATGCTTGAAACAAATGACCGGGAGCTTTTTCATTGTTTTATCAAACATACAAAAGCTTTTGACGCGAAACGGCTACAGGGCCACCACAATCCTTGGATGGGAAGCTCATGACCACGGACGGCAAACAACTCCTCCACTTTGTATTCGGTGGCGAGCTCAAGGATTTGAGCGGCACCGAATTTCGCGATTTGTCCAAGATCGATGTCGTCGGCTTTTTTTCCGACTACGCCTCGGCCGTCCAAGCCTGGAAAGCCAAGGCGCAGGCAACAGTGGACAATGCGCATATGCGTTATTTCGTGACGCATCTGCATCGTCTGATCGACCCTTCGATAGACCATAATTGAATGTGGCATCTTTCTCCCGACATTTCGGAAAGATGCGTTCGCGAAGAGGGGCCGCCCGTTTGAAATATCCAGGGCCGCCGTGAAAACCCCTCTGCTTCTCGCTGCCTACCGTCTGGCAAGCGCGATCCTTGGGCTGACCGGGCCAATATATCTGTACTGGCGGGGAAAGCTCGGCCGCGAGGATTTTTCGAGGCGCGGCGAGCGGCTCGGCCGGCCGTCTCTTGAGCGGCCCGGCGGGCCCCTCGCTCTTCTGCATGCGGCAAGCGCTGCGCAAGCGGCCGTCCTGCCGCCCCTCGTGGAAAAACTCGGACAGCTTGGCTTCACCGTGGTTTTGGCAACCGGCAATGCGGCTGCCGGCCCGTTCCACGCGCCACGGCTGCCTCCATTGTTGCACCAACTTGCGCCGCTCGATGTGCCGCAATTCATGGCGCGATTTCTCGATCATTGGCGGCCGGATATCGTCCTTATCTC
>Ga0187890_10003453_pt1 | contig 10909 bp, 8 predicted proteins | sample June2016WEW_21_1_FD_133005 | JGI IMG/M metagenome (GOLD analysis project Ga0187890, IMG submission 133005) | Peatland microbial communities from SPRUCE experiment site at the Marcell Experimental Forest, Minnesota, USA - June2016WEW_21_10 | ecosystem: Environmental > Terrestrial > Soil >...
AAAAAACGGTTTCCTCAGTGCAGTGCTCAGCGGTGCTGGCCCCTCAGTATTGGTGTTCCTTGATCCGCGCACCGACGCGAAGAAGGCACGCGAGGTCGTGGCTGCGCGGCTTCTGCGTTACGGCTTGTCGGCCGAGTTGTTTTCCACGTCGATTACACTGCGCGGCGCTCGTCGGTCATTCTCTTTGTCTTCAAAGTAAAGGGAGGCGCCCCCTTCGGAGAATCTGACTCGCTTCGAGCTCTTCAGTTGCCCGGACGGCTGGCTGGCGGCACGATTCCGTTCATGCGCAAGTACTCCACGATCTGGCCATAGTGGTCGAAGCCATGCCACGCCACAGTTGTAGCCAGGCCCAGGCGCGTCACTTTGGACTCGCCGAACGGACTTTTCACGGTCCCTGTCAGGTTCTTCTCGTTGATGCTACCGATCGCCTTGTGAACATATACGAACGAATCGTTCAGGTATTTCAGAATGTCGGCCTTGGATGTGACGGAGGCCGGTCCGGATTCGTCGCCAATGTCCACCGGCGGCTTCTCCGACAGAATCGCCGCGCCCAGTTCGTAGTTCACGGCGGCAATGTGCTTGATCTGCTCGCCGAATGTGCGGACGCCTTTGAACTCTCCGTTGCTCGGCGCAAAACCAAATTTATCTTCCGGCATGGCCTCAGCAGCGGGAACCAGATCGTGCTCGAGATTCTTGACGGTGTTGCTCAGGACTTCCGTCACCGTTCGCGGCATTTCCTTCTTCGCCTGGGCAAAAGCACCAGACGCCAGAACCGGCGTACAAATCACAAGACAGAAGATTGTCTTTATTGCTTTTATCTTTCTCATGATGCCCCCTTGGTTACACAAATGATGTTTGAATAGGTCCGCCGTATAAATTACTAATCCCTCATCACAACAGGTGCCATCTTCAACTCACCAGCCGTCAACCTGTGCCTTCGAATGCTAGCCAGCCCCACCAGCATAGCCAGCGCTGACCACGCCAGCGCCGCCGGAACTCCAACTCGTACGGCCAACTCTCCCCAAACCGCGCTACCGACGGCCATTCCGCCCTGCAGCACCAGCAGATACATGGAGAGTGCCCGCGCTCGCATCCAGGAAGGACACATAGTCTGCGCCACAAAATTGAAACACGCCAGGATTCCAATCCACCCTGCGCCCGCCGTAAACAATACCAGACATAGCACCTCAAACACATGCACCTGTCCGGCCGCTGCCGTCATCGCGGCGAACAATACGGTCGATCCTGCCACCAACCCATCTACTGAATAGCGCAGCCGCAAGCGAGGCAATAGCGTCGCTCCAGCCATTGCGCCCAGGCCAAAACATGTCAGCAGGAATCCGTATCCTTGCGCGCCGTGCGGCTGGCAGATTACCGGAAGCAGCGCCAGCAGGGAAGTCGCTCCCACGCTGAATGCAGCTGTGCGGATCAGCACGGACCGCACCTGGGGCGCCCCGCGCACGTAACGAAACCCTTCCAGAATCACATGGCGTACACGCCGCGTGGCCAATGGCTCATGCGGCGCTCGTTTCCAGCGCCACAAGAAAACGATCACACCGAAAAAAGAAGCAGCGTTCAGAAGAAACGACCATCCCGACCCGGCGGCCGCAACTACAATGCCGCCCAGAGCCGGGCCGACCGCTCGCGCCACGTTGAATCCGGCCGAGTTCAGCGCCACCGCCGAAGCATGCCGCTGTGGAGAGACTACTTCCGGCGTAATCGCCTGCCACGCCGGATCGTTCATCACCGCACCCAGACCCAGGAAAAAAGTTAACACCAGCAGCGTCCACGGGCTCACCACATGCCACAACGTGAGTCCGCCCAGCGCAGCTGCAGCCACTACCATCCACCCCTGCGTAAACAGCAAAAGCCGCCGCCGGTCGACCATGTCGGCCAGCGCTCCGGCAGGCAGCACTACCAGAAACACAGGAATCGCCGACGCTCCCTGCACCAGGCTCACCATCAGCGGTGACGTGGTGAGTTGCGTCATCAGCCAGCCCGCGCCTACATTCTGCATCCATGTTCCGGTGTAAGAAACTACGGCTGCAATCCACAACGATCGAAACAGGGGCTCGCGCAGCGGCGCCCAAGCCGGGTCCGCCCGCAGCATGTCAACGGCCTCGCCTCCCGGAATTGCGATGTGATCAGCCACTCTCTGGGTTCCTCTGTGTCCCGTGCGGCAGAGATTTTCCTTTTGTGCTACCACTCACTATCCGGGAGAATTCACCGCGCTGGAAGTCGCTCCAAACGGCCACTCCCGCCCCCTCCAAGCTCGAATCATGTAAATCGCCAATCCTGTAAGCAGGATTACGGCCGCGTATCGCACTTCCTTCCAGGCGTTTACCCGATTGAATAAAATGAAGAGAAAACCCGCAATGGCTGCCAGGGCGGGCAACGGATACAGCCACATCCGAAACGGCCTTGGCATGTTCGGCCGCGTACTTCGCAGCACAATTAACCCCACGGCCTGCACCAGAAACTGAATCAGGATGCGAATCACCACCAGCGCGGCAATCGCATCCTTCAGCCGCAGAAAGCAAAATGCAGCCGCCACCACTCCCAGCGCCAGCAGCGAAATATAAGGAAAGCGGTAGACCGGATGCACTCTGGCAAACGCGCGGAAATAATTTCCGTCCTTCGCGGCTGCATAAGGGACCCGTGAATAACCCAGCATCAGCGAAAACACTGACGCGAACGCCGCGAACATCACCAGCCCCGTCACCAGCTTCGCTGCCCACGCCCCATAAATCCTCTGCATGAACAGCGACACTACATACAGCCCGTTGTTGTTCTGTCCGGCCTGTGCCAGTTCCCGCCACGGCACCACGGCCAGAATGCACGCGTTCATCACTATGTATAGACACGCAACCAGCAGAATAGAAAGCAAAAGCGCGCGCGGAATATTCCGTCCTGGATCTTTTACCTCGTCTCCCAGAAAGCAGACGTTGTAATAACCCCAATAATCGTAAGTCGCTACCAGCATTGCCCCGCCCAGTCCGGTAAAGAACCCGCGCGACAGCGTAAACGCGCCCGGCGGAAAATCGAACACCCGCGCCACGTTGAAGTGGGTGAGACCGGCGAAGATGATCCATCCCATCGTGCCCATCACGCCCAGCCACAGCAGCTTCGAAAGTTTTCCGATCACCGAAATCCCCCGGTAAAGCAGCAGCATGGTAAAGAAACAAATCGCCACCGCCACCGAAGTTCCAGGTGTCACGATCCATCCCACCTGCAGACTTCCCGCCCATGGAATATGCAAAGCCGCATTGTGCGCGAAGTAGACGGTATCAAGCATCGGCCAGTAATAAGCCGCATATCCCGCCAGCCCGATGCACCCTGTTGCAATCGATAACGGCGCAGAAAACGAGAGTTGCCAGATGAACAGAAATGAAATGAGCCGTCCCATTTTCCGCGGCCCATAGATTTCACGCAGGTAGCGATACGACCCGCCCGATCCCGGCATCGCCGCGCCCAGTTCCGCCCACACCATTCCGTCGCACACCGCAAACAGCGCTCCCACGATCCAGCCGATCATGGCCTGCGGCCCGCCCATGTAGCTCAGCATGAGCGGCATGGTGATGAACGGCCCCACGCCAATCATGTCGATCATGTTGAGCGCAGTGGCGCTCCCCAGTCCCATCCCCCGGATGAGGCCAGGCGAACTCGCGGACGATTCTGTAGGAGATCCCATGCGAAGGTCGGATCAGCACGAAAGAACGACTGGAACGGAACCGGAAACTGGAAACTTGAAACTGGAAACCACAGACTGGCAACTGGCTACCGACAACTGCCTACTGCTTGGCACTCAGCAAGTTCACATACAAGCGCACCGCTCCCGGCACTCCCGCCGGCAGTTGCCGGAAGAACGCATATGCGGCGTAGATGTAAATCCCCTTCCCATAGTTCGCTTTCAGCAGGCCACCCTTCTGCGCATCTTCACCGGGATCATGGCAGCTGAGCAGCGCTTCGAAATGCTCATCCCAGCTGCTCATGAAATAAAGCCCGCGCTCTTGCACCCAGCCGTCAAAATCGTGCGTTGTAATCGTATTGGGATAATGAAACACTGGATCCTGCGGCGCCAGAATCTCCACCGGAGCCTCCTCAACCGATACCCGCGCCCGACTCAACTCCGCTGAATATGGCGTGAAGTGGCCGCTATTAAAATCGCCTACGCCGGCGTTGTACTGCACTACCAGTGTTCCGCCTGCAGAGACGAAATCGAGCAATCTCTTGTTATTCGTAACCACTTCCTTCTGCGTGTCGTAGGCGCGAATCCCGAGCACGACCGTTCCGAATCTACTCAGGTCTTCGCTGGCCAGCTTTTCCGCCGGAATTAAAGTCACATCCATCCCAACCTGCGCCAGTACCGTCGGAATGTCATCTCCCGCGCCCATCACATAGCCGACTTTCAAATCGTGCGGCACGCGCACATCCACCATGCTCACCCGCTGCCGCGCCGGCTGGTAATAATAAAAGCTGCCCAGGTCTTCGCGTGTGACCAGCGTGTAACCTTCGCTGTACTTTTCTCCCGCAACATCGAGCACCGCCCGCAGCGTCGCACGGCCCTCCTGCATACCGGCAGGGAACACTTTGAACTGCACTTCCTTCTTCTCGCCCCGATGCAACAACTCCACTGGCTGCTCTGCCGGTTCAGACTTCCATCCTTGGGGCAGTTCCAGCCGTAACACTCCGCGCTCGGACCGAGCCAGATTGCCGGTCACTCCTACCGTGACCGTCGAACTCGCGCCGTTGTGCGTAGAAATCACCTGCGTCCCCGGCTCCAGCATCACCGAAAACGCCGGCACCACCGCCAGCGGACGTGAGCGCTCTTTCCCCGCCTCATCCACAAACGGCGTCACCACTAGCGCAGCGATACGATTCTCTACGTTCGCTCCGGAAGTCGAAGGTACGGCATAGGTCACCCGCGCTCGTAAGGCCGGAGGCGGAAACGGCAGCGTCGCATACTTCTCGTTGTCGATGTGATTCACGCTCTCGGTCTCCGGATCGTCGCGATGCCAGTACGGCCGCGTATAAGCGGCATCCTTCGGAACCCGCAAGCGAAAGGTCACGCGCAGTTCGTCCCCCGGCTTCACGGCCTCCGGCCGAATTTTCTCGCTGATGGTATTCCATCCCGCAGGAACCTCGAGCTTCAAAGCGTTAACGACCAGCGGATACTTCGACCCGTTGTGAAATTTTACTGCGACCAAGAACTCCTGCCCCGGCGAGACCGTCGTCAGCGCGTCCGACTCCTTGGGCAACACGGATACCCCATCGTTCCGCCCTCCCGATTCCACCACTGCCGCCAGGCTCGCTTTCAAAGCCAGGTTCAATGCCGTTTCAGCTTCTCCGACCTCTTTCTCAAGCAGCATCAGCAGGTCAGCCTTCGCCGCGTTGAACAAAGAAGTGTCGGCGACCTCTCTGTGAGCCCGCCGGAGTCCGGTGACAATTCCCATCAGACGAATCGCCGTCCCGTCCGAATCCTCGCCCTTTGCAGATTCTCTGGCTTGTGCCACCGAGCCCGCGATTTCAGTCAATTCTCCGCGTAACCGGGGAAGCTTCGATTCATCCCTTCCCAACCTCGCGGCCAGCCCCGGCAGGGTCGTATCAATCCCGTCAAAGAAATCCTTCTCGTGCCCGTCCTTATCCAGCTTTGCCGGCGCCACTGAATCCACCAGCTTGTAAAACGTAAACCGGTCTCCGGGATCAATAGTCCAATTCGCCGCGCCCTGCGACATCTGATGCCGCAGCCCCTGCATCGCGAACTGCACATAGCCCATGCCCAGGTCCGCGTCACGCTCGCCCGTATTCAACTTCAAAGTCCACTGATCGTCGGGACACGTCATCGCCCCAAACCCGCACACATTTCCGATGTAAAACTTCTTCGCCTGCCAGGGTTCAAGCCCAGCGGCAATCTGTTCCGGAAACCGCTTGGGATCAGCCGCTGCGCGAAACGCCTCTTTTGCCAGGATGCTCGAGGCCTGATGATGCCCGTGACCATCCCGATCAGTCCCCGAAAACCGCGCCACCAGCACATCTGGACGGAACGTCCGAATCACCCGCACCATATCGCCGAGCGCAACATCATGCCCGCCCCACTTCGCAAACGTCTCCTCGGGCGATTTTGAAAACCCAAAATCCGCCACGCGCGAGAATCTCTCCTGCACGCCGTAGTACTGATCGGACGCCAGCAATTCCTCCGCCCGCAGCACGCCCAGCACGTCCGACAAATTGCTGCCGATTTTGTTCTGCCCGCCTTCACCGCGATTCAGCGTCATCAGCAGCGTGCTCACGCCGTGCCCCCGCGCCTCCAGCGTCAACATCCCGCCATCTTCGTCATCGGGATGTGCCACTACCTGCATGAGCCGCGCCGTCGTACCCAGCCGCCGCAGGACCAGCCGTAACCCCGCGGCGCCTTGATCCTGCGGCAATTCCGCGGGAACCCCCGAGTAGGCAAAGCGCGGATCTACTAACTCCGCCGCGTTTGCAGGATCTAGACTTGCGGAAGAAGGTCGTGCGGCAGCGGGTCTTGCTTCGGCAGACTTTGCAGGAACTCGCGATTCGCCCGCATTCTGCGACGCCACGGCCCCGACCAGGCAAAGCAGAATCAGCAGAGGATGAATCGATTTCTGAGCAAAGCGAGTGAAGGATTGAAGCTTAGAGGAATTGCGGCTCAAGGGTTTCCGCGCCAGGCTGAAGGGTCCGAGATGTCTCACGCTACAAGGATGGGGCCTACCCACGCTCCGACGCAAATTCTTTCATAAAAATAGCCGCTGGTTAATTGGACGCCGTCGTCCGCACAAAGTAACCCGATGTCCCCGAAAAAGCAGAACATCGAGAACCGGCAGCCGAAGCCGTCCTCAGACATCGCACAAATCCACGGCCTCGCGCAGCGAAACCAGCGGATCGCGGCTCGGCACAAATTCATGCGCCACATACCCTTTGAATCCGGAATCGGCAATTCCCCTCATCACGCCGTCCCACTGGACTTCCTGCGTCCCATCCAGTTCATGTCGCCCCGGAACGCCACCCGTGTGGAAGTGCCCGATCCACTGGATGTTCTTCCGGATCGTATCGATCAGGTCGCCCTCCATAATCTGCATGTGGTAAATGTCGTAGAGCAGCTTCACATTCGGCGAATTCACTTCTTGCACGACGCGAACTCCCCAGGCCGTATGGTCGCACATGTAATCATGATGGTCCCGCTTGCTGTTGAGCAGTTCGATACAAATATTTACGCCGTGATCTTCCCCGATTTTCTTCACCCGATTCAGCCCGGCAATGGTATTGCGTGCGCCTTCGTCGTCCGGCATGCCGCCACGATTCCCGGAGAACGTAATCACATTGGGCACGCCGGCCTTCGCAGCCAGCGGAATATTCACGCGAAACGCCTGCTCAATCGCAGCATGATTCTCGGTGCGATTCAGCGCCTTCCCAATGTCGCCCCCGCCGGCGTATCCCATGGTGCAGATCAGTCCGTAGCGCCGCGGGATTTCAAATTCCTCGACCTGCAGCAGATCCACGCCCTTTAGCCCGATCTTCGCCGCGTATTCGCACAACCGATCCAGCGGAATCTTCTCATAGCACCATCGGCTCACGGACTGCCGGATACGTCCTTTGCGCGGAGTTACCGCCGTATCAAAACTCGCCATATGCGATGGGACCGCGATAGCTGCCACACTGGCAACCGAAGATTTCAGCAGCGTCCGTCGAGTAAATTTAGACATAAAATAAAGAGAATTCTTCCCCGAGACTGGCAACTGACCTCTGACCCCTGACCCCTGGCAACTGCCTTATCGCCCTTCCTTAAGCGTCGCCTGGCATGCGCTGGCAGCGGTCAGCACTTCGCTGAACGCCGTCTCCTTCCGCAGATCTTTCAACAGCGGATCGTCCAGCAGCGCCGAATACGCACAATAGTTCTGTTGCACGGCCGCTTTCAGCAGACGCAACGCCGGTTCCTTCTGACCACAATAAGCCATGAGCGCTCCAATGCGGTACCATGCCTCTGCGTCCGGTTCAATCATCACCGACGACTCTGATTCGCGCACGATCCTGTCAAAATCCGGAGGCCGTTCTGCCGCCGTGCAGGCAAGCATCAAGTCGCGGTGATAGGAAGACGCCTTGCCCATAGCTCGCGCAGCCTCCCGCGCCTCGGGTATCCGGCCCTCCGACACATCTATATACGGAGTCACCCACGCCGCCCACTCTGACCCTGCATCCAGATGCACGAAATCGTTGGCCCGGTCCGTCTTTCCTTCCCACAAGAACGCCCAGGCACACGAGCGGAAGCTGAAATTTCCGGGATCAAGTTCGCGCGCTTTGTTGCATTCCCGCATCGCCTGATCCAGCATGCCCGCATAACGGAAAACATAACTCAGCGCGAAGTGAGCATCCGCGCTCTGCGGACGCCGACGCACCAGATCGGTGGCTGCGTCATAAGCCCGCCCCAGTTCTCCTCGCTCCACCCGCGCGGTGATCAAATTGCTCGCTGCCATCACGCGATTCGGGTCGAGCGACAGCGCCCGTTCGTAAGCCGCATTTGAAGCCTGGAATTTCGCCTCGCCTCCTCCGCCATAATAAGAATCGTAGTAATACCGCTGCCCCAGCGCCTCCCAGGCCGGAGCGTAGCTGGGATCGATCCCCACCGCCCACTCCAGCATCTTGATCGCTTCCTTATTTGGCGCCGGATCGTGGGGCACCGCTACGCTGCGCAAATAGAAGTCATAAGCCTGCTGATTCTTCGGTTGGGACGCTTCCACTTCGCCGCCAGTTCCACCGAGCACTGGCAACAGTCCTCGCTGCACCAGCGTGCTCAGCTGCTGTCTCATGCCGATCAGGTCGTCGGTTCTGGCGGTGACGCTGTTCTCCCACAGCACCCGGTCGTTGGGCACATCCACGCACTCCAGTGTCACCGTGAGCTGGTCCCCCTGCTTCCTGAAGTTTCCGGTCAGCAGGCGTCCCACCCGCAACTCCTGCCCAACTTTGTGGGGATCGAGATCGAGTGCCACATACTTCCGGGTCACCGACGACGGCCGAACCTCCAGCGTACGCGCATAAGTCAACACACTGGTCAGCTCGTCGGCCAACGCAAAGCGCAAATAGTCCACGGCAAAATCGCCGTTCATGTTCTGCAAGGGGAGCACCGCAATCGCGTTGCGCTGCTCCGCGTTGGCCAGTTCGCGATGCTTCAGCCACCAGGCCCCCACTGCCGCGAGCACTGTCAGTAGCACAGCAGACAAGCCCACAAGCATGTACAACTGCAGCCGGTTGCTCTGCCCGAACGTCTTGGTTCCAACCCGCAGCTTCGCGGAGTTGAGGCCGCTCCTCACCACTCCAGACTCGGTCTCCCGCTTGAGCAGCGCCAGATCCGAGCGCATTTCCAGCGCCCCCTGGTAGCGCTGCGTGCGGTCTTTCTCCATCGCCTTGCCGACGATGCCCTCCAATTCCATCGGCAATTTCGGATTCAGCTGCCGTGGCGGCACCGGCTTCTGATGCAGCACCGCATCCAGCGTGACCAGAGAATTATTGCCCGTAAACGGCTTCTTCCCCGTCGACATCTCATACATCACCACGCCAAACGAAAACAGGTCACTGCGGCCATCGATCGTCTCGCCCCGCGCCTGCTCCGGTGACATGTAAACCGCCGTCCCCGGAATCACACCCACCGCCGTCAGCGAGTTGTCGGCGCCCGCATCGTCGTCGGTTCCAAGGTTGTGCACGAGCTTGGCCAACCCAAAGTCCAGCACCTTCACCTGTCCGCTGGGCGTCAGAAAGATATTCGCCGGCTTAATATCCCGGTGCACGATTCCCTTGGCATGCGACGCTGCCAGCGCCTCCGCCACCTGGATGCTGATATCCAGTACCGGCTCCAGATCCATCGCCTGCCCGTTGATCCGCTGTTTCAGGCTCTGGCCCTCGAGCTTCTCCATCACGATGAAAGGATGGCCGTTGTTCTCTTCAATACCGTGGATCGTGCAGATATTAGGATGGTTTAACTGTGAGGCCGCACGCGCTTCTCGCTCGAACCGCTCCAGCGCTTTGGGGTCGCCGGTGAGATTCTCGGGAATGAACTTAAGGGCAACGTGGCGTCCCAGCTTGAGGTCTTCCGCCTCGTAGACCACACCCATACCACCGCCGCCAAGTTTGCCCAGGATGCGATAGTGGGAGACGGTCTGGCCGATCATGAGCGCATGCGCTCCTGCTCCGAGCGGTAATGTTAGGCTGTCGCTGGCATCCGGTCAACTCCCTTTCTTTTCCTGTAGTTTCAGCCAAAGCGGTTCTGCCGACGCGCTAACCTTCTGCCCGCTCGACCTCCGCGACAATCGCTTTGAGGTTTCTGCTCTGAGAGCTTTCAGACCGTCCGAAGGCTGCGGACGCCGCGGCCAGCGCCCGAAAAAGGATAGGTTCCAGATCGGTAGAACCCACGTCCTTCCGAGCTGTCACGCGCCGGCCGACTTTTCTTTCTCGGCGTTACTATGAAATCCACGACATGTCCACGCCAAATCGTCACATCGCTAAACCGGGAGCCCGTCTAGATCCACAAAGTCCACCTGCCCAGAGCCAACTTTCCGAGGAGGAATTGCGGCAGGCTATTCATCGTCGTGCGGAAGAAATCTACGAACGGAGCGGAAGAATTCCCGGTCGCGACCTGCACAACTGGGCCTTGGCCGAGGCTCAGATTCGCACAGAAACCTCCACTCACTCTGCCTGCAAACCTGCGGTAGTCGTCAAAGTGGAAGGTGTGCAATACATCGGCGAATACGACTCTGCTCTGGCCTCCGGCTATACGCCGGGGGAGTTCGTCGCCGGCGACCCCGTTCGGGTTCGCTTCGAAGACGGTAAAATGGTGGTAATCCGGCCCAATGGCCAGCTGCTCGAAACCACGATCATCAACAAGGCTGGCTGAAAATCT
>Ga0187890_10003455_pt1 | contig 10908 bp, 7 predicted proteins | sample June2016WEW_21_1_FD_133005 | JGI IMG/M metagenome (GOLD analysis project Ga0187890, IMG submission 133005) | Peatland microbial communities from SPRUCE experiment site at the Marcell Experimental Forest, Minnesota, USA - June2016WEW_21_10 | ecosystem: Environmental > Terrestrial > Soil >...
TCTCACTGAAGACAAACCCGCGCTTGAGCAGCGAGATCGACTCGAAATTGATGTACAGCTCTCCCAGCGAGACAAATTCGTCGCCATTGGTTTCGGTCAATGAAAATCCGCGAAGTGTGAACGATAGCGCATAGGGATTCAGCTTCACTTCTTGTACGGTGACACGGCGATGCGTCAACGCGGGCAACCGCTTCAGCATCTGCGATTTGATGATCGCCGGAAGGATGAAAAAGCTGAAAATATTGAAGAACACGAAGGCAATGCCGATGCCGATCGCCCATTTCGTCAGTCGGTGATGTCGGCGCTTCCTCATAAATCGAATCGACTATAACGGATACACGCGCTCATGGCAGTGTACTCCTGCTTTGGGCAAGTCACGACACTTTGTTTCGTTTCTCGATGGGAACGTAATGCTGCTCGCGCCGGCCGACGTAGATCTGCCGCGGACGATAGATGCGACTGCCGGCCTGGTCCATGATTTCCTTGTAGTTCGCGATCCAACCCGGCATGCGTCCGATGGCAAAAATCACCGTGAACATCTCGATGGGGATGCCAATGGCCCGCATGATGATGCCGCTGTAAAAATCCACGTTCGGATACAGCTTGCGCTCCACAAAATACCCGTCGTGGAGCGCCGTTTCCTCCAACTTCTTCGCGATGGCCAGCAACGGATCGTCAATGCGCAGCACGTGAAGAATTTTGTCGCACTGCTCCTTGATAATTTTGGCGCGCGGGTCGTAATTCTTGTACACGCGGTGCCCGAAGCCCATCAGTTTCTTGCCGCTCTTCTTGTCCTTGGCGGCGGCGATGAATTTCGAGCCGTCGTCGCCATCGCGGTGGATCTGTTCGAGCATTTCGATGACGGCCTGGTTGGCGCCCCCATGAAGCGGCCCCCACAACGCGCACACGCCGCCGGCCGCGCAGGCGAACAAATTCGCGCGGCTCGAAGCGATCATGCGGACGGTCGAGGTCGAACAATTCTGTTCGTGGTCGGCATGGAGTAAAAAGATCAGATCGAGCGCCCGCACGACCTCGGGTTTCAGATCGTAGTCCTGATAGGGCTCGGAGAACAGCATGTGCAGGAAATTGGCCGTGTATTTGTAGACCGGCTTGGGATAGATGATCGGCAGGCCACGCGATTTCCGGTACGAAAACGCCGCAATGGTGCGCACCTTCGAAATCAGGCGGGCCGATTGGCGTTCGAACATGTCGGGGCGATACCCTTCCATCAGGCGCGGGTGGAAGCAGCTCGCCGCGTTGATCATCGACGACAGGATGGCCATGGGATGCGCGTTGGGAGGGAAACCCTCGAAGTGAAATTTCATGTCCTCGTGCAACATTTCATTCTGCGTGAGCAACTCCGAGAACCGGCGCAATTCCTGGCTGGTCGGCAAATGGCCGTAGATCAACAAATATGCGGTCTCGACGAACGTGGATTTCTCAGCGAGTTCTTCAATCGGAATGCCGCGGTACCGCAGGATTCCCTTTTCGCCGTCGATGAACGTGATGGCACTGGTGCACGAGCCGGTGTTGGAATATCCGTCGTCGAGCGTGATCAGGCCGGACTCATCCCGCAGCTTCGAGATGTCGACTGCCCGCTCGCCCTCCGCGCCGATGACTACGGGGAGTTGGTATACCTTGCCGTCGACTTCCAATTTCGCCTGTTCGCTCATAGTGCCTCCTGCATGTACCGTTGTGGCCTTTACACCTACCTTTACCGTGATTCGGCCTGCGCTGCCACTGTTTTTGTTGGAGAACCTGCTACGGAGACCATGCAGGGCGTCGCGTCAGTTTTCGATGGCAACGTGCCGGAAGGATCGGGCCGCCCGCGAGCTTGACCCGCGGCTAGAACGGAGGCGTCCCGTTCTTCTGGAATACATCCAGTCGCGCGGGCGGTACGTTGGCCCAGACAACGGTGGTGCGGATACGTTTGAAACCAGACAGGCAGGGATGCGGGGCCCTGCCCAGATTGTACGTGTACTGCACCAGCTTGCCTTCCTTCGGTAGAATGGCGTGTACCTCGCGGATGATGCTCGTCACCACGGTTTCGGGCAACGAACGCAACGGCAGGCTGGACACGACATGGCTGACTTCGATGTCTTCCCTGGCCAGGAAAGCCCGGAGCAGGGCGCGAAGATCGCCAGCGTCGCCGAGCGCAATTTTCAGGGACGGAAAACGTCGCTTCAGCAACCGCACCATGGTTTCAGAGCGTTCGACGCAAACGATCTGCCCCGCTGGAATGCCGCGCTTGAGAAGGGCAGCGGTAATGGCCCCCGTCCCGGCGCCCAACTCGATCACGTATCCTCGTGGCGCCCGCGGCAGGTAACTGGCCATGCGACGAGCCAAAAAGGGAGAACTCGGCACGGCCGACCCGATCGGTCGCGGGTTATTTAGCAACTCGCTTCCAAACGCCACGAACGATGTTACGGCTTCCAAGGGCATAATTAATCAGCCATCCTGTTCAAATACCGGGGCAAACTGCGGCCTCCCACGAAAAAGCATAATGCGAGCCATACGGTTGTCGCGCGACATTCGGTCAACACATGCCTCCTCGTCATCTACCACCACCAACTATCGCCCATCCCGATAGAAATAGCGACAATCTTTTTCGCCCGCGGTCGCCGGGTTGCAAACCACCGCAAAATGCCCTATTCATTGGGCCATGTCGTTTACGCTCGGGCAACTAACGCTGGATTCGAATCTGTTTCTGTCCCCGCTCGCCGGGTACACCAACCTGCCCTTCCGTCTCATCATTCGCGAAATCGGCGCAGTCGGCCTCTGCACCACCGATCTCGTCAACGCCCGCTCGCTGCTCGAAAACAACCGCAAGGCGCTCGAGCTCATCCGCTCCTGCCCGGAGGATCGTCCGTTGGCGGTCCAGCTTTACGGCCGCGTGCCGGAAGAGATGCGCGATGCCGCCGCGCGGCTCGAATCGCTCGGCGTGAGTTCCGTGGACATCAACATGGGCTGTCCCGTCCGCAAGATTTGCCGCAGTGGCAGTGGCTCGAAGTTGATGGGCGATCACGAAAACGCCGCGCGCCTGGTCAGCATGATGGTTGGCGCCGTGAAGATCCCCGTCACAGCCAAAATGCGGCTGGGTTGGGACGACGAGAACCTCACCGCGCCCGATCTCGCCCGCGCACTCGAAGACGCCGGCGTCGCCGCCATCGCCGTCCACGGTCGCACCCGACAACAGGGGTTCAGCGGTTCCGTGAATCTTGCCGGCATACGCGCCGTCGTGCAGGCCGTGCGCCGCGTGCCGGTCATCGGCAACGGCGACATCACCACGCCGCAGGCCGCGAAGATGATGTTCGATCAAACCGGCTGCGCCGCCATCAGCATCGGGCGCGCCGCGTTCTACAATCCGTGGATCTTCCGCCACACCGCGCAGTACCTCGCCACCGGCGAACTGCCGCCCGAACCCGCGTTCGAGCAAATCGTCACGGTGATGAAACGGCACCTCGACTTGATGGTCGGGATTTTCGGCGAAGTCCAGGGCTGCCGCATGTTCCGCAAGATCGCCCTGCAATACGCCCGCCGATTCGGCCCAACCAAGGAATTTCACAAACGCGTCGTCCGCCTTGGCACACGCGCCGAGTTCGACGACATCCTCGCCGCCTACCGTATCTGGCGCGCCCAATTCCTCGACGCCGACGGCGATCTACTCCCGCATTTCAAGCCCCACTCGCTGGGCATGGCCGTCGAACCCGCCACCACCGTCAAAGTCCCCTCCGGCCCGAACGAGTTGTGGTAACGTTCCGTGATAGTTCATCTGAGGTGCTGCTTTCCGGTCTTGCCCACGCGCGGTAGCGCAGACGAAGTGTGCTCCCCTCTCCCTCTTTAGGGGAGAGGGTCAGGGTGAGGGTTCATTCTTCTCGCAGCCGGATTGTAGCTCGAGCTGCCTGCCCCGAATCCTTTTTGGGGTCTCTGCTTGCGGCTGTTTCTCGTGCCAACCCCATCTGCCCAGCACGCTTTCGCCGTCATCCATCACCATTTATCCCCGATTTTGGCTTCGTTTTGACAAACGAAGCCAAGTGACAAATTGACGCTTTCACCTGTGTAATCCTCTTTCGGTCAACCAGATCAGAATGCATCAGCACCCGGAAAAATTGGCTTCGTTTGGCAGAAACATATATTGGGCTCCCCCTCATCCCCTGATCGCCCGTCCCGTCTCCCCGGTCCTCGAGCGTCGAGCGTTAATCCGTTCCCATCCCCCCTACTCCTGCCTTTGTCAAAGAGCACCGTAAACAAGCCATCCCTCTGATGGCCCTTTACGGACATCGCCAAGGAGTATATCGCAACCCGATACACAGTCAAGTCGAAATTCGACATCAGACAGATTGTCATGCAATAGGGCCGACCCGTTCGTATCGCTGGACCTGCTTGTCCGAGCACTCCTAACCTTGGGTGTCACGCCCCGTCTGGCGACCCGAACGCTCCAAGTGTCACGTCTGATGTGGGGCAAGAGCGTGGCAGACTTAAGGTTGTTCGCCGAGGATCGTCTTTGCTTCTTTTAGGTCAATCTTCGCCTTGTGCCCGTGCTTCTCCATTAGGTTTAGAAGGTTTGCGCCGTTCAGGAGCACAAGCGGTTTACCCTTTGCGAAATCGTAAGAGTCCGGACCGTAGTCGGATGTCGTCACAAGGATTCCTTTGCTCGCGCCTTCATTGAGCACGGTGCCGTACAAGTCTCGGACGGCAGAGACGCCGACGGTGTTTGTGTATCGCTTGGCTTGAATCACCGTCTTGCCGCCACGAATCACATCGGGGTCGAAGGCGATAGCATCAACGCCGTGATCCCGGCTGGCTTGCGTTACCTTGACCTCGCCCCCGGCTTGCTTGAATTCCTGCTCGAATAATTCACGGATCAAGTGCTCAAAATCTTCCCAATCCATCGCCGCGAGGTTTACTCCTTCATTTAGTTTATTGACGACTTCGCGGGGGGCGATAAAGCGCTTATCTTCGCGACTGATGGCAAGAACAGGTGCGACGGGCGTTAAGCTGTGAAGCTTTGAACTGCCGACACCCTTCAAATCCTTGAAGCAGGTCTTGGGATCGACGTTCTGTAAATTTCGCGCGCGGAATTCCTCCCTCTTGACCTGTATGGAGAGAACACAGGCGTTTGCCTCTTTACCGGTGGCCTTGTCGATGGATTTGACCCACCCGTTGAACGAGATGGCGTCGAGAGCTTTGACGGTATCGGCCTTGAATAGCTCGTGTAGTGACCGAAGACAAATCTGGTAGAGGACATCGTCGTAGAGTTTGTTCAGGTCATTTTCCGAAAGGAATGCCTCTGCAAACTCATCCTTCGACTTGATGTATTTTACTTCCTTCAGGCGGGGCAGGTGCTCCGGAGCGGGGAGCGCGTATTCGACTATGAGGATTTTCGTCTCAGCGACGTATTCGAGGTCAAAGTCTTGTGGAAAGCCATCTGGATAGTCCGAGTTCGCAAGAACCATCTCGCAGTAGTCCTCGACCCCTGGCACTTGAAGGGCCTCATAGCTAGCCCTGCGCTTGTCGATAGCATTGTTCTTTTTTGCCAGCCGTTCTTTATATTCTTGCGCTTCGCGCTCCCACAGCTTTGCCTCCGCAAGCTTTTGGGTGTAGCGGCGCTCGTTTTCGACGCGCGCCGATTCGACTGATTCAATCCAGTCCGTGTGGTCCTGAGTGAAGAGCTCGTTTGCACGTCGCTCGTTTTCAATGTCAATTTGTTGAACGCCTTCTTGCCAAGCGATGCGGTCAGCATCGTAGGACGTTTGCGCGATTTGCTTCTTCTGCTCCTTCCGAGATTTCACCAGCCTGTCTAGCAAGCTCAATGCAGGCTGATACTTGCGATCGTGCCGCTGCGGCTCTGGAGGATGTTGCAGGAATGGCGTGGAGACAAAGCCTGACCCGGGATGATATTTAGAGTCGCTGCGTTGCGGCTCTTGGGGTAAATCCAAATAGACTGGCTGGGCCGGTTGTGGTTTAGAAAACGACTCCTGCTTCTTGAGCTTTTCCCAATCTATTGCAAGACGCCTTTTCAGTGCCGCATGGAGAATGTTCCTTAGCGCTTCCACTTCCTTCTGGGCCGCGTTTGTTCGCGCCTCAGCGTCTTCGAATTTTTCCTCAATTTCTCGCTGTGCGGCTTCCTTTTCCCGCTGTGCGGCTTCCTTTTCTCGCTGTGCGGCTTCTTTGCTGCGCTCTAACAGTTGCCTCGCCCTTTGCCTTTCCCGAAGGACCCTCTCCTTTTCACGTCGGTCAGCGAGAATGTCTTCGTACCTTTGTTCCCATTCAAGCGCTTGTGCCCGGGCCTTTGCCTGAATCAGGTCGTAGTCAGTACCGGAGATGACGCGATACTTGCCCAAGCCGCTGTGGCTGACCTCGACCTTGTAACGATATGCCATAAACTGCTTTAAGTATTGACAGGAGAATTATCTCAAATAGCAGGTGCAATCAAGGGTGTTGTCAACGGCGCAGTCGGTCGTCATGTGGCGAGCGGCGAAGGAGTTACCTCCACGTCACCCAGTCGCAACCTACGCATCCCCCGGCCTTTTACTGTCAGCGCCTCGGGGAACTGGTTTGGGTCGAACGGTTGCCAATCGTCCAAATCGGTGACGTATTCTTCGCCTTGCTGCGTTCCGCGAGGTCTCGACCTACCGCCTTCTTCGGCTCGGGCTGAACGAATAACCTTTCATCGTGCGGACGGCGCGGACGCTACGGCGGTCCCCGGAGATTCGTTTCTCTTCAAACATCGGTGTCAGGACGTAGTTGAAATTCTCCAGCTTGAGTTGCGGGATCTTCTGGCCAATGAACCGTTCAATGGCCCGCAAATAGTCGAGTTCCTCGATGGTCACCAGCGTGAACGCGTCGCCCACCTTCTGGGCGCGGCCCGTGCGGCCAATCCGATGCACGTAATCCTCAGGATGCTGCGGCACATCGTAATTGATCACATGCGTGATGCCTTCCACATCCAGCCCGCGCGCCGCGATGTCGGTCGCCACCATCACTTCGTACTTGCCGGACTTGAATCCCTCCAGGGCCTCAACGCGCTCGCGTTGCGTGCGGTTCGAGTGCAACGCCGCCACCGAGTGTTGCTCGGCCCGCAACCGGGTCGCAATTTTGTCGGCACCGTGTTTGGTGCGCGAAAAAATGAGGACGCTGTCGAAATTCGTGCGTTGCAGCAACGCCGCGAGCAACTGGAACTTCTGCCTGGTCGCCACCGGGTAACAGGCGTGCGTCACCGTGTCGGCAGGCGAACGGCTGATGCCGATCTCGATCTTTTCCGGTTGCCGCAATACCCACGCCGCCAGCCGCTCGATCTCAGGCGGAATCGTCGCCGAAAACAGCAGCGTCTGCCGGTTCTTCGGGCAGCGTTCGACGATCCGGCGCACATCGGGCAGGAACCCCATGTCCAGCATGCGGTCCACCTCATCGAGCACGAGCAGATTCACGTCCTGCAAATTCACCAACCCCTGCCCCATCAAATCCAACAGCCGACCGGGCGTGGCGACGATCGTGTCCACGCCCTGATGCAATCCCTGTTTCTGATCGCCGTAACCGACGCCGCCAAATATGGCAACGGTTTTCAGATTGGTGAATCGCCCATAATCACGGAAAGCGGTCTCCACCTGCGCCGCCAGTTCGCGGGTCGGTCCCAACACCAGACAACGGCATTTGCCGTGTGCTTTCAGCAGGGTGAGAATCGGCAGCGCAAACGCCGCGGTCTTGCCGGTGCCGGTCTGCGCCGAGCCGATGACGTCTTTGCCGGCCAAAATGAGCGGGATGGCGCGCAGTTGAATCGGCGTCGGCTCGGTATATCCCGCCGCCTGCACGCCGCGCAGTGCTTCTTCAGAGAGTCCCAGTTGTTTGAAAGGCATGGCGACATGGTAGGTGCGGCTCGCGGCTTTAACAAGCCGCGATTTTGCCGCCCTCAACCCCCAAACGGGAGCGTCACCATGACACCATAGTACGTCTGATTGTGCGTGAAATCGATGTCGGGCCGCACAGGCTCGTTCAGGAGAAACCGCCACATCGGACCGGCAAAGGCCGGACGCCTCGGGCCGGAAACCACGGCGACCGGTTTTCGGTCGTCGCCCCAGGATTCCGGCTCGAACCGGTTGCGAACCTGTATCGTCGCCGACGGAGCGGATTGCGGTCGGTCCCCGGGTGACGCGACGAGCACACGATTGACAGGGGCCGGAGTGTGCGCGGGAACCTGATCGGCGTCGCGTCTCGTTGTCACCGCCAGCAGCAACGCCACGCTGCCCAGGGCGCAATAGAGAACGAACCGACGACCGCCGCTGACGAGGGGAAGCCGTAGCCGCCGGGTGGTGAATTCTCTCGAAACTGAAGCTGCTATCTCATTCATGAAGCCGTTCCATCGCTGCTTCGCGAGGTACGGCCCAACGGGGGTTGTCCCGCGTGGCGTTTTGCGGCCTGTCCGCACACAACTTGCGAAATCACGACTGCCTCTTGACAAAGCACGTCGTGCGCCACCTGGCACCGCGAGCACCGGAAATGAGGGTTGATTGGCGGCGGGATTTGCCGTATAAGCTGGGCACTTTATGAGGCATACACTTTCCGTTTTGGTCGAGAATAGATTCGGCGTGTTGGCCCGCATTTCGGGGCTGTTCAGCGGCCGCGGGTTCAACATCGACTCGCTCAACGTCGCCCCGACGCAGGACCCGACCCAGTCCCGCATGACCATCGTGGTCAAAGGCGACGACACCGTTCTGGAACAGGTCACCAAGCAGCTCAACAAACTCGTCGATGTCATCAAAGTGCAGGATTTCCCCGACGGAGAATACGTGGATCGCGAATTGGTGCTCATCAAGGTCGGCGCCGACAATAAGACGCGCCCTGAGATCATGCAGATTTGCGACATCTTCCGCGCGAAGATCGTGGATGTCGCGCACAAGGCGTTGACCATTGAGATCACGGGCGACGAATCGAAAGTCGGCGCGTTCCTGGATTTGATGGAACCGTTCGGCCTCCGCGACATCACGCGCACGGGGAAAGTGGCGATGCCGCGCAAATAACCCGGCGCGGCCATCCAGAACCCCCGAATGAGTCGAGCGAACAATCTCAGCATAGAACAATCAGCAATGGAGAACACAGATCATGGCAATTATTGATTTTGGTGGCGTCAAGGAACGAGTGATCACGCGCCAGGAGTTCACCCTGGCCAAAGCCCGCAGCGTCCTCAAACACGAGGTCATCGCTGTCATCGGCTATGGCGTCCAGGGTCCGGCCCAGGCGTTGAACATGAAAGACAACGGGTTCAATGTCATTGTCGGCCAGGCCCGCGAGTTCAAGCGCGACTGGGATCGAGCGGTCGCCGACGGCTGGGTGCCCGGCAAGAACCTGTTCGACATCGAAACCGCCGTCAAAAAGGGCACCATCATTCAAATGCTCGTTTCCGACGCCGCCCAACGCATGATTTGGCCGACAGTCAAAAAGCGCCTCAAACCGGGCGATGCCTTGTACTTCTCGCACGGGTTTTCGATCACCTACCGCAACAAAAGCGGCGTCGTTCCGCCGAAGAATGTCGACGTGATCATGGTCGCTCCGAAAGGGTCCGGCCTCAACGTGCGCCGCAATTTTCTGTCCGGCGCCGGTATCAACTCCAGCTTCGCCATCCATCAGGACGCCACCGGTCACGCCAAGGACCGCTGCCTGGCCATCGGCATCGCCATTGGGTCGGGCTACCTGTTCCCGACCACGTTCCCGCACGAAACCAACAGCGATCTGACGGGCGAGCGCGGCGTATTGATGGGGTGCCTGGCGGCCATCATGGAAGCGCAGTACGACGTCTTGCGCGCCCACCACCACACCCCGAGCGAAGCCTTCAACGAAACCATTGAAGAGCTCACCCAGAGCCTCATCCGGCTCGTGGACGAGAAGGGCATGGACTGGATGTATTCCAATTGCTCCGCCACCGCCCAACGCGGCGCGCTCGATTGGAAGCCGAAGTTTAAATCGGCCGTCCTGCCGGTCTTCAAGAAACTTTATGGATGCGTCGCGTCCGGCAAGGAAGCCGAGCGTGTGATCAAAGTCTGTGGCGCCAGGAACTATCCGCAACGCGTCGCCCGCGAACTCGCCGCCATGCGCAACTCCGAGATGTGGCAGGCCGGCGCCGCCGTCCGCGCCCTGCGTCCGAAGGAGAAAGCCCGGGCCATCTCCCGTGGAACCAAGGGCCTCACGGGTCGTGGCGGCTGATCATCTGAACGAGCGATATCGCCGGGAGCCGGCGGACGCGATCGCCGCGTCTGCCGGCTCGTTCGTCTCCAGCCCGAAACCGGCAGTTGTCGCCGGGGTCGGATGAAGGTATAGTGCGGGCCGGGTCAACCGCGAAAGGAATTACGACCATGCGTTCCGACACGATCAAGCGAGGCGCCGAACGGGCGCCACACCGCAGCCTGTTGCGGGCCACCGGTTCCATTGAGTCCGAGGACGATTTCAACAAGCCGTTCGTCGCCATCGCCAACAGCTACACCGATTGCATTCCCGGTCACGCTCACCTCAACGAGATTGGCGCGCTGATCAAGCGGTTTGTGCGCGAGGCCGGCGGCGTGCCGTTTCTGTTCAATACCATTGGCGTGGACGACGGCATTGCCATGGGCCATCAGGGCATGCTGTACTCGCTGCCATCGCGGGATCTCATTGCGGACTGCGTGGAAACAATGCTTAAGGCGCACTGTTTCGATGGCATGATCTGCATTCCGAACTGCGACAAAATCGTGCCCGGCATGTTGATGGCGGCCATGCGCGTCAACATTCCCACCATCTTCGTCAGCGGCGGCCCGATGGCGGCCGGCATCGCCGAACAGCAAACCGGCGACCTGCCCGCCCATCTCGGCGCCGCCACCAAGAACACCGATCTGATCTCCGTGTTCCAGGGCGTGGGCGAACTCCAAGCCGGTAAAATCA
>Ga0187890_10003457_pt1 | contig 10905 bp, 16 predicted proteins | sample June2016WEW_21_1_FD_133005 | JGI IMG/M metagenome (GOLD analysis project Ga0187890, IMG submission 133005) | Peatland microbial communities from SPRUCE experiment site at the Marcell Experimental Forest, Minnesota, USA - June2016WEW_21_10 | ecosystem: Environmental > Terrestrial > Soil >...
ACCCGGCGAAAAATCTGCAAATCGCGTGTCGATTCCCCGCCACCCCGTTCGACTAGTAAGTGGAGCCGCACCGCGCACTGGGCGCCTCGCAACTCGCAACTTTCTGTGCCCAGCGCGGTCCAAGCTCTATATAAATGTAGCGGCCCTCATACGGTGTCCGCACAACACTCTACTCTAAGGAGAACACCATGCGCTTCATGATGATCATGTTTCCGAAAGACTACGAAAACGCAAAACCCGGCTGGGTGCCCGACTTCAAAGAGATGGAGGCAATGGGCAAGTACAACGAGGAGCTAGGGAAAGCCGGCGTGCTGCTCGCGCTCGACGGCCTGACCCCGCCCTCGACGATGAGTGCGCGCGTCACCTTCAAAAGCGGAAAATCGAAAGTTACCGACGGCCCGTTTACTGAAGCGAAGGAAGTGGTCGGCGGCTACTGGATCATCCAGGTTAAGTCGCGTGAAGAGGCGCTCGAATGGGCCTCGCGCATCCCCGGAAAGGATAACGAAATGGTCGAAGTTCGCCGCATGTTTGACCTGACCGACTTCGATCCCGACACCCAAAAGGAGATCCAAAAGAAGTTCGGCGACGACATGGCCGCGGAGATGCGCCAGTAGTAAAAAAAATCTCTCCGCGCCTTGTCGATTTCGCGACGCCTCGCACGACGTCTATGTAGCCGCCACCGGAGAATGGAGAATTGAGGAAACAATGCATAAGAAAATTAGCGCAATCGCGATCAAGGGATTCGCACTGCTCGTGATGCTCGGAACGGTGTACCTCGGTACGTCGAACCAGGCGGTCGCGCAGGCCGCCACAACACCGCCTGCCACCACACCGTACACGAAGATGGCCCCAATTGACCAATACCTCATGACGGATCAGGGCGCGGAAATAGCCCTGGCGCGCAGTGCGGCACCGGACTCCATTGCACGCGATGCAGATGTACAGGTTCTTGGACGGCATGGTTTCGAAACGGCGGTCAAAGGCAAGAACGGTTTCGTGTGTATCGTGGGGCGCTCGTGGACTTCCGCTGCGGATGCTGACTTTTGGGATCCGAAAGTGCGGGTCCCCATGTGTGTTAACGCGGCAGCCGCGCGCTCTTACCTTCTGCGCCTCACCAAAGAGACCGAGTGGGGACTGGCGGGGCGCACGCAAACTCAGATGACCGAGTCCATCACCGCTGCCATCGCCAAAAACGAACTGCCGCCGATGGAATCCGGAGCTATGTGCTACATGCTGTCGAAGCAAGGCTACGGCGGCGACAGCGCCCCCCACTGGCCTCCCCACCTCATGTTTTTTTATTCGGACACCGACCCCGCAATTTGGGGAGCGAATCTGCCGGGTTCCCCCGTCGTTGGTATAAGCGACCCCGTGGAGCACCTGACGCAGTTCGTGATTCCTGTGCAACGGTGGTCGGACGGAACGGAAGGCCGCTAAGCCGGAATGTGCAAAGGGCGCATAAGCGCTGGTACTTAAGAGAGGACAATCCAATGAGAAATGTAATCTACGCAATCAACATCACCCTGGATGGCTGCTGCGACCACACCAAATTCAATCCCGATGAAGACTTACTTGAACATTACACGCACCTATTGCGAGATGATGCTGGCCTGCTCGTCTATGGGCGTAAAACCTACCAATTGATGGTTCCTTATTGGCCTGATATCGCAAAAAGCCAGTCCGAAACCAAAGCGGATATCGAATTCGCTCAAGCATTTGATTCCCTCAACAAGATTGTTTTTTCACGATCGTTGGGCAGCGCTGAAGATAAAAATACGAGAATTGTTCGCTCAAACCTTCGCGACGAAATACTTAAATTGAAACAAGAACCAGGCAAGAATATTTTGGTCGGCGGTGTAGATGTTCCTTCACAACTGATGGAGCTTGGCCTGATTGACGAATATCGTTTTGTCATCACGCCAATCATTGTTGGCGAAGGGAGACGGTTGTTCGAAGGCGTCAACCTGCCGGAGAAATACCGATTAAAACTTGTTGAGTCAAAGACTTTTGAATCGGGATGTGTTGCGCTTCGTTACTTGAAACAGTGACCGGGAAATCTGCGAAGGCCGCGCTGCTGGCTCAAATTCAACAAATCTGGCCGCAACATAATGACATTTGGCCCGCTGTCAACCGAGCGACCAAGTACGTCGCCTCGAATACCATGACTTCTCACGAATGGCAGCCGTCCGTGTTTCTAAACGGAGATATTGCGGAAAAAATCACCAAAATCAAGCAACAGCACGGGCCGAATCTGCACGATATATTCCCGATTATGGCGTAGCGAGCGGTTTGTAAATAAGACCGATGACTATGCCGACGATCGTCCACTGGACGAAGTAAGCCACAGCCTGTCCCAGAGCGAGTTTCAGGCCGATGTTTAGGTTTACGTAGTTGTGCAGCACAAATCCGCAAACTACGAAAATGCCGATGAGAACGCCCAGGCGCGCACCTTCCATAGTGCCCGAACCGCCCTTATTTATCATTGCGAAAATTATCGCGACAACCAGGATCGCTACCAAAGTTGCGACCATTCCAATTGGCATAACAGCCATCATTTTGTCCTTATCTCGGAATACGGCTGGATACTTGCGGGATTCATTGATAAGAGCGGGGACCAGCCAAAACAATAAAAAGCCAAAGGCAAAATACGCGACCGTGCCACCAAGCGCCGCTAGTCCGAGACTTAAATAGTTCATTTTCGATTACTCCAGAATTCTTTTTTGACTTCGAAAACTGCGAGGATTGTACACTGAGGTTTCCCATGCTTGGCACCGTTCAAGATAACTGCCATCTCAGTTCTTCCCGAAGCTCGGCAAACCGGCCCATTCTCCAGATTGCCTTCTTCCATCCCCGGTTGGACAAGATTCCAAGCAGTTGAAATAGGAAGATGGAGTAGCTGTCGATTTTCGGTCTCCCGAACGACCATCTGATAACAGAACGGTGAGCTACGGCTCTCTGAGTCACAGGAAACTAAGGAGGAATGGATGAAATACATCTGTTTGGGATACCTCGAGCCCGGCAAGTTCGAAAACATGTCTGAGAGCGAGCGCAACACCGTGTTGGACGAGTGTTTTAGCTACAACGACGAACTGCGGAAGAACGGACATTTGGTCGCTGAGGAACCTCTTCAGCCCGCCAACACAGCGGTGACCGTGTGTTGGAAGAACGGAAAGGTTGCGGTGACAGACGGTCCGTACGCGGAAACGAAGGAGCAGTTGAATGGAATTCAGGTGCTTGAAGCGCGAGATCTGAATCACGCAATTCAGCTCATTTCCCAATCTCCGGGAGTGAAGTTGAAGTGTGGAACAATCGAGATACGTCCAGCGGCGGGTATAAACGAAATCATGAGGGAGAGCGAGCGACGACGGCGAAAGCATACCTCACGATGAGGGCCGCCACGAGGGAAAGTATCATGGCCTTGGTGCTGGTAATCAGCATCGGTTTCCTTGTGCCGAAGGCGGCGGCGCGGAGCGCAAGCAGAGCGCAAGGTCAGCTAACCCATTGAATGAATGGTGGGCGCTGTAGGATTTGAACCTACGACTTCCACCGTGTGAGGATGGCACTCTACCGCTGAGTTAAGCGCCCACTTTTTCGCGGCAAATTCATCATAACACGCTACTTCCCTGTCCGTGATCATGGTGTGGCAACGCTCCGGTCACAAGCCGCCGACGATCTCCTGTGTGGTTTCCGCGACCAAGATCCCGCGCGACGTGCGTGCGAAATGCCTCAACCCAACCGGTGCTTGCGATCGATTGGCTGTTTCGGAATATGAGGGATGCCAGAAGCTCGGCACTCTTAGCCAAGAATTGGGCGCGCATGAAGCCGTGCGCATCGTTTAATTTTGGCCGAAGGATCGTAGATTCATCAAGATGAAGGCGGCTTACCCATGTGGCCCGAACCGTGCTCTCTGCGATTGTGGGGAAGTGCAGGGGGGAGGAGCCCCTGGCAAAATTCTGAACGGCACTCCAATTGATGAGGAGCCCCCTCCTCCCGTCGCTGGAGTGCCGGATCAGTGCACCAGCCTTGGAGGAAGTCATGGAAACCCTCGCCGAGTTGATGCAAAGGCTGCTTGAAATCCAAAGTGGCGGAAGACAAAGAAGCCCTGCGCTGATCGCGGAAGACCAGCGATTGATGGATGGTCTGCAGAAGAAGTTAATGGCAGAAAAGCCCACACAAACGGTGCTACTTAGCCCAGACAACCAGGGCCGGATGCGGTTCAAGACTTAGCTGTTTTGCCCCCGTGATTTGGCCTCGTCGTTTTCTCCGGGCCGTTGCCGCGTTCAGCGGCAACGCGGAGGCACAGCTCGTTTGAAGTGCGTCACTGCGCGGAAATGCAAAACGGCGGAGCTGTTATGCTCCGCCGCTTCTTGTTTCATCCGCTGCCAAATTTCAGCAGCTACCGTCTAATGGTGTTCGCCGCCACCATGCGATGCACCGCCACCATGGGACGCGCCACCATGCGCTTCGCTTGCATGGGAAGCGCTATGGGACACTGTGGTATGAGAGGTGCCGTGGGACGCGCCACTATGCACTACTGCGGTACGCGAGCCCGAGGCACTACCGTGGTACCCGTTACTGTGGCTAGCGTTTACTCCCGATGCGCCACCTCCGCGATTGGCTGCATAAACATGTCCGCCGCCGTTTCCATGGCCGCCGACGTAGGTTCCTCCTCCACCACCGTTGAAGCGATGACCTCCCCATCCGTGACCATAGCCCCAGTTCGCCCATGGGCCTACGCCAAAGAAGATCCCGTTATAGAAGTAGCCCGGCCCATAAAAACCCATGGGTGCGCACGCGTACGGCGCATAGTCATAGTAGCCGTACGAGCAGATGGGCGGATTTATGCTGATGACAACTCCTGCGTTGGCCGCTGGCACCAAGGCCAAAGGGACGAGCACAGCTGTTGCACCGGCCAGAAGCAGACCGCGCATTGCGAATTTGTGAACTACCTTCCTGACTTCCCACATTTTGTTATCCTCCGGAACTCCCGCTTTTCGATTCGAAAGTTATATTTCCAGTATCAGGCCCTTGCTCGTAGATAACTGGTCAATACAGACCGTGGTCCGCGATACTCGCCTTAAGGTGCCCGTCCTTCCGGCATCCGACCAGCCTCTTGACCACCTTCGCCGCTCCCGGTAGCCTCATTCCATCGCCCTTTCATGGCCGCTTCCGACATCCCCGACTCTCGACCTGTAAGTAATTCACGGGAAAGCATTTCCGCGCGGCCTCGTCCCCCGGAAGGGACGCAACTTTCTGACTCGAATGGGGTTCCTACTTATGTGAGCAGCGTGGCCATTGATCGCGGAGCTTTGGATCGCGGGCTGCTGAACTTAGCGGGAGCGCCGCCGTCGGTGCCCGTTACCATGGCAAATTCCATCGGCACCACCGATGCCGCCGTTTCCGACGTCGACATCATGCTGCGAGTGAAGACGGGCGACGAGTCCGCCTTCGCTTACCTGGTGCAGAAATATCGCCGGCCGATGGTCGGCTTCATGTACCGCTTGTGCCATAACCCGTCGACTGCGGAAGAGCTGGCGCAGGAAGTATTTCTGCGCGTGTATCGCTCGCGCACCAGTTACGAGCCCAGCGCCAAGTTCACCACCTGGCTCTATCGCATCGCGACGAACCTGGCCGTGAACCACGCCCGCGATACGCGCCACGAGCGTCCGGAAAATACCCTGCGCCTCGATGAACCGGACCATGAAACGGGCACAACGCCCGATCTGGCCGACGATTCGCTCAGCGCGGAAGAGCAGATCTTGAAGCGGGAGCGGCTGGCGGCCATCCGCAGCAAAGTGAACGCGTTGCCCGAGCGCCAGCGCGTGGCCGTCATCATGCACAAGTTTCAGCAGATGGATTACCGCGAGATCGCGGGCGTGCTCAAGCTCAGCGAGTCCGCCACCAAGTCGCTGCTGTTCCGCGCCTACGAAACCTTGCGCGAGCAGCTGAAAGAGTTCGTTTCGGGGAAGTAGAGGAAAGCAGTATGAATTGCAACCAAATTCGCGAACTGTTGCCGGACCTGGCCGCTGGCATGGACGCAGCAACACTGCAGCCAGAGGTTGAAAAACACATCGCATCTTGTGACGACTGTGCTGCCCATCTGCGCGACTTGCGGAAAACCATGGCGCTGCTCGATGAATGGCAAGCGCCCGAGCCATCGCCGTATTTCGACACCCGCTTGCAGGCGCGCCTGCGCGAAGAAATGGCACGCCCGCAGGCAGCATGGTTCGGTTGGCTGCGGCGTCCAGCGTGGGCCATGTCGCTCGCAGCCGTAATATTTGCCGGAGCGCTGGTGGTTGGCAATAAGTCGTACATCTCTCAGACCGAAGCCATCGCGACCAGACCCCCATCCCTCGGTCTGCCGGTTCAGCCGGGAACCGCCGTCGGCGATCTGCAGGCGCTGGAGAGGAACGACGAGTTGTACGCGGATTTCGATGTGCTCGACGATTTGCAGGTGCAGGACGATGTAACCGCGAATCCGTAAGCCTGATCTCCTGTAGAGACGCGGCTTGCCGCGTCTCTCGCGGCGGAGACGGGGCCAGGAAGTTCCGTTTTTGTGAGCTGTAGGTTAGCTGAGACTAACGAGGGACGAGGCATGTTGGGCCGGGTAGAAATTGCGAGCTGTCTGACAGCCCTTCTGCTGCTGACACCGTCGTTCGCCCAAACCCGGTATCCGCAACCCCCATCGCATCAGCAATCGCGAGATGCGGACGGGCAGTGGCACCACTTTCAGAAAGAAGGCCATCCCAACCCCGCCCGCCCCAATGCAGCCCGTCCGCCGCAGAACCAGCCTGGCCACGCCGGAAACTGGCTCCGCCGCTATAAAGATCTGCCGCCCGCTCAGCAGCGCCGCGCGCTCGAAAACGATCCGCAGTTCCGCAAGCTTCCCCCGCAACAGCAAGCGCGGTTGCGAAGCAGGTTGCAGTATTTTTCCAGCCTGCCTCCGCAGCAGCAGGAGCGCGTGCTCAGCCGCATGGAAACCTGGGAGCACTTGACTCCCAATCAGAAGCAGCAGGCGCGCCAGCTCTTTCAGCAGTTCAAGCAGTTGCCGCCCGACCGCCGCCAGGCCGTCAACCAGGCGATCCGCAGCATGCGTGGCCTGACGCCCGCACAGCGCGACCAGCTCATCAACTCCGAGCGGTACAGGTACGCCTTTTCACCGCAGGAGCGCAGCATCCTCGGCGGAGCCGCCCACCTTCCGCTCGCCCCCGGCGACGGCCTGCAACCCGATCCGCTCGAATAGTCTCGTCCATCCGCGTACCCAAACACGGCATGGACACCCCTACTGCAGACCCGCCCATTCGCCAAAATTGCGCCAGCACTGTATCCGCCAGCACTAAGAAAAAGTCTGGAGCGCGGCCTCCGCGGCCCGCCCCAGGCCATCACTCGTTCGTGACGTACGCGAGGAAAAAGGGCGCTTGGTCGTTGTTCTCGTTCGTTGGCAGGGCCCCTTTCACCCCGATTCGAGTTTGGTCCCCATAGAGGTTCCACCCGCTTAGCGCACCCGGCGAACCAGTTTGCCCGACGCCCTTGATTTGTTCATTGTTGGTGTCGAGCGTGAAATAGATCGTGAAGTAGTAATCGTCCAGCGGCGAGAGCGCCAACTTCACCGTATCGAGCCGCACAATGCAGGGATTGGTGACGGATACCGGTTGCACGGGACAGACCGCCGTGCTGGTCAGGTCAATGCTCGGACTTTGGGTACCACCCAGCTCGACCTTCGTTACTTTAAGCACCGTGCTCCCGTTCCGCGGGGTTTCGTAGAGCACCATGTTGCCGATGTCCGCCTCGGATCCCCCAGTGAATCCGATGTAGAGGGCCGTCGTAGTGGAGCTCGCTCCCATCAGCGACGCCCCCGGAATCAGGACGAACTCGGAAAGACCATCCCAGGACACGCTGCCATTACTAGTGATCGACCCTTGTCCTTCCGTCAGATTGGCCAGAGCGGCGGTGGCTGGAGCAGTCTGCTGCGCAAAAGCACTTGCCCCCAGAACTGCCATCATCAGAGTAAACGTTGCGACTTTGTGAAAACTTTTCATCGGGAATCTCCGTTATTCGAAATTGAGTTCATGGTTCCGGTACGTGTATCGATGCATCGAGGATCGCCTCTGGTCGGATCGAGCCGGGCTCGTCCAACCGGCTCCCTAGTCGGTCATGACGTACATGAGCATGTAGGGTTGGTTCGCAAAGCTGAGGGTGCTCGGAATCGACCCGCCGACGGAAAGCCGGCTTTCGTCGCCGCTTTCGTACGTACCCCTCAGGCTGCTCTGTGCAAAGCTGGGTTGGGTGAGGCCGATCGCTGAATTGTTCGAGTCACTAGCTGTGAAATACACCACCAGGTAGTAATCCGACAGTGCAGAAAGCGTGATTGTCGTCGGATCGAGCCGCACAATGCACGGATTAAACGTGGAAATCTCCACCACTGGACAGACCGTCGCGCTGGCCAGGTCGATGCTCGGATTGGAAACGCCGCCGTACTTGACCGGCGTCACGGCGGTGATCGTCGAACTGCCTCGCGCCGTCGTGTACAGAACCATATTGTTGATGTCCGCCTTGGTCCCAGCCGTGAATCCGAGGTAGAAGACAGTCGTGGTGCTTGTGACTGGGATCAACCCCGCACCGGGAACTAGGGCCAGCGTTGAATAACCGCTCCAGCTGGTATTGCTTGCGACCGGGCCAATTACTCCGCGTACCAGGTTCTCGGCCTTGGTAGCGGAAAAACCACACACTGAGACAGCGAACATCATGAGAATCAGCGTTGCGAACTTGAAAATAGTCTTCATTGAAATCTCCCTTATTCAAAATGTGAATTCAGCGTTCAAGTGTGCGTATCGAGGGAACGCCCGTGCCGGATCGGGCCGGGCTCGTCCAACCGGTCCGCTAGTTATTCATGACGTACATCAGGAACGAGGGTCCGCGATTGGCGGCACCGGGGATGGACTGGCCGACAGTGAGATGGGTGTAGTCCGTGCCCCCGAAGTATGTTCCCAGCAAGCTTGTCTGGTTAGCGTTGGGTTGAGTCCCGGCGATGCTCGAATTGTTTGTGTCGTTGGTGTAAAACACCGCAAAGTAGTAATCGTTCGCCGGCGATAGCGTGAGCGTCGTCGGATCGAACCGCACAATGCAGGGAGCGGTCGAGGAAGGCGCCACCGGACAAACGGATGTGCTACTCAGTAGGATGCTCGGATTGGAGACGCCGCCGAGCGTAACGGGTGTAACCACGCTGATCGTCAAGCTGCCTCGCGGTGTCGTGTAGACAACCATATTGCCGATGTCGGCCTCGGTCCCGCCCGTGAATCCGAAGTAGAAAACGGTGGTTGAGCTGGTGATCGGGAAGAGCGCCGAACCGGCAACGAGATTAAACACCGAATAATTGGACCACTCGGAGTTGCTTCCGGGCGGCCCAATTACGCCGCGCACCAGGTTCTGCGTCGTCGTAGTAGCTGTCCTCGGAGCAGTCGGCTGCGAAAAAACATACACCGAGACCCCCAACATCATCAGGGTCAGCGTTGCGAACTTGCAAACAGTTTTCATGGGAATCTCCCTTATCGATTTGTGGAACTAAGTTGTGGTAGAGGCATTCGCTCGCATCGAGCTGTCTATTCGCGGCCCGGGTACCAGCGGGGGGAGAGAATCACACTGATCGTGCGGTCAACGCCGGGCAAAAGCGGCCCGAACCACAGTTCGACTTCGCACTGAAGTCGCCTGGATCCGTGCCGCAGCATCATACCACTGTTTGTCAAGGGGGCGCTCTCCCTCAACCGGGCTATCCGCGCGGCAGGCGCGATCCGACGCCCAAACCGCGGTTGAATTAGGAGGACGAAGAACAAGCGACACTCAGCGCGAGCCGGGCGGTTGTCTGCAGAAATCAGAAACTGAGAACTGAGAACTGAGAACCAGGAACTGAAAACTGACAGCCCCCTACCGCCGAATCAGCGCCATCAGCCATCCCGCGAGGAAAACTCCACCGACGAACATAGCGAAGCAGTAGAGGCCATACCGCACCTGCTCCTTCGCCGAACTGCGTTGCGTGATGCCGAAGACCACCGACGCGAACAGCGCGAACACCACCGCCGCCGAGAAGTGCGACAAGTTGACGGTCACGGCTTCTTCCCTAGCGCAATGTGATGCGCATCCGCCGCCGCGATGAAATTCAAGAGGCCGGCCACAATCAGAAACGTCTTGCCATAATCCGCCGCGGCATTCGCGGCCATCACGTTGCCCCAGTCCATGATGCGCGCCAGAAAATAAAGCGCTCCCGAGCCCACGTCGCCAACAAAACCAAGTATGTCGAGGATGTCGCCGCCGTTCGGCTTGTAAATCCGCCCCTGCATGCCGAGGCCAATCAGGAACATCGCGACCACCGACACCAGCAGCAGAATGCCGCGCCCATAGCGCTTCAGCAGTATGTGTCCGCCGCCCGGAATCAGCCAGCCCACCAGCGGCGCCACCACCGCCATGGTCGTGAGCGGGCACTCCGGCTCGGTCACCGCCGCTGCATTTTTTGGTTTGTCCGTCGTTCTATCTGTCGTCGGCTTGGCCATTCAGATGGTCACGATCTCTCGTTGAATTTTACCAGTCACCTCGGCGCTTCCGGGCCGCACCAGCACATCCACTTCCAGGCGCACGCCGAACTCGGGCAGGTAGATTCCGGGTTCGATCGAAAACAAGGAATTGGGCAGAATGCGCCGCTCGTCGTGAATTTCCAAATCATCCATATTCGCGCCATTCGCATGCACCTCGGTGCCAATCGAGTGGCCGGTGCGGTGGATGAAATACTCCCCATATTTCGCCTGCTGGATGTGGCCGCGCACCGCGTGATCCACTTCCCATCCCGCGACCGGCCGATGCGCAGAGACGGCATCCTGCACCGTCTTGACGCCAATATCGCGCGCCTCGCTCACAATC
>Ga0187890_10003458_pt1 | contig 10904 bp, 8 predicted proteins | sample June2016WEW_21_1_FD_133005 | JGI IMG/M metagenome (GOLD analysis project Ga0187890, IMG submission 133005) | Peatland microbial communities from SPRUCE experiment site at the Marcell Experimental Forest, Minnesota, USA - June2016WEW_21_10 | ecosystem: Environmental > Terrestrial > Soil >...
CTGGACCAGCCGGTCATGCTTGGACCGCATCCGGCCCCTGGCCAGGCCGGCCAGCACCTGCGGGTCACGTTCGCCGGCGATCAGCGCCTCCAGCATGTCGCGGACCGACTTGGTGTCCAGTTTGCTGGCCACCGCCGAGACCTTGATCAGGGCGTCTTCCAGCAGTTTCTCCAGCCGGGAGTAGTGCCGGGTCCGCTCGCGGGCCAGGTCGGTCCGCAGCCGGGTGTAATCCCGCAGCTGGCGGATCTCAGCCGGCGGGACAAACGACGGCCGGAGCATGCCCCGCTCGGTGAGCTTGGCCAGCCACACCGCATCGAGCTTGTCCGTCTTGGGCCTGCCCGGGGCCTGCTTCACGTCCCGGGCCCGGACCAGCTGCACATCCAGCCCGGCCGCCTCCAGCAGGTAGAACCAGATCCGCCAGTAGTCAGAAGTCAATTCCAGGGTGACCTTCTCGATCCCCTCCACAGCCAGATGCCCGCCGAGTTCCAGGATCGCGTTCGTAGTCGCGTCCACCTGCCATACCCGGGTGCGGCGCTTGCCCGCCCGGGCCTGGTGCGGCACCCGGGTGCACACCATCCCCGACGCCTTCGCCACGTCGACCGCGACGACCCGCTCCAGGACCTGCTCGTGCTCCTCGTCCTCGATCTCCTGCGGTTCCATCACCGCGACCATCTCCTCGCACACCAGCCCAGCACACAAGGTGACGGGAGGCCCGCGGGGTCCCGGACGGAAACCGAAAAGCTAACCGGCGTGCTCGTGGCAACAGTGCGCGACCCATAGGTCAAGACCCCAGCGCCAGACTAATCCGCGGGCTCAAAGACCCAAGAGAGCACCGGCGTCAGCGGGCCACCCAGGCCCAATTTTCACGCTCGCGTGACGTCACCGCAGGGGATACCAGGACTCATCCGAAATGTCCGTCCTGTTACTGCGACGCGATGACGGCTAGCACCTCCAGCCTGGCGGCCCTGCGGGCCGGCCAGGTGGCGGCCACCAGGCCGAGCAGCGCGGCGAGCACTAGGAAAATCACCAGGCTCGACACCGGCACGGCGGTCTCGGTGACGCCCTTGTGCTTCAGCGAGTCCACGAGCGCCAGGCCCAGCCCGGTGCCGACGACGATCCCGATGACAGCGCCGAACACAGCCAGGATCACGGCCTCGGACCGCACCATGGTCTTGACCTGGCTTCGCCGCATGACGACCGCCCGCATCAGCCCGATCTCGCGGGTGCGCTCGGACACCGAGAGCATGAGCGTATTCACGATGCCGATGAGCGCGATGAGCACAGGGAGCGCAAGCAGCGCGTAGACCAGGCCGAGCAACTGGTTCACGCTGGCGGCGCTGGCCTGCTCGAACTGGGCGCGAGTCTGGACCTGTGCGGTCGGATATGCGGCCAGAGCTCGGCTGACGGCGTTGTCTGCCGCCGCACTGCCGTGGGTGCTTACCAGAACCGACGCCGCATTCCAGTCGCTGCCGAAGTGAGCGAGGAAGTAGGCGTCGCTCACCAGATAGCTGCCGATCAGCGCGTTCGCCTGGTACACCCCGCCGATGCGGACGTCACCCACCGAAGCGCTGTGGACCCTATGACACTTCTTCGGCGGAATCCAAGCGCCTACCCTAGCCTGCTGCTCGACCGCACCCGGGCGGCACGCAAATCACACGCCACCACCGCCTGAACGCACCACCCAGCTGGCCGGGCCGCACGCCGACACCAAGCCGCCGGTCACTGAAGTCCGCCGTGCCGCTGGAACCGCTACTCGAACCGGTCGATCTCGCCCGGTACCGCGTCCGAAGGCAAACCTGCACCGGTTGCCCGATCAACGAATACCGCCCGGTCGCATGACGTGGACGAGGTTTTCGGCACGCACAGGACGCTCCTGATCGCACCATGAATAGGGGGAACAGGTTATGGCCACCGAGGCAGCGAAGGCCGTGGACCCGCCTGATTCGGCGAAGTCGCCTGAACAGGCCGGCGCATCCCCGGCCGCGTTGGAGACAACCACCGCAGGTATCGCGGTGCTGGCGGCTTGCGCCGCGCCAGGCCGCTCATGCACTCGCGGCGATCTTCCCAGCCATTGCGGGGCCGCCTGCTGTGACGGCACCTCCCCGCCGCAGCACGAACGCACCCGGCCTACCAGCCGCGGCCGCCGCGCGCCGGCACGAGAGGACGCTGACCCGACGCGCGATGACCCGCCGGTCACCGACATGGTGATGCGCGCGCGAAACGGCGACATGCGGGCGTGGGATGCGCTCGTCGAGCGCTACGCTCCGCTTGTCTGGTCGATCTGCCGCCGCTACCGGCTGGACGACGCCGACGCCGAGGACGTCAGCCAGGTCGTGTGGCTGCACCTGATAGACCAGCTTGACAACCTCCGCGATCCCGCCGCGTTGCCTGGCTGGCTCGCCACCACCGCCCGGCGAGAATGCTGCCGGGTGCTACGCACCGCGCGCGGACCGCGGCCGGCCATGCTGGTGTTCGACGCCGACAACATTGCAGACACGCAGACCGCGACGACCGAGCAGAAGCTGCTGAAAGCGGAGCGCAACGCCGCGTTGCTTGAGGCCTTAACCGACTTGCCCCCGAGCTGCCAGCAGCTGATCGCCTTGCTCACCGCAGACCCGCCTGTGTCGTACGCCCAGGTCAGCGCCAAGCTGGGCATCTCGGTCGGCAGCATCGGGCCCACCCGCAGCCGCTGCCTGGACAGGCTGCGCCGCCATCCGGCCATCGCTGCCCTGATCAGCGCCTAAGCCGCGAGCACAGAAGATGAGACACGGGTCAGCCAAGTTGAGCAGCGCTGACGACCGGCCAGGGAAGATCGAGTAATCGAGCCCCACAGGGGCGGCTGGCCTCGGGCCGGATCTATCCGGCCGTGCTGCGCTGTGGCAAGGGGCCGTTGAAATTACAGTCCCTGTGGCAACGATCCGGGACTGGCCTGCGCTGCGTCCAGCACGGCGCGCTGCGCCACGTGCCTGCGCTAGGGAGCAGGGGCTAGACGAGGATTCGCGGGACCGTGGGGTCGATGCGGGCGATGTCGCGGGGGTCACTGGTGACGATGGCGTGATGACGCCGCCGGGCGCAGAGCACGACGTGTACGTCCACGACATCATCGTGGTTGGCGTCTGCGCACATCAGCCCGACGCTGCGCGCGACGCTGAGCGTCATGACCGCGATGTCGATGTCGGGGGACTTGAGTAGCCGAGCGAGGCGGGCCTGACGGGGGCTGCGCCATGCCTGTGCGACGGCTTCGGCGGGGATGCAGATGGTGCCGCCGCGCCGCCGGGCCGCCTCCAGGCGTGCCTGCATGGCCACGGACTTGGCGGGGTGGTCAAGCGCCAGGAGCGCGCCGGTGTCGAGCGTGAGCCCGGTCGTTGAGCCCGCGCTCACCCGGCCATCCTGCCGCCCTGCCTGGGCTGGCCTGTCAGCCCGGCCTGGTCCAGCTCGGCTTCGGCCTGCAGCTGTGCCTCCTCGGGCACCGGGGTTTCCGCGCGCCAGGCGGCCAGGATGTCGTCGAGATTCTCGCGTTCCTGGTAGTCCTCCAGTGCCGTGGCCACATACGAGCTGACCTGCCGCTCGCCTCCGGCAGCATGCTTGATCTTCTCCACCAGTTCGTCGGGCAGGCTCACCGTGATCCGTTTCATACAATCATCATACTCCGCTGGCGCGCAGGATCACCGAACCTGCGGCGGGCGACCGATCGTCCTACGCGACACCTTCGAAGCCGGCGGGCGAGCGAACGTGCCGGCAACGGGATCGCGCGGACGCTGTCCGTGGATGTCCGCGGATTCACCCGCCCGGACCCTTGAGTGTACGGACATATGGCGGACAGGCAAGATCACGAAGCGGGCGTTCGGCCGGATAACCGCAGGTCAGACATCATATTGACGGACCGGGGCGAGCGGTCTGTAAAACCGTCGGCTTAGCCTACGCTGGTTCGAACCCAGCACCTGCCACTCAAAACCCCAGGTCAGGCCCGGTGCCGGTGGTCCCGGTTGCCGGGCCTGCGGCGTGTCCGGGAGCGGTTCGGCAGACCATTCCCGGTTGCTGTGGGCCAGTGGTGGGCCAGATCTGGCCTGGTCAGCGGCTTATGGAGAACGGGTGCCCGGGATCGCCCATACGGGGCCGCGATCCATGGAATAGACTTCATTGGTCGATATTTCCGCAGGTCACAGGCGTGTAACCGGATCTGGGCGGAGGTATCAGGTCCAGCTGTGTCCCGTTGAGTCAGCTGTGGCACGGACGCATGACGGACGGGATTCCCGGCGTCTGCGTAGATTGCTGTGGGCCAGCCGGGGGCCACCGGCTGGGGCGGAGGGCCGGTCGATGTGCTGGCTGGCGATCTGGTGTTACGCGTCACTCGCCGTGAGCACGCGGCGCCGTTGATTGTGAGCATGGCTGGGACCGAAATTCTCTGGCTGTCGGCGACAACTTCGTGAGCATCACGCCCGCCAGAGGCCGGCCCGATGGAAACCTTGAGCCGAGCCAGCGGTAGTTACGAAAAGTGAGCAAACCTGCCTGGGCGGTGGGCTGCCGGCAACGCAGATCCCTGCCGACTATTTGCGGCTCTCATTCATCTGTCGTCGGCTCCGCGACAAGCACAGATCGCCGTGATCTGCGTGGCACGATTGGCGCGAGCGCAGCGCAGCAGCGAAGCTCAGGTCGGCCATTTGGTGTAGGCGGCGGTTCGGACCCGGGCCGGCAGCGGCCGGGCCCTTGGTGGGCCCGGCCGTGTAGTGGGGGTCAGGCGGTGACGTCGTGGGAGGCGGTTGCGGTCGTTGCGATTGTGATGGGGGAGGGCTTGCGCACGCCGACCAACCTCATTGCCCCGATCTAGCGCGTGCTGGGCTAGGTGCTGCCCGAGCTTACCCGGGGGCTCCCACGATGCAGACTTTCATCACACGTATCCCTCCGGTCGCTAGAACTGGCTATTTTCTTGTGCGTTCACTTGCTTCGGCTCTTGCCGCCGGAGCTGGTGAGGTCGGGGGCGGGGATGCGCTCGTCTGGTTCTTGGGTTCTCACGCCGATTACGAGCAGGTAGACGACCATGCAGATTTCGGCGATTGCTGATGGGATGGTGATGAAGGTATTGATGGTTTGTCCGGAGCTGGGAATCAGCAATGCCGCGAGCGTGCCCATCAGGTAGCAGGCGCCGCCGGCGATGAGCAGGACGCCCAGCACCTTGGGGAACATCGCTGATTTGTAGGCGAGATAGCCCAGCGGCACCAGCCACAAGCCGAAGAAGATCTGCGCGATGAGGAATCCGTAGTGCTGGGTGTCGAGCAAGAGCAGCACCAGGGCATGCGAACCTGCTGGGCTGAGGGAGGCCAGGTTCACCGCACCGGTTGCCGCCCGCAATCCTGCAAACTCGAAGACCTCGTTGAGGAAAACGATGCCGGCTCCGATGGCGACGAAGACCACCATCACGCTGGCCGCGTTCTTGTTCACGTGCTTGAGCAGCAGGTAGAGGGTCATCGCCAGGAAGACCCAGACTGTCGCCTGGAACAGGTCGGCGACGATGGCGGCACGTACGAGCCCGGAGTGCGCGACTACGTTCCTGGCCGTGGCGGCCGCGTCGCCGGAGACGTACACCTTTTTTTCCATGAAGTAGGCAAAGGCGCTGAGGATGGCGTTGAGCAGGTAGAGGACGCCAGCGGTTCTCGCAAGGCGCTTGGGTGAGTTCATAGTGGTCTCTCCTTCGAGGGGCCGCGCCACGAGCATGCCGCGGGTGGCATCAGCGTTTACACGGCGGGATGCGGTCATAGTGGGCATGGCCATGGGGTTGTGTGGCAGCCGGGAAGCTGGCTGGCTAGGTTCTCGAAGTCGTCGTTCTTTCCCGCGGGCTGCCGGAGCATGGCGGCGATGCGGAAGGCGAGAGGGTCGCAGCCGATGCTGGCGAGGTGTTCGCGGAGCAGGTCAGCTGCTCGCCTGGCATTGCCGGTGGCTGCGGCGCGGACCACTTCGATGTGGTGGCGCTCCCAGTTCATCTGCCGGTGACTGGGAGCTTGGCTTGCCGTTCCGGTGATGGCGTTGAGGTCGGCGACGGCGAGCCCGAAGGCCGGGTCGGCGTCGACGGCGAGCCGCAGTGCCGTGGTAGCCAGGCGTGAGTCGGCGGCGCGCTGTGCCTGCCGGTACCGTGCAGCGGCCCGCTGGTTTGCGGTTACCACGCGGCCGTGGACGTCAACCGCTGGCCCGGCGCCGGCCATGTGGTCATGGTGGCTGGTGTTCTCGTCACGCATTGGCTGCATGACGGCAAGGTTGCCCGGGTGCCCTGAGGTGGCGCTGAGGTGCTGCTGAGGTCAGCTGGCTGCAGATGGTTGCCAGGGCTTCGGCGCGTAGTTTTGCCGAGGGTCACGCCGCCGGCGCCCGAAAGAACGCGGCGGAATTACCTGTGGCGACGGCTGTTTCTGCCAGGACGGGCCGCTCAGTGAGCGGGCCGCGCCAGCCGGGCCGCGAGCGCGGCCACATCAGGCTCATCGGTGAGGGAGCGGGAGCGATACGCGACCCCATGGGCGCGCTGCTGCGCGAGCGCAAGAAAGGCTTCGATGTTGTGGCGGGTCGGCTCGGCGGCCACCTTGACCGCGGCGATGGCCGTATCGGCGAGAAGCTGGGTTGCCCGGTCCCCGCTGGCCGCGGCCCCATCGGCGGCGTTAGCGGCGAAGACGGCGGCCTCGCCCAGGCGGTCGGCGGCGAGCGCCCACCACGCCAGGCCGGCGAGCACAGTGGGCGGGCCGACGGGAAAGTCGAGCTGGCGGTACTGGTTTCCTGCGGCGTCCAGCAGCGTCCGGGCACGCGCCAGGTCTCCGAGGCGACGTGCGACAGCCGCCTGGCCGACCATGGCGTCGGCTGACAGCCACGAGCTGGACGAGCATCCGATTGCCTCCTCGTAGAGGCGGTCGGCTGCGGCGTCGTCGCCTTGCCTGGCCCGCAGCGCGCCAAGAGCCACAAGACACAACGGCACGTGGATGCGCTGCCTGGTGGCCCGGCATCGCGCCAGGAGGTCTTCGTAGGCCGCTGAGGCAGCATCGAGGTCCCCCCGGGCCTCGGCGATGCTCGCGAGGGCGTGCAGCGGAGAGACGACCACCAACACCTCTCCCTCAGCGTAGAAGCGTTCGAGGCTGGAGCGGGCGACTGGCTCGGCGTCCTCCAGTCGTCCCAAGGACAGCAGGTTCCAGACGACCATCAAGTCGTGCGTGGCGAGGATCCAACCGTGGCGAGACGGTTCCAGCAGATCGCGCGCCTCGCCCAGAATCTCTAGTGCTCTGCTGAATTGGGACGCGAATCCGAGCACCGCCGCATAAAGCACCAGCGCCTCTGCCACACGAGCCCCGCTGCCGGCGGCCCGCATGACGGCAATGGCCTCCTGGCATTCAATGATGCCGGCCGCTGGACTGGCGGACATGCCCACGCAATAGCCGTGCCATACCCGCGCGGTTGCTTCCAGTTCGGCGTGGCGCGCGCCATCCGCGCCCAGCGCGTCACCGAGCCAGCGCGCTCCTTCGGCGAAGTCGCCGTTAATGAACCACAGCCACGCGATCCCCGACGCCAGCGACAGCGCGGCATCAGCGTCGGCGGCTGCGATGTACCAGTCGAGCGCGGACCGCAAGTTGCCCGACTCCGATGTGATGCGATCCCGCCACACCGGCCCGGTCACGCCGCGCAGACCGTCGCGGGCTTGCTCGGCCATCTGCAGGTAGTGAGCGCCGTGCCTGGCGCGCATGGCGTCAGCCTCGCCGGAGTCCTCGAGGCGATCCCGGCCGTACTGCCACAGCGTCTGAAGCTGGGTGAACCGCGCCTCACCAGCGGCGCCGGGGCCAGTGACGAGAGACTTGTCGACCAGTCGGCTGAGCACATCGAGGATCTCGCTGTCCGGCACTTTCTGGTCGGCGCAGACCGCCTCGGCGGCGGCGAGCTCGCAGCCGCCGGCGAACACCGAAAGCCGGGCGAACAGGCGGCGCTCGTCCTCGAACAGCAGGTCGTAGCTCCAGTCCACCACGGCTCGCAGGGTTTGCTGGCGGGGCAGCGCGGTGCGGGCGCCGCCGGTGAGCAGCCGGAAGCGGTCGTTCAGCCGCTCCGCCAGGGTGGCCAGCGGCAGCGCGCGAAGGCGGGCGGCGGCGAGCTCGACGGCAAGGGGCAGGCCGTCCAGGCGCCGGCAGATGTCCTCGATGACGGTGCCGGCCTGCCCATCCCCGAGAAAGCCTGGCTGCACGCCCCGGGCGCGGTCGGCGAACAGCTCCACGGCGGCCGGGATGGCCAGACCGCCCACCGGCAACAGGACTTCCCCAGGTATGCCCAGCGCCTCGCGGCTCGTGGCGATCAGCCGCAGACCCGGCACCGCCCTGGCGAGGGTGTCGGCCAGCGCAGCCGCCTCGCCGATGACGTGCTCGCAGTTGTCGAGGACAACGACCAGCGACCGTCCGGCCAGGTGACGGACGATGAGCTCCGCTGTCGATCCCGCAAGCTGCGGGCCGGCGAAGGCAGACGCGGCCGCCCCGAGTGCGCTGGCCACGGCCGGCGCCACCCCGTCAGGGCCGGCAACGCCAGCCAGCTCGACGAGCCAGGCACCATCTTGGTATTCGGCGCGCAGGGCGGCCGCGGCCTCGAGCGCGAGGCTGGTCTTGCCCGTCCCGCCAGGGCCGGTCAGTGTCACGAGCCGACTGGAGCGGACCGCCTCGCGCAGCTGCTCCAGCTCGGCGCCGCGGCCGATGAAGCTGCTCAGCCGCTCCCGCAGATTGCCGGCTGACGCCGCCGGCGCGGCCACCCGGACCGGAGCCGGGCTGGCTGCGGCGAGGGAGGAGTCCTGCGCCAGGATGCGGCCCTGAAGTTCCCGCAAGGACGGCCCGGGGTCGATGCCCAGTTCGTCGGCCAGGCGGTCGCGGACTTCGGTGTAGGCGTGCAGAGCGTCGGCCTGCCGTCCGGCCCGGTAGAGCGCGAGGATGAGCAGTTCCCAGAGGCGCTCGCGGAGCGGGTGCTCCCGGCACTGCGCCTCCAGCTCGCCAGCGAGCTCCCCGTGGCGGCCCAGCACCAGGTCCGCTCCGGCCCGGGTTTCGATTGCCACGAGGGTCAGCTCATCCAGCTGCGCCCGTTGGGTGTCAGCGAAGCCTGCGTAGGCGAATTCGGCCAGCGGCTCGCCCCGCCGCAGGCCGAGCGCCTCAGCCAGCGTGGCAGACGCCAGGGCCACCTCGCCCTGCTCTGCCAGCCGCCGCCCTTCCGCCACCAGCTGCTCGAAGCGGACGACATCGACCTCATCAGGACCGACGGCGAGTGCGTATCCGGCTTCGGTAGTGACGATCGCGCCAGCTCCGAGGGTGCGGCGCAGCTGGCCGATCTGGGCCTGCAGCGCGTTGACCGGGTTCGCTGCCTGCCCATCACCCCACAGCGCGTCGATCAGCCGGTCGGCGCTGAGCGGCTCGCCGCGATGCAGCGCCAGCAGGGCCAGCAGGGCCCGCTGCTTCGCGCCGCGGACAGCGAACGCCACGCCCCCGTCCGCTGCCTCGAGCTGGCCGAACAACCGGACGTCCATGACCTCCACCGTACGGCTCTCACCTGGCCGCTGCTGGGCAGCTTGCGCTGCCCTGACCGGTATGCACGACTCGTCCTCGCCTCAGCGGCACGACAGTCCCGCCTCAGGCCCACGGCGCAGGCTTCACCCAAGACGGCTGCGAGCGGAAGAAGGAAACCCATGTCAGCGAAAACCATCGGGCGAACAGTAGGAGTCCTGTTCCTGCTTGCCTACGTCGTGTACCTCGCCGGCGGCGCCCTGGCCGGTGCCGGCTCAGCCAGCACGGTCGTGCTATCGCATGTCGCCGGCCATCAGCTGCAGATATCGGCAGGAGCCCTGCTGATGCTGGCCAACTCCGCCGCCGTCATCGGCGTCGGCGTACTGATCTTCCCCATCCTGAAACGGCACCACCAGAACTCCGCCTACGGCTACCTGACCGCCCAGGTGGCTCAGGGACTGCTGCTGGCCGTGGGAATCGTCTTCCTGCTGCTCCGCATACCACTCGCCCAGCAATACACCGGCATTCACGGTGTGTCGGCCATCCCGGCGCTGGCGCGGGTCGCGCAGGAAGCCAACCACTACTCCTTCTGGATCGGCATGCTCGCCGTGGGCGCGGGCGGCCTGCTACTCTGCCGGGTCCTGCTGAAAGAAAACCTCGTGCCCAAGTTCCTGGCCGTGTATGGGCTGGCCGGATATGCCATCTTCCTGGCGGGAGCGATCCTCGAGATCCTCGGCCGCAACGTCGGCGTGGCCCTGTCCATCCCCGGTGGCCTCTTCGAAATCGCCTTCGGGATCCTGCTCATCGCGCAAGGATTTCCCGAAGCGCAGAGCAGTGACTACGAAGGCCTGGCCCGCAACGCCCCACCTGTCAGGACAACACCATCGACAGCGCCCACACCCTGATGCGGTGGGGCCGGCCGGGCTCAGCCTCCGACGCCGCTGAGCCCGGCCGCCGGCTGTGGACCAGCTGTGGCTGAAGGGCACAGAACTGCTGGTTCTGCCTGTCGCCTGACCGGCTAGCTGAGGCTCAGTGTGTAGCGCACCTCGTCTGTGCCCGGAACCGGGCCAGTGAGGTGGAATCCCTGCCGTTCAAGCAGGCGGCGGGAAGCGGTATTCTTCACACCGGTAACCGCGGTCAGCCGGCGGATCCCGGGTACCGCAGCCAGGCGCTGAACGAAGGCGGCCACGGCGGCGGTGCCCATGCCCTTGCCTCGCGTGGACGGGGCGAGGCTGTAGCCGATCTCAACGCAGCCCTCACTGTCGGGCGGGCCGTGGGTCCCCAGATCGCCGAGGACCCATTCATCAGCGCGGCGGACGATGAGCCAGACGGTCGGCAGGACGGCGGCCGTGCCGGAGTCGATGTCGCGGATTGCGATGCTCATGGCTTGGGGGATCCTGTCGTGCAGGGCTC
>Ga0187890_10003459_pt1 | contig 10900 bp, 8 predicted proteins | sample June2016WEW_21_1_FD_133005 | JGI IMG/M metagenome (GOLD analysis project Ga0187890, IMG submission 133005) | Peatland microbial communities from SPRUCE experiment site at the Marcell Experimental Forest, Minnesota, USA - June2016WEW_21_10 | ecosystem: Environmental > Terrestrial > Soil >...
AACACCTTTGAGCGCCGCCGCTATGGCTGTCGCATCGTTCCAGTCTCCATCCACCAACTCCACGCCTTGTTCTGCCCACTTCGCCGCTTTCTCGCGATTGCGCACAAGTGCTCGCACCTGTTTGCCTTGCTTCAGCAGATGCCGCGCGGTGGCCGCTCCAACGTTTCCAGTAATGCCCATGACTAAATACATTCTCGTTTCTCCTTATCGTGCGCAACGAAACCTTATTCGTAGTTCGAGTCACTTGCCAATTTCTATCCGGTAATACTGTAGAGCGCAATTTCGCCTCAACACGCCCAGTTCAGTCGCGAATCACCACAGCCTACCAAGCAAATTCCTCCGAGGCTGTATAGAAGAGATCACTTTTTTTACGGGCTGGCGCCGGCGTCCTTGTATCCATTTTAGAAGAAGGCGAGCGCGTCCGCTTGGCGGAGACAGCTTGCGTGATGGGTGGGGCTAAGGGATCTCGACATGCAATCTTTCAATGTCTCTGAAGTAACACGCCTCTCCCGTTCCTGGCTTCAACTTCTGGTTCTGGTCATCGAACGGAACGCAAAACACTGGATGATTATGCCAGAAGGCCAGGCGGTACGGAAACGTGACCGTCTTTGGACGGCGGTCAAATCGCCTGCCTTCTACTTTCACTGTGTGTTGAACGAAAGCAAGCGGGTCGCAATTGAATTTGTCACTCGTTTTGATTTCTCCGTGGTGGTTCGGGACATCGACGAACGGGCACTGTGGGGTTGTAATGACCATCACGGGGAGCGTCTCGTGGCCCACATGGACCTCCCCCTCCGGGTCGATAGTTCCCCTCTTATCATAAACGGCCTTCTGCTGGAGTAGAGGCGCTACATTCGGTTTGATCGCTTCGTTATTAGGCCCATCTTGGAGGTGTTGGGCATAACCCGATACCAGAAGAATGAACGCCAAGAGCGCAATAAAAGAGAAGTTCCTTTTCAATATGAGTTTCCTTTCCCATGGCTCACGCCATACGCATCCAAAACGTCCCGCAGCGTAACGATGCCTTCCAACTTATGCATATCAGCACGGTTCACCACCGGCAGGATTTCGATCTGGTTCGTGCCCATGCGCTCGAGTGCCAAATCCAGTCCCTGGTCGGGGTGGACGTGCGGAAAAGCTAAGGCGTCTACCAGTTCGCCAAGCTTCTTGTCCGCGCCTTCAGCCATCTCTCGCTCCAGCCAAGAAAGGTTGATCACGCCAACCACGCCTCGTCGATCCGTCACCAGCCACGTTTGGAATTCACTCGATCGAACCCGATCCAGGGCCTCCCGAACCGTAGTCTCGGCTGGCAGCAACTGGCTCGTAGTTCGCATGATTCTTACTACCTGACGCTGACCAGATCGTTGCCGCGTCTTCGCCGAGGGCAGGTGGATGCCATCCTGCACGGCTAGCGCTTCGTAGATGGGCTCGTGCTGCAATCGTGAAGCAATGAAAAGGCTCACCAGATTCGCAATCATCAGCGGGACGATCACCGCATAATCCTGCGTCATCTCGAAGATCATCAGCACTGAGGTCATGGGAGCGCGCACGATCCCCGCGAAGGCTGCGCCCATACCGACCAGCGCATAGGCGCCGGGCGTAGCGGTGTAAGCCGGGAACAAATGATGCGCGACGGTTCCGACCGTTCCTCCCAACATGGCGCCGATGAACAGGGCGGGGCCGAAGATACCGCCTGCGTTGCCCGAAGCATAACTGGTGGTAACAGTGAGAAGTTTCAGAACCACCAGCAGCAACATCATTTTGAACGCCATATTTCCGTTCAACGCGTCGCCGACGTAGCCATAACCGACGCCCAGAACCTGCGGCACAAACCAGCCGACCAGTCCGACCAGCAGCCCGCCAACCACCGGTTGAAACCAGACCGTCTTCTGCGGAAATCGCAGGAAGCGCGCCCGCATGCCCAGCAAGAGTTTCGTGAACGCCGCCGAAACCAAGCCGCCGGCCACGCCGAGTACCGCATACACCGCAAACTCCGCCGGATGGACGAGTTCATATTGCGGAACCTTGAAGAGAGGATGATTGCCGAGCAACACACGGAGAACCATCCACGCAGTTGCCGAAGCCAGCACCACCGCCCCCATCACTGGCGCGTTGAGATCGCCCACGATCTCCTCGAGCGCAAACAGCACCGCGGCCAGCGGCGTATTAAACGCGGCTGCAATCGCGGCCGCCGCTCCCACCGGGATCAGGTTCTTTACTTGCTCGGAGCTTAGTCCGAGGAGGCGTCCCAGCACGGAACCAATGCCCGCGCCCACTTGAACCGAAGGCCCTTCACGTCCCAGCGGAATTCCGCTGGCGAGCGTTGCCGAAGTGCAGAAGAACTTGCCGAGCACGGTGCGCAGCGTGATGCGCCCTTCGCGCGCGTACAAAGCAGCCTTCGTCTGCGGCACGCCGCTGCCGCGCGCATCGGGAAAATACCGATACAGCAAGTAGCCGATGCCGAGCGAACCCACGACCGGAAACAGCAACCGTCGCCACGGCGCGCCGCCCACTGGATAGAGCCGCATCCCCATTCGTTCCGTCAGCAGGATGAACGCGACGACCGCCGAGCCCGTCAACGCCCCGATCACCAGCGCCAAAACCAGAAAGATTTGCCCTTCACGTTGCTGCAGCTCGGCCAGGCGATCTAACAGCCAAGATCTCCACCCACTCGTGCTCGTTGTCTGGGCGCTGTCACTCATCGTTCGAGGATTACTTCCTGAAAGCACATCGCACTTGATTTGAAGGGCAGCCCGAAAGTGAGCCGCCCTCCCCTTGGGACTGGTTAACGGTCGAATGCGAAGTGGTCAACCCGGTTCTGCTGCCAGCATTGTTCGTTGTCCTGGGTGCAGAACGGTTTTTCTTTGCCGTAGCTGACGGTCCGGATGCGGTCGGCGGGAACTCCCCCTAACACTAGCGCTCGCTTCACTGATTCCGCGCGGCTGGCTCCGAGGGCGATGTTGTACTCCTCGGATCCACGGTCGTCGCAATGCCCTTCGATGAGGACCTTGATGTTCGGATGCTGCGCGAGGAAGACCGTGTCATTTTGAACAGTTGGCGTTTGGTCGGGGCGGATGACATATTTATCGTAATCGAAGAAAACATCTTTGACGTTCTTGCTGAACAACTCCTCGTCCGTGGGTGAAGGCGCTGCCTTGGCGATGGGCGCGTTTACCGTGACACGGGCGGAAACGTCTTTCGTTCCTCCCGGCCCCTTCGCGACCAGGGTGTAGGTAGTGGATTCAGTCGGCGCGATCGACCTGGAACCGGACGGCGACAGCGTGCCGAGTCCGCCGATGCTAATTTCATTGGCATTGCTGGTTTGCCACGTCAGTACGGTTGACTGGCCCTGCTGAATCACGCTGGGGTTGGCTGCGAGAGTGGCTGTCGGTGCGGGGGGTGCGGGTGCGGGCGGAGGTGGGGGCGTTACTTTTGCTACCTTCTTGTGGCAACCTGCCAGCGACAAGACTCCCGCGAGCGCTGCGAGTAAAGCAAATGCTTTCAACCTTTTCTGCGTCACTTTAATCCTCCTCACTTGGAAGAAACATTGGACTTGTTCTGGAGCAAACACTTGCTAGACAACCTCCGATGAGCCGCGAAGGAAATGTTTAACCAGACCGAAACACTACTTCTGGTAACCGCGACGGAGATTGAGGGGACTTAGGAACGACAACCTGAGGAGAATCAGCAACGAAGGACGATGTTGTACTCTGGCAAACCAACTGACTGGAATTCAGTATTCGAGAATGACATCCAAGATAGTACTACCAGCGGCCAAATCAGGTAATTTCCTAGACAGATCAATGCGCCCTGCACGATGGCGGTCCGCAAGCGAGCCGCGGCTCGCGCCGCCTGAAATGCAGTACCCGGTCCGTGCACGACGGAATACGGACCCTGTGCTGTGGGAAAGAGAAAAATCATTAGAACGCACAGAACTGCCACCACAGACAGTTCGCACCTGATGCGGCCAGAGTTCATTGACGTGGGAACATTATATAGGGAGATACTGACTGCTCAATCCGAATTTCGGAAGGCCGGGTGTTGTACGAAAGTCCATTCGCCGCCCATGCCCTTCGAGGCATTATCCTAGCGCTGGCAACGGGTTGAACAAGCAAGGTCATGCTCTTGCTCGATGTTGGGGACTGGTCGCCTACTGACAGAAGAACTGGTTGTCTTTCTCGTTCGTTCAGCGGCGCAGACGCAGGAGGAGCACTCCTGAAACGGCGAGCACCGGCCAAATCCACGACAAGTCCCCACGCGCCGGCGAGAGCAGCGGAGAGCCTTCAGTGCAATCAAGACGAAAGGCAGCAATGCGCACTTGGACCGGCAAAATCCGCATCTCGACGTCGTTCGCTGAGCGCCAAAACTGGACAGTTCGCACCACGATGCGCTGCTACACCCCCTGTCGAATGACTTTTCGCGCAAACTGGAGAATCACGCGGCTGCACCCTCAAGCATTTTGCCTACAATTTCATCAAGTTTCATCGTACACTTCGCATGTCTCCGGCCATGGCCGCTGGCGTTAGGGATCGGCTCTGGAGCGTAGAGGACTTGCCTGCCCTCTTGGAATCTTACGAGCAGCGGAGGGCGGAAAGAGCGGCGTAGGTGAAGTGGTTTTTGCGACTGTTGACACTGGGCAGTACTACCGCGTGCGGCATATTATTCCTAGGCCACGTAGACACAATATGGGTCGGCCTTGGTTTACTGTGCTTTGGAATTCTTTATCGCTACCTCGTGCGGAATATGCGACCAATTTCAAAGTAGTCCACTACGTGTGCCGCGAGTACACCAACCGTATGGGGGTGTGAAGCTGCAAGAGAGATGAGGGTAGGTCCCTCGGAGCCGGCGATCAGGCGCAGGCTTCAAACCACTGCGAGCTGCTGGCGTTAAGAGCGTTGGTGGTGAGCGTCGCAGGAAAAGGCGGAGATAAAACCTGTCAGGTGAGATCTGGAGAGACGAGCGCAAGCGAACCACTGATGACGTGCCGAAATCTATAGGACGATGTCGAAACCGGGGGGAAGGTAGTGGCCCCCGGGATGAGTTTGGGCGGAGCCCTGAAGCCCGGCCCAAGTGGCATCCGGCTTGGAGGTGGCGTGAATCCAGATCAGGCTCTTTTGTGGAACGCGGGAACCTGTCGCTCCAATGTTAAGGGAGAAGCTCAAGTGGGAGATCCCTGCAAGGGCAAGAGTACCGATGTGGAGCACAGGGACGGAGCAGTCCGTAGTAGGGATGAAAGCTCGGTAACAGGGCGGGACCGAAGGGACTGCAGTAACCCGCCAAGGACAGGTGGCCAACCGGTAACGGGAGGAGCCACATGACCAAGGCAAAGCCGTTTGACATCCCGAAGCGGGAAGTCTGGGAGGCCTTCAAGAAGGTGAAGGCCAACCAAGGAGCGGCTGGAGTAGACGGGCAATCGATCGCAGACTTTGAGATTGATCTAGCGAACAATCTCTACAAGCTCTGGAATCGACTGTCCTCAGGAAGCTATCTCCCCCAAGCGGTGCGGCGGGTGGACATTCCGAAGGCGGGGGCGGGACGCGGCCGTTGGGTATACCAACGGTGGCGGATCGAATCGCGCAAGAGGTTGTCCGCCGGTATCTGGAGCCTCGCCTGGACCCTGTGTTCCATGCGGACTCCTACGGTTACCGACCAGGCCGCTCGGCGATTGATGCCGTGCGCACGGCGCGTCAGCGATGCTGGCGATACAACTGGGTGCTCGACCTCGACATCAAGGCGTTCTTCGACACGATTCCCCATGAGTTGCTCCTTAAGGCATTGCGGGCACATACCGACTGCCGCTGGGTGATGCTCTATGTTGAACGGTGGTTAAAGGCGCCGATGCAAAGGGATGATGGCTGCATTGAACCTCGGGATGCAGGAACTCCGCAAGGATCGGTCGTGAGTCCAATCCTAGCGAATCTGTTTCTGCATTACACGTTCGACTTGTGGATGACACGGACCCATCCGGCTGTTCCCTTTGAACGGTATGCGGATGACGCGATCTGCCACTGCCGGAGTGAATCCGAGGCCGAAGCCTTGCGCGTTGCACTTGCGGAGCGGTTCGCGGCTTGTGGGTTGGTACTTCACCCGCAGAAAACGAAAATCGTCTACTGCGCGGATACCAACCGCAAGGGACGCTATCCCACGGTCCAGTTCGACTTCCTCGGCTATACATTCCGACCGAGGTTTACGGGCTGGCCCAACGGAACATACGGCGTCTCGTTCTTGCCCGCGGCGTCCCACGGAGCACTCAAGGCAATGCGTCGGGAAGTCCGGCGATGGGGTCTCCAGAGCCGGACCGACACGGCCCTTAATGATCTGGCCCGGATGGTAAATCCCTACATCCGTGGTTGGATCAACTACTACAGTCACTTCTACAAATCGGCGCTGTACGACAGTCTGCGCCGAATCGACTTCCATCTGAGGAAATGGGCGCGCCGCAAGTTCAAGCGCTTCAAGCAAAAGCCGAAGAGCGCGCGTGCGTGGCTCGCCCGTATCATCAGGATCAATCCAGAGCTCTTCGCGCACTGGCCGCTTCTCCATGCCAACAGCCGGCTACTGGGAGCCGGATGAGCCGAGAGGCTCACGTCCGGTTCTGAGAGAGCGCGGTGGTGAAACTCCGCCGCGCCACTCGCCCGTCTCCCGTCACATCTTGACCACTTGGTTTGTGAAGGTGATAATTCCGTTTATTTTGCCAACGGATACATAGGCTTATGGGGAAAATCGTGAAAACGGGGGATTGACAAGAATTGCTGGCGGTTGAAAGAGACGGCGCGGGCGAAGAAGTAATGCTTGTGCGGTGAGGCGGCGGAAACCCTGCCGAGCTGTGCTCGGCTGGACGGGCGAGACGCCCGTCCGCACACAAGCTTCGGGTAGGATTGGTAAATGCGCGATACTCTGCGCGGAGGGACGACCGCATTGGCTGAGGACACGAAGCTGCATGATTTTCTGCAGGAACTGCTCCGGCGCGGGGGCAGTGACCTGCTGCTGGTTCATGGAGTTGCGGCCTCGATTCGCAAGAACGGAGAGGTCGAGAAGATCGGAGACGATCCGCTGGATGGCTTGGAGATCGAATCTCTGGTCCAGCCGATTCTGACGCCGGTCGCCGCCGGACAGTATGGCGCGGTGCAGATCGCCGATTCTTCTTATCGAATTGCCGGCCTGGGACGATTCCGCATTAACCTGCATCGCGAGCGGGGTCATGCCGCGGCCACGATCCGCGCGCTGCCGATGAAGGTTCCGTCGCTCGGCGAACTGGGACTTCCGGTTGAGGTCGGCAATCTGGCCGGGCTGCGACGCGGGCTGGTACTGATCGGAGGCGCGGCCGGCGCTGGGAAATCCACTACCCTGGCGGCGCTGGTCAACGAGATCAACCAGCGCGATGCGCGCCACATCGTGACCATCGAAGATCCCGTGGAATACGAGCACGCGCACATGCGCAGTGTGATCGAGCAAGTCGAGGTTGGAAGCGACGCGCCCGACTTTCCCACGGCTCTGCGGGCGGCACTGCGGCAGGCGCCGGACGTGCTCGTGGTCGGCGAGATGCGCGATCCGGAGAGCATGGCGATTGCCGTTTCGGCTGCCGAGACTGGGCATCTGGTGCTTTCCACGCTGCACACTACCGACGTGGCATCTGCCGTCTCACGCATCTCCGATTCGTTCCCGGTGGAACGGCAGAGCACGATTCGACAGGAACTGGCGATGGCCATCTCCGCGGTCTTGACGCAGATACTGTTGCCGAGCCGCAAGGGCGGGCGCGTTCCGGCGGTTGAGCTGCTGATGATCGGATACGGGGCGCGCCAACACATCCGCCACAACGCGCTGCAACACCTGAACCAGGAAATCACGATGACCAAGGGGAAGGGATCGATCACCCTAGAGGAGTCGCTGGCACGGCTCGTGAAAGGCGGCCACCTGGAGCGGGAGGAAGCCATCGAATTTGCGGTGCACCCGGACGAACTGAAGAGCCGGCTGCGAGGGCTGGGGTAATTATTCGGAGGCAGTCTTTATTTATGTGAAGCGGTATCTATGTGAAGCGGTATTTATGCGGAGCGGCGGAACGAGTCCGCGACTTCTCCGCGCGATAAATACCACGCCACAATTACCCGCACAATAATCCCCAGGCCGCCGAACACGAGCGCCTTTGGCTGAACCATCGCGGTCGCGGACGAGACTGACGGCACCAGCATTACGATTCCTGTGATGGCGATCAGCGTCGCCACGTGGCGGACGATGTTATTGAGTTCCATGAGGCCCCACGCGACTCCGGCTCCGACGACGGCCATTACCAGGAACATGTACGGCCCCGCTAATTCGAGGCCGAACAACAGCGGCGCGCCTGCCGACATTGCGACCGTGCCGGGACGAAGCAGCATCACGCCGCCGGCGATCGCCAGATAAACCGCGCAGAGAGCGAACAACGCGGCTATGGCTCGCACTCCGTTTGGGATTGTATTGACCGAGTTATCCGTCATGGTTCTCTATAGCGAATCCGGAGTTGCCGTGGCCACGGTCAGCGCCGAGCTCCGCTCGGCCGGCGGACAGGAGTGTCCGCCCCACACGAGCATTGTGGCTCGTAGAATACAAGGTTGTGGGCGCGCCTTCACAAACAAAACTGATTGTGCTGAACCTTAAGACGGGGATGCCTACGGTCGAGCAGGCGAAGCGGCGATTGCTGGAGTCGTTGTATGCGCCGCGGGGAGCGAGTGGGCCGGTGGTTAAGATCATTCATGGCTACGGGTCTTCGGGGAAGGGCGGAGCCATTCGCACCGCGATCCGCGAACAGATGGCCACGTGGAAGCGCGAAGGCAAAGTGCTGAAGGTGGTGCCGGGCGAAAACTGGAGCATCTTCGACCGAGACTCGCAGGACTTGCGGCAGCGCTATGCTTTTCTCGGCAAGGATGAAGATCTCGATCGCGGGAATGCGGGCATGACGATGGTCGAGTTTCCCGCCGATACTTCGCGCATCTTTCGTTAAGGCGCTGGGCATCGATGAACTCGCGGCGCGGCGCCCCTTCAAAACAAGGTCAAAACACGGGTGGGCGCAAAGCTGGGTCGTCCCTCCGGGACTTAGCTCATTCTTCCCACTTTTCCCAGCGCTGAAGCGCTGGGCTAAGGTGGCTCGCCCCTCCGGGGCTGTGGTGACGATTGACCTCCGACTTCCGCTCGCCCCTCCGGGACTGACGATTGACCTCCGACTTCCGGTAAAATCCCTCCCGTGTCTGTTCGACTGCAGATTGAAGCTACCCGCGGCTCCGCCCGCGCCGGCAAGCTCATCACTCCTCACGGAGAGGTGGAGACGCCTGTATTTATGCCGGTCGGAACCCTGGCTTCGGTCAAGGGCGTCTCGCAGGATGTGCTCGAAGATCTTGACGTCCAGATTCTGCTCGGCAATACCTATCATCTTTATCTGCGCCCTGGTGTTGAAACGATTCGCCAGATGGGCGGGCTGCACCGGTTCATGTCGTGGGATCGAGCTATCCTTACCGACTCGGGTGGTTTCCAGGTTTTCAGCCTGAACGATCTTCGGAAAGTCAGCGAAGAAGGTGTCGCGTTCCGCTCGCACCTGGACGGCTCTCCGCATTTTCTTAGTCCCGAGAAGGCTATGGAAGCGCAGATCGGATTGGGAGCCGACATCATCATGGCCTTCGACGAATGCACCGAGTATCCGGCGGACGCCCAGCGCGCGCGCGCGTCGATGGAGTTGACGCTGCGCTGGGCTGAGCGCTGCAAGAATTATTTTGAGGAGCACAAGCACGAGGTGCCTTGGGAGAGCAGCCGTCAGCCATCAGCTGCTCGCGAAGAAAAGCAGGTCCTTCGCTTCGCTCAGGATGACAATCATGGGGAGGGGCGCTGTCAAGCTCAATCGCTCTTCGGCATTGTGCAGGGCGGAATGGAGCCTGAGTTGCGTCGCGAGTCGGCTGGCCGGACCATCGATATCGGGTTCCCCGGATATGCTATCGGCGGCCTCAGCGTCGGCGAACCTCGCGAGCTTACTCGCGACATCGTCTTATCCACGCTTGAACATCTTCCCTCGAACCAGCCGCGCTATCTGATGGGGGTCGGCACCCCGGAAGAGATCGCCCAGTACGCGCAGTCGGGCGTCGACATGATGGATTGCGTGCTTCCCACCCGGGCCGCCCGCCACGGATTGCTGTTTACTTCAGAAGGCAAAGTTTCGATCAAGCAGGCCCGGTACGCGCAGGACGAAAGCGCGCTCGATGCCGCCTGCGACTGCCGCGTCTGCCAGCGTTATTCTCGGGCCTACCTGCGCCATCTTTACGCCGCGAACGAACTGCTGGCGCAGGTTTTGAATACGGTTCACAACCTGCACTATTACCTGGCCACCATGCGAACCGTGCGGGCGTGGATACGGGCAGGCCACCTGCCCAGCAGCGGCGTGGGGCGCAGGTAAATTCGGCGTCGTGTCCTTGACACGTTGCGAGCCGTCCGGCATTCTATTTAACTTAGGGATAAGGTACGTTTGTTTCTGTGCCGTATCGATCGAAACCGGGGCGCGGCATCGCCGGTTCTAGCCTGCAAGCTGTAGGATCCTCCGGCAAAAGAAGAAAAGAATTCCCGAAGCCACGCAGGGGAAGGTTCAGCGGCGAAAGAAGCAAACTTTTGCCGAGTTGTGTTCGGCTGGCCCGAAGAGGGCGGGTCGGGCTGGCGCGCGGTTTTAGTCAGGTATTTCGTCGCATATTTCGTTACACAGGATCGAGTTGGCGGTGGAAATCATTTTGTCCGGGATGTCGTCTGGGATGACTGGCGGATTGGCGTTTTGGTTGCAGCTACCCGGGGGCACGAGTCTGCTCGGACTGGCGCCGCTGCTGTTCATCTTTGCCATTTTTTACTTCCTGCTGATTCTGCCGCAGCAGCGGAAGCAGAAAAAGTGGCAGGC
>Ga0187890_10003464_pt1 | contig 10888 bp, 8 predicted proteins | sample June2016WEW_21_1_FD_133005 | JGI IMG/M metagenome (GOLD analysis project Ga0187890, IMG submission 133005) | Peatland microbial communities from SPRUCE experiment site at the Marcell Experimental Forest, Minnesota, USA - June2016WEW_21_10 | ecosystem: Environmental > Terrestrial > Soil >...
ACCGGCGACTCCATCACCGTCGCCCCGGCGCAGACGCTCACCGACCGCGAGTACCAGGTGATGCGCGATGCGGCGATTGCCGTGATTCGCGAGATCGGCGTCGAGACCGGCGGATCGAACATCCAGTTCGCCGTCAATCCCTCCACCGGCCGCATGGTGGTGATTGAAATGAACCCGCGCGTCTCACGCTCGTCCGCGCTGGCGTCGAAAGCGACTGGCTTTCCGATTGCGAAAATTGCCGCTAAGCTGGCCATTGGCTATACGCTCGACGAGATTCCGAACGACATCACGCGCAAAACTCCAGCCTGCTTCGAGCCCACGCTCGACTACGTGGTCGTCAAGATTCCGAAGTGGCAGTTCGAAAAATTTCCCGGCGCCGACGAATCGCTGGGCCCGCAGATGAAATCCGTCGGCGAAGTGATGGCCATCGGCCGCACCTTTAAGGAAGCCTTGCAAAAGGGAATCCGCGCGCTCGATACCGGCAAGCGCGTGGGCTCGGAAAAAATCGAGCCCAAGATTCTCACCCAGCGCCTGGTAACGCCTCATCCCGAGCGGCTCTCCTACGTGCGCTACGCCATTCGCCAGGGGCACACGATCAAGCAGATCGCAAAGATGACCTCCATCGATCCCTGGTTCCTCTACCAGCTCAAAGAGATTAACGACATGCAACTTGAGCTGGAAAAGCATCCGATGGAATCGATCCCCACCGATCTGCTGCGCGAAGCGAAACGCATGGGATTCTCCGACGGACGGCTCGCCGGAACCTGGCGTCTGGATGGCAAAGGCGGCCAGGAAAAAGTTCGTCACTTCCGCAAGAAGCACGGCCTCAAGCCGGTCTACAAGCGGGTCGATACCTGCGCGGCGGAGTTCGAAAGCTACACTCCTTATCTCTACTCCACCTACGAAGAAGAAGACGAGGCCGCGCCTACAGCGAAGAAGAAGGTCGTCATTCTCGGTTCCGGTCCCAACCGCATCGGGCAGGGAATTGAGTTTGATTACTGCTGCTGCCATGCCGCCTATGCGCTGCGCGAGGACGGCTACGAAACCATCATGATCAACTGCAATCCCGAGACGGTCTCGACCGATTACGACACCAGCGACCGCCTCTATTTCGAGCCGCTCACGCTCGAAGACGTGTTCGCCGTCTGCGAGCACGAAGCCTCGGCAGGCGCGCCAGTCGGGGTGATCGTGCAGTTCGGCGGCCAGACGCCGCTGAATCTCTCGTTGCCGCTCAAAGCCGCCGGCGTCAACATCATTGGCACCACGCCCGAATCGATCGATCTGGCGGAAGACCGCAAGCGTTTCGGAAAACTGCTGGAGGAACTCGACATACCGCAAGCCCCCGGAGCCATGGTCGCCTCGGTCGAGGAGGCGGTCGAAGCCGCGAAGAAAATCGGATTCCCGGTGCTGGTGCGGCCTTCGTATGTGCTCGGAGGGCGAGCCATGGTTATCGCCTACGATGAAGACACGATTCAGCAGTATATGAAGCAGGCGGTCGAGTATTCGCAAGACCGCCCCGTCCTCATCGATAAATTTCTGGAAGACGCGATTGAAGTCGACGTGGACGCGCTCTCCGACGGCGAGGACGTCGTGATCGGCGGCATCATGCAGCACATCGAGGAAGCCGGCATCCACTCCGGCGATTCGTCCTGCGTGCTGCCCGCGGTCGACATTCCTGAGCCGCTGCTCAAGCGCATGCGCGAATACACTTTCAGGCTGGCGCGCGCCCTCAAAGTGATCGGCCTGATGAACGTGCAGTTCGCAATCCCGCGCGGTGAGTTTAGCTTGTGTGGTGACGGGGCTTTGCCCCGTCCGAGCGGGGCGGAGCCCCGCAGCCACACAGCCAGCAGTAATGGCAAAGTTTACGTGCTCGAAGTCAACCCGCGCGCCTCACGCACCGTGCCCTTCGTTTCCAAAGCTACGGGCGTGCCCCTGGCCAAGATTGCCGCGCGCCTCATGACCGGCCGCAAGCTGCGCGAGTTTCTTCCGGAAAACATCGAGCGCGGCACCGATCTGGATACGGGCCGCTGCTTTTACGTGAAATCGCCGGTCTTTCCCTGGTCGAAATTTCCCGGCGTCGACACGGTTCTAGGCCCCGAAATGCGCTCCACCGGAGAAGTCATGGGCGTCGCCGACAATTTCGGTGAAGCCTTCGCCAAGGCCCAAATTGCCGCTGGCCAGAAGCTGCCGGCGCAGGGCACGGTTTTCATCAGTGTCACCGACCATGACAAGCCGCACGTAGTAGAGGTCGCGCATCGCTTCGTCGACATGGGATTCAAACTGGTGGCCACGCACGGCACGGCTGACATCCTGGAGGAAGCTGGCTTGGCGGTAGAACGCGTCTACAAGGTAAAAGAGGGCCGCCCGAATGCGGTGGATTTGATCAAAGCCGACCGCATTCAGTTGATCGTCAACACACCGCACGGTCCCGACCCCTACTTCGACGAGAAAGCGATCCGCCGCGCCGCAGTCACCGGACGCATCACCACCATTACCACGCTCTCCGCCGCCCGAGCCGCCGCCGATGGCATCGCCGCGCTACAGCGCGGAGAAGTGCGCGTGCAAGCTCTGCAGGCGCTGCACGCGGAGCGGGTGGGTGCGAAATAGGGCCGTGACCAAGACGGAGCACCTCCAGACCTCAGCATCGCCACGCCATCGATTCCGCTGGAAAGACTGGCCCGCCTGCGAGTCATAAGCAAACGATGAGTAAACGACGCCCGGCCGTCTTTGTGGATAGGCTAGAGACGCTACACTTGGGGCCGGCGAGCAGTGGGTAAGACGAATGATCAGCATCGTTGTGTTCCATTTCCTGATGGCACTTCTCGGTCTGGGTATTTGGAGCCGAGCTGTGCCGGAGCAACTCGTCAGTACAATGCTCGGCTATTTGCACAGCACGATCGGAATTACCCCTCCGCCTTTGAAAAAAGTGCGGACGATCGCTCTGATTTGGATTGGATCCACAATTATCATCGTTGACGGATCTCTTCTCCTGCTGACGCTCATCACCAAATTGTCATACTCGGGATGACAAAGTTCAGAGCAAGGGCCGATAATTTGAAGGCAACGGTACTTGCGAAAAACTAGCGACGAACGACTGGAGTACCTATGCTTCTATCCGGAATCTTCCCGCCCATCACGACGCCCTTCTATCCCGATGGCGAGGTCTATTACAAGAAACTCGAAGCGAACGTTGAGCGTTATTCGCGCACGCCGGTCGCGGGCATCGTCGTCCAGGGTTCAACCGGCGAGGCGATTCTGCTTTCTGATCAAGAGCGCCGCGAAGTGCTGAAGACCGCTCTCGCCGCCGCCGCGTCCCATAAAGTCATGATCGCAGGCACGGGCATAGAGTCCGCGCATGAAACTCTACGCCTCACCGAGTATGCCGCCCAACTCGGCTATGACGCCGCCATGGTGCGCACTCCGCACTACTACAAGAGGCAGATGCTGCCCGCGAACCTGCTCGCTTTCTATCGCACGGTCGCCGACCGGTCTGCGCTGCCGATCATCATCTACAACTTCCCGCAGGCCACCGGATACGACATCCCCGCCGAGGTTGTGATCGAACTCGCGAGCCATCCCAACATCGCCGCCATCAAAGAATCGAGCGGCAACCTCGACAAAGTGAAAACGATGGTCGAGGGCACGCGCAACATCAATGTGAGGAGGCAGGCCACGGTGACGGAAACGTTCGAGGCCGTTACGCCGCGCATGCTCGAGGCCGCAGCCGCCGAAAGCGAAAAGCAAAGCAGGGAACTGGTCAGCGTCGCCTCGCTAGCGGGTACCGCCGAATCGGTGGAGAGACGGGCCCCCTCGCCCGTCCCCGCAGACAGCACGAAGCCTTCATCCTCTGCCGTCACCGTCGTAGGAAAATTGAAGACGCGGCAGAAAGAAGTCGGCTTTCAAGTCATGGTCGGCGCCGCTCACCAGCTCGAACCGTCCCTGGGACTGGGAGCGGTCGGCGCCATTCTAGCTTTAGCGTGCCCTGCGCCCACCGCGTGTTACGAAATCTATGCCGCGCTCAAAGACGGAGACAACGCGCTTGCCCGCGAAAAGCAAGAGCGTATAAAACTCGCTGCCCAGCGCGTAGTCGGAGAACTCGGCGTCCCCGGCGTGAAGTATGCGATGGACCTGAACGGCTACTACGGAGGCCCGTCGCGGCTGCCATTCCTGCCGCTCTCCGGCGAGCAGAAAGCCGAGATCGAGAAGTTGATGGCGGGCATCAAGAGCTGAGGATTGTGCAGAAACTGGCAACCTGGGCGTCACACCCGCTTGTGATCGACGTCACAAGTACCTATACTTAGAACGAACGTTCGAACATATGCCCACTTTACCCGCAGCCCGCGCTTCCCGCCGTCAGAACGCCGTGCCCGGAGGAACGTCCAGCCGTAGTCCTGTGACTCGTTTCGACCGCCGCCTCGGGCAGATTCTCGACCACGCTACGGAGGTCTTCTGCCTCAAGGGATACGAAGGCGCTTCCATGCGCGATCTTTCTCGCGCTACAGGCATGTCGTTGGCGGGGCTTTATTACTACTTCGAGTCCAAAGAGCGATTGCTCTTCCTGATTCAGAAGCACACCTTCACAACCATTCTCGAAAAGCTCAAAGCGCGGCTTGAGCATGTCACCGACCCCGAGCAGCGCATCCGCATCTTCATCCTGAATCACCTGCAATATTTCATGAGCAATCAGCCGGGGCTGAAGGTGCTCTCGCATGAAGATGAATCTTTGAAGAACAGCCTGGGCTCGGAGATCGCCGGCATCAAGCGCGAGTACTACCGCATCTGCCTCGGCCTGATGGAGGACCTCCGGCGCAGCCGCGGCCTCGATTTCAACGCACGCACCGCGGCCCTGAGCCTGTTTGGCATGGTCAACTGGATCTATACCTGGTACACCTCGCGCGTCGACGGCAACGCCGAAGCGCTTGCGGAGCAGATGGGCAACATTGTTCTCAACGGAATTGTGCACGGCGGTAAGCCGCGCAAGAAGAGTTAACGCGAATAAGCAGTTCCTAGTCGATGGTCGTTAGTCGTTTGCAAACACAGCTCGCTGACGACCAACGACCAACGACTGACGACAAACGACTATAACCAATAAGGAGCAGTTTATGGCGACCACCATGCAGCCGGCCACCGGCGAAACCACCAAACAGCTAATCAACTATCGCACCGACGCCGGAGTGGCCGTGATCGAGATGAACGATCCTCCGGCGAACACCTACACCTACGAAATGAATCGCCAGCTCGACGAGGCTATCCTCCGGGCGCGTATGGATAACGATGTACACGTGATCGTGCTCACGGGCGCAGGCGACAAGTTTTTCTCGGCCGGCGCGAACATCAAGATGCTGGCCTCGGTCGACCCCACGTTCAAGTATTACTTCTGCCTGCACGCGAATGAAATGCTGCTCCGGCTGGAGCACACCCCTAAGCTCGTGATCGCCGCGATCAACGGCCATTGCGTCGGAGGAGGGCTCGAGATCGCCATGGCAGCTGACCTCCGCATCGCGCGCAAAGACGCGGGCAAGATCGGCCTGCCCGAGGTCAACCTCGGAGTGCTTCCCGGCACCGGCGGAACGCAGCGGCTGTCGCGCCTGGTGGGGAAAAGCAAAGCCATCGAACTGATGATCACCGGCAACACGTTCTCCTTCGAAGAAGCTCAAGAGTTCGGCATTGTGAACGACATTTTCGAGCGCGAGGGCTTCATGGAAAACATCATGGAGTACGCGCACCAGTTCACGCCGCCGAACAAAGCCGCAAAGGCGGTGGGACGCATCAAGCGAGCCGTGCAGACGGGATGGGAAATCCCTATGGAATCGGCTTTGGCGGTCGAACGAGAGAACCAGCAGATCCTGTTCCAAAGCGACGACGCCAAAGAAGGTCTGGCCGCCTACGTGGAGAAGCGTCCGGCAGTGTTTACAGCGAAGTGAAGGCAAAAGCTTGAACCACAGGGGACACAGAGGTTCACAGCGAACACCCTATGGCTTTTCCCCTGTGTTTCTCTGTGCTCCCTGTGGTTAAGAATTAAGAGGTCTTATGCCAGGCAAAGTAGCGAAAATCGGAAACTTCAGTGACTGGGTCGGGCTCTTCGACGAGTGGCGCAAGGAAGTAGGCGTCAACAAAGGCGACGTCGAGGCCTTCCACTTCGATACGCTCTACGGCGCAATCGAGACAGGAGAGATCCAGTTCGGTTCCTTTAAAGGCCGTAACAAGTGGGAGAACCTGCGCCAGGTCCCCACGCAGCAAATGCGCGACGCGCTCATGAACATGATCGTCTACCAGGGCGACACCGAATTTGCGAGCGTGGAGCAGCAGCGCAACCTGTTTGAAACCGCGCCTACGGAATACGATCGCCGCGCCCTCACCCGCGTCATGATAGAAGAAATGCGGCACGGTTGGCAGATGTGCGCCCTGCTCATCGACTTCTTTGGTTCCTCCGGCAAAGTCGAAGCCCAGAAAATGCTGGAGCGCCGCGCCTTCGAAAACAAGCGCCTGCTGGGTACTTTCAACGTCGACGTCGATAACTGGCTGGATTTTTTTACCTACACCGATTTCGTAGACCGTGACGGCAAGTTCCAGCTGCAGATGCTGAAGTATTCGTCGTTCGCGCCGCTCGGACGCTCGACGTCATACATGCTGCGCGAGGAAGCCTTCCACATGGGCACCGGCAACGACGGGCTGCGCCGCGTGGTCGAGGCGGGCGTGGTTCCACGATGGCTCTTGCAGAAATACCTGAATAAGTGGATATCGAGTTCATTCGACCTTTTCGGTACGGATCATTCTTCTTCGGCGCACTGGGCTTACGTCTGGGGAATCAAAGGCCGGTACGACGAAATGCAAAACGACAAGGCGGCCGACCTCGACGACCTGAACGACTACAGCCGCCACCTCTATCGACAGGAGGTTTCGGGATTGGTCGAACGGCTGAACACGTTCCTCAAGCCAGGCGACAAAAAGCTCTACACGCCCGACATCCACTTCAACCGCAACATCGGACGATGGGCAGGCGCGAAGCACCACAGCGAAACCGGCGAACCGCTCGACGACCGCAGCTACCAGCAGCACTGTGAAGAGAATCTGCCCAGCGCGAAGGATAAAGAGCTGCTGCTCGACATCATCCGCAACGAAAAGAAGTGGATCATGGAGAAGGAGGGCGCGCGCGATCCGCTGTCCACCATTGGCGAGCCGCGCAAGTCGGCGATTAACCTTTAGCGCGTCTGGGCCGGCACTCTTGCCCGCCTGAACTGATGAACTGGTCTCGACCGCGGGCGCGCGCGAGGGTATCATTGGCTTCCTTGAGAAAACAACCACCGAAATGGACAGGCCAATAGAGAACGCGAAGGGCAGGACAACGACCGGGGCGGAGCGGCCCAGTTCCGGCCACCTCATGTGCCGCACGCCATTGTGGGGCGCGGCGGGCTTCCTCGGCTGTGCCTACTTCGCGTGGATTTCGTTTAGCCACGTCACTCGCCACGAGTACGAATGGCCGCACGACGTCTGGACCGCCGCGACCTATATCGTGTGGATCCTGTTACTGGCTGCCCTGGCGCTCGATACGCGCTGCCTGCGCGAGCGCGCGTTTTTTGGACTGCTTCTTATCAATTTTGTGGCCGGTTGTGGGTTGACCCTGTGGCGCAACATTCCGTCCGCCGATGTGCGTACCGCTCGCATTGGAACTGGTGCGCTCTGGGCGCTGGCCGCGCTGGTGAGTCTGACGACGCTAAGAAGTGCGCCAGAGCTTCGGGGCAATGACGCGCAACATCGGTGATCGTGGATGGCCCGGTTTTCCTGAGACCCGAGACCTGACACCTGAGACCTTAAACTATGGACTTCGAAATTTCTCCCGGGCAGGTCAAGTCGCTGCAAAAGCGCGGGGAAACATTTACGCTGCTCGATGTCCGCGAGGCTTGGGAATACGAAGCCTCCCGCATCGAAGGGGCAAAGCATATTCCGATGGGCGACATCCCGGCGCGCGCTCACCAGGAACTCGACCCGGACGATTACATCGTGGTCCTGTGCCATCACGGCGTGCGCTCGTTGACCGTCACCAACTGGCTCCGCCAACAGGGATACGAAAGAGTTCAATCCATGCGCGGTGGGATCGACGGCTGGGCGCGGACAGTAGATCCGAAAGTGCCGTTGTACTGAGAAGAGCTTCTGGCCGCTAGCTCCTGGCTTCTAGCGAACGAGTTCGCAATCGCCAGCAGCCAGGAGCTAGCAGCCAGGAGCTGCCCTTGATCACCGACTGCCACATTCATATCGAACCGCTCGAACTGTTCAAGCCGCAGGCGCTTGAACTGATGAAGCGCAAGCGCGCCAATTTCGACGAGATCGCCGAATATTGCCGATCGCCCAAGGCCTTCCTGAAATATCTGGACCGTTGCGGTGTTGACCGCGCCGCACTGATCAACTACGTGGCGCCGGAAGTGATTGGCTTTACGCCCGAGGTCAATCAGTTCGTCGCCGACTACACCAAGTACGATCCCAAGCGCCTGATCTCCTGTGGCGGCCTGCATCCGCGGCACACCACCAACATCATGGCGGATGTCGAGCACATCCTGCGCCTCGGCCTACGCATGATCAAGATCCACCCGCCGCATCAACTATTATTTCCCAACGATTATCTGAACGGTGTGAAGGAACTGGAAATCATCTACCGGGCGGCCGAGGCCAATGGCATCCCCGTCATGTTCCACACGGGGACCTCGATTTTCGCCGACGCGCGCAATAAGTACGGCGACCCGATCTACCTTGACGATGTTGCCGTCGATTTCCCTAAGCTCAAAATCCTGCTGGCACACGGCGGCCGCCCGCTCTGGATGCACACCGCGTTTTTTCTAATCCGCCGGCACCCGAACGTCTATCTCGACATCAGCGGCATTCCACCGAAAACGCTGCTGACATATTTTCCCCGGCTCGACGAGATCGCCCACAAGACGCTGTTTGGCACCGACTGGCCAGGCCCGGGTGTTCCGGACGTCAGGCGGAATCTTGAGGAATTCAAGGCTCTGCCCATTCCCGGAGAGATGCAAGAGCAGATTTTGAGCAAGACCGCGGCCTCGCTCTGGCCGGAATGAAAGCGCTCCCAGCCCCTAAGAGGGGCAGACCGATTTTCCGATTGAGAAACAAAAAGCTCGAACCACGGCGGGGCACAGGGGTTCACTGAGGAACAAGCAAGTGGTTCTTTTCCCTGTGTTCCTCTGTGTCCTCTGTGGTTAAGAATTTCAAGGTCCCATTCCCGGCTAGCGAAACTTCCCCCTATTCGCCGGCCGCCTTGGCTGCCGCTTTCGTGCCCGTCAGTTCGTTGGCCAGAGCGTCGGCGCCGTAGATCTTCCGCAGGGCTTCGAGGATGCCACGCGAATCGACATGCACCGCCCGTGCCTCGCGATCATCGTAGTAGAAGTCTAAAACCAGCGACTGGATATTTCCGTCGAAAATAATTCCGACCACTTCGCCCGCCTGGTTAACGGTCGGGCTGCCAGAATTACCGCCGATAATGTCCGCGGTGGAAACATAATTCAGCGGCGTTTCCAGATTGAGTTTCGACTTCATCTTCACCCAACCGTCGGGCAGATTGTACGGAGGCTTGTTCCCGTGCTCCTCGGCATGTTGGAAAGCGCCGCCGAAGTCAGTGGAGTAAGGGATCTTTTTTCCATTCTCTTCATACCCCTTCACCGTGCCGTAAGTGAGGCGCAGGGTGAAGGTCGCGTCCGGAGGCTGAGTGAAGCCCGTCTGCTCAAATCGCGCCCGAGCAATAGTCGCGCCGTCGCGCCGCACCACCGAATCCACCGCGTCGTCGAAGCGCTTGCGTACCGCCAGTGCCTCGGGATCCACCTTACGCATCAGAACGATCAGTGGATCCGTACTCGCATCCACGGCTGCCTTGCCGCCCTCATAAAGTTGTTTGCGGACGGCCACATCCTCCAGCCTTGTACCGGCGATCAGCGCCTTGGCAGCCTCTTCGGGCGACTTGCCGCTCAGCGATAATTTCACGGCCGCATCCTCGGGTCCCAGCGCTTCCTGCATCTGGGCCAATGCCACGGCCAAATTTGCGGTCTCAAGATTCTTGTAGATGGGAGCCGTGCTGAACAGTTGCTGCTCCAGCGAGGCCAGGGCAGAATCACGATACTCGCGGAGCCGATCGCCGTTCGGTTTCGGCTTTTCCTCGGCGAGACGAACCAGAGTCCGGGCGTATGTCGTCAGGTGTGAGGAGAACCCACGCATGCGCTCGACATAGGTAAGCGGGTCATAAATTTCGCGGTTGGCCTTCATGGCGCTGGAAATCTCCTCCCAGGGGTTCCGCTCGCCCGGATGCTCATCCATGTAAACCTTTTCTCGCTGGCGCTCCGCTGTGTTCATCCGCGATAACATGGCCATGTCCTGCAGGCCTTCACACCTGCCGATAATCGCTTTCTGAGAATTCTGCAGCCCGAAGATGTCTCTCTGCGCGATGCGCGCGTTCTCCGCCGACTCCGCACTGAACTTCTGGAGATTGGCGATCCGCTGCTTGTAGGTGGCGAGGCGCGACGGATAGTCCACGTCCTCCAGAAACTGCCATTGCGCCATCGTTGCCAGGCGATCCGTGCCTCCCGGGTGGCCGGAAACGAAAATCAGTTCGCCCTCCTTCACTCCTGCTTTCGACCATTGCAGGTAGTTGTCGAGATGGACCGGCTTGTCGTTCTCGTAAACACGGAAGAAAGTGATGTCAAGGTCATAGCGCGGGTAGGTGAAGTTGTCGGGATCGCCGCCGAAAAATGCCGCGTCATATTCGGGCGCAAACACCAGGCGCACATCGGTGTACTTTTTGTATTTGTAGAGGTTGTAAACCTCGCCCGAGTAGAGCATGACCACGTCGCAGCGCAGGCCGGTCGAAATCGCGCAGTCTTTTTCAATG
>Ga0187890_10003466_pt1 | contig 10886 bp, 10 predicted proteins | sample June2016WEW_21_1_FD_133005 | JGI IMG/M metagenome (GOLD analysis project Ga0187890, IMG submission 133005) | Peatland microbial communities from SPRUCE experiment site at the Marcell Experimental Forest, Minnesota, USA - June2016WEW_21_10 | ecosystem: Environmental > Terrestrial > Soil >...
CATAACGCGGTTCGTCGGCGCCCACCAGCCCTAGGCCATCTCCCCCCAGCAGCGGAACAACGCCGTAAAGGATGAAGAATGCGCTGCAGACCACGAAGACGGCGGCCTCGCAGAACGTCGCCCAGCTGGGAAGACGCAGGCGTCGGCTTTCAGGCAAATCCGGTGCAACTGGTTCTACTTGAATGTCCACGTCCAGCCATTCTCCAGGCCCGCGCCAGGGCGGTCCCGCAATCCCCCGGTTCGAAAAGGCTGCATCAACCGCGAATCCCCTGAACCAGCCCTTCAGCCCCACGCAAGGAACTCATCGCTTTCCGGGCCAGAACAAGTTGATGCAATTCTCAGAGCAGGGCAAAACGCAGAAACTAAACTGCGTTCCAGACAGTAAGGCTAACAGATTTCGACCATTTCACAACCCGTCCCGCTTACGACTCCACGCGCGCCTTCTGCCGTTTGCGCGAACGGTTCATCAACTCCACAATGCGTGCCTGGAATCGGCCCGATCGGTCGGCCAGAAAGGCCAGTTCGGGTACGTGCCGCACGCCCATGCGTTCCTTCAATTCAAAGCGAATGTATCCTTTGGCCGCTTCCAGGCCAGCTACCGTATCTGCCTCAGCCTTCTCAATGTCGGGCACAGCATTATCGACGGCCACATACACCCGCGCCGATTTCCCCCCGGGGTTCAGCACCACTTCCGTCACATAGCAAAATGCGATCCGCGGATCGACAAGCTCACCCTCGATCATGGCGCCAATCTCTTCCCGCAGCGTCTCGGCCACCCGGTCTTGATGATGCTTGCGCCCCCTGTGTTCCGCCATAATCTGTACCCCTCCAGGGTCTCGCAGTAAACCCCTCAGGATAGCAGAGGCTGACTGGACGCTCTTCACCGCGTCATGCGGGATTCTACCTGCCGACATGCCAGGCTTCCGTTCCTGCACGCCGTCATTCCTGCGTCACGACGCCCGGATGTTAACGTGGTTGCGCGGAGAAATCATGCGCATAAGCGTTCCTCTAAGACTCCCCTTCACGGTCATTGCCCTGTCCTGCTGCCCATGGCTCGTCCCGGCGCAGAGTGAACCAGCCGGCAACCCTCAAGTCGAACAGCACATTCAGCACGTCACCTCCGGACTGATGGGCGGAGTCGTCATCAAGGGCGACGAACACGCGACCCACTCCCTCACCGACCGCTGTATGTGCCGATATTTGATCTATTGATCTTTAGAATGCGTTTCTAAGCACGAATGGATTGGCCGATCGTGTGGGGCAGGCCGGGTCATGGGGAAGACGATGTTGGCAGAAGCACGAATGTTGATCGCTATGTGCGCCAAGACCGGAAGGCGGTCTCGATCCCTCGTTCTTCCTTTAATGCTCGTGCTCTCCAGCGTTGCGCTCCACTCGCAGAAGGCTATAACCCAATTCGTGCAGACACCATTGACAGTTGAGAATGGGCTCCCGGAGAGTTCTGTTGGCGCCCTGGCGCAGACACGCGACGGCTACCTTTGGTTCGGCACTGAGGAGGGACTTGCTCGTTACGATGGCCTGCGGATTACCGTTTTCGAGACGGCCAACCACAAATTACTCAGAGACAATTTCATTGAGACACTGGCTGCGGGCAAGGATGGCAGTCTCTGGGTCGGCACCCGCAGTACCCTTACTCAACTCAAAGACGGAGAATTCCATACGTATTTCACCACCCAGTCTCCGTTGAGCAAAATCTACGAGGCTCAAGACGGCCAGGTTTGGGTGGGAAGCCTCGACGGATTGTATGCCGTGCAAGGCACGAACATCCGCCTCTACACCACCAAGGATGGCCTGCCCGGCAATGCCATCGCCAGCATTGTTCAGAGTGCTGACGGCACGCTCTGGATCGGAACGCGCAACGGTCTCGCCAGCTTGAAGAATGGTAAATTCCGAAGCTACGGTTCCCGCGATGGACTCACAACCGATCCGGTCCGCAGTCTGGCTCCATCATCTGACGGCTCTCTGTGGATAGCTACTGCCAGCAGACTCGTTCGCTGGAAAGAGAGGCTGCTGGAAACGGTGCCTCCCTCCCACTTGCCTCAACACGACCAGATCGCTTCTTTGATTGAGGATCATCGCGGGATACTTTGGATCGGCTTCGATCACAGTGGAATCGCTTCGCTCCACAATGGAGAACTATTCACCTACACCGCTCAGCAGGGTCTCCCATCTGACGACGTATCCCAGATACTCGAGGACCGTGAAGGACATCTGTGGGTCGGCATGTCGGAAGGTGGAGCAGTTGAACTCCGCGATGGCATTTTTAGTAACTTTGGCAAGCAGGAAGGCCTCTCCGACAACATGGTCTGGAGCGTCCTCCAGGCGCCGGACCAGTCTTTATGGGTAGGCACCAACAGCAAAGGCTTGAATCATATCGATAAGGATGGCAAGGTCCGGGTGTACACAATGCGCGACGGGCTGGCTGGCGATTCGATCTTTGGGTTGAGGGAAAGTCCGGACCAAAGCCTCTGGGTAGGCTCGGAGCGTGGCGCTCTCAATCACCTCGATCACGGGCGCATCACAGTATTCAAAGATCCCGCCAGCGACGGTCACCGCATCACATCCATCCTGCAAGACCCGTCTAGAGATCTCTGGCTGGCGTTCCATGAAGTGAATGGACTGGTCCGCTTTCACAAGGGGACCTTTCAGCACTACACAGTGCCCGGCCTGCTCAACACAGCCACGTTTGCTCCCGACGGCTCAATATGGCTGGGCACGGACCACGCGGGTGTCAGCCAGTTTCAAAATGGCTCCGTCATCAGCTACACCACTAAGAATGGCCTGCTTACGAACTTTGTCCAGGCGGTCTATGTCGATCGCGATGGAGTTGTCTGGGCTGGCACGTCTCCGGGCGGATTGAATCGCATCAAGAATGGCCGCGTTACTACCTACTCCATCGATCAGGGGCTCTTCGATTTGACCGTGGGCGCTATCATCGAGGACGATGCCGGATATTTGTGGATGACCTGCAACAAGGGAATCTACAAGGTCAGCAAGAAAGAACTGAACGACTACGCCGAAGGGCGCATATCTGCGATTCACAGCACGGTCTACGGAACTGCCGATGGATTACGCAGCGCCGAAGCTAACTTCGCTGCGGACCCTGCGGTTTGGAAAGGCAGCGATGGGCGGCTGTGGTTTGCGACCATTGCCGGCATAGCTTCCGTCAATCCAATTCATAGTCAGACCGAGAATTCTGATCCCTCGCCCTTGATTGAAAGCGTTCTTTTCAACCGTCATCCCATCCGATTTGAACAAGGAGCCGTTGCAGGACCGGGCGGAGGGGATCTTGAAATCCAATTCACAACACCGGACTTTGTTGCTCCCAGGCGAATTCAATTCCGCTATCGCCTTCACGGATCGGACGCAGATTGGGTGGAGGTTGGAGACCGGCGTGAAGCCATCTACACAAAGCTGCCTCCGGGACACTATCTCTTTGAAGTGCAGGGTACGAATGGAGCCCATGGATGGAACTCCAATGTCGCGCAGTTGGCAATTGTGCTGAATCCTTACTTCTGGCAGACAAGGTGGTTTCAGGGCCTTTGTGTGGTTGTTCTCCTCACCGCCGGCGGCGCAATGTACCGCCTGCGCGTTCGCTATCTCGTTGATCGCAATCGTGAACTGGAGGATGGAGTACTCAAGAGAACGGCGGAGCTCCAGGAAGCTCTCAAGTTGGCAGAGGGCGCAAAACTGGCCCTCCGTGAGCAGGCGACCAAGGATGATTTGACCAAGCTTTGGAATCGCCGATCGGTCTTCGAGTTTCTTGAGAAAGAGCTGCTGCGCGCAAACCGTAAGGACACGCCGGTCTCGGTTTTGATGGCCGACCTGGACCATTTCAAGCTTGTCAATGACAACCATGGTCACTTTACGGGCGATCAGGTGCTGGTGGAAGTGGCCGCCCGATTCGCCAAACTCACGCGCTTCTACGACTTTACGGGACGTTACGGAGGCGAGGAATTCGTGATTGTGCTGCCGGACTGCTCAATCGCCGATGGATTGAAGCGGGCCGAAGATTTTCGCTGCGCCATCGGCGCAACTCCCATACTCACCGGTTCCGGACCAGTTGCAGTCACTTGTAGCTTCGGGGTGGCGGAAGACTCTGGTAATTCCACGGCGGAAGAACTAATAAACGAGGCAGACGAGGCGCTCTATTGCGCCAAGAAGGCTGGTCGAAACTGCGTACATGCTGCTCCACCGCAGTCCAAACGATGTACGCCGAGCATTGACGCTCAGACCACAGTGTCGCCGAATTTATGACTTCCAGATAGCCTTCAGCCTCTTTGAGTGTTCAATTCCGGAAGAAATTCCACGAGTTTACTGCGCCTCGCTTTGCATGCAGAGCGAGGTTTGCTTTGGAGCATGTTCACGGGGAAAGATTTGGTTCAACGCTCGTGCTTCTGCCAGTGAAGCATGTGGTGGTCGTCAACGCTGATCTTTGCCGGCAGGGTCAAGCCGCAGGTTTTGCAGATCAGAACATCTCTCCCGATCTCCCAATGGGTACAGGACTTGCATTTACAAACCAGAAGCTCGATTTCTTTTTTGTCTGCCATCCTACAGCCTCCTGAATTCCTCTTTGACTTCCCGTACGAAATTAGTGAAGGGCGCCGTGGTGATAATTCCCGGTTGCCAGCATAAATCCCGATCGATCAGATTGTACTGCTTCACAATTCGAGAACCTGGACCAGTTCTTCCATCGTCGCCAGTTCCGCGGCCCATGAGCCAGAGATGGTCCGCTACTGAAGCGGCGGCGGTTACGTCGTGGGTGACCACGATGATGGTGTTCAAATCGTCCATGTCGGAAACCTTTGCAATCAGCTCACAAGTCTTCTCAAGCATGATCAGGTCAAGGCCGGAGAAAGGTTCGTCCATGAGCAGAAAGTGTTCGCTGCAGAGGATCTGCTGGATGATTGCGCAACGTTGGCGCTGGCCGCCGGAAAGCTGCGCCGGATACAGTTTATATTTATCCTCCAGCCCGAATTCCTGCAGCATGCCCATGACCTTTTCGTGAGCGATTTTCGGATTTTTTTCCTTCTTCTTTGCGCCCAGCATCAGGTTTCCAAGAACGGTGCGATGCTCAAAGAGCGGATAACTCTGAGCCACCACTCCAACCTCACCGGGCTTCACGGGACGGTCAAAGCCATTCACCGATACGCGACCAGAGGTGGGAGCGATAAGGCCCGCAATGATGCGAAAGAGAGTGGTCTTGCCGCAACCGGACGGACCAAGAATGCCCACAACCTGACCCTGAATCCTTCCCGGTACGATGATGTCGCGAACCTCGGCTGTGACTCCGCTCAGGACCGGTCTATCGTCGTACTGAAGAGATACATTGTCGATCTTCAGAAGTGTCTTGCCGAGAGAATAAGAAGTTTCTGCCATTATTTCCGCTCCAGCGTCAGCGAGGCATAGGGGCAGAGAAGGCTTTTTGCCAGACCGATGCAGTAATCCTGGAAAAGGCCCAACATGAGAATAGTCAGTTGGATTGCAGCCACCGCAGCCAGGCGGAAGTGGTGGTTCTCATCCAGCAGAATTGTGCCGACCCCGCCTTCCGAGCGGACGATACCCTCCACCATGGTCAACATCATCCAGCCGATAGCAGCATTCTGGCGGAGAACGTCGAAGACCTGATCGATCTGGCCGAGAACGATGACCTCCCAGACTACCCGCCACTCCCCCATGCGCAAGGTCCGCGCCAGGTCGAACATTTCTTTCGGAATGCAGTTGATGACGTCGGCCATTCCCGTAACGAAGAAGACCGAGACCGAAAAAACGAGCAGAGACAGCTTAAGCTGATGGCCGCTTCTGGCCATGAGAGTAAAAAAGAAGGTCAGCCCCACCAGCGAGAGAAATCGCAGCTTGCTGAGCAGCGCGACGACGGGACGGAAAAAAGGCATGACCGTCGCATAAGCGAGCAGCAGGGAAATCACGGTGGCTACCGCGATGGCCTGGACGTTCAGGTAGAAGCTAGTGATCAGTTCAGCTCCCAGGCCCTGTTCCCATAATTCTCCGAGCGCATTGAAGACTTCGGTGGGCTTAGGCAGGAGCACGAAGGGGCTGAATACCCATATCAGCGCCACAATGACCACCTGAGTGGCGATCAGGATGCGAACGGCATTCTTGTTCAAAACCGTATTGGGCGAAAATACAGCAACAGCGTGATTCATTTCACACTCGAATGCAGAACCGGGAGGCGAATGCCTCCCGGACTGTGCAGGTTATTGACCAATTTGAGTGATTTCCACCCGCCGGTTAAGCGCCTTGCCCCCTGCCGAGGTGTTCGAGGCGATTGGATTTTGCGATCCATGGCCAGACACCTGTTTGAAACGTGAATCGGGGAAGCTCAGAGGCGCCACCTGCTGAAAATAATGCTTCACCGCCTTCGCGCGCTTCTCGCTCAATGGAATGTTGACCGCATCGCTACCGGCGTCGTCGGTAAATCCATCGATCTGCAGTGCGAGTTGGGAGTTGATGGCCAGCGCGTCCTTTAACTCGTTCAGTGTAGGAATGCTGTTGGGCAGAGGCTGATCGGAACCGCTTGCAAAGTTTATGTAGACCGCTTTGTGACCAACAACGGTGCCGCTCTCAGCTTCCTTGGCGTAATCAACAGACTCCGCGCTTGCACCCTGGACTCCGCTGGTGTTAAGCAATGCTTGAGCGCCAAAAATAAAGGAGGTATCGGCTACCTCTTTATACGGCGGGATGGGATTGTCTTTGAACAGCTGGGGATAATTCTGGGTAGCAATCTTGCCGAAGGTCTCGTAGGTGGCCCGCATATTATTGTTGTGCTTGCCGTCTAAACCAAAATAGTTGACGTTGTCTTCAAGACCAAATACTGCGGAGCCGCCCAGCATCTGCCCGGACTGAGAATCTCGAAAGCCCGGATAGTACTTGTACCAGTCGATGTTGGGATCATTGTAGAGTTTCGCCGAAATCTCTCCTGCCTTGCGGCGAACTGCGTCGAAGGCCTTCACCTGGTCGGCAGCCTGAAAACTTGCCGCCAGCAAACCGGAAACTTCATCACGATTGTCGTTAAAGAACTTCTTGATGCCCAGGATTACGGCCGGCATCTGCGAAGCGTACTCGTGCGAAGAGACAATCTTTGTAGTACCCGGGCGACCATGCACTGCCTGTTCGTCCCCCGGTGTCCAGGTAACGACGCCATCAGGGCATACATTCTTCGTTTCACCGGTGGCGCGACCGTCCCTCACCACTTTGCGATCCTCACAGCGATTCGGAACATAAACTTCTGTCACGGCTTTGATGTAATCCTCGTCCGGAGCAGAAATCCAGTTCACCGCGTCTGGATCGTACGTCTTGAGGTCAGGATTATTCTTCAACCCGTTGGAACCTAGATAGTTCAAAGCAATGTTCCAATCGCCATCGCGAATGACGCCGACCACGGTCTTGCCTTTCATGGACTGTGGGTTCGACTTCCATTCGGCTGGCCCGAGCAGCGCATCCTCGCCGTTGGAACGGCCTACTGCGCCGATAATCACGGCCTGGTACTCCGGGCCGAGCTTTCTCAGTTGCGGATTAAGATCAGCCAGCCACTGGCCACCGCTGTCGCCCATCACTACGATACCCGCGGCGCCGGAGGAGCAGGTCTTCTCGCCATCATGCAGTTGCTTGGCGCATGCCAGCAGATCGGCCTTCATTTGCGAATTCGAGTCTTCGCGGTGCAGCGTAAGGTTCACACCATTCTTTTCCATCAGTGAACCCTTGGTCGTATCCGCGCCGCCATTCGCGTAGATGAGCGAAAACATCGCGTTCCATTCCCAAACATCAAACTGAATATGCGTCGCCGGTACGCTGGCGGGAGCTGCAGAGGGGTAGGGCAGCGCCTGCACATTGGCAACCTGCGCCTCTTGTTGGGGCGGTAGTTGTACACGGGTGGCAACGATTGAGCTCATAATTCCGGGTGTTGGAATCAGACCGTGCTGCATGGCTGATCGCAGCCCGAAGACCGCTCCAGCTCCCAGTACGATAATCAGGAATAATTTTGCTTGCGGCTTCAAACGCGGCATTTCGTCGTTCCCCCAAATGAATTCGTTTTGAAAGCGTCTTTACTTGAACATACTGTCGTAATCGTTCCCAGACTTTGCGCTTGATGCGGCTACGCTCGAGAGGGTAGTTGGAACCCTGGCCGGCTCCGGCACGTCCATACCGGGCACATGGATCAAGTCCGCTCCGGTAGATTGGCTTCCCGACGACAACAGTTTTTGATTGAATTCGGCGAACTTGGCCGCAGCTTCGTCCGCTGCAGCACCAGATTCGATCTGGTCGTCCGTAAGCAGCTTGTCGGTGTAGTGGGAGAACTCCCGAATTTCGCCGAGAGTGCGCGACGTATCTTCCTCGAGATAATCGAGGGCCATATCCACCATTTTCAACTGCTCTGGATTGCCTCGCAGCAGCCGCTGTCCGACGCCGAGCGTAGCCTTCGCATCGAGGATCATCCTGCGCTGCTCAGCCAGAAAATTGACCTTGTTTTCGGTTCTCTGGATCTTGCTGTCTGCTATTTGAGACCAGTGTTGGAAGGTCTTCAGCATCTTCGACGTCTGGTCTTCGAGAGCCTGGAGTTGCTTCGCGCCCTGCATCAACATGCCCGCTTGTTCGAGGAAGGTCTGGCGCTCGAGTGACAAGCGTTCACGCTCCATCGGATCCGTCGCCGCGTTGGACATCTGCTCGGCCTTTGCTGCCTTACGGCCGAGGTTGTTGATCTCATCCGACTTTGCGGAGATGCTGCGCTGCAGTTTCTCATCGCTCCCGGCAAACCTCTGCAGCGTCTGATCGAGGTCGTACTTGGCCTTCTTCATGTCGTCGAGATTGTTGCGGAGAATACCGATGGGATCGGTCTCGACCACCCAGGACGCAAAGAAACGGACGCCGTTCTGGAAGAGATTTGAAACCGCGGTCCGAAAAGTCGGGTTGAACACAAGCCAGAGGACCGCGATCAGAATCGCCGCCAAACCCACCATGTGAAGTGTGTCGGTTAGCAGTGAAATGAGGAACGGCAGGATTTCATAAAGACCAAAGGCGCCCGCCGCTATCAATGCGCAAAGTGCAAATATCCCGAATGGGCCTTCCGGCCGTTTCCAAAATGATTTGGGAGTAAAGCCCTGGAGATTCTGTGTAAAGCTGGGGACCACTGGCGTGAGGCCCATGCGGTTTTCATCCTTTCAAGAGGGACGTGTAGAGGGCTTTTTGATGCTCCAGTTCAGCTTCCCGTCTTTGCACGGCGGCTTCAAACTGGCTTTCGGCGTGGGTGGATTTTCCTTGCGCTTCTACCAGTTCATTGGAGAGTTGAGCTAACTCCTGCTGCAATTGAGTGATTTGCTCGGTTATCTTTTGAATCTGGTCTTGCCGCCCGGTGATCTCACGCGATGCGAACTGCTGAGCTTTGCCACCAAATGAATCTCGTTCCTGCTGAAGCTTGGCCTTGAGAGAGTCGAACGTCCCCAAGATCCCGTCTTCCGTCAGCCCGGCCTGCGCTGAAGCTTGCAGCACGGCCGTCTTGAACTTGATGTTGGTGGGCATCACTGTGTCGGAAATCGCCTTGAGAGGATCGAGAAATCTGTGGATTGTCGCGGCGGTTGGCGTCCCTTCGAAATCGGTTTTCGAGAAAAGAGCCTGGTACACCGCGTCATTATCCGGAACTACCCCCGCGTCGATGGGAGCAGCATAGGAAGTCGATGGGTTCGACACAAATGCTGCCGGCGGGACAACTGCGGACTCTGCAACACTGGCCGTCTTCGCAGGAGCCTGCTCGGGCTTCGCAGGTTCATCCTCAAAAGCGACCTGTTTCAAGGCATCAAGAAACCCATGTTTCCCGGTCATAATCCTCCCCACACGATCACATCGCCAAAAAACGCCGTAAATTTCACTAGATTTGTTGCGGTTAAGGATACCCCCGTCCGGCATCGACGGCAAGGGAATAAGCGAAACCCTGAGTGACTTGCGATTCCGGCATGATCCACGCGCATATCGCGGCTCACCCCTGCCGAACTGTACGCATTCTGCCGCGCAAAAGTTCGTTCTTTCCCCGGGGCTAAGCATAGAGGCATTCAGAGCTGAAAAATCATCGCAGATTGCGAATCTGCATTGCAGTTTGTGTAACCGCCGGCGGCGCGGAAGCAGGTGTCTGGCGCTCTGGCAGTCTCTGGTATACTCCCGGCCATGAACAATCGCACCCTTAGCGATGCAGGTGGCACTCCAGGTGGCTTGGGTCACTTCATCCTGGGCAGCATCATGGCGTGCACCGGCGGGTATCTGCTGATGAACCAGGTTACGGTCATTGGTTCCTACTGGAATTTTTTTGGACAGAACTCGTTCGGCATTACTCTATTGCCAATGCTTTTCGGCATTGGATTGCTGTTTTGGCGTGCGCGCAGCATTTTCGGATGGATCCTGACAATCGCCGGAGCCATTTTTATCATCGCGGGAGTGATTGCCAACCTGCACATCTTCTTCCGTCCGATTAGTCTCTTCAACACGATCGTCATGCTCGTTCTGCTCGTAGGCGGACTGGGACTGATTGCGCGCGGCCTTCAGCCGCATATCGCCCAGCCGGTGGAATGACCAGATTTAGCATTTCATTAGGTTTATCTCCCGACCGGAAGAGATGGCTTCCGTCCTGTTTGGCCACAACCAGGACGGAACCCGAGAGATCGATGGCATAACTCAACTCGTTCGGCGGCTTAATCAACTTACTGATCATCATCGTCATCGGGCAGTGCGTCAGCGCCTTTGGGCAAGGTGCGCGGGTCAGGCTTGATGGTGACCGGCTGGGTGAGCGTTTGTCCGTCGACGGTGAGTTTGACCGTGTATTCACCGGGTTCAAGGCTGGGGATATCGCGACGTCCGGGACCGGG